>Ga0213876_10000895_pt1 | contig 19907 bp, 11 predicted proteins | sample BarmaccomBMRX_R9_FD_160113 | JGI IMG/M metagenome (GOLD analysis project Ga0213876, IMG submission 160113) | Root-associated microbial communities from Barbacenia macrantha in rupestrian grasslands, the National Park of Serra do Cipo, Brazil - RX_R9 | ecosystem: Host-associated > Plants > Roots... | reverse complement strand
AGGTCTGGCACAGGCTTTCGTTATCGGCGCCAACCACATAGGGACCGATTCGGTGGCTTTGGTGCTGGGAGACAACATTTTCTACGGGCCAGGCCTGGGTACCAGCCTGAGCCGGTTCCAATCGATAAGCGGTGGAGCCATTTTCGCGTATTGGGTGGCCAACCCGTCGGCGTACGGTGTCGTCGAGTTCAATGCCGAAGGGATGGCGCTATCGCTGGAGGAGAAGCCGGTCACGCCGAAGTCGCAATACGCGGTGCCGGGATTGTATTTCTACGACAACGACGTGATCGAAATCGCAAGGGGCTTAAAGAAATCCGCGCGGGGTGAGTACGAGATCACCGAGGTCAACCAGATTTATCTGAATCGGGGTCGGCTGGGGGTGGAAGTGTTGGCCCGCGGCACGGCATGGCTGGACACCGGAACTTTCGATTCGCTGCTGGACGCGGCCGACTATGTCCGCACGCTCGAGCGCCGGCAGGGCTTGAAGATCAGCATCCCCGAAGAGGTGGCGTGGCGGCTGGGGTGGATCGACGACGAGCAGTTGGCACAACGGGCCCACACCCTGGTCAAGTCCGGGTATGGCGGTTATCTGCTGGAGCTGTTGGAGCGGGGCTGATTTCGCTCGGTTTGGCCAATGCCGCGGCGATCGCGGTGGTCAACGGCACCGACAGCGCCAGCGCGATCCCGCCTACCGCAGACCGGGCGATCTCGATGGCCACACTCTCGCTGATCAACACGTCGCCCAGCGATCGGTTAGCGACGCTGAACAGCAACAGCAGCGGCAGCGAACTGCCGGCATAAGCCAGCACCAGGGTGTACACCGTGCTGGCGATGTGATCGCGGCCGACCCGGATCGCGCCAGCGAAAACGGCCCGCCGGGTCCCGCCGAGGTGGGCGAGTTCGAACACGGTCGACGCCTGCGTCACGGTGACATCGTTGAGCACGCCCAATGACCCAATGATGAACCCGGCCAACAGCAGACCGCTGATCGAGACGTTGCCCAGGTAGGCGGCGACTTGTGAGTTCTGGTCGTCGGACAGCCCGGTCAGATGCGCGAAATCGATTGCGACCCAAGATAATCCAGCCGCAAGCAGCAATGAGGACAACGTGCCCAGCAATGCGGCGCTGGTGCGCAGGTTGACCCCGTGCGCGAGGTAGATCACCGCGTACAGGATCGCCGCGGAGGCCACCAGTGTCACGGGTATCGCGGGCGCGCCGTCACGCAGCGCCGGCAGCAGGAACACCACCAGCACCAGGAACGCGACCACAATGCCGGCCAGCGCCAGCAACCCGCGCCATCGGGCTACCGCAACGACCACCACCGCGAACGCCAGCGCGAGCCCGGTCAGCGGCCAGCCGCGTTCGAAGTCGTAGAACGCGTAGCTGGTGGTGCCCCGGTCATCGACCTGCCGGACGAGCCGGATATGGTCACCCACCGCGAACTGAGGCTGACTCGGGCCGGGGGAGGATTCCAACAGAGTGCTGGCGCCCGCGTTCGGTCCGGAATCGATCGCGGCCAGGGTCAATATGCATCGCCCGGTGCCCGGGGCGGCCGGCCGCGGCGTCGTCGTCAGAACCTGTCCGGCCGACGGGCTGCCGCAGTCGCCCAGCCCGCTGGACAGCACGTGGCCGGACTGGGTGGTGACCGCGCCGCCGTTGGCATTCTGGAACGGCATCGGGATGTCGACGTGTTGACGACTCGGCCATAGCCAGACCGCACCCGCGATGACGGCCACTCCTATCACTGCCAGCAGCCCGACGACGATCTTGGCGGGCAGCGGATTCAGCGAGGACCGGGCTGACGGCAGGCTATGCGAGTGTGAGTGGGTCACCGCTCCACGGTAGAGGCGCACCTTGGGTCATCGACCACACCGCTCGGTGATCGCGTCCGTCGCGTCGTGGCTAGGTCGGCCCGTCGTTCCCGGGCGCGCCAAGCGGTCCGCCGGCACCGCCCGCGCCAGGAGCGCCGGGGGTGGCCCCAGCCCCGGCGCTGCCGCCGTTGCCACCGTTGCCGATCAGCAACGCGTTGCCGCCGTTGCCGCCGTTGCCGCCGTCGGCTATTCCGCCTCCCCCGGCGCCGCCGTCGCCGCCGCTGCCGATCAGGCCGCCCCTTCCGCCGTTGCCGCCGTTGCCGCCGGCGGTGTCGGCGTACCCGCCGCCGGCGCCGCCGGCGCCGCCGTCGCCGAAGACCAGCCCGGCGTTGCCGCCGGCCCCGCCGTTTCCAGCGATCTCACCTTCGCCGCCGCCGCCGCCGACGCCGCCGGTACCAAAGAGCAGGCCGGCATTGCCCGCGGCCCCGCCACCCCCGCCGGTGAGGCCGCCGAACGCGCCGGAGCCGCCGGCCCCGCCGGGACCCAACAACAGGGCGTTGCCACCGCCCCCGCCGGCTCCGCCGGTCGAGTGGCCCATGCCGCCCGCGCCGCCGGCACCGCCGGCACCGGAGAGCAGACCGCCGATGCCGCCGGCGCCCCCGGCTCCGCCGGCCTCGGTGACGCCTTCGCCCCCCGCGCCGCCCGCGCCGCCGGCTCCGAAGAGCAGGCTGGCGCCGCCGGCTCCGCCGGCCCCCCCATTGGTTTGACCGGTCCCGCCGGGGCCGCCGACGCCGCCGGCCGCGAACAATCCGGTGCCACCGGCGCCGCCGGTACCACCGGGACCTGTGGCCAGCGTCCCGGAAGAGCCGCCGGCCCCACCGACGCCACCGGCACCCAACAGCCCGCCGGCGCCGCCGGCGCCACCGGCCCCGCCGGAGTTGCCCACACCGAATCCACCGGCCCCACCGGCCCCGCCGGCGTGGAACAACCCGCTGGACCCGCCGGCCCCGCCGTTCCCGCCGGTACCGCTGCCAAACCCGCCGGCCCCGCCGACACCGCCGGCACCGAACAGCCCGCCGGCCCCGCCGTTCCCGCCGTTCCCGGCGGTGAAGCCGCTGCGTCCGCCCGCGCCGCCAGCGCCGCCGGCACCGAACAGGCCGCCGGCCCCGCCGTTCCCGCCGTTTTGGCCATTAGCAGTAAATGAGTTTGCGCCGGACCCGCCGGCCCCACCGTTGCCGATCAGCCACCCGCCGTCCCCGCCGTTGGCTCCGGTCCCCGGGGCCGCGCTGGCGCCGTTGCCGATCAACGGGCGTCCAGTCAGCGCGAGGAAGGGCGCGTTGAGTGGGCCCAGCACGAATTCCTGCACAGTCTGCAATGGCGAGGCGTTCGCCGCCTCGGCAACCGTGTAGGCACCCCCGGCCGCGTTCAATACCTGCACGAACTCGGTGTGAAACGCCGCCGCCTGCGCGCCGAGCTCCTGGAAGGCCTGCCCATGCCCGGAGAACACCGCCGCCACCGCCGCCGACACCTCATCGGCGCCGGCGGCCAGCACCCCCGTCGTCGGCGCCGACGCGGCCGCGGTGGCCGCGGTCAGTGTCGAGCCGACGCCGGACAGATCGGAGGCCGCCGACACCACAAGCTCAGGAACCGCCACCATATACGACATCGCTACTCCCGCGGGGTCGGCGCCACATCGGCAAATGATATGAACACAAAAGGCGTCCACAGCCTACGTCGATTACGGCGTGGAATAGCGCAAAGCGGAATGATTACGGGGGCCGGCGCGCGATTACTGCCGATAACTGGTCAGGAAGTTGCCAAGGCGTTCGATCGCGGCCGCGAGATCACGGGCCCAGGGCAGCGTGACCAGGCGAAGGTGATCCGGGGCCGGCCAGTTGAAGCCGGTGCCCTGGGTGACCAAAATCTTCTCCTGCAGCAACAAGTCGAGAACCAGCTGCTCGTCGTCGGCGATGTCGTAGACCTCGGGATCCAGCCGGGGGAACGCGTACAGCGCGCCCTCGGCCTTCACGCACGACACCCCGGGAATCTGGTTGAGTTTGGTCCACGCCACGTCGCGCTGCTCGAGCAGCCGGCCGCCGGGAAGCACGAGGTCCTCGATGCTCTGGTGCCCGCCGAGGGCGACCTGGATGGCGTGCTGCGCCGGAACGTTGGGGCACAGCCGCATGTTGGCCAGCAGGTTAATGCCTTCGATGAAGCTGCTGGCGTGGTCCTTGGGCCCGGTGATCGCCAGCCAACCGGCGCGATACCCGGCGACTCGGTAGGCCTTCGACAGGCCGTTGAACGTCAGGCACAACATGTCCGGCGCGAGTGTGGCCACGCTGATGTGTTGGGCGTCGTCGTACAGGATCTTGTCGTAGATCTCATCGGCCAGCAGCAGCAGTTGATGCTTGCGCGCGAGATCGACCAACTGGGTCAGGATTTGGCGTCCGTAGACCGCGCCGGTCGGGTTGTTCGGGTTGATCACGACCAGCGCCTTCGTACGCTCGGTGATCTTGGATTCCAGGTCGGCGATGTCGGGCTGCCAGCTTTGTGTCTCGTCGCACAGGTAGTGCACGGGCGTGCCGCCGGCCAGCGAGGTCGACGCCGTCCACAGTGGATAGTCGGGGGAGGGGATCAGCACCTGGTCGCCATTGTCCAGCAGCGCCTGCAGCGTCATGGTGATCAGCTCCGAGACGCCGTTTCCCAGGTACACGTCGTCGACATCGAACCGCGGGAAGCCCTCGACGAGCTCGTAGCGGGTGACCACCGCGCGCCGGGCCGGCAGGATGCCCTGCGAGTCGGAGTACCCCTGCGCGTAGGGCAACGCCTGGATCATGTCGCGCATGATGACGTCGGGCGCCTCGAAGCCGAAGGGCGCCGGGTTGCCGATGTTGAGCTTGAGGATGCGGTGCCCTTCGGCCTCCAACCGCGCAGCGTGCGCGTGCACCGGGCCGCGGATTTCGTAGAGGACGTCCTGCAGCTTGGACGACTGCGAAAAGGCGCGCTGCTGCCGATGGTGACCGGCGGTATGCACGGGCAGCTGGTGAGTAGTCACGCCACCCATGGTCTCACTGCTGTCCATTGAAATTTGCTGACAAGTGTCGAATCGTGATCAGCGCTTACCCGGCGGCCGGGCGCCGCGTGCGATGCCGAGGCCTTTCACCGGCGCGGCAGGCGGGGCCCCGTCGCCGTCAGAGTCGGCCTTGGGGTCCGGCTCCACCTTTGCTTCGGGTTTCTGGTCGGCTTCGGCCGCGGCGGGCTCGGCGGCCTCGGTGGGCTCGCCGGGCTCAGCTTCGGGCGCGGCGGGCTCGGCTTTGGGCGCGGGGGCTGGGGCGGCTGGCTTCTTGGCTCCGGGTCGCCGGGCGCCGGCGGCGATGCCCAGTCCCTTGACGGGCGCAGCGGGAGCCTTGGCCTCAGTGGGTTCCGGTGCGGGTTCGGCTGGTGCCTCGGCCTCGGCCGCGGGTTTCTCGGTGGCCGGGGCCGCGGGCTTCTTGGCGCCGGGTCGCTTGGCGCCTGCGGCCATGCCCAGGCCCTTCACCGGCGCGGCGGGAGCCTTGGCTTCCGGGGTTTCCGGGGCTTCCCGGGGTTCCGGGGCTTGCGTGGGCTCCGCGGCCTGCGTGGCTTCCGTCGGCGCCTCGGCCGTCGGTGATTCGGCGGTGGGCGCCGCCGTCTTCTTGGGACCGGGCCTCTTGGCGCCGGCGGCCATGCCGAGACCTTTCGCGGGGGCGGCCGGTGCAGCCGAGGCCTGTTCGGCGGCCGGGGTTGCTGCCGCCTTGGCGCCAGGCTTCTTGACGCCCCCGGCGATGCCCAGACCCTTGACGGGTGCGGCCGTGGTTTCCGCGGGCTTGGCTGCTGGGGGCTTCTCGGCCGGGGCTTTTTCAGCGGGCGCCTCGGCCGGGGCGGCCGGTGCCGCGGCCTTGGGCGCCTGCGCGGCGCGCGCGGCGGCCTGTTCCGAGGCCTCCTTCGCAGCCGCGCCCTTTTCCGGCAGCGTCGCCTTGTCGTACTCGAGAGAGCCGAGCAGTACCTGGGCGACGTCGAGCACCTCGACACCGCTGCGCCCGGCCTCTTCCTGCCGATCGTTGACCCCGTCGGTGACCATCACCCGGCAGAACGGGCAGCCGGTCGCGATGGTGGCGGCATTGGTGGCCAGCGCCTCGTCGACGCGTTCGTGGTTGATGCGCTTGCCGATGTGCTCTTCCATCCACATCCGCGCGCCGCCCGCCCCGCAGCAGAAGCTGCGCTCGGCGTGGCGCGGCATTTCGGTGAGCTTGGCTCCCGCGGCGCCGATCAGCTCGCGCGGCGCCTCGTACACCTTGTTGTGCCGGCCCAGGTAGCACGGGTCGTGGTAGGTAATGTCTTGGGAGACAGGCGAAACGGGGACCAGCTTGTTGTCTCGCACCAAGCGGTTGAGCAGCTGGGTGTGGTGCAGCACCGTGTAGTTGGCGCCCAGCTGACGGTATTCCTTGCCAATGGTGTTGAAGCAGTGCGGGCAGGTGACGACGATTTTGCGGTCGACAGTCTCCACGCCTTCGAACAGCCCGTCCAGGGTTTCCACGGCCTGCTGGGCCAGCTGCTGGAATAGAAACTCGTTGCCCGACCGGCGCGCCGAGTCGCCATTGCAGCTTTCCCCGGTGCCCAGCACCAGGTACTTCACCCCGGCGATCGCGAGCAGTTCGGCGACGGCCTTGGTGGTCTTCTTGGCCTTGTCGTCGTAGGCGCCGGCGCAGCCGACCCAGAACAGGTACTCGTAGCCTTCGAAGCTGTCGACATCCTCGCCGTAGACCGGGACGTCGAAGTCGACCTCACTGATCCAGTTGGTCCGGTCACCGGCGTTCTGCCCCCACGGATTGCCCTTGGTTTCCAGGTTCTTGAACAGCGTGGACAGCTCGGAGGGAAATTCGGACTCCATCATCACCTGATACCGACGCATATCGACGATGTGGTCGATGTGCTCGATGTCCACCGGGCATTGCTCGACGCAGGCACCGCAGGTCACGCACGACCACAACACGTCGGGGTCGATCACACCGCCCTGCTCGGCGGTGCCGACCAGCGGACGGGCCACCTGCTCGGGTCCGTGGCCGGGCACCCGGCCGAAGCCGGATTCCGGCACGTGATGGCCCTCTTCCTTGGTGGTTTCGAGGTCGAGCCCCTCGAGCGGCTCGGCGGTCTTCTCGCCGAGGATGTAGGGCGCCTTGGCCATCCAGTGGTCGCGCAGGTCCATGATGACGAGCTTGGGCGACAACGGCTTTCCGGTATTCCAGGCCGGGCACTGCGACTGGCAGCGCCCACACTCGGTACAGGTGGCGAAGTCGAGCATGGCCTTCCAGCTGAAGTCTTCGATCTTGCCGCGGCCGAATTCGGCCTCGTCGGGCGGGTTTTCGAAGTCGATCGGCTTGCCGTCCGCCTCGACCGGCAGCAGCGGCCCCAACCCGTCGGGCAGTCGTTTGAAGGTGACGTTGATGGGCGCCAGGAAGATGTGCAGGTGCTTGGAGTGCAGCACGATCACGAGGAAGGACAGCATGACCCCGATGTGCAGCATCAGCGCGACGGTCTCGACGATCTCGTTGGTCGGCTGACCGAGCCCCGACATCAGGTGACCCATGAAGTGCGTGAAGAAAGCGCCGTTGCCGTACGGGAATTTGGAACCCAGGGCATTGACGGATGCCCCGCGGAAGATGGCGTAGGTCCAGATGACGTTGAAGATCATGAACAGGATCAGCCAGGCGCCGCCGGTGTGCGAACCGTAGAAGCGTGATTGGCGGCCGTATTCCTTTGGCTCGCTGCGCAATCTGATGATCGCGAAGGTGACGATGCCGCTCAGCACCGCCAGTGCGAAGAAGTCCTGCAGGGCGCCCAGCGCGTCAAGGTGACCGATGACGGGGATGGCGAAATCGGGTTTGAACAGCACACCGTACGCCTCGATGTAGACCGTCAGCAGGATGAAGAAGCCCCACATGGTGAAGAAGTGCGCCAGACCCGGCAGCGACCACTTCAACAGTCGACGCTGCCCGAACACCTCAGCGACCTGGGTCCAGATCCGGGTGCCCAGACTGTCGGTTCGCCCGCTGACCGGCTGGCCGGACATCACCAGCTTGTTCAGCCACCAGACGCGCCGCAGGGCGAGCACGCCCACAACCGCGGTCATACCCAGGCCGAGTATCAGTCTGATGAGCGTCTGCGTGGTCACAGAAGATCTCCCCAATGCCTAAGTTACGTGCCTGCGCCGGCTGCTTGACCTGCTCATAGTGACACCTGTGGCGTTTTCTCCGCGAGAAAGGCTGCCCTAAGTTGCTGAGTTCTCCGGGGCCAGCATGGCGCGCAGCATGGACAACATCTCCGAACGCGAACCTGCGCCAAGGCGTCGACGGATCCGGGCGACGTGGTGTTCGACGGTCTTCGCCGAGATGAACAGCTGCCCGCCGATGTCGCGGTACGGCAGACCCAACAGCAACAACTCGGCGACTTCGCGTTCCCGATCGGACAGCGTCGACCCGGTGGGCTGGTGCCGGCGGGCCGACGGGGCGGCGGCCGTCGGCTCGTCGGGCGGGGTTTCGGCAACGCCCGAACCGATCTTGAGATCGCGGGCGAGTTGCAGCATCGCCCCGGACACCCTGGCGTCCGGCGTCTGCAGCGCGGCCTGTCCGGCCAGCCGGGTGGCGTCCGAGGTGAGGCCGACCTGCGACAGGGACCGTGCCGCCGTGGTGACCTCGTCGGCGTCGACCTGATCGGCCAGGACCCGTAGCCACGTCCGGCCCGCACTGGACATGGCCTGCGCGAGTGCACTGTGGCCCGCCGCCGCCGTCAGGGCTTGCCCGTGCGGAGCGACCGCTTCAGGCGAGTTGGCCAGGATTGCGGCGTGCACGCCGGCCCAATGCAGTGGCGCTGCCCACAGGGCCGGGTTGCCCAACGTCTCCAACAGTGTGAAGGCCTGATCCAGGGAGTGCCGCAGCTGGTCAACCTGGCGCATCCGGGAGGCTGCGACCCACAGTTCGCCCAGTGGCAGCAGCGCGAACAGATCCACCGAGCACTCGGCGAGCACTTCCATGGCCGTGTACCAATGCTTTTGCAGCGCACCGCTGTCGCCGCCGCGACGGGCCACCGCGGTCTGCAGCGCCGCCGCCCACAGCGCGTCGCGCCGGTGCAATCCGGACCCGGCGGCCGTGACGTCGGCGGCCGCCGACGCGAGCTGCCCGTCCTGCATCTTGACCCACCCGGACAACAGCAGGTGTCGTCGCTCGAATTGCACGTCGCCGGTGAAGCGTGCGGCCCGGCCGATCACGCTGCGGGCCCGGACCGGATCACCCCCGTGTATCGCGGCCAAGGTGACCAGGGCGGCGGCGCTGTCCGGCATCACCTCGGTCATCGGTTGCTCGACGGTCAAGGTGTCTGGCAGGCCCTGGCTCAGCTTTGCCATCGCGGCCGGGTACGGCCGATCCATGCTGGACAGCAGGCCTTCGGCGAGGCTGCGTGCGGCGCGCGCGGCGGTGGTCGGTGGACCGGTGTCCTTCAGCCGCAGGGCGTCGCGCGCCGCTGCAAGGTCGCCGATACCCACGAGCGTGATTGCCGCGGCCGCGCCGACCACGGCGTGCGGGTGGGGCCCCAGCCAGCCGAACAATTCGGCGGCCTGGTTTGCGTTGCCGTCGTGGACGGCAATGCTGGCCGCGATCCGGACCGCCGCGGCGCGTTCGGCGGAGTCCGAGGAGCTGAGCAAATCGTCGGCCAGTGTTGCCGCGGCGGCGTAATCGCCGCTTAGGGCCAGCGCCTCGGCCAGACGCGACGTCAATCCCTGGGCGCCGGCGTCGACCGCAGCGCGGTACAGCCGCGCAACCCGTGCGGCCGGGGCGCGCGTTTCCCCCGCCTGACGCGCCAGCATGCGGGCCAGCCGATCGTCCGCGAGGCCGTGTTCGGCGAGGCGCAGCGCCAACTCGGGTGAGACCGCCGACATATCGAATTGCGAGCGCAGCAGCGCGGTTTCGACCTCGCGGTGGCGTGCATTGCCAACGATCTGCGCGACGGCGCCGTGCACCAATTCAAGGAAAGCCGCCGTGTGCGACGGCTCGGTTAACCCGCTGGCGCGGGCCCGATCGACGAGCCTGCGTGCATCCGTGGCCGCCATCCCCAGCGCGGCCGCCACGTCGGCTGTCCCTAATTCTTGGGTGAGTGACATGAGAAGCAGGGTGTCCAAGGCTGGCTCGTCCAGCCGGCGTAACCGCTCGATCAGCGCGAATTTCGCGGCCTGCACCGGGGAGTGTCCGCTGTCGGATGCGGCGAAGGCAAGGAAGGGGAGTCCCGCGGTGCAGTCCAGCAGCTCTTCGTCAACCGGCACGGGGCCAAGGGTTATCCGTGGTCGGTCTCGCTCGAGGGCCGTGGTCAGAACGCGCAGCGCGCTGTGTTGTTCGTAGGGTTCGGCGGCGACGACGACGGTCGCCTCGGGGTCGCCGACGCGCTCGGTGATGGCGAACAGTTCGGTCTCGGTCAGCAGGTGCGCATCGTCGACGACGAGGGCGGTCCGTGCGGCGGTCTCCGGCGGGTCACCGGCTCGCGGCGGATGGGCCTGGGCGGTCAGCCCGGCTTGGCCGAGGATTTCCCGGACGGCAGTCAGGACGGTTGTCTTGCCCGTACCGATCCCACCGACGACGAGAAGCTTGACGGGCGCTGTCGCGGCGCCGGCCACGACGGCGATCGCTTCCTCCGCGTGGCTGGCCGCTGATCCCCGTAGCCCCATAATTCCCCTAACGTCGGACCCCCTAATAGTGCCTCAGGGCGGGCGGGTTTCGTACCGAACGCAGCCGTGACCGCAGCAGATAACATTTGGTCATTGGCTGGGATTTCCCTGTGGACATCTGTGACGCGGCAAGGAGGCGCGACGATGGCAAACTCATTGCTTGATTTTGTGATCTCGCTTGTGCGCGACCCCGACGCGGCAGCGCGCTATGCGGCCAACCCCGCGCAGTCGATCGCCGATGCCCACCTTGCGAACGTGACCAGCACCGATGTCAACAACCTGATCCCCGTGGTGTCGGATTCGCTGTCGATGGGCGGCTCGGGGATGGCCCCGGCGGGAGCACAGCCGGCTGATCATGGCAACGTCTGGGCGAGCGGCGCGGCGGCGGCGGCCCTGGATGCGTTTTCTCCGCACACCCCTGTGGGTGTTGGGGATCAACACCACCCGGTTGGCAGCGTGATCACCCCGCCGTCGACCCCTGGGGCCGTCGAGGTACCCAGCGATCCGCAGCCGCTTGGAATCGACCAACACGGACCGTCCGTGCTGCTCACGGCGGCCGAGGTGCCCGACACCACCGTCGACCACGGCGGTTTCCCGGTGCACGATCCGGATATCTGGGACCACCCCGTCGCCCACCCTCACCCCACCGGACCCGATCAGCACGGGTTCGGCATCCACGGGTGAGGGTTACTCCCTGTTCTCCTAACTAACTGCGCCATTCGGCGTTTTGAGCTGCTCAAATGCCGGCAATAGGGGCCGTTTTAACCCTGCGTTTAGGGGTGGCCCGAATTCCCCTAATCCCCTAACCAGACCCCCCGAACGATCCCGATCCGCTGTTCGCCAACGGGGGGATCAGGCCCCGATTCCGGCGGGCCGGGCGATCCATAGCGTGTCTATCAGAGCGCCGGTCAATCCGGTCCTGAGCTTCACAGCTTTCCACTGAAGGGATATACCAATGAACTCGCTGATCGAATACATCCTGAGTCTGTTCACCGACCCGGCGGCGGCACAGGCCTTCGTTGAGGGTCCACAACAGGCGATGCTCGACAACGGTCTGGTCAACGTGGCACCCGACGAGTTCTCGTCCGCGGTGGCGAGCGCGGCGCCGGGTGTGGACCTGGGTCCTGGCGACCCGGTCGGCGGCCTGCAGCAGGTCGTGGCCGACCAGTATGGCTATGCCCCGGGTTATGGCGGGTATGACCCCGGCTACGGCGGGGATGGTCAGGGTTACGCGGGGTACGGCCCGGGCTACGGGGGTTACGGCCCCGGTGACGGCGGATACGGGTATGGCCCGGGTCTCGTTTCCACGGTCGCGCAGGACGGGGCCGCCTTGGTCGGCGACGCTCTCGCGCCTGTCGTGGATGGCGCCGGCGCTGTGCTCGGCATCGGCGACGCCGTCGTGGGTGGTTTGAGCGGCGGACTGGTCGGCTTCGGCCCCGGTCCGTACTATCCCGATGGCGCTGGTTTCCCCGGCCCGGGCGGTTTCGGGTACGGCTGGCAGCCGGGTTGGGGCGGCTGCGAACCGGGCACCGGGGAGTGTGGCTTCGGACCCGGCGGGCCCCGCTGGGGCGGTTTTGGGCCTGGACATGGTTTCGGACCGGGTTGGGGTGGTTTCCGGCCTGGGCCTGGTTTTGGGCCGGGACATGGTTTCGGGCCCCGCTGGGACGGCTTCCGGCCTGGTTGGGGCGGTTTCGGCCCTGGGTCCGGGTGGGCCGGCAGCGGGACCGGTTGCGCCCCCGGCTGGGGTGAATTCAGGCCCGGCTTCGGGCCCGGCTTCGGCCCGGGCGCGAGTCCGTTCGTACCTGTTGGTGGTTTCGGCGGTGGCCTCGGCGGCGAGGTGGGCCTGGGTTTGCAGATCGGTGCCGGGCTGGGTTTCGACGTAGGCGGCGGGACCGGTTTGGGCGTCTCGACCGGTTTCGGTCTGGGTCTCGGTGCTGAAGTCGGCGGCGGTCTGGGCCTTGGCATTGGCGGTGGCGCGGGTTTGGGCGGCGGCTTTGGTTTGGCCAGCGAGGCCGGACTGGGTGCTCGGGCCGGTCTCGGTCTCGGCGGTGAGGCCGGATTTGGAGGCCGTGCTGCCGTGGGTGCCGGATTTGGCGGTGCCGCCCGTCTGGGTGGTGAGGGCGGTTTGGGCGGTGGCGTGCGTCTTGCCGGCCAAGCCGGCCTCGCTGGCGAAGCCGGCCTTGGGGGCCGCGCGGGGCTTGCCGGTGAGGGGGGACTTGGCGGCGGTGCGGCCGCGGGTGCCGGAGCCGGCCTGCGCGGTGGCTTCGGACTTGCCGGCGAAGCCGGTGGCGCCGGTGGTGCCGGCCTGGGTGGCCGGCCTGGTCTCGGTGGCGAGGCTGGCCTTGCTGGTCACGCTGGTGCGAGAGGTGAGGGCGGCTTAGCCGGTGGTGCCGGCCTGGGTGGCCGGGCTGGTCTCGGTGGCGAGGCTGGCCTTGCTGGTCACGGTGGTGCGAGAGGTGAGGGCGGCTTAGCCGGTGGTGCCGGCCTGGGTGGACGGGCCGGTGCTGGTTTTGGTGGTCAGGCCGAAGGGGGGTTCGGCGCTGGTGCCGCCGGCCAGGCCGCGCTCACTGGCCAGGGCGGCGCTGGGTTCGGCGGCGGTGCCGCCGGCCAGGCGGCGCTGGCTGGCGAGGCGGCCTTCGGCGCCGGCGGTGGCGCCGCCGGCCAAGGGGGCTTCGGTTCCGGCGGTGGTGCCGCCGGCCAGGGGGGGTTCGGTGCCGGCGGTGGCCTGGCTGGCGGCGGCGGTCTGGCTGGCGGTGGCGGTCTGGCTGGCGCTGGCGGGGGCGGTCTTGCCGCAGGAGCTGGGCTGACGGGCGCCGGTAACGTCGGCGGGCTCGCCGGTGCGGGTGGTAACGCAGCGCTGGGTGCCGGCGCGAGCGGTCAGGCGGGGTTGATCGCTAGTGAAGGCGCTGCGCTGAATGGCGCTGCCACACCGCATGTGGCGGGCCCGCTTGGGGGTGTCGGTGTCGGTGGCCAGGGCGGTGCCGGCGCCGCGGGCGGTGCCGGACTGGGCATCGGCGGCGAACGCGCCACCGCCGGTTTGAGCGGCGGCACGGCACTGGGGGGCCACGCGACGCCGGAACCCGGGACCTCGTCCCTCGCGGGCGGCGCCGGTCTCGGCGGCCACGCCGGAGGCGGCCTTGCGGGCGGTCAGGCGGGTTTGGGTGGCCAGGCCGGTTTGGGTGGCCAGGCCGGAGGCGGCCAGGCCGGAGGCGGGCTTGCTGGTGGGGCCGGTTTAGGCGGCCATGCCGGAGGCGGGGCACCCGCACCCGGAGGCGGCGCACCCGCACCCGGGGGCGGTGGCGGCATTGCGGCCGGCGGAGCCGGCGGCGGCGCCCACGGAGGCATACTCGGCCAGGAAGGTGCCACGCTTGGCGGCGGCCCGACTGTTCCCAACGGCGGAGGCTTGCCGGCCGGGCACGGCCCCACTGCTCCAAGCGGGCAGGGGCCGGTGGTGCAGAGCCCGGGCGCTGCCGGGGGCACCGTTGGTGGTGGTCACCCGACGCCGCAAAACGGCCCCGTCATCCAGGGCGGCTCGGGCGGCCCTGTCAACCACGGCGGCGCGGGCGCACCCGTGATCCATCAGCCGGCGACGCCGGCCCCGGTACAGCACGCGCCGACACCGGCGCCGGTTCAACACGCGCCCGCTCCGGTCGAGCACGCGCCGGCCCCGGTCCAACACGCGCCTGCCCCGGTCGAGCACGCGCCTGCCCCCGCGGCGCACAGCCCGTCGGTGTTCGAAGGCACCCCCCATGCGCCGGCCGCGGCTCCCGCCCCGGCTCCGCATCCCGCGCCGGCGCACGTGGCCGGTCCGCACGGGTAATTTGGCCGACACAGCGAACCGGCGGGGACCTTCATGGTTCCCGCCGGTTTGTGCGAATACCGTTATCTCTGTGCGAGGCAACGAGAAAGTGGGGCAGCACGGTGACCCAAGCCGGTGACCCGCGTCGGGTCAACGTGATCGTCGAATTGATCGACCACACCATCGCGATCGCCGACCTCAACGAACGCGGCGACCTTGTGCAGCGGCTGACGCGTGCGCGTCGGCGCATCACCGATCCGCAGATCCGGGTGGTGATCGCCGGGCAGCTCAAGCAGGGTAAGAGCCAGCTGCTCAACTCGTTGCTGAACCTACCGGTGGCGCGGGTCGGTGACGACGAGGCCACCGTCGTGGTCACCGTCGTCAGCTATGGCGACCCGCCGTCGGCCCGACTTGTCTTGGCCGCCGGGCCAAACGGGGAGGCCGCGACCGTCGACTTTCCGATTGACGACATCAACACCGACCTGCGCCGGGCACCACAAGCCGGGGGCCGCGAGGTGCTCCGCGTCGAGGTCGGTGCCCCCAGCCCGCTGCTACAGGGCGGCCTGGCGTTCATCGATACGCCCGGCGTGGGTGGCCACGGACAGCCGCACCTGTCGGCGACGCTAGGACTATTGCCCGACGCCGACGCGCTGCTGATGGTCAGCGATGCCAGTCAGGAATTGACCGAACCCGAGATGTGGTTCATCCGACAGGCGCACCAAATCTGCCCCCTGACCGTGCTCGTGGCGACCAAAACCGATCTGTATCCGCGCTGGCGCGACATCGTCAGCACCAACAGGGCGCACCTGCAGCGGGCCCAGGTGCCGATACCGATCATCCCGGTGTCGTCGCTGCTTCGCAGCCACGCCGTGACGCTCAACGACAAAGAACTCAACGAAGAGTCCAACTTCCCGGCGATCGTCAAGTTCCTCAGCGAGCGGGTGATGCCGCGTGAGACCGACCGGGTGCGCGATCAGGTGCTGACCGAAATCCGTTCGGCAGCAGAGCAATTGATCACTTCTGTGGGATCGGAGTTGGCGGTTGTCAACGATCCCGGGCTCCGGGACCGGCTGGCCGACGATCTGGAGCGCCGGAAGCGCGAAGCCTTGGACGCGCTGGAACAGACCGCGCTGTGGCAGCAGGTGCTCAATGACGGATACACCGACCTGACCACGGACGTCGACCACGACCTGCGGGCACGCTTCCGCGCCCTCACCGAGGACATCGAGCAGCAGATAGATACCTGCGATCCGACCCGGCAGTGGTCGGAGATCGGAGCTGATGTGGAGAATGCGGTCGCCACCGCGGTCGGGGACAACTTCGTCTGGGCCTATCGGCGCGCGGAGGCTCTGGCTGACGACGTCGCACAATCCTTTGCCGATGCCGGACTGGATTCGATCATCTCGCCCGAGCTGAGCGCGCGTGCGATGGGCGCCGATTTCGACCCGCTCAAGTCGGTGGCGCAGCTGGACTCAAAGCCGGCCGGCAAGGGCCAGAAGGTGGTGACCGGCCTGCGGGGTTCCTACGGCGGCGTGGTGATGATCGGCATGTTGTCGTCGGTGGCCGGGCTGGGCCTGTTCAACCCGTTGTCAGTGGGGGCCGGCCTGGTACTCGGCCGGATGGCCTACAAAGAGGACAAGGAGCACCGGCTACTGCGCGCACGCGCGGAGGCCAAGACCAATGTGCGACGCTTCGTCGACGACGTGTCGTTCGTGGTCGGCAAGGAATCGCGGGACCGACTCAAGGTGATCCATCGCGCGCTGCGCGACCACTACCGCGGCATCGCCAACGAGATGACTCGCTCGCTCAACGAATCACTGCAGTCCACCATCGCGGCGGCGCACATCGAGGACGCCGAGCGCGAGCACAAGGTCGCCGAACTGGAGCGGCAGCTGAATATCCTCGAACAGGTCACCGACAATGTCGACAAGCTGGCGCCGCAGGTGACCCTAGGAAGAGTGTGAGCACCAGCGACCGGGTCCGCGCGATTCTGGGCGGCACCATCCAGGCTTACCGGAGCGAGCCGGCCTACCGCCAGCGCGCCGACGTCTTCTTCGAATTGGAGCGGATCGGCGCCAGGCTCAACGAGCCGATTCGCATCGCACTGGCCGGCACGCTCAAGGCCGGCAAGTCCACCCTGGTCAATGCGCTGGTCGGTGAGGACATCGCCCCGACCGACGCCACCGAGGCCACCCGGATCGTGACCTGGTTTCGGCACGGTCCCACGCCCAAGGTGACCGCCAACCATCGCGGCGGGCGGCGCACCAATGTGCCGATCACCCACAGCGACGGGTTGAGCTTCGACTTGCGCACCGTCGACCCCCGCGACGTGGCTGACCTGGACGTCGAATGGCCCGCCCAAGAGTTGGCCAGCACCACGATCATCGACACCCCCGGCACGTCGTCGCTGACGCGCGAGGCGTCCGAGCGCACGGTGCGGTTATTGGTGCCCCCCGATGGGGTGCCGAGGGTAGACGCGGTGGTGTTCCTGTTGCGCACCCTCAACGCCGCAGACATCGCGCTGCTCAAGCAGATCGGCGGGCTTGTCGGCGAGTCTGCCGGGGCGCTGGGCATCATCGGGGTGGCTTCCCGCGCGGACGAGATCGGCGCCGGGCGGATCGATGCGATGCTCTCGGCGAAGAACGTGGCCACCCGGTTCACCGCCGAGATGAACCGGACGGGCATCTGTCAGGCAGTGGTCCCGGTCGCCGGACTGCTCGCGCTCACCGCGCGCACGCTGCGCCAAACCGAGTTCAAGGCGCTGCAGAAGCTCGCCCGTGCCGACAGCGCCGAACTCAACAAGGCCATGCTGAGCGTCGACCGCTTTGTTCGGGTGGACAGCCAGTTGCCGGTGGATGCGGTGACCCGCGCCCAATTGCTCGAACGATTCGGCATGTTCGGCATCCGGATCTCGATCGCCGCGCTGGCGGCCGGCATCAGCGATTCGGTCGGCCTGGCCGACGAGTTGCTGGAACGCAGCGGGTTGGTGGCGCTGCGGGAAACCATCGATCAGCAGTTCGCGCAGCGCTCCGACATGCTCAAGGCGCACACCGCGCTGGTGTCGTTGCGCAGGTTCGTCGAAGTGTTTCCGATCGTGGCGACGCCGTACATCATCGCCGACATCGATCCGTTGCTCGCCGACACCCACGCTTTCGAGGAGCTTCGACTGCTCAGCCAATTACATTCGCGGACAACGACATTGAATGACGACGAACTCGCGTCACTGCGCCGCATCATCGGCGGTTCGGGCACCAGGCCCGCCGCGCGGCTGGGCCTTCGCCCAGACGAACAGGACCCCAACGAAGCTCCGCGCGCCGCCTTCGCCGCCGCCCAGCGCTGGCGGCGGCGCGCCGAGCACCCGCTGAACGATCCGTTCACCACCAGGGCCTGTCGGGCGGCGGTGCGCAGCGCCGAGGCGTTGGTGGCCGAGTTCGCCGCGTCCGGCTACGACATGTCCAACGTGCAGCCGCGTTAGCGGCCGCCAAAGGGGGGTTGGATAGGCCCACGGTGGAAGGGCGGTGTCGGCGGTCCCGGACGCGAGGTCGTCTGCGCGCTGGTCGTTACCGGCGCCGACGTGGTCGGAACGGTCGTCGTCGGCTGGGTGGTGGTCGGCGCGGCCGTCGTGGTGGCCGGGGCCTCGCTGGTGGTCGCGGGCGCCGGCGACTCCGTGCTGCTCGGTGCGGGCGGCGGTGGCAGCACGGTGACGGTGGGGCTGTCGTTTGGCCCGATCACGGTTGTCGTGATGGAAGTCTGCGGGGGCGCCGGTGTGTTGGGGGGAGTGGTGTTGACCGGGCTGGTTTTGTGGTCGCCCAGGGTCAGGGCCAAGACCACCGCCACCAGCACGGCCGCAGCTGCACCCGCCACGCTGAGAACCAGCGCCGTGCGCTTGTACCACGGCAGCGGTCCCGGCTCGGCGGGGTAACGGACCGCGGCTTGTTGCGTGAATCCCGGTGGCTCCTGGCCATACCCGCCGGTGTGTTCGGGTCCGGTGTAGGGGACCGGTTCGTCGGCACCGCCGCCCTCCTCCGAATACGCCACGGCGCCTTGGGTGCCCGGTTTGTCGACGTCGGGGACTTGGCCGGCCCAGGCCGTCGGCGCCATTTCGGTTCCGGGGTCGGGCTCTTGCCCTTGTTCCCCCGGCCCGTAACTGCCGTACACGGTCGGGTCGTCGGCACCAGAATCTGGCGGGTCGTACCTAGCCACGGCCGCCGACTGTAGCGGCTGGGATGACCCGCGGGCCCACGCCGCGCGGGCCCTGTGACCTATCAGCAATCAAAGCTTCACCGAGTCCTAATGGGGCAGGTTGGGCGGCAGCGTGATCGTCGGCCCTCCCCGCGGAATCGTGATCGTCGACGGCAGCGCAGGCAGATGGTGCGTATGCGTTGGTTCCACCGTCGTGGGTTGCTGTGTCGGCGACTCCACCGAGCTGCTGGTGGTCGACGGCGTCGTGGTGGTGGTCGTGGGCGCGGTGGTGGTTGTGGTCGTCGTGGTGGTGGTCGTCGTGGTGCTCGGCGGAGTTTGGGTGCTGCCGCCATTTCCGAACAACTGGATGACGCCGTAGACGATCAACCCGATCAGGATCAAAACCCCGACGGCCCACGCGATCAGCGCCGCGGGCCTGCGGTACCAGGGTTTTGGTTCGGGCGGCTCGCCTTGCTCGCCTGGGTAGAAAGGGCCGGAGGCATCGTCGGGCTGCACCGTGTCGAGCTCATGCGGCGGGATCCCCGGGGGAGGGGGCGGTAAAGAACCGAAATCGTAGGGCGGAGCCGTCGGAGGAGGTGGCGGCGGCCCGGGCGGCGGTCCCTGAGCTGGCGGTCCCTGGGATGGTGGACCCTGGGGTGGTGGTCCCTGGGGTGGTGGACCGGGCGGCTGATAACCGCCCGGGGGGCGGTACTGGGTGGGCTCGTTGTTGAAGCCATCTGGTGGGCCGTTGTCTGGCACGGGATTGATGGTACTGAGGCGAGCTGCGAACTGGCTTGGCGAGTCGCGTGACGCGCGGGGCAAATCGTTGATCGACACGGCTAAAGGTCGCCGATCTACGATTGGCGCCGCGAGCGTGACGCCGATGAGAAAAACCGGCTCGAGATTCGCAGTGCCGTTACGCTGGCGAATGGTCATGGGCCGAAGCGAGACCCTGACCTGACCTCAGAACGTGTTGACCTTGTCGATGCTGACGAACATGCCGTGGCCGGTTTTGTTGTTCGTGAAGCGCGTGCCGTCGGTGGTGGCGTTGATCGTCCAGCCCTGCGCGTCGTAGGTCTTGTAGTCGATGGTCACCGTGGGGATCGCTCCGAGGTTGCCCAAAATCCACTGCACTGAGCCGGCGGCGGTGATGTGGACGCCGTTGGTGTGCTCACCGTCCTCCATGGGGGAGTTGGTGAACGGCGCCTCGCAGCCGACGCTCTCTTTGCTGATCTGGCAGCGCGTCTTGCCGGACTTGGTCTCGATGAAGACGTAACCGTTGTCGTCGGGCTTGAGCGGAATGGCGCCGGCCGGGGCGGTGGGGCTGGCCGGGGTGGTCGGCGGGACGGACGTGGGTGAGGTGGGGCTCGTTGTCGGTGCCGTGGAG
>Ga0213876_10000894_pt1 | contig 19913 bp, 16 predicted proteins | sample BarmaccomBMRX_R9_FD_160113 | JGI IMG/M metagenome (GOLD analysis project Ga0213876, IMG submission 160113) | Root-associated microbial communities from Barbacenia macrantha in rupestrian grasslands, the National Park of Serra do Cipo, Brazil - RX_R9 | ecosystem: Host-associated > Plants > Roots... | reverse complement strand
CGGCAAGACACTTCCGACGCTTCGCCATCATCTCGACATGGCGGAGGCCCTCGACAAGAACCGCGACCAGGACCGTCGCACGCAAGGCATGAGCCGATAGGTCCAGCGGGTTTTCCGGTCCGATTGAGTCGGACCGGAGGCTCTGAGATCGCTCTAGGAACCCGCCTGACGGCTGACCGTTGGGCCATGAAGACCGCGATGAATCCGATGAGGCCGGCCTTGACGGACGAACCGATTCCGCCCCCGACAGGGCCCTTCGAAGCCTTGCGCTCGACCGCGCAGATTGCCGGCCACCCGATCCATCCGATGCTGGTGCCAATCCCGATCGTGTGCTTCATCGGCGCGCTCGTGACCGACATCGCCTATGCGGCCACCGCGGAGATGATGTGGACCGATATCTCCGCCTGGCTGCTTCTGGTGGGGCTCGTGTTCGGTGTGCTCGCCGCGATCGCAGGCCTGACGGATTTCATCGGCAATCGCCTGATCCGCAACCAGTCGCCGGCCTGGCCGCACATGATCGGCAATCTCGTCGTCCTCGTGCTCGCGTTTTTCAACGTGCTCGTTCACAGCAGGGACGCCTGGACCTCGGTCATGCCGACCGGTCTGATCCTGTCGATCGTCACGGTGTTGATCCTGCCGATCACTGGCTGGCTGGGCTGGGCGATGGTCTATCGCCATGGCGTGGGAGTGGTTCGATGAAGCCGGCGCGACAAATTCCTGCCAGAACAGTCTACATCGTCCTGACCTGCGGCGCGGCGCTTGCCCTTGCCGGATGCAACGATGGGAGCGGCGATCCGAAAACTGAAATAGGCGCCAATCCGACGCTGCCGGCCGTGCAGCAATTCCTGTGGCCGCCGATGCATCTTGCGCGCGTCGTAGGATGGAAGCAGGACGAGAAGCCGAGCGTTCCGAACGATTTGAAGATCCAGCCCCTGGCCACCGGACTAGAGCATCCGCGCTCGCTTTACGTGCTTCCCAACGGTGACGTCCTTGTCGTGGAGTCGAAAGCGCCGCCGGCACCGTCGCCGAAGCGGCCGAAGGACATCGTCATGGCATGGGTCGAATCATGGGTGACCTCCGGCGGCAGCGACGGCCCGAGCAATCGCATCACGCTGCTGCGTGACAGCAACGGCGATGGCGTACCCGAGGTACGCAGCGTGTTTCTCGACCATCTGAACTCGCCGTTCGGCGTGGCGCTGGTCGGCAACGACCTCTACGTCGCCAATACCGATGCCATCGTGCGATATCCCTACACGCCCGGCGACACCAAGATCACCTCGCCCGGCACGACGCTCACGCCGCTGCCCGGCGGACCGATCGACCATCATTGGACCAAGAGCCTGGTTGCGAGCCGGGATGGCTCATTGCTGTATGTCGGCGTGGGCTCCAACAGCAACATCACGGAGAATGGCATCGAGGCCGAGAAGAACCGCGCCGATATCCTTGAGGTCGATCGCGCCACCGGGCGCTTTCGTGTCTTTGCCAGTGGACTGCGCAATCCCAATGGTCTGAGCTTCGAGCCGCAGAGCGGTGCGCTCTGGGCCGTCGTCAACGAGCGGGACGAACTCGGGCCTGACCTCGTCCCCGATTATCTGACCTCGGTGAAGGAAGGCGGCTTCTACGGCTGGCCGTACAGCTATTTTGGTCAGCACGTCGATCCCAGGGTTAAGCCGGAGCGCCCCGACCTCGTCGCCAAGGCGATCGTGCCGGACTATGCGTTGAGTTCGCACGTCGCGCCGCTCGGACTTGCGTTCTATGACGGCACCGGCCTGCCCGAAACCTATCGCGGCGGCGCCTTCGTCGGCGAGCACGGTAGCTGGAACCGTCAGGTCCTCAACGGCTACAAGGTGGTGTTCGTGCCCTTCAGCAACGGAAAGCCGTCCGGCATCGCCCAGGATATCGTGACCGGCTTTCTGAACAACGACGATCAGGCCCGCGGCCGTCCGGTCGGATTGGCCATCGATAAATCCGGTGCGCTGCTGATTGCCGACGATGTCGGCAACACGGTCTGGCGCGTGACCGCCAGCGACCAGGCAAGCACGGCAAGCCGTTGAACGGCGGCACGGAGGCGCGAGCCTAAGTCATTTCCTGTAGATCAGGCGCATGGCAAGCGCGGTCAGCGCGAACGCAATGATGAGCGCCGCGAACGCTGCATCGGCGACGACGGCGCCCGCCAGCGTCGAAATGACGCCGACCCCGATCACCGGCAGCGCGTTGCCGGAAAAGCCGCATATGAAATAGCTGGACACGACCGCGGCGCGCTTCTGTTCGGGCGCAATCTGGTTGACGACCTGCAAGCTGCCGCGATAGCCGAGCGCGGCCGCAACGGCGCAGCACGCGGTCGCCGCGATCAGCAGCCACATCGAGGCCAGGACCTGGGCCGACACGACCAGAACGACACTCGGGATCATCAGGCCAAGCCCGACGAGCATGGCCATCCTGCTCGGCAGGCGCTGCGTGAGAAGGATGGTCGCGGCCACTGTCATGGCGAGTTCGAAGAACAACGCGCCCGCAACCGCGTGGTTGGCGACATGCAGGTCCTGGGCAAGCACGGTCGGCCCGATGGCGGCAAAGAAGCCGACCAGCGCCATCGCGCCAAACCCGGTCACGGCCGGCGCGATGAATTCGGCACGTATCTCCGGTGGAACGGACACGTTCGGCCGGAACGGAATCCTCTGCAGGCCGCGCGGATGTGCGATCGTCTCCTGCGTCCGCCAGATCAGGGCCGCCACCACGACCAGCGCGGCCATGTAGATGATGAAGGGAAGCCGCAGCGGCCAGGGCGCATATTGCGCCAAAACTCCTGCAATCAGCGCACTGGTCGCGAGGCCAAGGAAGTTGACGCTGGTCGCAATCGCCGTCGCCAGCGTCTTGTCCTTGCGGCCGATGAGTTCGGCGAGCCAGGCGGTCCCCGTGCCGGTCGCGATGCCGATGCTGATGCCGCTCAGGATCCTGCCGGCGTAAAGCCATGCGACACCGTCGGCGAACAGGAAGACGAGCGCACTCAGAATGGCAATCGCCATGGCCGGAATGGTCGTGCGGCGTCGTCCGAGTCGATCGGACAGGTGGCCAAGGAACAGCAGCGCGACCAGGTTTCCGAGCACGTAGGCGCCGTACACCAGCGTCAGCGTGATCTGCGAGAAGCCGAACTGCTCCTTGTAGATGACGTAGAGCGGAGTGACGAGCGTGCTGCCGGCAAAGGCGGCCCCGATCATGGCAGCAACGGACGAAACCGCCGCGCGACCGGTCAGCTCGGTGGTCCGCCGGCTGACGAGATTCAATAAGGTCATGAACGTCCTCACCTCGACGAGGTGAAAACCCCCGGGCGCCGGTGCAGTTCCGATCACGAGAGCCGCCAAGACGTCGCGCTGGCGCGGACGACAGCTTGAACCGCTGTTCCCCAAGCGCAATGCGCAGGACGTCGTCATGGTCCTTGCCAAAATGGCCGTGACCCCGGGCGCAATTTGCGGTAGAAACCGCGGCATCCGTCAACGTCTTTTCAACCGAGGACACCGCCGGTGCTCATCCCACTTGGTCGCGCCGCGGATCCAAACCCGCCTCACCGGCCGACCGGAGCAGGGCGATGAAGGCGCATATCGTCGGTGGCGGGTTTGGTGGCCTCGCGGCCGCCTTTTACCTGATCCGGAACGCGGGCGTGTCCGGCGAGGACATCACGATCTACGAAGCGGATGAGCAACTCGGCGGCGCGTTCTCGCTGGGCGGAACGGCGGAGAGCGGCTATGTCCTGCCGTGCGGTGCCGTGTTCGACAAGGAGTTTCGCTGCACATTCGACCTGCTCGCGGCGATCCCCTCGCGCGCCGATCCGGCGATCTCCGTCAGGGACGAATTCTTCGCCTTCAATGCGCGCTACCCGTTCCGTGACCGGGCCCACATCATCGATCGCGACGGCCACATCGTTCACGGTCCGCATTTTGGCCTCGGCCTGCGCGACGGCTTCGACCTCATCAAACTTTCCCTGACGCCTGAAGCCATGCTGGACGGCCGGCGCATCGAGGAATTCTTCTCGCCAAAATTCTTCTCGACCGAGTTCTGGCTATTGTGGTCGACCATCATGGGGTCTCTGCCGCAGCACGGCGCGGCGGAGTTCAGGCGATATATCAACCGCACCATCGCTCTGTTCCCCGACCTGTCGGACATGACGCACATCCTGCGTACCCAGCTCAACCAGTACCAGGCGTTCATCGAACCTCTGGCTGACTGGCTGCGTCAGCGCGGCGTGAAGATGCTGACAGGCGCCCTGGTTCGCGATATCGGCTTCGTCGCATCGCGCGAACACATCACCGTCGACCGGCTCGATTATCAACGAGCGGGTGCGGCAAGCTCGGTTGCGGTCGGTGCCGAGGACATCGTGCTGGTGACCACCGGCTCGCAAGCTGCCGACCTTTCGGTCGGGTCGATGACCGAGGCGCCAGGGCCGCAGACCAGCGGGCGGTCGTGGGAGCTGTGGAAGCGGCTCGCACATGCGCGCACGGAGTTCGGCAGTCCCGATACGTTCTTCGGCGCGGCCCGCATCCCCGACTCGCGCTGGGTGAGTTTTACGGTCACCACGCGCGGACCCGAACTCATTGATCTGCTTTCGGCCCTGACGAGCAGCGAGCCGGGAAGCGGCGGGCTCGTGACCTTGAAGGACTCGAGCTGGGTGCTGTCGCTGTCGATCCTGCACCGGCCCGAAGTCATTGGCCAGCCGTCCGGCACCAATGTGTTGTGGGGCTATGGCCTCTATCCGGAACGCAACGGCGACTTCGCGCGGAAACGGATGGCGGAATGCACGGGTGCGGAAATTCTGCAGGAGGTGCTGCGGCATCTGCGCTTCGACAGGCAGCTCGACGCGATCATGGCGTCGTCGATCTGCATCCCCTGCGATCTGCCTTACGTCAACAACATCTGGCTGCCGCGCCGGCGCATCGACAGGCCGCGCCCGGTCCCGACAGGTTCGACCAATCTTGGACTGCTCGGCCAGTATGTGGAGGTCTCGCGGGAGGTGGCGTTCACCATCGAATACTCCGCCCGCACGGCCTGGGAAGCCATCCACCTCCTGCTCGGGCGCGGACCCGCGCCGCCGCCGGTCTATCAGGGGCAGTACGATCCGAAGGCGCTGTTCAGCGCGCTGAAGGTGTTTCTCTTCCAGTGATCCACGCCAAATATGATCTGCGCGGCAACCAGCCGGCATCGCCGTACTGGAAGACATGTCACGCAGATCTCCGGCTGTCATCCGCCCCAACGGTAGTGGGGATTCCAGTGATAGGTCCCGTAGCTGGGATAGGCTTCCGGAGCCCAGCCGGAGTCGTAGGTATAGGCCGGGTCGCTATAGCCGTAGCCGTAGGACGGATAGTAGCCGCCGCCGTAATACGGGGCCGCGATCGCGCCGCCGATCAGGGCACCGGCCAAGGCGCCGGCAGCAAAACCCGCTCCACCATGCCAGCCGCCGTGCCAGCCGCCGAAACGCACCGGGATCTGCTCACTCCGCTGCGCCATCGGCTTGGCAGCCGCCGACAGGGCCGTGACCGGGGCCGCGACCGCAGGTGCGCCGAGCGACATCGCACTGATCACCAGAAGCGCGGCAGGAATTTTGAAGTTTTGCATGACATTCCTCCGATTCGCACTTTTCCGCCAAGATCAACGCGGCTGACGGCGCTTGGTTGCATATCAGGCGGCCTAACCCCTTGAGCGAGGCCGCTGACCCAGCGCAGCAGTTTCTTGTTGCGAGGTCTGCCGCTCAAGCCATGAACTGATTCTGTGGCCTGGTGACGAATGCCTTCGACGTGGCTCAATCTCCAAATAGCTCACCGAAACGCGATGAGCCTGACTGCCTCGCAGCAGATGCGCGCCCCCCGGACCTCGTCTCGGTCGATCACGCCGGTGCATGCCATCGCGAGATCATCGCCATGCAGCGCGCCGAAGTCATCCTTCTCTGTCGGCATTGACAGCGCCTCACACCGGAATGCGCGCCGGTCTCGCCTGCCGCTGCAGCCGCAGATCGGCCTTCTTGACGGCGGCGCCATAGGTCAGCGCAAACGCGATCTCTTCGGCGACGATCGGCCAGCGCACCACGTCGGAAATGCCGGCGCCGACCAGCGTATCGGCGCCGATTTCGATCGCGGCCCGGGTCGCCAGCACAATCGGCAGTCGCGGCGCCGCCATATGCAGGCTGGCCGCCATCTCGAGCGCACGCGCGGCCGATCCGAAATCGCCGACAATGATCATGTCGAAGCGGCCCGGTTTGGTCCGGCATTCCGCAACCGCGGCATCGGATTTGCTGAAGCCGACCGGCTCGTAGCCGAGCGCCGCAAGCATCTCTTCGTCGCGCAGCAGCCGCTCGCAATCCTGGGCCACCAGCATGATCGTCTCGCCCGTCCCGGTCGGGAGCGTGCTCGTGCTCGGCTCGGTCTGCTCCGCGGTCGCGATCCGCGGCAGCCAAACCTCGAAACGGCTGCCCTCGCCAGGCCTGCTGTGCACGTTCATGGCTCCGTGATGGTCGCGAACGATTTCGCGAACGGTCGCCAGTCCAAGGCCATTCCCTGACGAGCGCGTCGTGAAGAAGGGCTCGAAAATCCGCCCCAGCGTCGTCTCGTCCATGCCCTGTCCGGTATCGGTGACGGCGATGCAGACATACCGGCCGGGCCCGATCTCGCCATGGCTGAGCGTGCGCATCTCGGACAGATCGTCGAACGCGGTCGCAACCTCGACGCGGCCGCCGTCAGGCATCGCGTTTGCCGCGTTCGTGCACAGATTGAGCAGCACCTGCTGCAACTGGGCATGCTCGCCGGAGACCAGCGTCGCCGCCGGAGGCTGGCAGATCACGACTTCGACCGCGGCAGGCCGCGAGACTTCGAGAAGCGACGCGGTCTCGGCGATCAATGCGCCGACGCTCAGGGGTTTGCAGCGCAGCGCACGGCTGCGTCCAAAGACCAGAATCTGCTCGATGAGATCGCGCGCGCGCTCGGCGCCGCGGCGTACCGCGCCGAGGTTGCGCAGGAGCTTGGCGTCGGTACCCACACGCTCTTCCATCACCTCGGCATGGCCGAGAATTCCGCCCAGTATGTTGTTGAAGTTGTGCGCGATGCCGCTCGTGAACATGCCGAGGCGTTCCATGCGTCGCGCCTGCCGCAGGCGCGCCTCCAGCCGGGTTCGTTCGTTTTCCATCGTATGCCGCGCGACCGCCTGAACGATCGTGTCCAGCGCCATGCGCAATAACCCAAGCTCGTTGCGCCGTGCGCGGCAGGGCCGCCCGACCGCGTCAAAGCCCAGCGCCACGCGAAGGTCCTCGACGTCGGCATTCGTCGCGCAGGCCCATCCCCCAAGGCCGAGATCGAGCAGGATCGATCTGGCTTCACCGACCGGCATTCGCCGGACACACGAAACATGGACGACGCCGTCAGCGCCGCCCAGCCGGGCTGCCAGATTGAGAGCTCGCGTCGGCCAGTCGGGCGGCGGCTGCATGCCTTCCTTGTGCCAGACGTGAAGACGCTGCACTGGACTGGACATCACGAAATAGGCGCGGTCCGAACCGCAAAACCCCGCCATTTCGGCCAGCGCCCGATCGATTTCAGCATCGACGGCCTGCGGCAGCACGTTGATGAAGCGCATCGAGATGCCGGCGATCATGTGCTCGATCGCGGCGCGGCGGTGCAGCGCCCTGGCGCGCGCTTTGAGGCGTACTCCGAAAAATATCAGGGAGGACAGCAGTAGCAGCGAGGTCCCATAGAGCAGCGAGCGATAGCTGCGGGCCGACATTCGCGACGCAAGCTGATCCTTGAGAACCAGCGCACGGAGCGCATCGCGGTCCTGCTTTTGCGGCAGCGCGCGCATGGCTTTCAGCGTGCCGTCGACGGAGGGAAGCAGCCGGTGCACGAGCCGGCCATGGGCCAGCAGTCCCTCGACCGCCGCGTCCTGTCCGCTTCGCCGCGCCGCTTGATCAAGCTCATCGAGCCGGTCCTGGACCTCGCGCGCCGCCGCCGGCGATGTGTCGAGTGTCAGGCGCAGAATGGCTGCAGCGACGGCACTGACGGCCGGGTCGAGGTCCGACGGGACCGCGCCGGCGCCAAAACGTCCGAAGAACGACAACGAGTTCTGCAGCAGCGCGTTCTCGCTCTTGAACAACTCGACCAGTTCCTCCTCGCGATCGATCGAGGCCGCCAGCCGATCGACCGCCGCGGTGGCCTCGGCATCGATGGCGGCAGTCTCGCGCACGCGTTGCAGCGCAGGCCGCAGCGCATTGATCTCGAGCACCAGGGGATCGTAATTCCGCAGCATGCCGACGCGCGCCGCGAAGACGTCGCGATGCAGGGCGTTTGCTATCATCGCGAAATGATCGAGCTCGGCGAGCGCGTGATCGAAGAGTTCTGCTTCCGGATTGACGGCGCGAAAGGAGAACCAGGTCAAGGCGAGCACCAGGCAGGCAACGAACGCAACGGGCGCCGCGGCTCTCATGGCGCCGCCCCCACGACCGGCGCGCCGCGATAGTTCCCTGTCAGGGTTTTCAGAAAGAGAACCAGGGACGCGACCTGCTGATCGCTGAGCGTGCGGTCGAGCTGCGCTGCCGCCATCCGGCGGACCGCATCTTCAAGGGTGGCCGCGCTTCCATCATGAAAATAGGGTGCGGTCGCAGCGACGTTGCGCAGGCTAGGCACGCGGACGATTCTCGGCGGTCCGACAACCAGGGGACGGAAAATGCCCTGGCGTTCGAACAGATTGCCGCCGACATTGACGCCCTGGTGGCAGGCGCTGCATCCGAGCGATTTGAACGTGCGGTAGCCTTCGAGTTCGCCGGGCGAGAGCGCCGACGTGTCACCGCCAAGCCAGCGGTCAAACCGCGCCCCCGGCGTGAGCAGGGATCGCTCGAAGGTCACCAGCGCGTCGAGAAAGGCGTCGCGATCGAGGTCGCGTCCGTAAGCGGCACGGAACCGGCTCGTCACGTCAGGATCCTTCTGGAGCCTGCGAACGGCGGCTTCCGCATTTGTGTTCATGTTCGCTGGATTTTCGAGAGAGGCCTCGACATGCTCCGCGAGGTTGCGAAAACTCCCTTGCCAGCCCAGCCGAAAACTGAGCGCGGCATTGAAGACGGTCAGTGTGTCGTACACCGGCATGGCGTTTCCTGGTTGCGTCCTGATGCCGCCGGCGCCGTTGCTCCTGATGTCGTGGCAGGACGCGCAGGCCAAATTTCCGGCCGTTGACAGCCTGACATCACCGAACAGGCGCGCGCCGAGCGCGAGCTTCAACGGATCGGCGGCTGGCGGCTCCGGAACAGGCGTGATCGGCTCGTCCTCTGCGACAATTTTGGCTTGCGCGGCTGCAGGTGCGGATTGCACGGCAGCGATGCATGCGAGCGCCGCGCCGGCGAACATCCACCGTGCGAGCCATCGTAGGCCCAGGACCGCCGAGCCTGATCGCGCTATTCCCACCGGCTTTCCCGTCTGACGGCAGCTCCGGCGTCGCCGCGGCAGATCGAGGTCGCGCCCGCCTTTGACGATGGCGCTGCACACGAATCGGACCAACGTGCACGACCTGCGCGTGCCGGCTCGGATGGTGGCGCCGGTTCGGTTTGAGATCGCGCCTGACCGGGTTTGTCGGGTGCGCGGAACGGCACCACGCCATCTCCGTCGCGGCGTTCAATATCGTGGTCCTCCAGCGGAAAGGTCGGATACATCGCCAGCGCATAGGCGGCGCAGCCCGCGCAGAACTCCGCAACCAGCCAAGACACGATCGCGATCGGTGCATTCGGCAATGCGCCAGCGACATGCACCATGAGTGCACCGGCCTCTGCCATGAGACGGGACACGGCTGTTGCGATTGTCCGTCGTGGCGGCTTTTGCCGGGGAAACGGCAGCAGGGATGTCCTGGACTTGTTGCCCGATTCGGGCATCGGTTCTGAGGTGAGGCGCCGATCAAGCGGGCGCAGCGCGCTTCTCCGCGACGAAGCAGGAACGAAGGGCAATGGCTTTGCAAACGGCATCGATGTCTCCCAGGCCATATCGGTGCGGGAGACTCTGCCGGCGCCATGTTTCCGGAGCATTTTGCCCCGCCCCGTTATGGCTACCGCTGTAATCTGCGCAGCGGCCGGCCCTGCTGCGACGGCCGACGCCCCGCCGGTCAGCCGCCGCGCCTTCACGTTGCAACGTCGCCTCGCGCGAGCGGCAGGCATCACAGACGCTCGACGGCAAGCGTGAAGACATAGCCGACCCCGCGCTCGGTCCGAATGATGGAAGGCACACTGGGATCGCCTTCGAGCTTGCGGCGCAAGCGCAGCACCTGCACGTCGATGCTGCGATCGAAGACGTCTTCGTGAACGCGGGTCGCCTGCAGCAGCTGCTCGCGGGACAGTGGCCGCTGCGGCGCATCGAGAAAGGCGATTAGGAGCGCGTACTCGCCTTTGGTCAGGGCCACAGCTTCGCCAGCCACATTGGTGAGGCGACGGCCGCGCCGGTCGAGCTGCCAGGTGCCGAAACGACAGCGGCCCTTGTCGGGATCGCGTTGCACGGCAGCCTGTCCCGCCTCCCGACGCCTCAACACCGCGCGGATGCGAGCCAGCAATTCCCGCAGGCCAAACGGCTTGGTGATGTAATCGTCCGCTCCGAGCTCCAATCCGACGACGCGGTCGATCTCGTCGCGGCGATGACCCGTGGTGATGATCACGGGAATGTCGGAAGTTGCGCGAATCTCGCGAAGCAGATCCAGCCCATCGTCCTGGCCGAGCCGCAGGTCGAGCACGACGAGGTCGGGCTGGTTGCGGGCGAGCAGCCCAGCCACGTCTTCGCGCCGCGAGGTGGAAATCGCGCGGATGTCATGTTCCTCCAGATAGTTCGTCACCAGATGCCGCATCGTGCTGTCGTCTTCGACGACGAGGCACAAAGGGGATCTGCGATCAGGGCTGCCGCTGCTCGGTAGCGTGCCGGGCGATTCGAACGCGTCGCCGTTGAATTGGCTCGCCGAACCGCCCATTGGACTTTCGGTCCTTTCGTTCATTCGGTCTCTCCGGCGCCCCAGAATACCGCTATAGGGCACGCGATCTTGCATCGCAGCACACGTTTGGGAGAGCAACTTCGTTAGGTGTTGACATCGTCGTTCGGGCGGCGCGTGCCGTGGTCTCGCGTGGGACCGACGATTTGTTACAGTCGTAACCGAGGGACTTCGTCTCGAAATCTATTCCTGCCAACCATTGATCATCATTTCAGCGCGTCCTGACGTCGGTTCCTCGGCGCGAACCGCGCTTACCGTGGCCAAAGGTGACAAGACAATTCCCGACGATGGACTTGCCGGGAAATTATTCCAGCTCGGCGGTTTCTCGACCCGAGCGCTGCGTCGCTATGGGGTCAGGCGCGGGATCAACCTGCATGCGTTGCCGCTCCCGATCGCGCGAAGGTCGGACTCGTCAAAGCCAAGCTGTTCGAGCTTCGTCATTTGATCGAGTGCGAAGTAGGGATAATCGGAGCCGTACGTGATCCTGGAGACCGGGACCAGTTCGCGCAGCGCGGCAATCGCTGCGGCGCTGGTTGAATTGGCGGTGTCGTAATTGAGACGTCGGAACTCGCCCATGATTCCCTCAGGGGCGAACGCGGGTGCGGCGGACGTACCGCCGGATCGCGCGTAGAACGACTCGATCCGGCCCGCCATCATCGGCATCGTGCCGCCGGCATGGGAAAACAGCCAGTTGATGTTCCGCCAGCGCGCGAGTCCTCCGGACAGCAGCAGGCTGGTGATCGTCCGGGTCGTGTCATGGGGGACCTCGATCACGGCGGGAAAGGCGCCGACACTGAGCTGCGCGCAACAGCTTGCGACCAGCGGATGCACATAGACCACGGCGTTGCGCCGATTGAGCTCGTCGAATACAGGCGTAAAAGCGGCATGGCCCAGCCACTTGTCGCCATAGTTCGTCTGCAGGCCGATGCCGTCGGCCTTCAGCGTATCGAGGGCATATTCGATCTCCTTGAGCGTCCTGTCGACATCGAGCATCGACAGCGTCGCGAACAGTCCGAACCGCCCGGGATGATCTCGCATCATCGCCGCGGCGAAGTCGTTGCAATCGCGGGCGAGCCGGCTTGCTTTTTCTGCATCGAGATTGAACCACACGCCGGGCGTCGACGCGATCGAAAGGACGCCGACCCGGATCCCGGCTTCATCCATGTCCTCGATCGCCTTCGCTTTCGACCAGGCGACCTGCCCCGCGAAATGCGGGATCTTGCGCTGATCCTCCCAGTCCAGCCAAAGCTTCTGGTATTCCGGCGGGTAGAAATGATGATGGGTGTCGATCAGCACGCGCTCTCGCGCGGCAGCCGGCGCCGCAGGCAGCACGGCTGCCGCCCCAATTGCGACTGCACCGCAGACCAATTGACGACGCGATAGGCCGGTGCTCTGGCAGCACGCACAGCTCGCAAACTGGTGTCTGCGCGGATGGAAACTGATCATGGCGCCTCTCGCTGTTGCAAATGACTGATCGGGTTCTTCATTGGGCCGCGGGCCGCAAGGGTGTTCCCTTCGAAATTGGCGCTGCCGCGTTACGGCGCGATTTCGGAGAACTGGCGAAGGTTTCTGATGTAACCATTTTTGAAGGGATCTGTCGCCCTCTCCCGTAAGGGCGCCGCCGGTGATGACCGGGCTCGGCCTGCAGGCGTCGCGCCGGCCGCAGCAAAAACCCTTCTGATGTTCTCGCCGGACCCGTTCGGCGTTGACGACGCTTCGATCGAACGCACGACGGGCGATTCGCGCATGCGCGCCATGCGCAAATTGCCCGTCGTGCCATCGTGTCGCAGAATGTGTATTCTGAAATACAGAAAAATTCTTGACGCCGACCCCGAATCAGGAGCATGATGCGCGCCGTCCCGCACTCGATAAGGGGCGCTTCGCGATCGTCACGAACGTTGGGCGCGGGATGCGATGGACGTATCGGGTCGCAGCGCGTTTTCCGCGCGGACGAACGATCCCGATACGGACGCGAAGGCGTGTGGTCCTGGCCTCCCGACGCTGAGGCCAAGCTCGCATCGTGACGAACGATGCAGGCGATGGAGGCAAGAAAGCCCGGTCTCCAGGGAGAGCGCGCTATAAGCGTTAAAACCATCGCGCAGGGAGGGCCGGGTCGCCTCGGCCAAACCTGTGGTGACTGCCGCCAGCTTTTCTTTTTGCTGGCGGGCCACGGGCGCGGCCAGCGCCCGGCCTTCCCTGCGCCCTCTGTCTCCGAGGGCGAGCGATCGACGCAGGACTCGGGTGCCATCGCACCGCGGGAATGATCACGTTCATCCGCATGACATCCGCGCCTCGTATCTTGAGCGGACGTGTCTTGAACAGACTTATCTTGAACAGACTTGTCTTGAACGGACTTGGACAGCCGAACGCTTGCGGACGACCATCCCGGTGCAAGCAGGCCTGGGTACGCCGCGGACAAACATCCCGCGTTTTGTGAAGTGGTTCACTTGACTGCGTTGCAACTTGAGCGCTGCAATCGAGGGTTCCTTTGCGCCGGGCTCTGGCCGCGGTCCACGAGGTCGAATCACTCGCGGTACGCCGACAAGCCCTCCACGATTTGACGCGTGCATCGCCTCAGGAGTTCCTCATGACATGCTTCATCAATGCAGCCGGAGCCTGGTGCAACGGCGAGGTGGCTTATCTTGCCTGGAAGGCCAACCGGATCGACGGTTGCCTCGGTTACATGATCACCCGCGTGCACGAGACCGGCCAGGACGCCGGTCAGCGGCGCATCCTGCCGACCTGGATCGCCTTCACCGATCAATCGAATCCACAATGGCTGGCGCAGGATGCCTCGGTCTGGCCGGTGCAGAGCTTTGAATGGCGCGACCTGACGCTGCGCCGTTCGCGCGATCAGGCCACCGTCCGTCCGATCAACTTCCGAGTGCACTATGAGATCGTGCCGGTCGGCACCGCAGGTCCCGGCCGAACCCCCGTTCCGCCATCGGCGACGGCGCCGTTCAAGGATGGGCAGGGCAAGCCGCGCTATGACGGCACCCCGCGGCCGCTGTTCACGATCGGGATGCCCTTCGTCACCGCGCCAATCGACGTCACGCATGACTACGGCGCGGTCCGGGCGACCTTCACCAACGGCATTCTGTCGACCCAGAACCTTCTGCAGCAGTTGCGCAGCGCCGCGAAGGCCCATGGCGAACCCGCGGCGCCCCCCAACACGACCAAGGGCCTGCTTGCGGTTCTCAAGCAAGAGATCATTGATCCCAAGAGCGACATCCGCGCCTTTCTGACCGCCGACGTGCTGTCGTTCGTGCGCCAGCTGCTCGACCGGCAGATGAATGAAGGAGGCGAGCTCTTTCTCGCGCTGTACGAACTGCATGATCCCGAGTTGATCAGCCTGCTGGTCGAGGCCGTGAAGGGCGGCAAGGTCCATCTCATCCTGTCGACAGCCGGCTCGACCAATCCGAATGCGAGGGGAACGGCGAAAGACGAGCGGCAGCCCGTGGTGTGGGACACCGAGAACAACGATGCGCGGGCCGCGCTGCACAAGGCGGCGAGCGCGTCGATTCAGGACCGCATGTTCAACAATTCGACGCCGATCGGCCACGACAAGTTCGCGGTCTATGTCAAGAACGGCGTGCCGACTGCGGTCATGACCGGAAGCACCAACTGGACCGAGACCGGGCTCTGCACGCAGTCGAACAACAGCATCATCATCGAAGACGGCGGTCTTGCGAAATTCTATCTGGATTTCTGGCATCGGCTGCAGGCCGATGCGCAACCCAAGCGCGTTCCGCTCAGCGTGCCCACGGCCAAGGGCAAAATCGTCGGCGCCGCGCCAAACCACGCGATCCAGGGCCAGGAGCTGCGCCGTGCGAACATGCGTCCGTTCGGCCCCGTCACGCTCGCCGACCAGGTCTCGAAGACCGAGGTGTGGTTCTCGCCGAACACGCAGGCGACGAAAAAGACCGACCAGTCGCCGATGCCCGGCGACCTCAATGACGTCTACACGCTGATGGATCACGCCAAGCAGGCGATCCTTTTCCTGACCTTTATGCCGGGCGAGTCCGGCAAGCAGAACATCATCGGGGAGGCCGCCAAGCTCGCCAAGCTGCGGCCGGAACTGCTGGTGGCGGGCGCGATCAGCGACCCCTCGGCGATGCCGAATTTCGTTCGGCCGGTGAAAGGACAGCCGAAGCCGAAGGTGAAGATCCCCCCGCCCAGCGTGTGGTGGCCGGACGGTGAGGACAGCCGCATCGCCATGATCCGCGCCACGGCGATCAGCACGCCGGTCGGCGACCTGCATCCGGAGCTCCTGAGCGCCGGACACGCCATCATCCATGACAAGATCATCGTCATCGACCCCATGGACAAGGACGGCTGCGCGGTCATCACCGGCAGTCACAACCTCGGCTACAAGGCCTCCTACGATAACGACGAGAACCTGCTCATCATCAGGGGCAACCAGGCGCTGGCGCTGTGCTATGCCGTCCACGTCATCGACATCTATCAGCACTATCTGATGCGCGCCAAGCAGGAGGATGAGGAGCGAAAGGCGTTGCTGGCGGGCAAGACGCCGAAGCCGCCGAGTCTGAACCACGGCTTCCTGACGACGACTGACAGCTGGCAGGATCGCTTCTTCACGAAACAGCCGCCGACGATCCTGAGCTATTTCCTGCAGGATGCGGCCGGAGCGGCACCGCAGGCGCCGCCGAGGATCGCGGCTGCGAAGGCGAAACGCGGAGCCAAGAAGACATCGTCCCGCGCCAACGCTCGCACAGGCCGTTCGAAGCCGGCGCGGCGGGTCAGGTGAAGGCGGAAGCATCGGCGCAGCGTAGCTGTCTTCGTATCGTCATCTCAGTTCGATTTTGGAGCATGCGCATTTCAACCGGCGTGTTCAAATCACAGGATTGTTGCTTCGGTTGAGCGCTCTTGCTCGAATCGACGCACATGCGTTTCGAATGACCTAATGACATGAGGGCTGGACCATGGGCATCCTCACGCGTTTGTTTGGAAATGACATCATGCCGGCAGCACCGCTGGCCGCATTGGAACCGGTTCCCGTCCAAGGCAAGCCCGGAATTTTCATATCGTATAATCACAAGGACAAGATCATCGCGTCCGCACTGGAGGAATCGCTCGCCTCGCTGAGTGATTGCAACATTTTCATCGACCATGCGGGACTCGAGGGCGGCGACGATTACGAGGCCAAGATATCCGAGGCCATTCGCGCGTCCCATTGGTTCGTCATGGTCTGCAGTGGTGCGGCGAAGCCCGAAAAAGACATGAGCTGGTGTTACTACGAGGCCGGGCAGTTCAGGGCCAAGCTCGAGGCGGCGGACCAGGCCAAGGCGATACGTGACCGGCTCTGTTATCTGTACGACGGCGAACGCCCGAGCCAGCTTACGCGCTATCAGGGTTATCTGATATCCACGGCCGATCGCAGCGGAAAGCCCCTCAATGTGAACGTCGAGAGCGACGATTCCATCGGCTATGAAAGCACCGAGCTGTTCAATTTTCTGGACCTGATCCTGACGAGATCGCGGATCAGCCCGCTGCGGAACATCAATGACCCCAATGTCAGAAAGCTGATGCGAAGCGGCGTGCGCAAGATCACCTGCGCATTCGAGCAGAACCGGATTGACGACGTCGTCGGAGAGGAAGTGTTTCAGCCACGCATCAGCTTCCGAATCCCACCGCCGTCGGGGGAAGTTAAAGGGCTTGGTCCCGAAACCGTGATCGCGGGGGAGTACCGCGCACTGCAGGACATTTTCTCGATCGCGGGGTCCGAAGCGACCTGGGCGGATGTCAAGGCGAAGTCCTCCAGATATTCCAGCAATGGAATGATCCCCTTGTGGATCAATGACCTCGAGGCAGCGGCGACGGACGTGGCACGGGGAGATGTGCCGCGACAGACCGATTTCCTGTGTTTCGGAAGCGACGAGAAGTACTACCGTCCGATAATCGCCCGATATGAGAAATTCAGAAGCTCGGCCAAAAAGTGCTACGTCGCCTTCATCCCGGCACGCGACCGCCGGTTCAACCTGACCTTCAAGACCTCGCTTCTTCTCAGTGCCCTGATTCTCTCGGTCAGGTTCCGTCAGCGGGTGCTGCCGCTGGTGGAGGATCTGAAAAAGCTCCAGCAGGCGCCGGAGAGCAGGAAGACGGAGCTGTTGCAGAAGATCCAGAACGAGATCGTGATGGTGGAGGCGGAGGCGATGGAGTTCGGGCTCAGTCCGCCGAAGGACGAGCATGATGAACCGCCCTTGCTCAGCAGCTTCCGGGACGGGCCCGACAAGGACTTTTTGCGCGCGGAAATCAACCGATGGTCCGGCACCAGAGCGGCGATCTTTAACACGATCGGCGAGGCTCGCGATCCCAAGAAGGAGACCAGCTGGTCGGAAGCGGCGACAACAGTGATCGCCGGTTTCGAGAATCTCAGTCGGATCAACGGCACATTCATCGATCTCGTGTGCAACGAATTGCTTTATGCGGAGAAGGTCGAAAGCGCGGGCGCGGTGAGCCGCAAGCCCGATGCGGGCCTGCCGATCCTCTCCCAAGTAGCCGGCTGACAAGGCGCGCCGTTCGTGAGGTCAGGCCGCCTTGATCCGCTCGATGACGGCGGAGAGCCGCGCCCGCTTCTCGGCATCCTTCGTTTGCGCGACGCTGGCCTCGAGATCGCCGAGCACGCTGGCGACTTTCCACTTGGACTGGCCCTCATCGATCACCTGATCGGCCAGTTCGTCCGCCTTGTCAGCCTCGCCGAGATCGAAGGCCGCGGCGAGCAGGGTCGGGCGCAGCCATTCGTCGGCGACGTTCAGCCGTCTGGCGCGCTCGCAGGCGGCAATCACCAGCCGCAGCGTCGTTTGTGCGCGCTCTTCGTCACCCGCCCTCGCGCGCGTGCGATAGAGGCGCGGGAGGTTGCCGGAGCAGAAGTAGGCGTTGAGATCGAGCTCCATGCCTCGCTCGTAACAGTCGATCGCCTTGGCGAGGGCTTGCCGCTTTTCCGCATCCGAGCCTGCGGTTTTGGCGAGGCGCTTATAGCGGCCGCCCATCAGGCCGAGGCGTTCCGGCGTGGGTCCCGCCAGTTCGATCAGCGTTTCGATCTCGCCGATGGCCTGCTGTTCGTTGCCAATCTGCGCCGCCGCGAACGCGCGGTTCTCCTTCATTTCGGGCTGGTCGGCAAATTTCGCAGGCAGACTGCGCACGAAGTCGAGCACAATCGTCCAATCCGCAGCAGTATCGGCGACGTCCCGCAGCAGCATCACAAGAGCAATGGCTTTCGGATAGGTCGTGGGCGGATTGCCTTCCCTGGCAATCAGCTCCTGAGCCGCGTTCATCCGCTCATTGGGCAGGGCCGCACGCACCGTGCGTATCCTCGTCTGGAAATCGGCAAGTTCCGCCAGCTGATTCCGCATTATTGTCGCCTTGGCCGGATCGACCTTGTCCGGATAGCCCGGAATCGACTGGTGCATCGGCGACGACCCGTCGCGCAGCATCGTGATGCTGTCGCCGATTGCGGCTCGAAAGGCTTTCGCGGTGTGCTCGGTGATGCTGCCCTCGGAAAGCGGATAGCGGATGGTTCGCATCTGCGCGACATCGAACAACGGCTTCGACCAGTCCGCGGCGAGCAGCACGCAGCCGGTCTGCTGCGAGGCGTGACGAATGCCGACCTCGTAATAGACATTGCCGTTCGGGATCGTCATGTCCGCCAGCACGAGATCGGCAAAATAGATCCGTTCCAGCATCTGGCTGGCGATCATCGCGCCAGTGTCCTGGTCGGCGCGGATCGGCTCGTAGCCGAGCGCCTTGATGGTCGGAACATAGCCGCGATCCCACAAGGCGTTGAAATCGATCTCGGCCGGTCCGCGCCCAGGCTCGGCATGGGTGGGCTTCGTGCCGTAGGGCATGATCATGAAACAGACGGGCATGACGCAATTCCTTCAATTCCATAATTTTCGCGTATCCAGCCAATAAATTCGCGCGCTCTCGCGGCGCGCTGCTTCCATGAAATGTTGCGTTCCGCCGGGGCCGTCGCCCCCCTCCCCATTCCAGAGCGTGACGAACGCCATCCGCGCGCCGCCAAATCGCGCCGCCTGATCGAGCATCCATCGGTTGTTGCGCTCATAGGGATTGTCGCCGGCGGAGAGCGGGCCGAGTTCATTCGGCATCACGTGCAGCGTCGCGCGTGCTTTCGCCGACAGATAGCGGTCGTGCCAGTCGGCGCCGGCGAAGTCGACCGAGTTCGCCAGGAAGGCCGGTTCGCTCAAGGGGATGTAGAGCTCGAGCGCCATACCGTGCGCCAGACCGGCTTCGGCAAACAGGAGATCACCGCCGCACGCGCCGCCGCAAATGGCGACATCGCCGGCAGTGACACCAATTTCCGCAAGCGTCCTGGCGATTGCCGCCGCGGCAACCGCCTCCTTGTCGGCAGGAAACCGCGGCACCGTGCGGCCGGGCGCATCGATCATGTGGCCGCTGAAGAGAACGACGTTGTTCGGCGGCCTGTCGGCTTCAGCTGGCGGCATCGCGACACCTGGGTTCATCCAAGCCCGTCTAGTATAGCCGACGACGCCCGATTTGTCGAAGAGCGGTCAGGCAAACGGCGCGGCTACGGATGACCAGAAAGCTCAGCCAAGACGGGCGACAAACCCGCTCATAACGTGCTTCGATGGGATTAGGGTACTTCCCCGAATGTCGTCTGTTCGCTGACTGACGGGACGGTGAAGCCTTATTCTGCAAATGTGGGCCGGGCCACACATTGCCGCCAGCAAGCGATCTATAAAGCTATCGCGAAACTCGGCGTCGTACGCCGTTAGCCGTCCTTTTGATCGAAGGCATTCTACGATGGGCACCAAGACAATTCTCGTCATGCGACACGCTGAGAAGTCCGGCGACCCCCTTGATCCGAACCTGACCGATAAGGGACGCGAGCGGGCAAATGCGCTCGTCGATTACATTCCCAATGCGTTCGGCAGTGT
>Ga0213876_10000893_pt1 | contig 19920 bp, 18 predicted proteins | sample BarmaccomBMRX_R9_FD_160113 | JGI IMG/M metagenome (GOLD analysis project Ga0213876, IMG submission 160113) | Root-associated microbial communities from Barbacenia macrantha in rupestrian grasslands, the National Park of Serra do Cipo, Brazil - RX_R9 | ecosystem: Host-associated > Plants > Roots... | reverse complement strand
ACGGATCGGAATTCGCATTCGTCCACGAAGCACGTTTGCCAACAATGCCCTCGGGCAAGAACGCGAGGTAATCGTTGGAGTCGAAGTAGTCCGCACCCCAGTACCAGAAACCGAGCCCCTCTTGCGCGGCACGATAGTTGGCCAGCTCGGTGTTGATCTCACCCGGCTTCAACGTAACGTTGATGCCGACGTCGGCCAGGTCCGACTGGATCTTCTGGGCGAGCACGTCGAAGCTCACCCCATCGTGGCTGAAGTTGGTCGGATACTGCAGGTCGATGTCGAAGCCGTTCGGATAGCCAGCTTGCGCCAGGAGACTCTGCGCCATGGCGGTGTCACGCCTGAAGGCATGGTCCGGTCCATACGCACCGAGGAACCCGACAGGTAGAACCGTCGGAGGCGTGACGGCGGGTCCACCCACAAGCTCGTTGATACCCGCGTAGTCGAGCGCGTAGCGAATCGCAAGCTGGACCTGCGGATTGGCCATCACGCCCGACTGCAGATCCGGGTTCTCGTTCATGAGCAGGAAGAACAGGTCCGTTCCGACGCCCTGGACAACCTTCAAGCGTGGGTCCGCCTGCAGGTCCGACACGGAATCCGGCGCAACTTCGGTCGCTATGTCGATGTCGCCCGCCTGCAGGGTCAGCTTCTCGGCGGCGGCGGTCGGAATATTCCGGTAGATCACCCGATCGAACGGCGCATCGCCTCCCCAATAGGCGCTGGACTTCACCAGGTCGATCTCACTCTCGGGCGTCCACTTCGTCAGCACGAAGGGGCCGGTGCCGGCGGAGTTCTGGTTCAGCCATTGCTCGGCCGTATCTGTCGTCGCGGCGTCAGCCGCATTCGTCCCGCCGTGCGCTTGCACCGTCTTACTGTCGAGCACCGCGAAGACGCCGAAGCTGGACTTGGAGATAAACGCCGGGTCCGGGTCGGTCTTCGTGATGCGCACGGTCACTGGGTCGACGGCGTCAACACTGGCGATCCCATCCAGCAGAAACGACGGATTGCCTTTGATGGCGATGGCCCGCTCCAGCGACCACTTCACATCGGCCGAGGTCATGTCGTTGCCCGACGGCTGGAACTTCACACCGGGGCGCAGATGGAACGTGAAGACCTTCGCATCAGGACTGACATCCCAGCTGGTTGCAAGATCAGGCACGACCTGGCTGATGTCGTTGTCACTGAGCGTGACCAGGGTGTTGTAGGTCGCCTTGTGCACCATGCCCGTGGTCAGCTCGAAGCCACGCGCTGGGTCCAGCGACTTCACGTCGAAGGCCGTGCCAACCACCAGCGTCTTCGGGTCTGAGGCAGTCTGCGCAGCCACGCCAGAAGCGCTGCTCGCTACGAGCAGGAGGCCAAGAATCAAAGGGAGGAAACGCATGGAGCGGTAAGGTACCACCTCACACCACCTGGATACGGCTCTTACACGGAGAAGGCGGGTACCTGGTCGTTCAGGCCAAGCGACTCCCACCGCTGCAGCGCGATGGGCACGTTGCCGTTGTCCCACAGCCGATCGTGGAATTCGCGGAGCCTGAACGCCTGTCCCTGAGCTCGCCGTGCATCGGCGAGGTATCCGACGACCTGCAGCTTTCCTGTTTGATACGTGATAGCCTGCCCTGGCTCGGAAGCGAAGAACGACGCTTCCTCGCGCGCCGTATCGGCATCCATCGGGACGCGCGATGCCAGCTCCGCCGCGGCACTCTCGATCGTGAGCTGGCCCAGCGCGAGCCGGATATCGATATCCACGCGGATCGCGCGCAGCCGCATGAAGTTGTAGATGATCTCCCGCGACCGAGGACTGTCGTCGAAGAGTCCAGCCTGCAAGAGCATTTCCTCAGCGTAGAAGCCGATGCCTTCGTTCGAACCCGAGTCGTAATAGAAGCGCCGCAGGCCGTTCGGCTGGTGCCACGAGCGAGCCAGCTGGTAGTAGTGCACGCCTTCGTGGGCGATCAGCGTGCGCGCGTCGCGCGCCATGGCCAGGTAGAAGTAGGGCAGGTCGGGTGTCGGCTCAGGAATGTAATGCACCCCGTCCTCATCCAACCGCGCTGCCGACGTGAGATCGTCAAAAACTCCACTTCCGCGGAGCGGCGCCAGATACGTGGGCTCCGGCGCATACCTGTAATGGCGTAACCACGACGGAAACGTCAGCAGCTCGTGCTCCTCGCAGAAGCTGCGGACCTGCATCTCAGAAGTGACCTCACGCTCCACCTGCTCCCGGGCCGATGACGGCAATTTCCAAGGTGGCTCACCGCGATTGCGCAGCACTTCCATGGCTTCGAAGGCGATCGAGCGCTCCAGCTCCTGGCGTGCGCCAGCCATGATCTGCTCCGGCGTGAGATCGATGATCGCCACCTTGCGCAGGAAGTTCACATATGCCTGGCGGCCAAGCGCCGTCTCCGACGACATGCCACCAGCACGACTGCGCAGCCACTCCGCGAACTGTTCTAGCGCGCGCGCCGCGGTGGCCATCGCCGCCTCAACGCGGTCGGCACCACTGGCGTCAAGGACTGGCACCAGCTCCGCTGCAACACGTGACAGGCGCGGCCCAACGCCCTCGAGCGCACTGAAAGCAAGCCGCGCGAATGGCGCTACCGCGTCTGTGGATAGGTTCTCTCGCGCCGCGTCGAGCGTACGTGGGATGCTCTCCACGCGGGCGAGCAGATCGGAAGTGCGCTCGGCCGTGAACGGTGGCGGCGGCAGCAGCGACTCGAACAGCGCTGTCACCGTCTGGTGCACGTAAAAGTGCGGATTGCGCTGCCAGCCCCTGAGCACATCCAGCTCCCAGCGCATTCGGGCAAGCGCCGAGCCGAGTAAGCGCCAGTCCACCTGATCTGCCACTGGGCCACTAGCGACGGCCGTTCCCAATGCGGCGTGTTCGCGCTCGAAGCGGCTCAGCTCCCCCCGTCTGCCCTCGACGGCCTCGGCCGACCAGTCCGGCGCCCACTTCGCCGGCCGTTCGATGCGCGGGATATCGTCGCCCGAAGACGGCTGGGTTGCCGCCCGCCACTTCCAGAACGCCTCGCCAAGGGCCTGCACATCCGCGTTCGCCACCACTGCATCACAATACAGCCATGCCAGGCATTCAGCGGATTGGCAACGTCTTCTACCGTGCGCCCGACCTCGACGCCGCGGTGCGCTTTTATACCCACGTCATGGGCCTCTCGTTGAAGTTCCGCGATGGGGACCACTGGGCAGCCTTCGACGTGGGCGGACTCACTCTCGCCGTGGAAGGCGGCCAACGCGGTGGACCAGGCGGTGCCACCGTCAGCCTACGCGTGGATGGCCTCGACGACGTCGTCGATCAACTGCGCGCCAGAGGCGCCACCGTGGGCGAGGTCGAAGCCGGCCCACACGAGCGCCGCGCCAACTTGACCGATCCCGCCGGCAACACGCTGGTGCTGTACGAACCGACGTAGCGGAAAGGGTCCTGGACTCTTTTGAACGTGACCTAGTTAGAGGTCGCGCATACGCGGCAGCACCTTGGTGCCGAATAGCTCGATGGCTTTGCGCAGCTTGTCGGCGCCCACGGGCTGAAAGATCAGGTCCAGAATCCCGCAGCCAAGCGAATCCCGAATCGCGCGGATCTGCGAGAGAACCGTCTCCGGCGAGCCCGCCAGCAATTGGCCAAGTTCGATGCGGTCCGCCAGCGTGTGCGGCTGGAGTCGGCCGCGCTGATTGACCACGTCGCGACCGTAGTACCCAAGATTTGCCACCGTGTCATCCAACACGCGGTTCGACAGCGCAAAGCCGGCGCGCAGCTCGTTGGCACCAGTGGCAACGAGATCGTCCATCGCCTGTTCGTCGGTGTCCGCCACGTGCACCGTCAGCCGGTACAAGACATCAGTAGCCGAAGGCGTCCAGCCATACAGAGAGGTAGCTTGCGAGCGGTAATACGCCGCAGCGTTTGAGGCCAGCGGCAACGTCGTCACCGCGAAGCCGATCTTCAAATGGTTACGCGCGGCAAATTCACCCGACTCAGGCGACGACCCGGACATGTAAATCGGCGGATGCGGCTTCTGCACCGGCCGCGGCCAGATCGAGATTGCACGGTACTCGAAGTACCGACCCTGCCAGCCAAACGGTTGCGGCTCCGTCCATGCCTTGACGATCAGCTCGAGCGCTTCTTCAAATCGCTCACGCGATTCCGCCGGATTGACGTGATACGTGACATATTCGTTGGATGTACCACGCAGCATGCCTGCTACCACCCGACCCGACGTCAGCGTGTCCAGCATCGCGAACTCTTCGGCCACCCGCACCGGGTTCAGGATCGGCACGTTCGCGCCAAGCAGCGCAATCTTGGCGTTCTTCACACGCTGGGTCAGCGCGCCGGCCATGACCATCGGATTCGGCGTTAGCGACATCGGCGCAAAGTGGTGCTCGGCCACCGTCACCCAGTCAAAACCCAGCTGGTCAGCCAGCTCGAACTGGGCAAGGCTGGTTGCCATCGAGCGCTCGGCGACCTCCACCGAGAAGTTGCTGGTGGGCACCGGCCAGGTGCCGCGCGGCGCCGGACCCATGTACGGCACGGGCGTGAAGATGGCTGCTTCCACGTCGCCTCGGATGCTAATGTATCACATTAACTTGAAGGAGTGATCCCGCCCATGGCCAAGATCGTGCTCGGCATTGGAACCTCGCACACCCCATTGCTCTCGCTGCCGCCAGAGATGTGGGAGGAGTACGCCACCGGCGACTCACGCAATCCCGAGTTGGCCTTTCCGCCAGACGGCCTCATCCGACCCTTCGACCAAGCGGTCGAGTGGTTGAAGTCTGAAGGCAGGTCGAAATACTCCGGCTCTGAGCCGTTCAAAGACCAATCGGCGCGCTTCAAGACCGCGCTCGATACCCTTGCCTCCACGCTGCAGCAGGCCGAGCCGGACATCACGGTCATCATCAGCGACGACCAGGACGAGTGGTTCTACGAGCACAACATGCCGCGGTTCGCCGTCTATTGGGGCGAGTCGGTGCCGCTCATTCCGCGCGGACAGGTGGGCAATGCTGGCAACGCGGTTATGACCAAGGCCATCGCCTCCGGTTACGGGGAGTATCCGATGGACGTGCCGGTGGCCAGCCACTTCGGCCGCTTCCTGGTGGAGTACCTGTGCGAGCACGAGTTCGACCCGGCGCACATCACCCATGCGCGACAGCCATATGGGGGAAAGGTCGCCCGCCGTTATCCGACACCGGACGGTGAGCTCAAGACCGTCCGCGAGACCGCGGACCACGACCAGGGGCTGCCGCACGGCTACGCCTTCGTGGTGAAGCGGCTGTTTGACAGCAAGCCACGACCAATCCTGCCGGTGTTCCAGAACACCTGCTATCCGCCGAATACGCCGTCGGCGAAGCGCTCGTATCAGTTTGGGCAGGCAATTGGTGCGGCGATTCGGGCCTGGGACGAGCCCGCGCGCGTGGCGGTCGTTGCCTCAGGTGGCTTGAGTCACTTCGTGGTGGACGAGGACCAGGACCGCAAGGTGCTCGGCGCTCTGGAGCGAAAAGACGCCGAAACGCTGAAGGGAATTCCAGGAGCGGGGCTGCACTCGGCGGCATCCGAAACGCTGAACTGGATCAGCGTTGGCGGCGTCATGGAGCAAGAGCCGCTCAAGTTCGAGCTACTTGACTACGTACCCGTCTACCGCACCCCCGCCAACACCGGCGGCGGCTGGGCCTTCGGACGGTGGCAGTAACTCCATGCTGAGCTCCGAACAAAATCGTGCTCTCATGGAAGTTGGCCCTGGAACATTGATGGGCAACCTCCTTCGCTGGTATTGGACTCCGTTCGCTGCAGCCGGCGAGATGGACCAGAAACCCATCAAACCCATTCGGCTGATGGGCGAGGATCTCGTTCTCTACAAGGACAAATCCGGCACCTATGGCCTGGTCGACAGGCATTGCCCGCATCGCCGGGCGGACATGTCTTACGGCTGGGTGGAGGAATGCGGCCTCCGCTGCAATTATCATGGCTGGAAGTTCGACGAATCCGGTGCGTGCATCCATCAGCCATTCGAAGAAATCGCCCATCCAGACGCGCGCTTCAAAGAACGCATCACCATCAAGTCGTATCCAGTCAAAGAATGCGCCGGTTTGCTCTGGGCGTACATGGGACCTCTCCCCGCTCCAGAATTGCCGGTGTGGGAACCCTTCACGTGGGGCAACGGTTTCGTCCAGGTGGTGCTGAGCGAAATCCCGTGCAACTGGTTCCAGTGCCAGGAAAATTCGATCGATCCGGTTCACTTCGAGTGGCTGCACGACAATTGGGCACAGCAGCTGCGCGGTCAGACGAACGGGAAAAAACCGGCCAGCCACCTGCGCATTGCGTTCGACGAATTCGAACATGGCTTCACGTACCGGCGCATCCGCGAAGGTCAATCCGAGAATGACGAGCTGTGGACGGTCGGCCGGACCTGTCTTTGGCCGAACTGTCTGTTCACCGGCAACCACTTCGAGTGGCGCGTGCCAATTGACGACGACAACACGCTCAGCGTTGGCTGGTTCTTCGACCGCATTCCCGAGGAGATGGAGCCATTCCATCAGGAGCGCATCCCCTGGTGGTACGGTCCGATCAAAGACGAGAAAACCGGTCGCTGGCTGGACTCGCACGTTATGAACCAGGACTTCGTGGCCTGGGTCGGCCAGGGCACCATTGCCGATCGCACGCAGGAGCACCTGGGCGAAAGTGACCGGGGCATCATCTTGATGCGCCGGCGGTTGTTGGAGGAAGCCGAACGGGTACGCGACGGGCACGAGCCGAAGTCGGTGATTCGCGATCCAAAAGAAGCGCGTTTCGTTTCGCTACCGATTATTGGCCGCGACTTTTTCCTCGCCGGTTACTCGATGCGCGATGTCGCGAACGGTAATGCCGGCTTCCGGTATCCGAAGAGCTTCGTTTTCCAGGCAGGTCAACCGGAGGAGATCGGCGAGGCCTACCGCGACGCGATGGGGATGAAGCCAGACGGCACGCCAAACCTCGATCGGCTCGCGGCCCGCGCGTGACCGAAACGCTGGAGCGCACAGAGTTCGCCGAACACCGCGTCGACACGGACGGTTTCTCCATCCGGTACATGGAAGCGGGCACTGGTCCACCCCTCGTGTGGCTGCATCACGCCGGTGGCCCGCGCCTTTCCGGTGCCCATCACCTCCTCGCCAACACCTTCCGCGTTATCGCGTTCGAGGTTCCAGGTTACGGAGCCGGTTCTCCCAACGAACGCAGCACCTCGATGGCAGAACTCGGCGCAACCATGATGGGGGCTGCCAAGGCGCTGGGCTTGGAGCGATTCAACCTGTGGGGCACCTCCTTCGGTGGTGCGCTCGCGTTCTGGACCGCGTGCGCATCGCCCGATTCCATCGAGGCATTGGTCCTCGAGTCGCCAGGCCTGCTGCCTCCGCCCGACGGGTTCCCGCCAATTAGCACGCCGGAGGAGCTGCACCGATACACGTTCGCGCATCCGGAGCGACACGCGATGGCGCCACCGCTCGATCCGGAGCTGCGCAATCAGCGGCGAGCGCTGCTCGAGCGCCTCGAACCCTTTGGCGGCGAAGAAGCGGAACGCCGCATGGCCGAACTGGATGTTCCGACCCTGGTCATTTTTGGTACACGCGATCGTCTCACGCCGCCAGAGCTCGGCCGCGTCTATCGGGAGCGCATGCCGCGCTGCCAATTCGTGTTGCTCTACGACGTCGGGCACGACGCGGCGGCAGAGCGACCGGAGGCCTTTGTCAGCCTCGTCGGCGATTTTCTCGTGCGGCGCGAGGCATTCATCGTCGCCGACAGAAGCTCACTGCTCCACCCATGAACCGCAACGGTGCGCCGCGCCAGGGTCGGGCATCCGAGGACGTTGTCGCGCAGATCCTCAATTCTGTTCATACGCAAAATCTGAAACCGGGGGAATGGCTCGGCACTGAAGCGGACCTCGCGCGGCGCTTCAGCGTGAGTCGCGTCACCATTCGCGACGCGGTAAGCGCGCTGTCCGCACGCGGACTGCTCGACGTCCGCGTGGGCGCTGGGGGTGGATTGCGCGTTGCGCGCCACGATCCCGAACGGCTTATCGACGCGTTCTCAATTCAGCTGCGCCTGCTTGGTCTCAGCCGTGAGGAGCTGTTCGAAGCAATGCTCGCGATCGAACCGGTGACGGCCTCACTCGCGGCGCAGCGCGCGACTCCGGATCAGCTTTCACTTCTCCGCAGTCTTGTGGACGAAGCCTGCGCGGCAGTCGACAACCCTGATCTCTTCACGGCGTTGGCAGTTAACTTTCACCAGGCGGTGGCGGAGGCCTCCAACAACCGCGCGCTCCAGGCCTCACTTGCGGCGGTGCGTGCAACGCAACTCGCGCACCTCGGCGCCGAGACAACCCAGCCAATCGCCGAACGCGTGTGTCGCATTCACGCGAGCATCCTGGAGGCAATCTGCGCCCACCACGCGGACCTCGCCCGCGAACGCATGCGCGAGCACCTCTCCGCCGTTTCGCACTCGCCCGTCTAGAGGTCCGCCTGTTTTCCACTCCCCTGGTGGAGGGCCTGCTTTCGGTACAGCGAAAACGGCTTCTGTATCGGCGCGTCGTCAAACGAAAACAGCACCGCCGGAGCATCGGCGCTCGCAACCTGGTGCTCACGCCACATCCACGTCGGCGCGCAGAATGTGTCGCCTTTCTCCCACTCCAACGTGACACCACCGATGACGGAGGTGCCGCGTCCATCCAGCACGTGGTAAAGCCGCGAAGCGGTGTCTCGCACTGCCCGTGTATGTTCACCTGGCCGGATCAACTGCGCATGCGCGTCAATCGTCGGCAACGTGGGACCGCCAGTAAGCGGATTGATGTAGTCCAGCATGACGCCTTCTTCTTCAGACGTCGCGTCTCCGGCGCGCTCCATGGTGTCTAACGTTTCGCGCACATCCGTGTATCTGTAATTCAAAATCGGCGAATAATTGCCGCTGAACCGGTCATCGTGCGGGCGGAAGCCCCGGTTGTAGCGCAGCTGAGAATCATCCAGCGCCTTGGTCACCGGCTGGATTTCGTAGCCATTTCCTAATTCTTCGTAGAACATCGCGTTCAGCGCGAGCACGAACGGCATATCCAATCCGTCGAGCCACATCATTGGCTCATCGGACTCGTTCCCGTGGTCGTGCCAGGCCCAGTTGGGGGTGGTGACGAAATCGCCCGGGTGCATCAGCGTTTTCTCACCGGAGACGGTGGTGTAGGCCCCATTCCCTTCAACCACCACTCGCAGCGCGGAGGGCACGTGTCGGTGGGTGGGCGCAATCTCCCCGGGCATGATCAGCTGGATGCCGCTGAACAGTGTCTGCGTGGCGCCTGGCGCGCCGTTCAGCCCCGGGTTGAGGTACATGAGCACACGCCGCTCAGCCTCTTCGGCCGAAATGCGCCGACCGGCCTCCAGAATGCGCGGGCGGACGTCTTTCCACCGCCAGTTGTACGGGACGATCTGGGTATTTGGCTCGGCGGTGAAGGCATCGCTCAGCACCAGCCAGAGCGGCTTGAGCCACAACTGGCGAAGCTCATCCAGGTCCAGCCCAGCGGTGTTCTTGCTGCCAGGTCCAGCGCGCTTGCGCGCCTCCTTCCGCGGCGACTCAATGGCCATCTCGCTGCGTCCTCCTGTATCTAGCGAGATGCTAGCGCACGCCGCCCAGCAAGTTCCGCGGTGATCCGCTCTTCCTGCCTTGATCCACTCTTCCTTGGAGGAGATTTTGTCCTTCCACAGCGTTGGGGCGCTCTGTTGCTGGCTCGCTGCAGTCGCATAGCGGCGCGATTCGTGCGACCATCTCGCCCATGGCCGTCAGCATGCGCCCCAGCGGCATCCCGCCGTCCTGGCTGCGCGCGCTGATCCTGCCCTTGATCGTGCTCGCCTGGCTAGCCCTGGCAGTGCTGTTCATCTGGGTGCTCGGCCACTTCACCCGAACGATCCTCATCGTGGTGCTGGCCGCGGTGTTGGCCTTCGCCTTCACGCCACTGGCGAACTTCTTCGGCCGCTGGACCTCGCGGCCGGTCGCCATCGGGCTGGCCTACCTGGTCGGCCTGAGCGTGGTCTTCGGCTTCGGCGCGTACGTCGTGGCCACCGCGTTCGACCAGATCCGCAGCCTGATCACGAACTTGCCGGAGTACACGCAGCAGGCCCAGGCGCTGGAGCCCCAATTCGAGGGACTGCTCACGCCGCTGGGCTTCCAACCAGGTTGGCTCGCCGACCTGGGCAGCCAGGCCATCGGCCAGGTGCAGGCGGTGGCCGGCGCAATCGCTGGCGACTTGATTCCGCGTATTGCCGAATTCTTCGGCACGATCATCGATGTCCTGCTGGTGCTGATCCTCAGCGTGTACCTGTGCTCCAATGGCGTCAGAATCGCGCAGTGGCTCAAGACCGAAACTGAAGGGCCAACCAACTTCCGCGCTCGGAGCATGGTGGCCGTGGTCAACCGCGTGATCGGCGGCTACGTGCGGGGCGTGCTGGTACTGGCCGTGCTCATCGGCATTCTGGTCGGAGTCGGTCTGGAGGTGCTTGGCGTCCCATACGCCGTCCTGATGGGCGTGCTTGCCTTCTTTATGGAGTTCGTCCCCGTGCTGGGCGTGCTCATCTCAGGCGCGGCGGCGGTGGTGATCGCGCTGGTTAACTTCCGCGAGCCGATTCGACCCTTGATCGTGCTGGCCTACTTCGTCTTTGTGCATGTTATCGAGGGTGACGTCGTCGGGCCACGCATCATGGGTCGCGCGGTTGGCATCCACCCGGCCACTGGCCTGATTGCGCTGGTGGCGGGGACAGAGGTCTTCGGCATCTGGGGGGCGTTGTTCGCGGCACCGCTGGCGGGATTGCTGCAAGCAATCGCCGTAGCGGCGTGGCTCGAGTTCCGCGGCGGCGGTGGGCGCGAGGTCCTGCAAGCCGCCGAGCAAGAGACAACCGAGCGCGCCCAACAAGCCGAAGCCGAAGCCGCCACGACCCGGTGAGCGACCGCCTTCTCGAGCAGTTGGAGCGCCCGCGGCTCACTGGGCTGGACCTTGGCGACGTGCGCGTACCGATTACACACCCCGACCGCATCCTGTGGCCCGCCACCATGACCGAGCCGCCCATTACGCGGCGAGACCTGCTGCGGTACTTCATCGCAATGTCGCCGTACCTCCTCCCCTACTTGCAAGATCGGCCGCTCACGCTGCTGCGCTATCCCTACGGTCTGAGTGGAGTTGGAGTCGCAGAAAAACACTTCTTCCAGAAGCACGTGGAATTCGAGGCGCCACCCTTCGTGCATCGCGAATGTCTGATCTCCGAGCACACCGGACTCGACGGCACCTACCTTTTCTGTAACAACCTGGCCACCCTGCTGTGGCTGGCGCAAATCGCCAACATCGAGCTGCACACGTGGTACTCGCGCACTGTCAACGCACCCGATGCTCTGGGCCAGCCACACACGTTCAGCGGTTCGGTGGAGGCCTTCGAGCGCTCGGTCCTGAACCATCCAGACTTCATGGTCTTCGACCTGGACCCGTATCTCTACTCCGGCCGCGAGCCCCCTGGCGGCCAACCGCAGCTGCATGCCGCTGGCTTCCAGCGCACCTGCGAGGTGGCGTTGTGGCTCAAGGACGTACTGGACAACCTGGGACTGCCCGCGTTTGTGAAGACCAGCGGCAAGACCGGCGTGCACGTCTTTGTGCCGATCCTCCGCCAGTTCAACTTCGACACCGTGCGCGGAATGTCGGAACAGATCTGTCGGTTCGTCCAGCGCCTGCACCCGCGCGAAACCACCATGGAATGGTCGGTGGACAAGCGCCACGGCAAGGTATTCCTGGATCACAACCAGAACACCCGCGGCAAGACGCTGGCTACGCCGTACTCGCCACGGGCATTGCCTGGAGCGCCCGTTTCAGTTCCACTGCGCTGGACTGAGCTTGGCTCTGTCTACCCGACGCAGTTCACGCTACGCACAATGCACGAACGGCTGAAAATTGTCGGCGACCTCTGGGCTGACATCCTGCAGCACAAGGCGGATCTCGCGCACGTGTTCACAGCGCACGCATGAGTGCTCGCGCCAGACGTGCCTCACCCCGCCTTCCGCGCATCAGCGCATCCACCACCACCGGCCGCGCACCGAGCCGCTCCACGTCGGGGACCAGGTCGCGGTCCCGCGGATCGATCAGGTACACGTCGACCAGGCCGTCGTAGACCTCGAGCACGCCTGCTGCCGACGGCTGGTAGCCGAACTCGCTGAGCATACGTGCGGCTGGTCCTTTGATGGTCGCACCGCCAATGAGCGGACTGACTCCAGCCACACACACGCCCCGTCGCTTCGCCGCCTCGATGGTTTCGCGCACGCGCGAAACCTGCAGGATTGGTCCGATGCTGACGAACGGATTGCTCGGGCACAGGAAGATCGCGTCGGCGGTCTCAATGGACTCCAACACACCAGGTGCCGCTTCCGCGGTATTCACCCCGCGTACTTCCACGCCGCTGATGGCCGCGTCCGTGCGCTGGTGCACGAAATACTCTTGGAAGTGCACCCAGCGCTTCTCGTCGCGCAGCTCGACCCAGGTCTCGACCGCCGCGTCGGTCATCGGCAGAATGTCCGCACCTTGACTGCCCAGCCGCGCCGCGAGCTCCCGGGTGACTTGCGATGGCGTCCAGCCCGCGGCGAGCAGCTCCGTCCGCCGTATATGCGTAGCGAGGTCAAGGTCGCCGAGGCGGAACCAGGTCTCACCGCCCACCCGATCGAGCGCATCCATCGTTCGAAACGTGTCACCGCGTGGGCCCCATCCTCGGGCCTCGTCCACCAGACCAGACAGGGCGTAGAGTACGGTGTCGACGTCCGGCGAGATGCGCAGCCCGTGCAGCGTGACGTCATCGCCAGTGTTGACCACGATGGAGAGGTGCGCTTCGGGCGCGGCCGCGCGCAGTCCACGCGCAAAGCGTGAGCCGCCCACACCGCCGGCAAGAGCAACAAGGCGTCGCAAATCGGAATTCAGCCTACCAAAACGCTGTTGCGTACACTGAATGGCGTTGGCCGGTCTAAGCCCCTGGGCGGTCGTCGTCGCGCGCGTCGGCGATGGCGCTAAGTCGCGCCTGGCGCACGTGCTGGATCCTACTCAGCGGCATGAGCTCGCACTCGCGATGCTGGCTGACGTACTGGCAGTGTGCACCTCACCGCACGCGCCGCTAGACGGCGTCATCGCGGTGCTGGATACGCTCGAAGCCCGTACGCTCGCGCGCGGCTTCGGTGCGCAGGCAATCCCGGACGATGGCGGCGACATGAACCGCGCCGTCCGGGCCGGCATCAGCGCAGCTCTTGCGTGCGGCGCCGAAACTGCCATCGTGCTGCCTGGGGATATTCCACTCCTCTCCGTCTCAGACCTTTTTGCCCTAATTGATGCAGCGACCGAGGACCAACGCGCAGTGGTGGTAGGCGCCAGCCGCGACGGCCAGGGCACCAACGCCCTGTTGTTGCGCCCGCCGGCCGTGATCACCCCGTCGTTCGGCCCACCATCCGTAGACCGCCACCTGCGCCTGGCGCGCTCCGCCGGAGCCACCGCGCGCGTGCTTTCCAACCTGGGCCTCTCACACGACGTCGACACCCCCGCCGACCTGGCCGCCCTGGCCGACCTGCCAGTGGGGCGCTCTACCGCCAGGTTGCTTTGCTCCGGCAATCTGACCGCGCCACTCGCCTCTCACCCACGTTGAAGTCCTGGCACAATGCGCGCAGCGTGCCAGAGATTCAGGAACGGCAGGACGGGCTCGCGACGCCGGCGCGGGAGGGACAGGTTCGGGCGGCGGCGCTGCGACTCTTTAAGGAAAAGGGCTACCACGCCACCTCGATGCGGGACATCGCCGAAGCGGTCGGCATCAACAAGGGCAGCCTGTACAGCTACATCAAATCCAAGGAAGACCTGCTGGTCCCCGTCTTTGACCAGGCTCAAGGCATGCTCACCTCCCAGATCGAGCAGATCGCGGCGGATACCGCGGCCAGCCCCACCGAGCGCCTGAAGCGCGCGCTCCACGCGCACGTCACCGCCGTCGCCGAGAACCTTGACGTCCTGACCGTCTATCTCAGCGAATGGCGTCAGCTCGCGGCCGAATCACTCGCCACCAACCGAGACCAGCGCGAGCGTTACGCCGCCATGTTTCACCAGATCCTGCGCGACGGCATCGCGTCGGGCGAATTCCGCGAGATGGATACGCGCATCGTCATGCTCGGCATGATCGGCATGTGCAACTACCTGTTTCGCTGGTATCGCCCCGACGGCCGCCTGGCGCCGGATCAGATCGCTGACGAGCTCATTGAGATGGTGATACGCGGCGTCCAGGCAACCTGACCATCCGCTCACGCGGTATGACGTAATACAGCGCCAGCAGCACGTTCAGGCCAAGGCTGGCTGGGACCCAGACGAACGCCAGCACGAACGCCAGGAAGTAGCAGGGCGGACCCCAGCGATAGCGCCTGGTGATGACCTCGGCAAGGCCGGCATTCGCGTCGTGTTCGCTGAGGAGCCTGCCTCGGCCCGAGGCGTAGAGCCACAGCAGGTTGAAAAAGATCGCAATGATGAAGAACCAACCGCTGTAGATCGCCGTGGCCGTGGTTTGATCCGGCGTGAGCACGTACGTCGCGACGAGGTTCGTCGGGAACGGCACCACGGTGATGCCTAGCAGCAGTAAGCCGTTGAGCAGCATGAAGGTGCTGTCCACGCGCACGATGTGCTGGAACATCCAGTGGTGGTTGACCCACATGATCAGGATGAAGCTGAAGCTGATGATGTAGGCGACGAAGACGGGCCACTCCTGGAGCAGGCCAGCCAGCAGTGGCGCCGTCGTTGGAACTCGTAGGTCCAACACCAGCAGCGTGGTAGCAATCGCGAAGACGCCATCGCTGAATGCCTCCACGCGGCCGGTCTCCTTCACGCCGGTCTCACGGCGGTGCCGCTTCGCTGCGCTCGCTCCCGCCGCGGCAACCTCGACGTCCGATCGACTACGGATTCACCACCCGTGTGATTGTCACTGCACAGAGCATCAGAGGACGCATCCCTCGGGCATCAGGACGCGATGGCACCAACTGCCTCACGCGGCAACTCCGATTCCGTAAGGCGCGCAAGCGTGAGTTGCAGCGCGCGTTCTCTGTGAAAATCCGCATCACCGTAGAGCGGCTCGAAATGCTTGGCCCGCTTGAAGTAGATGTGCAGGTCGTAGTCCCAGGTGAAGCCGATGCCGCCGTGCACCTGGATCGCCGAGCCGCACACCTTGCGCGAGGCATCGCCCACGTAGGCCTTCGCGGCCGACGCAGCCAGCGCCGCGTCAGGCGACCCAGCGTCCGCAGCCCACGCGGCGTAGTACGTGGCCCCGTGTGAGTTCTCCACTTCGAGCAACATCTCGGCGCACGCGTGCTTGATTGCCTGGAACATGCCAATCGGCTGGCCGAACTGTTGACGCACCTTGGCGTATTCCACGCTCATGTCCATGCAGCGGCGGGATGCGCCCAGCATCTCGGCGGAGGCAGCCACTGCCGCGCGCTGCAGCACGGCATCGACGATGGCCCACCCCTGGTCCACCTCGCCGATCACCGCATCAGCCGGAACCACCACGTCCTTGAAGGTCAACGTGGAGGTCGGGTTGGTGCGGTCCATCTCCACGTTGCGGCTGCCCGACAACCCAGCTGCATCACCTGGCACAGCAAAAAGGGTGATCCCGCCGGCCGTCCGAGCAACCACCACCACAAGGTCCGCCACGTGCGCAAACGGCACGAACCGCTTCACCCCCGAGAGCGTGTAGTCATTCCCGCTGCGCGTGGCGCGCAACTGCACCGCGTTCGCTTCCCACGAGAGTGCAGTCTCCAGGAGCGCGAGGGTTGCACGGGTTCGGCCACCGGCGATGTCGGGCAGGTAGCGCGCCATCACCTCTGCTTGGCCTGACGCAGCGATTGCTCCGGCCGCGAGCACTGTGGTGGCAAAGTAGGGACCCGGGTAGGCAGCGCGGCCCATCTCGTCCAGCACCAACGCCAGCTCGACCATGCCAAGGCCCTGGCCGCCGTAGCTCTCTGAGACCGTCAGGCCATGCAGACCCATTTCGGACATTTGCTGCCAGGTGGCGTCGCTGTACCCGCGCTGATCCTCCCACAACCCGCGCACTGCCTTTGGCGAACTCTCGCGGGAGAAAAACTCGCGGGTGAGATCGCGGAGCATGACCTGTTCTTGCGTGAAGTCGAAGTCCATAGGTTGATCTAGCCCTCCCGAGTAGCGGCGCGATCGGCCCGCGGCTCGCGAGGCAGCCGCAGTACACGTTCGCCAATGATGTTCTTCTGGATCTCGCTGGAGCCAGCGTAAATGGTGCCCGCGCGCGACCACAGGAAGTTGTACGCCCAGGTGGAATCGTCGCCGCGCAACGTGCTGGAATTCAGCGACAGCTCGCTCGGCAGTCCACGCTCCAGTTGCCCGTACGGACCGAGCAGGTCCTGCATCAGCTCCTGGTGGCGTTTATCCATTTCGCTGTAGTAGAGCTTGTCGATTGACGACTCCGAGCCTGGGCGTTTGCCCTGCTCCAATTTGCCGAGGATGCGGAAGCCGGCGTAGCGCAGCACTTCCACTTCCACCACCATGCGGCCGAGCTTCTGGCGCGCAACCGGGTCCTCCAGGACAGGCACGCTATCGCGGCTCACGTGCTGGGTCACTTCGAAGAGCCGCCGTAAATTCGCCTGGTGGCGAGTTACCCGCGCCAGCAGGCTTCCGCCACGCTCGAAGCCGAGGGTGGTCTGTGCCAGCTCCCAGCCCTGGCCTTCCTGGCCGATGATGTTTTCTGGCGGTACCACGGCGTTGTTGAAGAACACCTCGGCAAACTCGGAGCTGCCGGTGATCTGCTTCAGTGGCCGGACTTCGACGCCTGGTTGGTGCATATCCAGGATGAAGTACGAGATGCCCTGGTGCTTCGGCAGGTCCGGATTGGTGCGCGCCAACAGCACGCCGTAGTCCGCGATGGGTCCCAGGCTGGTCCAGACTTTCTGCCCGTTGACCACCCAGCGGTTGCCGTCCTGAAACGCTTCCAGCACTGCACGAGTTTTCAAGCTGGCCAGGTCCGAGCCTGAGTCTGGCTCGGAGTACAGCTGGCACCAGATGTCTTCCGCGGTCAGCATGCGTTTGACGTAGCGCTGCTTCTGATCCTCGGTGCCGTGGACGATCAGTGTTGGGCCGATCAGGCCGAGAGCCAGGCTGTTGATCGCGCCCGGGACGTCGGAGCGCGCCATCTCCTCGGCGACGATCGCCTGCTCCATCGGCCGCGCATCCTGGCCGCCGTATTCGTGCGGCCAACCCATGCCCACGAACCCCGCGTCGTACAGCGTCCGCTGCCACGCCTTCTTCTGCTCCAGTGTGTTCAGAGGTCCAGCTGGATGGTCTGTGATCCACCGGCTCACCTTTTCGCGGAAACGTTCATCCTCAACCGAATAGTTCAGATCCACGCTCAAATTCTCCTAGTAGACATTCTTGCTGGTGAGGCCCAAGTGACATTGACGTGTTTGCAACAGCGGTTGGGCCATCACGTAGGCGAGTACCCCAAGTGTGTCCTCGAGAAGCCGCGGTCGCCTGCGACCCGGTTTGCGGCCGCCGAATAGGCCCCTCATGCGGGGGGTCGCCGCGGAAAGGAGTGCGCAGCGAGCTTGCGAGCGGAGCAACGACTGGCGGCGGGGGGCCTGCAAGGCTCCCCCGACCCGGAACAGCGACATTCATCTGCCACGTAGACGAGGATCAAGCACATCACGCAGTGCGTCGCCGAGCATGTTGAAGCCGAAGACGGCGGCGCTGATGGCCAGTCCTGGCCAGATCGACAGCCACGGTGACTGCAGCATGTACGCCCGTCCGGTGCCACTGAGCATCGCCCCCCACGTCGGAAACGGCGGCGGGACACCGTAGCCCAAAAATGACAGGGTGGACTCCGCCAGAATAGCGGCGCCAAGCTGCGTGGTGGCCAGAACCAGAATAGCGGCGGACACGTTGGGCAACACGTAGCGCCGCACAATCCGCCAGTGTCCCGCCCCCACACAGCGAGCTGACTCTACATACGGTTGGTGCCGCATTCCCAGCACCGCGCTGCGCACCACCCGCGCCGTGCCCGGCGCTAACAGAATGCCAAGCACCAGCGTGGTGCTCCACAAACCAGGCCCAACAATCGCCACCAGTGATACCAGCAGCACCAGCGCCGGAAACGAGATCCACACGTCAACCACGCGTTGCACCAGCAGGTCAATCCAGCCGCCGAAATAACCCGAGCCGATGCCGACCACACAGGCGATCACGGTGCTGATGAGCACGGCGCCGAAACCGATCGTCACCGACACCCGGGCGCCCCAGATGACGCGGCTGAGCAAGTCCCGTCCGTTGGCGTCCGTCCCGAACGGATGCGCCAGCGACGGCCACTGCAAGCGGTCCGCCGCGGTCCCAATGTCGTACGGGTAGGGCGCAAGCCATTGGGCGCCGGCGGCCAGCACCAGGAACAGCAGAATCAATACTGCGCCAAATGCACCAAGTGGCTTTCCCAGCACGAAGCCGCGCAGTCCACGTACCGCCGACGGTCCAGCCACCGGCCGACGCGCCGCTGGCATAGCTCGCGACCTGGCCACCGGTTCCAGCGTGACCTGCTGAACACTCATGTGTAACGCACCCGCGGATCGAGCCAGCCGTACAGCAAGTCCACGACCAAATTCGTGAGCACGATGACCGTCGCGAACAACAGGTTGAGCCCTTGAATCGCCGGGTAGTCCCGCGATTGCACCGCTTCCAGCAAATAGCGGCCCATGCCCGGCAGCACGAAAATGCTTTCGAGCACGACGGTCCCCGAAACCAGCAACGCCACCTGCAGTCCAAGGACGGTGAGCGCCGGGATGAACGCATTCTTCAACGCGTGGCGCACGATCGTCGCGTTTTCGGTCAATCCCTTTGCGGTTGCGGTGCGAATGAAGTCCTGCCGCAGCACTTCGAGCATCTGCGTCCGAATCAAGCGCATCAGCCCACCCGAAAGGCCGAGCCCCAGAATGACGGCCGGCACGATCACGATGCTCAGGTTCTTGATCGGGTCGACGGTGAGGCGCGCGTATTGGAGGGGCGGCGTCCAGTGCCACCACACCGAGGGCAGCGTCACCACCAGGGTGCCCAGCCAGAAGCCGGGGATCGCCAACAGACCAATGGCGACGCTGCGCCCGGTGTAGTCCGCCCACGTGTCCTGACGGACTGCCGAGATGATGCCGACGATGGTGGCGAGGAACGCGGCAATGATGAGCGCCAGCACGCCGAGTTCGGCAGTCACCGGGATGCGGTTGGCCAGCTCAGTCGTGATCGGTTGGTGCGATCGGAACGAGTGGCCGAGATCGCCACGTAGCAGATTGCCGAGCCAGTCAAAGTACTGGAGCACGACGGGCCGATCGAGCCCGAGCTGGGCGCGCAATGCGGCCTCGTCGGCTGCCGTCGCTTTGGCGTCCTGTAGCTGAAGACTGACGGCGTCGCCCGGCAGTAATCGCACCAGCACGAATACCACGATGCTGACCCCAAGCAGGGTCGGCACCAGCAAGACAAGTCGACGGATCAGGTACCGCGACACGTCGGGTGCTCTACTTCTCGATCAAAATCTAGTGGCTGTCTAGCCAGAGCTTGGGCACGATCTCCGCGCCAAAGCCGTAGTCGCCTCTGGCGAACAGGTCGCGCACCCACGGTGTCGTACCCGCCGTTTGATAGGGCGCCACGCCCGGTGGGTAGTACATCTGGTCCGCCAGGTACCGCTGAATGTCCATGATCTGCGACTTGCGTTGCGCACGATCGAGCGTTTTGGCCTGCTGCTCGATCATGGCGGTGAGTTTGTCATCATTGACGCCCGCGTGATTGCGCGTACCTTGCGGGTGATACATGTTGAACAAGAAATCGTGCGGCTCGGTAAATGGGGTCTCGAGTCCGAACACCAGCACATTCCCGCCCT
>Ga0213876_10000892_pt1 | contig 19922 bp, 19 predicted proteins | sample BarmaccomBMRX_R9_FD_160113 | JGI IMG/M metagenome (GOLD analysis project Ga0213876, IMG submission 160113) | Root-associated microbial communities from Barbacenia macrantha in rupestrian grasslands, the National Park of Serra do Cipo, Brazil - RX_R9 | ecosystem: Host-associated > Plants > Roots... | reverse complement strand
TGAGTTGGTCGTCCTCAATCTCGCCGTCAACGCTCGCGACGCAATGCCCGGCGGCGGGACGATCGTGGTTCGTGGCGAGAATCTGCCAAACCTCAGGGATGCCGAGCTGGCAGGCGAGTATGTACGGCTGTCAGTGATTGACACCGGAAGTGGCATGACCGACGAGGTGCGGGCTCGCGTGTTCGAGCCATTCTTCACGACGAAGGAAGTCGGCAAGGGTTCCGGCCTTGGTCTTGCCCAGGTCTATGGGTTCGCCACACAGTCGCGGGGCACCGTCCGCATAGACTCGGTCGTCGGCAAAGGTACGACGATCGCCTTGTACCTTCCCAGATCCGACGCTGTGCCGTCTAACGATCAGCGCCACCTCATCGAGCTCTACGGAGCCAGGGCCAGGCCTCACGATGAAGGTCGCATTCTTCTGGTCGAAGACGATGACGAAGTGGCGAAGCTCGTGAGCGAGATGCTCGACGAGCTGGGCTATGAGGTGACCCGGGCATCCAGCGCCGCGGCTGCGCTCGGCGCCCTGGCCGACGGGCGGGCGATCGATATCGTGTTTTCCGATGTCATGATGGCTGGCGGAATGAACGGGGTTGAGCTTGCGCGTGAGATCCAGAGACGGCGGAGCGACATACCCATTCTGCTGACGAGCGGCTATTCAGGCGCGGCCGTTCACGCAGCAAAGGAGACGGGCGTGCGAATTCTATCGAAGCCGTATCGGATCGACGAATTGGCAGTCGCCCTCGATGCCGCAAGATCGGAAAACCTGAGGACTCGGGCGCACGTTTCCTGAGGCCGGAGCTCCAGCTACGTTTGCGAAGCAGTACCGGCCCCGCGAAGGCGCAGTCGCGTTTTGTCGATAACCCTCGCGGAAGGGCGCCCCGGCCACGTGCTCGCCGCGCGGCGGAGCCGGCGAGACGGCGCAGTAGAGCGCTGAGCACGCACCCGCAGGGCCGATTTGCACTCGCCGGCCGTTGCACTTTGAAAACAGCCTTCGCAACGCGACCAGCTCGGATCGCGGCTGTCGGCGACCGCGTCGCACATCGGCCAAGGGCGGCTGTGAGACCTCAGTGACCTCAGGGGTCTCACGTCCGGACAACGCCGACTGAGGAACCCCAAGCATCCCTGGCGGTTCATAGAAAGTACGGAAAGGTCGTTTCTTTTGTTGGTCGATGCAGCGGACACCGCCCAAGTCATTGTCGATCCCAGGGAAGCTGCGGAGGCGGCGGGCCTGAGATATGTTTCCGACGCCCGCCCCGGCATCCGCCGAAAAAAAGCCGGGAAGGGATTCACATACATCCGCCCCGACGGCTCAAGGCTGACTGAACCTGACACCCTGCGACGTATCAAGGCGCTGGCCATCCCGCCGGCCTGGGCAGACGTATGGATTTGCCCTTTTGCCGACGGTCATATCCAGGCTACAGGACGCGATATCAAGGGGCGAAAGCAATACCGCTACCATGCCCGCTTCCGCGCGGTTCGCGAGAGCACGAAGTACGAGCATGTGGTCGCATTTGCGAATGCGCTTCCCTCGATCCGCGAAAGAGTACGCCAGGATATGGAGCAGCGCGGATTGCCGCGGGAGAAGGTGCTGGCAACTGTCGTGCATCTTCTCGAGACCACGTTGATCCGCGTGGGAAACGATGACTATGCGAAACAGAACAACAGTTATGGACTGACGACGCTGAAGAACCGGCACGTTGCGGTCGATGGGAACGAGGTTCGTTTCCGCTTCACCGGCAAGAGCGGCAAGCAATGGTTCTTGCGTCTCAGAGACCGGCGCGTCGCCAAAATCATGAAAGCTTGCCAGGACCTTCCGGGCCAGGAGCTCCTTCAATACGTCGACGAGGCGGGAAATTGCCAGGATGTGACGTCGACCGACGTCAACGACTATCTCAAGGAAATTACGGGCAAGGACATCACGGCAAAGGACTTCCGCACCTGGGCGGGGACTGTCCTGGCGGCGATGGCACTCGCTGAACTCGAAAGCTTCGACAGCGCCGCTCAGGCCAAGCGCCATCTTCGCGCGGCGGTCGAGAAGGTTTCCGCGCGGCTCGGCAACACCCCGACGATCTGCCGCAAGTGCTACATCCATCCGGACGTACTGAACTCCTACATGGATGGCAAACTCATCATCGAGCTGAAATCGAAAGCCGAGAGCGAGCTGCGCGGCGGCATGGAAGACCTGAAGCCGGAAGAGGCCGCCGTGCTCGCCTTGCTGCGCAGCCGCCTCGCGAAAGAGGCCGAACGGCAGCAACGCTCAGCCGCAGAAGGCGCATCGGCCCGGCGGCCGGCCGCCTGAAGGACGCGATCGACTACGAAGGTCTGCGCCAGCCGACTTCAATGAGCCACTTCTGATAGTCGTGTTCGAACCGTTCACGGTCGGCTGGCAATGGCTGCGGCTTTGCACGAGCAAGAATTTCAGCGAGAGGTTCGAGACCCACAGCGCGACGTCGTTCATCCACTCTTTCCGGATCCTCAATCGTGTAAGGCCGCATGTTGCCATTCGCGTCGGGCTTGAGCTGCGTGCCGTAGAGCTGCGGCCTGCCTTCGAACATACGAATTCTGTCCTCCAGCATGGCCGGCTGCCAGAGTGGGACCCTGTGCTCGCGCGCGGCCTCGTCAAGAAACTTGCGGCACGAACGCTGGAATTCCGGTTGCGAAATGGCGTGCTGAGCGATCAACCAGGCAGCCTTCGCGGCTCGTTTGCCGACCAGGCGCTCCGTCGGCCATCCGATCTGAGCTATGATCGCCTGGAGCCGCAAAGCATTGTTCTCGTGAACAGCGGCGATCCGTGGATCATAGCCTTGGTATAGCGCGCCCGATGTCGCCAGCTGGTCAGCGACCGTCCGGTCAAGTTCCGCCATGGCGATGAGTTCGTCAGCAATTCTGCATTCCATCCCGAATTACCTTGAGCAGGCGAGGCGCAGAAACGTATTGCCGATTGGAGCAATCATCGCTCGAACGCGGTTGAGGACGAAGGGCGGTTCAGCCTGGGTCAAAGGCGGAAATCCGACGCCAAGCGTCGCGGGTCCGCGTTGCGCTGCCAGTAGATATCGTCCAGCGAAGCAGCAGCAATCGCGAATGGTGCCCAGGTTTTTCAAAAGCGCGGGAGTCACGTCGAAAAGGAAAGCCGCGCAACGCTTCATAAAATCGCTATGGTGCCCAGGGGCGGAATCGAACCCTCGCCTATCCAACTGAAAGTCCATCATTTTTTGAGTGGCAACTTTCCAGTGTACCTACCAGTGGACCCGGCGCTTTCTTCGCGGCTGGGAGGGTGCGACTCTGTGCCGCCATACCTAAGTGGTGTGCGTATCACGCGCTATGCAAAAGATATCAGTGCTGTGCGCTAATACAGATTTGTCTTGTGATTAACGTCCAATCCCCTTCGAAGGTGCAGGCGCACGTTCGAATCGTGTCGGGAGCGCCAATAAATTCAATAGCTTGCGCGGATTGTGGCCGACGCCCAAGAATCAAAACTCACCAAAGACTCACCAAGAAAATTCAGGCCTTAGCGTATCATCGGCGCTCATCGCGGATGAGATCGAGACGAGCCAGGTGAAAGGCCCGTAGGTTTCACGTGTCCACCGGCGAAAGCCCACAGGACCGGGCTGTCGTCAGTTCAGGTTTATCCCCTCGATAGGGGCCGCCTTGCGCTAACGGGTTAAGGCGCGAAGACATAGTCGTATGACTGAGCATACGACTGTGCCGAAGGTGTCGCGGCTTGAGGTAATCCAGACCGGGTCGCGACGTCGCTGGACGCTGGATGAGAAGCAGCGGATCGTCGCCGAGAGCTATAGCGGCACGCGGCAAGTCTCGGCCACAGGCGGCGGTATGGCTTGTCGACCGATCAGTTGTTCACCTGGCGGCGGCTAGCCCGCAAGGGACGATTGGGCGGGGATGCCGGGCCTGCGGCGTTTGCCGAAGCGGTCATCGTGGATCGAGAAGCGGCCGCAGCGGCGCTGCCGACTCCCGCTGGCGCGTGCAGACGCATGGAGATCGTGCTTGCGGATGGGCTGCGGGTCATCGTCGAGCAAGGCGTCGATGCCAATGCGCTGGGTGCGCCTAATCGGCGTGCTCGAACGGCGATGACGATCCCTATTCCGAGCGGGGCGCGGGTATGGCTGGCGACGGGCCGCACCGCGCAAGGGATTCGATGGGCTTGCGCTCCTGGTCCAGGAGACCCTCAAGCGTGATCCGCATGGCGGCCGCCTGTTCGTGTTCCGCGGCCCGACCAGGCAGGGTTCGGGCAATCAAACCGGAATCTAGCGCGCTTCCTTCGACCAGCGTAAGGCGGCCCTGGCCTGGTAACCCCGACCGAGCGCGGACAAGGGCGGTCACATCGTGACTGAGATCGAGCGCTCGCTTAAGTTTCAGCTGTCCCGTTCGCCCGGTTCCCCCGATCAGGAACAGTCTTATACTCCGTCTCCATAGCGGAAATTCACGGTAGGCGCTCGGCGTTCCGTTGATCGGAACGGCGCAAGGTCATTGGAGCCACGGGCATGGCGATCCATCCGCCGATCAACAGCGCGACGATCGCAACACGTGCAAGCACATTCCAGAGGATCACGTAGCTCGCGCCCTGATCGAGAGCTAGGGTTCCGCCGACACCGGACGCCACATGCATCACGACGAGCGATGCCACGGCCACACGAACCGCATCACGCGATGCCTTGAGCGCGAGGGCGGCCGCCACACTGAGTCCCAACTCGCTCGCGGCAAGCAGATAAGCGATGAAGAATTGCGAGCGATCGAGCGGTATGCCGACCATCGCCGGGATTGTGCCAGGAGCAACAAACAGCATTACCCCTGCAGCGAATGCGGCAACCGCATTGATTGCCAGCGCCGCGCGCAACAGCAAAGGACGCGGCATGCTCATTGACGCCTAAGGAGGCCTATGACGATCAGCACCTCGCCGATCGAAAAGATGCTGGGCACGAGCGTTGCGCCGGCCAATCCGCCCATTCGCCACCCCATCACGACAGACGTCGCGAGCAGGACGATCATGCTCTGCGCCGAACCAATCAAACCTGCGATCCGGTGCCGTGGCCCAAAATGATACCCGATCCAGAATATCCAGCGCGACAGGATCCAAACGGTGGTTGCTGCGAGCGACCCACGAAATGCCGTCTCAAGCGGATACAGCCAAGAAATCATCGCGATGCCCGCAGCAAAGAGCGGAAGCTGTTCCAGCGTATTCTGCAGCACGCGTTGATTGATCTTCAGCCGCTCGGAATCGCGCTCCGCGAGCGGATCGAACGAATCCGAGAGCAGCCGTTCGTGCGCAACGGATTCGATCATCAGGAGTAACGTAAGCGCCGATGCAAGCGCGATACTGGACACTGCGACCTCGCCGCCGGTCGTCGGCAGAAAGGGCGTGCGCACCGGGACCAGAAATGCAAGCGTCCAAATGGCCGCGGCAACCATCGCGGCGCACCCCATAACGATCACAGCGTAACGAACCGGCAGTCTGGAAACTTCAACCATGGTACTTCCGCACCCGTGCAGACAAGAGTATGCAAACACATGTATGCATCAATGGCAACCCCAATGATGAGCAAGGTACCACCACAGATCGGCCGGCGTTCCGACGCCGCCAAGCAGCGAATTCTCGACGCGGCGCAAGAGGTGTTTGCCGAAAAAGGCTATGAGGCGGCGACGATTCGGCAAATCGCCGAGCGCGCGTCGATCCACGCCTCGATGATCACGCGCTATTTCGAGACCAAAGACCAGTTATTCGCGCTGGCCTGCGAGACGCGCCTGAATTTTCCGGACCTCTCGCGCTTCAAAAAGGCGGAGATCGGCGATCGGCTCTCCGAAAAATTCGTCAGTCTATGGGAGGGCGATGAAGCTAACGGTCAGCTCCAGGCTCTGTTCCGCGCATCGGTCAGCAAGGAGGACGCGCGGAAGAAGGTCGTCAATATCTTTGAACGCCAAGTCTGCGCCGCGATCAAGACCATCAAAGGGATCGATCACGCCGAACAGCGCGCGGGCTTGATCTCCTCCTTTCTGCTCGGCATCGCCTATTCGCGATACATCGCGCGAATACCCGCCGTCGAAAGTCTGGCCACAAGCGAACTTTGTGCGCGGATCGCACCAATGCTGCAATTCATCATCGATCGGCGCGACTTTTAAGTCTCAGTCTGTCGCTCGAAGCAGAGGTCGAGCGCTTCTGAATTCTTCTACGGATTAAATGCCTTGGCAATTATATTTGGCGGCTTGATCGTGAGGACTTCGAAAGCTCGTGACGGCTGCCCGCCGTCCCGACAACGTGAGCAAGCACTATGAGTGCTCAAAAAAGGAACTCTCTAAGTTTCATGTTTGTGCCGCGCACCGTGACTGCTTTTGGCCCATGAGCGGCGACCCGCCCCATGCGAGTCCGGTTGCTGGGGCATACCGGACTGGATTTGCTCGCATCGAGTTTTCGCATTTTGACCCACCGGCGAATTCGTCCCGGCTCCATCAATCGCCAAAGCGGCATACGCGAGCTCCGTCGATCAGGGCTTGAGCTAAAGTCGTGCGACCTGGGTTGTCGGGCCCGACCAATTGCAACGGAGGCGGCTGGTTCGGCTCATCCAACCCGACCTTGGGGAGAGGCGTTGATTGACCCCCCTGTCCGGTTCCAACCGCGACCTGGATGTCGCCATTCGTAAATCCATAAATCGACATCGCTCACAGTGTAGGTTCCAACATCACAGGCATTCCGATACTACACGCATGTCGCATCGCCGTTACACGGAAGTGGTCTCTTTCCGATTGCATCATCACGCTGAAACCAAACCTTGGAACCCTGCGTCATGACACAAATCAATCATATCTCCACATTGGCTGCGGCACCTTCCGGCAGCACTGCGCCCGATTCCATCACACTAGCGAACGGTGACATCTGGGTCGCCTATACCAACGGGGCCGACTCCACGGGTTTGTCGGGTCAGAGCACGATCGTCGAATACGATCGTTCCGGCCATATCGACCACACCTATCAGATCGGCGGCTATGTGGACGGCTTGAAGTTCGATCCGGTCACCGGCGACATATGGGCGCTCCAGAACCAGGACGGCAATTCCACGCTCAGCATTATCGATCCGCAGGATCATACGGTCAGCAAACCCTTGTCTTATGCCGTTCCGTCCGCGACCAGCGGCTATGATGATGTCGTGTTCACGCACGGCAAAGTGTTCATGAGCTATACTAACCCGGCAAACCCCGGCGATCCGACCCTGGTGCAGTTGACCAACGGCAACGACCCGAGTGGTCTTCTCAAAGTCAAACCTATTCTGTCGTTAGGAGCGACCGGCATCAATCTCGAAACCGGCAAGACCGAGGTCATTCCCCAAAACGACCCTGACTCGCTGAAGCTCGCGCCCAATGGCGATCTTCTGTTTTCCAGCGGCGCCGACCAGGTCATCATCGACGTGCATGATGCCGGCACCCCGCATCAGACGGTGGCGTTCACAAAGGTGCAGGGAGTTCCAGCCGGCGCCGGCCTCGACGACGTCATCAAGGTTGATGCGAGCGCGGGAACATTCTATCTGTCGGACACAGCTGACAACCGCGTGCTCGCCGTCCACGCCACCGCTCTCGACCCCAATGATTATTACGCCTCGGTCGGCAACGCGTTCGGCGAAGTCGACCCGCTGACCGGTAAGTTCACCGTGCTAGTCTCCGCCGCCGACGCGCCAGGTTTCAAGTTCGGCAGCGCGCACGGCGCCGAGTTTGTCGCAGAACCCCACTCGGAAACCGCCGAAGTCGATCACATCTCCACCTTGGCTGTGGCGCCGTCCGGCAGCACCGCGCCGGACTCAATCACATTGGCAAATGGCGACATCTGGGTCGCTTACACCAACGGCGCGGACTCCACCGGTCTGTCGGGTCAAAGCACCGTCGTCGAGTACGATCGTTCCGGTCACATTGACCATACCTATCAAATCAATGGCTCCGTCGACGGTCTGAAATTCGATCCCTTTACCGGCGATATATGGGCGCTGCAGAATCAGGACGGCAATTCGACCCTGACCATCATCGATCCCGAGGATCACACCCTGAGCAAACCCTTGTCGTATGCCAATCCGTCCTCGACGAGCGGCTATGACGATGTCGTGTTCACGCACGGCAAAGTGTTCATGAGCTTTACGAACCCTACAAACCCAGGCGATCCGACCCTGGTGCAGATCACCAACGGAAATGACGCCGACGCCGGCCCCCTCAAGACCAAGCCGATTCTTGATTTCGGAGATACCGGGCTCAATCTCGAGACTGGCAAGACCGAGGTCATTCCCCAGAACGATCCGGACTCGCTCAAGCTTGCGCCGAATGGCGATTTGCTGTTCGTCAGCGGCGCCGATCAGGTCATCATCGATGTGCACGATGCCGGCACCTCGCACCAGTCAGTCTCGTTCACCCAGGTGCAGGGCGTGACCGGCGGCCTCGACGATGCGCTCAAAGTCGGCGCCACTTCGGGGACCTTCTATCTGTCCGACACCGCCGACAACCGGGTACTCACCGTCCACGCCACCGACCTCAACCCCAACGATTACTACGCGTCGATCGGCAACGCGTTCGGCGAGGTCGACCCCAAGACCGGCAAGTTCACCGTACTCGTTTCCGCGGCCAATGCGCCCGGGTTCAAGTTTGGCAGCGCGCACGGTGCCGAGTTCGTCGCGGACCAAAACTCTGAGGCTGGCCATCATGGCGATGGCGCTCAGGCCTTCGTTGACAACATCAATGATGGCTTCAAATTCGCTGATGCCGGCAATGCGGGCCTAATCGGCAACGAAGACACACATGCCGCTCAGTACAACTCCCTTGCGGATGCGCTCGCGCGGCTCCCTGCCGATGTGCATCAGGCAGGACAAAGCGGTTCTCACTTCGACGCCCCAGCAGCGCATGACGTCCACGTGGATTTTCACGCTTTCCATCTGTTGTAGTCGATTGACATAAACAGGCGCGCAGACGCGGGGGGTGCGCAAGACATCTTCCGCGTCTGCTCGATTGAAGCAGCGAGCGTCGTTTAGGAGGGCATCGATCTCCGTTGCTCCGATGGGTCCTGATCAGAATGTGCAAGAGGTCGTCCGTTCTGTTGGCACCTTGGCGGAGGGTCTCCTTCTGAGTTTGCTTTTGGCCCCGTCGAGTGACTTTCTCTGAGCAAACGTCGCGTCTTGGATGAAAACTGGGCTACGGCAAGCATCATTATCCCCTATTGTGATGTAAGTCGGAAAAAAAGGGCTAAAATCCCCTCAGGATCACAAACAGGGAAGCCTTAACGCTACACGAGCGGACGTTGCGCGATCCGATCTGCAATCCGAAGGCAAAGGTCAAACGGTCGAATCGTGTCGGGTGCGCCATAAATTCAATAGCTTGCGCTAATTTTGGCCAACGCCCAAAAATCAAAACTCAGCGCAGACTCGCCAAAAAAAATTATGACATTAGCGTATGATGAGCGATCGTTGCGCAGGAGAGCGAGACAGGCCAGGTCAAAGACCCGTACGATTTCACGTATCACCTTTCAAAGCCCGAGAGGCCCGAGGCTGTCGCCAGGTCGCAGCGCAGCGCCTCGCATGTCGCCTCTTGGGCCGAGCCTGCCGACGTGGGCGCTGCAGCAAGTCGGCAGCTATCTGGGGTACAGCAGCCCTAGCGCTGATGGCAGCAACTGACCCACTTCGGACCCGCGATTGGCAATCGGGAATCGTCATGGTTTCTCACTATGAATGCGTGAGTCGCAAGCTCAATACGGCTGGATTCTCATGCCTCGTCTCTCACATTCGATTTCAAAAGTCCGACTTGCTACTCTTTCTCTTACGGCTGCTGCGGGGCTACTCGTCACGGCCTATTTGGCCGTACTGCAGTGGAGAGTAGGCTCAATGTGCCGCGAGTTTCGTAGTGTCTATTCACCCACGGCAGAAAATCTCTGGTTCATCTGGCCGTGGATTGTCATGCTAATTTGTCAATGCGCCATGATGCGCCGGACGAACTTTGGAATGGCGTTCTATGCCTCGTTTGTTTTGTCCCTAATCGTCGTCTTAACTGAGATCGATGAGCTGGCTATCAGCTGGATTCAAGGGACAGGGCTCTGGATGCCGGATTGGGCATTTTGTGATCGGTGGATTTGGTTCGATTTAACGTTGTCTTTGGCGCTCCTAACAGGATACATCATTGCGCCCTTCGCGGGAGTGCTTGGGTTGGCCACGGTCTTTAACATTTCTTGGAGATGGTTGACATCCAGCCTGCTGCGCCGCGAGTGACGTCACGCGCGACAAGATACTTTTTAGTACCATCAACGTCGGTTTGTGTGCAGGTTTTTGGGCGCCGGCAACCAGGTGGCTCCGCACGCTCAATCGGCCGGCGTCCAAAAAGCGCCAAGGCACGAAGTCGCGGGAGTTAGGGCACCGTCGGAGCAGCGAGTGCTATGAGATGTCTCGACTTAGGAAAATTCGAAGAGTGGCGGCCTCGAATGCGTGCACAACTTAGGCGGTTTGGCACGATCATTGCTAAACAGGGGATTTAATCTTGTCGGCCCGTTTTCAAATAGTTGGGCGTGGCAGAAATAGCACATCCGGCAACTGCTGCGCGACTAATCGGTCGATCTGGATTCAGGGGCATAGTGCGGATCAATTTCTTGCGAGCAGAAGTGCCTCGGCGCTTTCAAAGCAAACTGGTTTGCGCTGTTCGTCAAGCCAATTTGTGATCGCGTTGTAGTCTGGGCAGACGTGGTTCGCCGTGAGACGGCCGCAGACGATCTTGCTGTTCTTGATCACGCGGGCAATACGCGCCTTGATCGTTGCACCCCCGCTCTCGCTGCCCTCTCTCCATCAGCTATCAGCGTCTCGGCTCTTGCCCCCGCGCAGCGGGCTGGAGCGCAGCGACTTTGTGCTTTGGCCCGACCCGGTCCTTCTGTGGGATCATGGCGTTCGTCGGCTGCTTAAGCACCGGCGGACTCGTTTTGCTCACCGCGGGACTTTCCGAGTCTGACCCACTGCCGACGTGAACTCGTCATTACAGCTTGCACACGAGTGCGGCCTGCCGGTTCACGTGCCGACCGCCGCCTTCTTATCGGAGCGTTTCACAGGTTGGACCGTAAGGCGAATAGCCACTTTGGTCGAGCCGTCGAAAACCTCAAGGACATTGCCGCAGTGCAGGCAACGAAACTCGCCCTTCGTTCCCTTGACAGTGATTAGCTCAATGCGGCGGTACCCGGCATAGCATTGGGGACATGTGATATCGGACTTGATCATCCGCGAACTATGCTCGCGGAAAGGCCTACGTTCCAGCGGCCAGAAACGAAACAGCGCCCCGGAGCGGAGTATGTTCGCTCGGGAAGCGCTGGTATTTCCACGGCTGGTTGCAATTCCAGCAGCAGTATTGTCTCAAAGTTGTATGAAGTTTCGATTACAATGATTCTGCGCCTCACTCAAATACCTTAGGTTCGAAAAGCAACGCCTTCTCGGATCGGGCTCTTCAAATTATGTTTCCATGGGACTTTGTAGGTCCGCAGCCGCGCAAAGACAGGTGTCTCGGCCCCAGATCATCTCGATCGTCGGTTGTGACCCTGGCTGTGTGAAAACTCCGTACCTGCTATGATTCCCGCGCTGAATCGTCGGGGGCTGGGCATGACGCGCTTCGTTCAAGGAACTGATCGCGGGCAATCGGCTTTGTTGCCGGAATGCCTGGATGACTCGGTTGCAGATGATAATCCGGTTCGCGTGATCGACGCCTTCGTTGCGGCCCTCGATCTGGCTGAACTTGGGTTCGGCGGCGTTGAGCCTGCCGGCACAGGCAGGCCGTCGTATCATCCGGCCGCGCTCTTAAGGCTTTACATTTACGGTTATTTCAACCGTATGCATTCGAGCCGTCGGCTCGAGCGTGAAGCTGGCCGCAACGTCGAAGTGATGTGGCTGCTCGCCCGGCTTGCGCCCGATCACAAAACGAGCGCCGATTTCCGTAAGGACAATGGCCCCGGCATCAAAAAAGTCTGCGCGCGCTTCGTCGAGGTGTGCAAGATGAGGTTGCTCGCAACAGCCAGCGTCGCCATCGACGGCAGCAAATTCAAGGCAGTTAACAATCGCGATAAGAACTTCACGCGCGCCAAAGTCGAGCGGCGGCGCACGCAATTGGAGGAGAGTGTTACGCGCTATCTTGCTCAGCTCGATACCGCCGATCGGCAGGAGCCGTCGGACACGCTGGAATTGAAAAAGACGCGGATCAAAGAGCGGCTCGAAAATCTGACCGTTGAAATGGCGAAACTCGCAGCCATTGAAAAACAGGTTCTGGCGTCGCCCGATCAGCAGATATCGTTCACCGATCCCGACAGCCGTTCGATGGCCACGAGCGGCCGTGGTTCCGGCGTCGTCGGCTACAACGTGCAGACGGCGGTCGATACAAAAAGCCATCTGATCGTCGCGCACGAGATGACAACAAGCGGCTCAGACCGGTCGCAACTTGCAAACATAGCCCGGCGAGCCAAAGCCGTTCTTGAGGCCGACACGCTCGATGTTGTCGTCGATCGCGGCTACTTCAAGGGTGAAGAAATCCTAGCGTGCGAGCAATCTGGCATCACGGTGACGCTGCCCAAGCCGATGACATCGGGTGCGAAGGCTTCGGGTCGCTTTGCTTATCTGCCAGACGAGGATGCTTATCGCTGCCCGGTTCGGCGAGAAACTCAAATATTACTATACCAACGAGGAAGACGGTCAGAAGCTGCGCAACTATTGGACGAACGCCTGCAAAACCTGTCCAGTCAAATCGAAGTGCACGCCGAGCCCGCAATGCCGTATCAAGCGATGGGTGTACGAGGACGTTCTTGAACGCGCTCAGGCGCGGCTCGACAGGAATCCAAACGCCATGCGCACACGCCGCGAGACTGTCGAGCATCCGTTCGGTACACTGAAGATGCGCATGGACGCGACGCACTTCTTGTGCGTGACGCTGCCAAAAGTTGCGACCGAGATGGCGCTGTGCGTGCTCGGCTACAATCTGACACTCGTGCTGAACATCGTCGGGACGAAATCGCTGCTGGCGGCGGTGAGGGTATGATACGGGGCGCTGGCGCGCGCCGTTGCGGTTTATGGGGCGCGTGAAAGAGCCCCGACATGGCCGTCAGGATGAGTTCTGGTCGAGTGGCCGCTGCCCAAATCGATCGGATCGCGGTAGCCTGAGTTCGACCGCGCCGATCCGCGTGATGCAACAGCGTTTTTACACGACCAAGACCCGTTGCCGACATCGCTGGACTACTTTGATTTTGGCCGGTTAAGCTTGTCAAATGCCAAAGCTCCGATTGGCCCGAACCCTTGCGGACATGCAATCACTGCCGTAGGTGCTGTACATTGACCTCATTAGCCCGCTTCGATAGCGTTACGTTTCGTAGTGGGAAGCACTGAATAATGTCGAGACAATCTGTTCTGGGGCTTGGAATTTGCGCTGCGCTTTGCATACGGCGCTCGCAGAAAGCGCTTCGATCGTATCCATCCTAACCCCGCGCGGCGTCCAACAACCTTTCTTCCTAATCAAACCAGACCATGCGATCGCATCTGTTATCCTGTTTGCCGGTGGCGAGGGTGTTCTCAGACTGAACAGGGTGCCGCCTCCGGACGTGGGCGCCGACGCGCTCGTCAACGGAAATTTCCTCGTGCGCAGCCGTGAGAAATTCGCCGGGCACGGCTTCGTGGTGGCGGTCATCGATGTCCCTTCCGATCATCAGGGTGGGATGAGCGCGGTTTTCCGCGTCAGCCACGATCATGCGATCGACATCGGCGCAGTCGCCGAGTACCTGAAAACCAGGCCGACGTGCCGGTGTGGCTGGTCGGCACCAGCGCGGGCAGCTGGTCGGCCGTCGCCGGGGCCATCGCTGCCGGCCGCGACAGCATTGCGACCGGCGCGATCGATGGCCTGGTGCTGACGTCGGCTGTGACCCGCATTGCACGAGGCTCGTTCCTCGGGAAAAATTTCCCGGGCTTTGCCAGGGATTACCCGGACGGCGCGATGGCGCTATCCGAGATCAAGGTGCCCACGCTGATGATGTGGAACAGCGATGATGCCTGCGAATATAGCCCGGCTCTCGAGGCGCGGGTGCTTGCAAGGCGCGGCCAAGGTCGACATCGCTCTGCTCAACGGCGGCAAGCCATCGAAGTCCGGCGAGTGCGACGCTTATGCGGCGCACGCCTATTACGGCATCGAGACAGAGGCCGTCGACCGGATCGCCCACTTCATCACGGCCAACATCAAGCGCGGGCCTTGATGCGTCGGAGCAGAGATGCTCAAGCATTGCACGCAGCGAGCTGTGCGGTGCAAGACTTGCCAAGTACTCCGACGTTCGCTGTTGGCCCGACGGATAAATCATCACGGCCGGCGCCTATGTCTGCTGTCTGAGGTGATGCCGACCAGATTTGCTCGACGTGAGACTTTCGGCCTGTTACCCTCAACGGACATTCGCCGGTAACCGCTCGGCCCGGGCCCCTGTCCGAACCGGCGCCGGACAGCGGAACCAATTACACTTTTGAACGTTTCTTGGCGCAAGCGAGCAATTCGTCAGTGCCGACGAGGGGGAAATGTTGCCGCAAGTTCCTACGGTTCTCGTCATTGAGGACGAGTTTTGGCTGCAGGCCGATCTAGAGAAGGTGCTCACGAATGCCGGTTTTGGCACTGAAATTGTGGCTTCGGGCGAAGAAGCCCTACCCCTCTTCATTAGCGGCAGCATCATCTGCCAGGCCTTGGTTACTGATATTCGCCTACGTGGCACTCTGAGCGGCTGGGATGTGGCACGGCGGATCAGAGAAAAAGAACCCTCCTTCGCCGTGATATACGTGACCGGAGCGCCGGCAGAGGAATGGTCCTCGCAAGGCGTTCCGAATAGTATCCTCATATCGAAGCCCTTCGCGGCGGCGCAGCTCGTCACGAACCTCCTCAACAGCGGCACGCCACCGACCTGAGTTCACTTCAACTGGCTGCGGCGACATCGGAGCCGGCGCAACCACAGAGACTGTTGTGTCCGCCCGTGTCGAAGGTGTGCTGGTGATTCACCGCCTATCACACCGACCTAGCTGCCCGACGTGATCGACAATCGCTGCCGGATCGAAAGGCTTCTGCCATAGTGTTACACCCGCGAAGCGCTTCGGAATGGTGTCAGCTTCTGAATGAAGACCGGCCGACATGGAACGCAGCTAGACCGCATCTGGCTTAATCCAGACGGTGCGAAAAAGAATACCGCAAAAGTTAACGCTGGTTAAGGCAGTCCAAGAACTCTGGGATGTATTTTTGCCCTATCACCGCGCGGCTCTTGGCTCTTACCGGTGATGAGAACGCCAGTTGCGCTCCCGCCTACTCAACAGGGGAGCAGCCGATGATGAAGCGGCGTCTCGAACAAACCAAATCCCTGAAAGACCGGCTCGCCTCGTTCGCGAAGGTTTTGCGCGAGAAGGCTGTAGTCATGCCTCCAAGCGCGGAGAAAGACGACCTTCTGCGGAGGGCGCGTCGGGCCGACACGGCCTCCCATTTGGATGAATGGGTCCATTCACGAGGGTTGCAGCCGCCGACGTAAGGGACTCTGGGAGCCCTTCACTGCTTCCTTAGCAAGCCCCGCCTTCTTGCGTTCCAGGGCCTCCAATTGCTGCTCCACGGCGGTGAGAGCAGTCCTCAGGGTCGCGCTACGGTCCTGCGCGGCGCGCTGGGCCGCCTCCGCGCGGTCCAGCTCGGCGTCGTCGCCGGTCAGCGCTGCCTGCTTGGCTGCGTCCGAGTGCCGCGCAACAGCCTGTTCGAATTCCGCGAGCTTGGCCGAGAGACGTTCGCAGTTGGCGGTCGCGGCGTCGATGTCGCGTTGCACCGCCTTTTCGGGGTTAGATTTGAAGATAGCCATTTGCTTGCGCACTCCTGTTTCGGGGTGCGTCTAAGCCGGCCTTGGATGCATGGCGCGCACCTTTTTCCAACGAAATAGAAGCGGGCTCTCCTACGTGCAACTAGACGCCGCACAACTAAAAGGGGCGTCTATCATGATGGTTGTATTGGAGTTTCCTGCTATGCTGGCTGGGCGCTTGCGATTTTGACGATGTGACGACAAGAAAAGGACGCGCGCCCATGAACGCCTCATCGATAGCGGCCCGGATGGCCGCCGCTTGGATCCTTGCCGTCGGATTTTTCGACAATGTTGCGTCCGCGGCCGACCAAGCCAATCTTGTTCCCAATACCGAGATCACTGGCCCAGTTTTGAAGTTCGATTGGCCCGCTATCGAGATCGGCGTAGGCTCCTACGAAGAGGGTCCGACCGGCCTCACGGTCATCCGATTCCCGAAGCGCGCGTCGGTGACAGTCGACGTCCGTGGTGGCGGGCCGGGCACAGTGAATACCGACCTGCTGAGGCTTGGTTACGGCGGTCAGTTCATCGATGCCATTGTACTTTCAGGCGGCTCCGCCTACGGCGAGGAAACCATCACGGCGGTCGCGACGGGTCTTAAAGACAGCGGCATTCGTTCCGGCGACTTCTTCGATGTTGCCATCGTGCCCGGTGCCATCATCTACGATTTCGGCGGCCGCCGCTTCAACGAGATTTACCCCGACAAGCGGCTGGCGCAGGCAGCGCTTCATACCTTGCGGCCCGGTGTGTTTCCGTTGGGCGCGCAAGGCGCCGGACGGATGGCCATGCAGGGCAGTTATTTCGGCTGCAACGTTCATTCTGGGGAGGGCGGCGCATTCCGCCAGATAGGCGCCACCAAGATCGCCGCTTTCACGGTGGTGAATGCCGCGGGCGCCATCACCGACCGCAATGGCAGACTGGTCGAGTGCAACAAGGCAAAATACTGGGGCAACCTCGCGACGACCTCGGAGCTGCTGCGGAATTTGCCGCAGAGCCTGGCGCCAGACTGGAAGTCGGCGAATCCGCCGCCGGATGAGGGAGGCACCAGAAACACCACGATCAGCCTGATCGTGACCAACCAGAAGCTGGATCCTGCTTCGCTGCAGCGCCTCGCCATCCAGGTCCATACCTCGATGGCCCGAGCCATCCAGCCATTTTCAACGCAAAACGACGGCGACACGCTGTATGCGGCTTCGACCCAGGAAGTTGACAACAGCGAGCTCAGCGCGATCAACTTGGCGACTATCGCTGGCGAGACCATGTGGGACGCCGTGCTGGCGAGCGTTCCTGAGAACGCCGTGTCCGTTCGGCCTCCGCAACAGCCCGCGTCCGTGACGCCGGAGCAGCTTGCCGCCTACGCGGGAACATACGAATTTGGCTCGATGCTAAGTGGAGCTTTCGGCGGACTGGGTGCCGATGTCCGACTTGAGGATGGCCAGTTCAAGCTCGCACCGATCGAAGGGCTACCAGCAGCGCGCGCCGGCATCTTGGCTGGTGACGTCGTTACCCAACTTAATGGCGAAGCTCTCAAAGGCTCCTCCCTCAACAGCGTGGCCGGGAAGCTGCGCGGGCCACCCGGCAGCGCGGTCGTGCTGACGATCGCTCGCAATGGGCAGGATCAGCCAATCGATATCACGGTGGTGCGCGAAAGACTCTCGCTACGGGCGTTGCTGCGCGTCAAGGTCGAGGGCGACGGGCTCTCAGTCGAAGCGATCGGTGGGCGCCGGGTGTTTGATTTCGAAAATAGTAAGCCGGCAACATTGATTCCACTGTCGAATACAGAGTTCTACACGGACGGCCGCTACGCCACCCGCATGGTGTTCGGCAGGGACCTTGCAGGGAAAGTAACTGGCGCAATCCTCAATCCCGGACGCTGGGAGCAACGTGGAGCAAAGATCGATTAGAGCACTAGGTGGTCAGCTTCGTCTCCCAAGGCAGCCCCGCGAACTGCTGCTTACGCGCCTTCAGGCTGACGACGTTCACAAGCCAGCGTTCGCCTTCACGGCGACCCTCGACCAGACCGCGGACAACCCATTGCCGGGCGGTTTCATATTCTACGCCAGCGTCAATCGCGGCGGCCTTCAAGGGCAGCCACGATGCTGGCGGTTGTTCGAGCTGGGCCACTCGGGCCGCCAATTCGGCAGCCATCCGCTGGAGAGCGGCAATGGCAGCCTGGTAGTCACCGGCCTCGGAGGCCGCGTCAAGCGACAGCTCAGTCATCCGTGTCATTGCCTAGCGTCCTCCTTGTTCCATGAGGGTGCTGGCCAGAGGCAGGATCTCGTCCAGCACCGCATTAAGCTCACCCCGGATGATGGCTTCAGGGCAAACAACCGCACGGGCGCCGTACGCGATTAACCCATGTACTTTTGCTGATCGGTTGGCTGATTAGATTAAGACTGCAAGAGGATTGCTAGACCACCTGGGACCCGACGCTAGCTTGCGGCGCGCCGCGCCGGACAGCTTGCCGCAGAAGCTATCTTGCTTTTTTCCGCAATCGATTTGGTCGAGGAGTCCGGTATGGGTACCTCGCCATCAATGATGCCCGACGTGAGCGATCGCGATACGTATCTTGTATTGGATGATTTCGGAAGTCGTCTAGGCCGAGCGTGGCGCGAGATCGACGAACACAGCTCCGACTCCGATACGCTGATACGCGACCTGTTCGCAGGCGAGTATGTGAAGCCGGCCCGCATCGTTGCCTTCACCACTGCCGAAAGGCTGGTCCCGAGACGTGACTATCGATATTGCGGATGAGTTGCGAAGACGGTGTGTCGAATACGACGAGATACCGGAGACGGTTCTGCAATTCGTCGAGGCAGCCGCTCGGCAGCGCTAACGGATCGGAGCCTTACCTTTGTTCTTCTGCTTGCGCTTGCGCATATCCGCTTGGGAACGGAAGGATGTGGCGAGAGCGCGAAGGTCCGCGGCCCGGTCTGGCGAGCCGCCTGCTCAGCACTATCAGCTTGCTTTCGGAGGAATATCCTCTTCTTTACCATTCGCGTAGGACTATCAATTCAGGTGAAGTTTGTTCTGGATGTACCAGCGCATCTCCTGGGACATCGCGTTTCTGCTGTGGGGCGCGGCGAAGATTTGGCACGGGACGAAGCTGACGCGTCAAACGAACAACACGTACTCGCGACACACGCTCTGAGGGAAACCGGACAATTTCAGCATGAGCCGGCACGAGTCATGTGTGTGCACCGATCGCTAATGTGGGCGCCCTCAATCCACCGTGTTGATCGATCGGAACGCATCCCGCGTTTCAGCGTTGTGCGTTGCGCAGCGATGCCTTCCCAGACCTGTTGTTCTGATCTGCGTTCCGGAAAGCAATGATACTCGCGCGTGCCCAGCTCCGCGAAAGCGTTCGCCATGGCTTTTGACCCGAATCAAACATTATCGCCCGGCAACTTTGGCCGGACTTCCAAGTTGCTGCTTTCGCTGTTCCTGTCGACGACGATGGCTGTGAGCGGATCGCATGCACGCGCCTCGGACGTTGGCGACGCTCCCGCGGCTGTGCACCCCCCAGGGGAAACCCGCCTAGCGGACGAAAATGGTGAAGCGAAAGAAAGTGACGCAGCGCAGCGCAGCGCTGCGCCGACGACGCCGGACTTTTGCGAGGCACTCGCCACGGCAGCAACGACCAATGATCTGCCCGTCGATTTCTTCACGCGCCTGATTTGGCATGAAAGTCGGTTCAAGCCGGATGCGGTCAGCTCGAAAGGTGCACAAGGGATCGCTCAGTTCATGCCGAGAACCGCGAGATTGAGCGGGCTCGCAGACCCGTTCAATCCGTTCGAAGCCATTGCAAAGTCAGGCCAGCTCTTGCGTGAGCTGCGCCGTGAATTTGGCAATCTCGGCCTTGCGGCAGCCGCGTACAATGCAGGATCTGGACGGGTTCGCGACTGGATAGGGCGAAGACGTCCGCTTCCGCTGGAAACGCGGGCTTATGTCCGGCTTGTGACCGGTCGCTCGATCGAAGGATGGACCGGAGGCCAGACCGACCCGGTCGAGATGCCCTCCGCCGAACCCGTGCCGTGCAATCTACCAGGCATGACCGTGAGCCGGTCTGGACCCGCTCTATCCCCGC
>Ga0213876_10000891_pt1 | contig 19945 bp, 22 predicted proteins | sample BarmaccomBMRX_R9_FD_160113 | JGI IMG/M metagenome (GOLD analysis project Ga0213876, IMG submission 160113) | Root-associated microbial communities from Barbacenia macrantha in rupestrian grasslands, the National Park of Serra do Cipo, Brazil - RX_R9 | ecosystem: Host-associated > Plants > Roots... | reverse complement strand
TCGTCGATGTCGGCGGCGCGGAAGACCATGGCGATCGGACCGAAAATCTCTTCTGCCATCAGCGGGCTGTCGAGCGGGACGTCGGTGATGACGCCCGCGGAGAGAAAGGCGCCGGGCCCCTCCGGCTTCTCGCCGCCGAAGCGGAGGGTCGCTCCGAGCGCCTTCGCTTCCGCCAGCTGGTTCAGCACGGTGTCGCGCTGCTCGAAGCTGGACAGCGGGCCCATGTCGGTGGAGGCGTCGAAGGGGTCGCCGGCCTTCACCGCCTGCATCGCGGCGCTGAATCGCTCCAGGAAGGCGTCGTAGCAATCGGCGTGGACGATCATCCGTTTCGCGCAGATACAGGACTGGCCGCTATTCTGGATCCGCGCCTTCACCCCTTGCTTCACCGCCTCGTCGAGATCGGCGGAGGGCATGACGATGAACGGATCGGAGCCGCCGAGCTCGAGCACCACCTTCTTGAGGGCCTTGCCGGCCGCCTCCGCGACCGACTTGCCGGCGCCTTCCGAGCCGGTGAGGGTGACGGCGGCGATGCGGTCGTCGGCGATCAGGTCGGCGACGGTGCCGGACTTGATCGCGAGGTTCTGGAACAGGCCCTCGGGCGCGCCCGCCGAGACGACCATCTCCTCGATGAGGCCGGCGACTCCCTGGACGATGCTGGCGTGCTTGAGGAGGCCGACATTGCCGGCCAGGATCGTCGGTGCGACGAACCGCACCACCTGCCAATAGGGGAAGTTCCACGGCATGATCGCGAGCACCGGGCCGATCGGCAGCCAACGCAGCTCGGCGGTGCCGCCCGTGGCGAGCGCCTGGCGCTGGGGCTCCAGCATGGCAGGTCCGTCCGTGGCGAAGACGCGGAAGCCGGCGACGCATTTTTCGACCTCGGCGACGGCGGTGGCGAAGGTCTTGCCCATCTCCAGCGTCGCCATGCGCGCGAGCCGTTCCTTCTCCGCCTCGAAGCGATCGGCGATCCGGGCGAGGAGGGCGGTGCGCTCGTCGAGCGGCGTCGTGCGCCAGTGGCGGTACGCGGTCGCGGCCCTCGTGATCTTGGCTTCCAGTTCGGGCGGCGTCAGCTCAGAATAGGTCGCGAGCTCCTCACCCGTCGCTGGATTGATGCTTCGAAACATTCGACTTTCCTCGCGCTAGAGGGTTGCTTCACCTTCCCGACTTCCCGATCTCTTTACGGACCTCCTGAAAAGGCGTATTCAGTTCTTGAGAAGCGGCCCAATTTATTTATCACGGCGGGAGGATGATATGAGTGCATCTTTCGCTTTGCTTTCAGCTATCGCGGCGATCGGCGGCGACGGGATTTGCGGCAACGTCCCGCTCATTCTCAACCTGCCTCGTCCCAAGGGAGGGACCGGGGGCGGCGACGATGAGCCGAGGCCCATCGGGCCGCTCGTCATCATCCTCGAGCGACTGGTGGCGGCCGCGGCCGGATTGGCGCTCTGGTCGGTCTTTCGCGGGGAATCCGGCGCCGACACTCGGCTGCTGGCCGCCGTCGGCGTGGGCCTTGCCGCGGGCCTGTGCGTCGGCGCCATCGCGAAGATCGCCGCGCCTCGCGCCTGATGCCGCTCGCGCCCGCGTCGGACCTGGCCCGACCAAGTGCGGCTACAGCGCGGCCGGGAGGCCATAAAGATCATGTTCGTCGGCATCCTCGATGAGCACGCGCACGATGTCGCCCTGGGCCACGTGCGGCGCGTCGCGCAGGTGGACCTCGCCGTCGATCTCCGGCGCGTCGGCCTTGGAGCGGCCGGTCGCGCCGCCTTCCTCGTCGACAAGGTCGACGATGACGTCGATGGTCCGGCCGATCGTGGCCCGCAGCTTCTCCGCCGAGATCCGGGCGGTGAGGTCCATGAGGCGGGCGTAGCGCTCCTCCTTGACCTCCTCGGGCACGGCGCCGGGGAGGCTGTTCGCCGCCGCGCCCTTCACCGGCTCGAAGCGGAAGGCGCCGACACGGTCGAGCCGCGCTTCCGCGAGCCACTGCATCAAATAGTCGAAATCGGCCTCGGTCTCGCCGGGAAAGCCGACGACAAACGAGGAACGGATGGCGATGTCGGGGCAGATCTCCCGCCAGGCGCGGATCCGCTCCAGCACCTTCGCCTCGTTCGCGGGCCGCTTCATCGCCCTCAGCACCGAGGGCGCGGCGTGTTGGAAGGGAATGTCCAGGTACGGCAGGACGAGCCCCTCGGCCATCAGCGGGATGACCCGGTCGACGTGCGGATAGGGATAGACGTAGTGGAGCCGCACCCAGGCGCCGAGCTTGCCGAGCTCCCCGGCGAGGTCGGTCATGTGGGCGCGCACCTCGCCCCCTTTCCAGGGCCAGGCGCCGTGCCTGAGGTCGACCCCGTAGGCCGACGTGTCCTGGCTGATGACGAGCAGCTCCTTCGTCCCCGCCGCGACCAGCTTCTCCGCCTCGCGCAGGATCGCGTCGGGCCGGCGGCTGACGAGATCGCCGCGCAGGCTCGGGATGATGCAGAAGCTGCAGCGGTGGTTGCAGCCCTCGGAAATCTTCAGATAGCTGTAGTGGCGCGGGGTAAGCTTGAGCCCGGCCTCCGGCACCAGGTTGAGATAGGCTGAGGGCGGCATCGGTGCGGCGACGTGGACGGCGCCGACGACCTCCTCATATTGGTGCGGGCCGGTGACGGCGAGGACGTCGGGGAATTTTTCCCGGATGACGTCCGCTTCCTTGCCCATGCAGCCCGTGACGATGACCCGGCCGTTCTCGGCGATCGCCTCGCCGATCGCGGCCAGGCTCTCCTCCTTCGCGGAATCGAGGAAGCCGCAGGTGTTGACGAGGACGACGTCGGCCTGGTCGTAATCGGGCGACAGCTGGTAGCCGTCCGAGCGCAGCTTGGTGAGGATCCGCTCGGAATCGACCAGCGCCTTCGGGCAGCCGAGCGAAACCATGCCGACCTTGGGCGGGGAGGGGAGCTCGAGTTCCATGGGAGCGCGCGACATAGGGGCAGCGACGCCCTTTTCCTACCCCCGCCGTCGCGCCCGCTGAGGGCGACCGGGACGAAAGTCACAAGAAACGCGCAATATCGGCGAGTCCCCGTTCATGGCCAACAGACCAGGCCGCAGGACGCGATTCGTGCCCGCAGGATGTTGAACAGCCGCCGATCGTCATGTTCGTGGCGAACGGCGACGACGCGTCCGCCGACCCGGACGGGCACCGGCCGGGGAGCGGCGTAGCCCGGCTCGGCCGCTCGCGCAGGCGCCGGCACCAGCGCCGCATCCTAGGCCGCGGCGAAGCTCTCGCCGCCGCGCCGCCGTCGAAGGCGATAGGCCGTTTCCCGGCTCATGCCGGCGGCGAGGCTGGCGAGGGTGACCGACCCGCAGAGGGCGAGGGCGTGGATGAAGAGACGCTGCCGCTCCGGCGTCCAGCCATCGTGCCGTCGCCCGACCGGCACCGGATCGAAGGCGAGAACGAGTTCCGAGTCGCGCATGCCTGCTTCATAGCGCAACAAACAGGGCACAGGAAGCAATATGTTCGTTCTACGTTCGGGTCACGTCCCGCGCCGGGAGGTGGCGCGGAAGGTGCGGCCGGTGGCCGCGTCGGTGGTGGCGATCTCCAGCGCCCTGCCATCCGGGGATAGGGTGTAGGTGCGCACCGTCGTGATCCGGCCGTTGCTCTTGCGGGTTTCCTCGACGGTACGGGCGCCGACACGGCGGACGGCGGCGAAGACCGGAACCTTGTACGGACCGCGGACCGGCACGAAGCCACCGGCGAGCCGGGCGGTGAAGGCATAGCCCAGCGCGTGACGGTAGACGAAGCGGTCGCCGTCGAGATGCAGGACGATGGTCCGGGCCTGCTCCGGCACGGCGACGTAGCGCACGCCTTGCCAGGTGCCGGAGACGGCGTGGGCGCCGACGGGAGCGGGTGCGGTGCGCCGCGCGATGTAGACGGTGCGCAGCGGCCCTCTGACGCCGGGGCGCCGGTCGGTCGCGACGTAGGTTGCCGCCCGATCGTCCGCGGCGACGGTCATGGTAACGGTGCGGCTGAGAGTCGGGCCCTCGATGTGGGTGACGATCGCGCGCGGGCCGGCAATGCGGACCGATTCCCAGCGTACCTGGTCGTCGCCCGCGACCGCATGCGGCCGCCCGTCCGCCGGATAGGTGCGCGGCGGCGAGCAGCTGTCGCAGCGATACACGCCGTCCGCGACGCGGTAGACGTCCGTCGGCAGGCCCGCTTGGGTGTCGAGGTCGGACACCCACCGTCCGTCGAACGGCGAGGCCGCCGGGCGTGCCGCGGCGCTCGAGGCGAGGCCCGCGAGGAGCAACGGAAAGACTTTCATCGCCTTATCTTCGCCGCCGGCGATTTCGGGCACAAGCGACTCGACGCAACGGCGCGTTAACCAAGGATGGCAAGGTTTCGGTAAGGGCGGGGGACTAATCCAGATCAAGGGCGGCCGCTGGGAGACGGTGCGTCCGCAATCGGCGTTGCGGCGTCCCCCGCGCCTGTCTGGAGCCTGCACTCGCAATGCGCGGACTGCCGAAAATCTACCCGCCCCGACCGCCGCGCGAGGCGGTCGCGGAGGAGGCGGCTCTCGTGCTCGAGAACGGCGCCGCGGCGGACATCACCCTGCGCAACGTCTCCGCCGAAGGCTTCGGCGCGGAGTGTCCGCGCTTCGTGCGCATCGGCAGCCATGTCCGCCTGGAGCGGGGCGGCCGTCTCCGCCGGGCGCATGTCCGCTGGGCCCTGCCGGGCCGGTTCGGGGCGCTGTTCGTCGAAGGCGATCAGTAGAGGGCCGCGATGCGCGCCAGTCCGGGCTCGTGGGTGAGGTCGAGGTGGAGCGGCGTCACCGAGACGTAGCCGTCGGCGATCGCCTCCAGATCCGTCTCGTGGCCGGGGGTCTGGACGGCTGGCCCGAGGCCGAACCAGAAATAGTCGTAGCCTCGCGGATCCGTGCGCTGGACGATCCGCAGACGGCCATAGTCGCGCAGTCCCTGGCGGCAGACGCGGATGCCCTTGACGGCGTCCGGGGCGAGCGCGGGGAAGTTGACGTTGACGAGCGTGCGCGGCGGCATGGGCGCGGCGAGGAGCGGGCCGAGCACGCGCTCGGCCCAGGCCTCGGCCGCCGCGAACGGCACCGTGTCGCCCATCCCCTCCTTGGCATAGGCCTGGCTGAGGGCGATCGCCGGGATGCCGGCGAGCGCGCCCTCCATCGCCGCCGAGCAGGTGCCCGAATAGGTGACGTCCTCGCCGAGATTGGCGCCGCGGTTCACGCCGGAGAGGACGAGGTCGGGCCGCGCCTCCTTCATGATGTGGGCGAGCCCCATCATCACGGCGTCGGTCGGCGTGCCGGTGACGCAGAAGCGGCGCTCGCCGAGCTTCCTGAGGCGCACCGGCCGGGTCAGGGTGAGCGAATGGCCGGCGCCGGATTGCTCCTCGGTCGGCGCGACGATCCAGACGTCGTCGGAAAAATGCGCGGCGATCCGCTCGAGAAGCTTGAGGCCGCTCGCGTTCACGCCGTCGTCGTTGGTGAGGAGGATGCGCATGGGCGAGGCGCTAGGCGGACGGGAACTGGCGGGCAAGCCGGCAACCATCGCGGCGGGTCGGACGTTCGTTTTGCGCAGGCAAAAGGAGAATGCGATGCAGGTTCCGCACAACAGCTTCGTGGTGGTCGCCGACGGCAGGAAGATGCTGTTCTTCCGCAACGAAGGCGATGCCGAATTCCCGAAGCTGCAGGTCGAGCGCAAACAGGTGCAGGACAATCCCGCCGACCGCGACCAGAAGACCGACGCGCCCGGCCACACGTTCGACGCGTCCGGCGGCGGCGGCCGCAGCGCCTATGAGGAGGTCGACTTCCACCAGCTGGAGGAGGACCGCTTCGCCGCCGAAACGGCCGAGCTGCTGCGCAAGCGCGCGCTCAGGAACGAGTTCGAATCCTTGATCATCGTCGCGCCCCCGCGCACGCTCGGCGAGCTGCGCAAGCATTATCACAAGGAGGTGGAGAAGAGGCTCGCGGCCGAGGTCGCGAAGGATCTCACCGGCCATCCGGTTACGGAGATTGAGAAAATCCTGCAGGCCGAATAGGGTGGCTGTTCCTGGCCGCGGGGGCGGGCCGGGCAGCATCACATCGAGGAGCTTGAAAGACTGTGCGTAACATCCTGATTGCCCTGTCGCTCACCGCCGCAGCCCTGCCTGGCGCGGCGCTCGCCCAGGCCCCCGCCGGCATCGCCGCCGGCATGACCGTCAAGGACACGGCCGGGGGCACGGTCGGCACCGTCGCCCGCGTCGACGGCGGCTTCGTCATCGTCAAGACCGACAAGCACGAGGTCCGCCTGCCGGCCAATTCCTTCACCCCGCACGAGGGCGCCCTGCTGTTCGGCATGACCCAGGCGCAGCTCGATGCCGAGGTCGAGAAGAGCCTCGCCGCCGCGGCCGCCAAGATCGCGCCCGGTGCGACCGTCACCGGCACCGCCGGCGCCGTCGTCGGCACGATCAGCGCGGTCGACGACCAGACGGTGACGATCAAGCTCGCCTCGGGCAATCTGGTGCGAGTGCCGAGGAGCGGCGTCGCGCCGGGTCCGAACGGCGTCGTCGTCGGCGCTACCGCGGCCGACCTCGAAGCGGCGGCGAAGCCGGCGGCGCCGACCAAGTAAGCCGCGCGACTTCCGCGCCAACAAAGAAGGCCGCGCTCCCCGCTGGGGGCGCGGCCTTTCTCTTGGGAGCGGGCGTTAGCCCTTCGCCTTGCGGCGGCGGGCGATGAGGCCGGCGGCGCCGGCGCCGAACAGCAGGGCCATGGGCGGCGCCGGGACCTCGGTCGGCGGACCGGACGAGGTGCCGGTCGAGCCGGAGCTGGTGGAGGCGCTGGTCGAGGCGCTGCTGCTGGCGCTGGTCGACGCGCTGGTCGAGGAGCTGCCGCTCGAGCCCGAAGAACCGGTCGAGCTGGAGCTGCCGGTGGAGCTCGAGCTGCCGGTCGACGAGGAGGATCCGGTGCTGCCGGTCGAGCCGGTGCTGCCCGAGCCGGAGCCCGAGCTGCTGGCGCTCGACGCGCTGGAGGCGGACGAGGCGGAGCTGGCGCTCGAGGCGGAGCTGCTCGAGCTGCCGCCGCTCGACGTGCTGGTCGAGCTGCCGCCCGACGAGGTCGAGACGTTGCCGCTCGAGGTCGAGGCGGTGAAGAAGGCGTTGCCGCTCGAGCCGCCGAAGAAGCCGCCCGAGAAGAAGCCGCCGCCGAAGCCGCCGCCGCCGCTGCCGCCGACGACGACGGCCGGCACGCCCCCGCCCATCTCGACCGGCATCGGCATCGGCGCGGGCGCCGGGGCGCCCATCGCGTAGGTGCGGGTGGTGACGGTGCGCGCCGGTCGGGTGACGACGCAGGTGGCGTGCGCGACGCGGCGGGTGCGGTAGACCGTCTTCGCCTTGGCGAAGTGACGGGCGTATTTCTCGCCCTTCACATGGTGGACGATCGCCGGGCGCGGCCGCGGATTTTCGGCGACGTGAACGGCGCTGCCGCCGATCACGGCGCCGCCGGCGGCGCAGGCGCACAATTTAGCGAGAGCCATTCTTACCGACATAGCGACGCACCCTGTTTTCGTGGCGGTGGATGCGGCTCCGTTGCTCCCGAAGGATCGGCGAAACGTGCATCCGGCCCCGGCGACGAATGACCAAGGCGGCTCCGAGCGCAAGCACGTTAACCACGATGTCGCTTGGAAATGCCCGTCAAAAGCCCCGTTCGGCGACTTCCGTCCCACAATCGGACAGGGCCGGTGGAGGCGTGAACGCGCTCCCCGGGGGCGGGGCGGCGGCGCCTGGCGGCCCGGCCGCCGCGATTCGGCGTGATTCGCGGGCGTTGCGGAGCGGCTCCGCTTCGGCTGAGCGGCAAAAATGGCACGCTTCGGCGCGCAAAAAGGGGGTGAATTTTTCGGCCTATTTGAGTGACTTGTGCTGCCCATTTGTGACGCGTATAGGCGCGCTGGGGCTCACGCCGACCTATCCCGGACGACTCGGGGGCGGCAGTTGGGATTTGCAGGCACGAGGGGCCTGCGGGTGTAGCGGAGGGGTTATGGCTACGGCAGTCAGCGATATCTTCAGTCAAGGCGCGGTCGCCTTCGGCGCGATGGTGGATGCCTATCGTCCGAACGCGAACGAAGAGTTCATGAATCCGATGCAGCTCGCCTATTTCCGGCAGAAGCTGCTCAACTGGAAGGAAGAATTGCTGCGCGAATCGGCGGGCACGATGGCGCAGCTCAAGAGCGGTCCGATCCGCGAGGCGGACGTCACCGATCGCGCCTCGTCCGAGACCGATTGGGCGATCGAGCTCAGGACCCGCGACCGCCAGCGCAAACTCATCACGAAGATCGACTCGGCGCTGCGCCGCATCGAGACCGGCGAGTACGGCTTTTGCGAAGTGACCGGCGAGCCGATCTCGCTCGCCCGCCTCGAGGCCCGCCCCATCGCGACGATGACCGTGGAAGCCCAGGAACGCCACGAACGCAACGAACGCGTCAGCCGCGACGACTGATACGAGGGGCCCCGGATTTTTCCGGGGCCTTTTCGTTGGAGCGCCTCTTCCCCAGCTCCGGGAAGGGAAATTCCACGCGGAGACGCGCAAGGCGCAGAGAGCTGGGCGCGAAGCCCCCCGCTCGCGCAAGTCCGCCGGACGGGGCAGGTCGCTCCTCCGCGTCTCCGCGTGAACTCGGGCAGGGGCGTGCGGGGCTTCGCCCCAACAAGAAAGGGCCGGGGCGCTTCTGGCGCCGGGCCCTTGCCGTTTTCCGCGACTCGGCGGCTGTCAGTGCAACCCGGCGATAGCTTCCTTCACGCGGAGCTTTTCCTTCTTGAGCCGGGAGATAATCGCCATGTCGGGGAGAGGCCGCTGGCTTTCGTCCGCGATCTGCGCCTCGATGTCGGCATGTTTCGCCTGCAGTGCCGAGATATGCGGCTGTTGCATTCCCATCTCCTTATGCTGCGCTTGCCTGAAGGGGTAAACCATGGGTCCGGCGTCAATGTCTCCCCGCTTGGGACGGCCGCCGCGATATGTACGACAGCCCGTTGATCGGCTAATCTGATACGCCTGTCGGGAGCGCTTGAGTAGGGGGTAAGCGAACGGGGATGGCCAGCCGCGAGGGAGCCGAGATCACCAACGCCGCGCGCCTCGTCCGGCTGCGCACCGAACATCGCGACCTCGACGCGGCGATCGAGGCGCTGCGCGCCACCGCGGCGCCGGACCAGCTCCAGCTCGCGCGGCTCAAGAAGCGCAAGCTCAGGCTCAAGGACGAGATTTCGGCGCTCGAGGACGCGCTGATCCCGGACATCATCGCCTGAGCCCGCCGCAGCGGCCGTCCCTCGCCGGAACAGCCGGCAGATTCACCCTCTTTCCCAATTCACGCACGCGGCGCGCTGTGGCACGAGACGGCCATGGTCGCCCAGGACGCCCGGATCGCGCTCACGCCGAAGCTCGTCGCCGCCCTCTACACCGAGGCGATGGTGCTCGCCGACGAGGCGCGCTCCTATTTCGAACGGCAGGGCCGCGACGACCGCGACGGCCTCGACCCCATCGTCCGCGTCTCCTTCTCGTGCGAATCGCTGAAGGTGACGACGCGGCTGATGCACGTCATCGCCTGGCTGCTGACCCAGCGCGCCGTCGAAGCGGGCGAGTTGAGCACGCTTCAGGCCCGGAGCCCGGCGCGCCGGCTCGGCGACGCGCCGGAAACCGACGCGGCGCTGCTGCCGAGGCTGCCGGGGGAGGCCGTGGCGCTGATCGAAGCGAGCCGGGACCTCTACGCCCGCGTCGCGCGCCTCGACGAGCAGGGCGCCGACACGGCCGGACCGCAGCCGAGCCCGGCGCGGAGCCTGCTGAGCCGGCTGGAGCGGTCGTTGTAACCCCTCGTCTCCCGGCGAACGCCGGGATCTCCACGAGACCCGCCGAGCCTTTCCGACGGGAGATCCCGGCTTGCGCCGGGATGACGGGTGAGGACGTCGGCGGTAGGAAGCGCGAATGAAGCCGTTCCAATTCGCCTACGGTCCGAAGCTGCTGTCCGGCGCCGGCGTCGTCTCGCGGCTGCCGGAGCTGGTGCCGCCGGGGCCGTGCCTGTTCGTCACCGACTCGGCGCTGCGCGCGATCGGCCTGCCCGACGCCGCGCTGGGGGCGCTCGCCGAGGCCGGCATCGAGGCGCGGATATTCGACGCGGTCGAGGCCGATCCGTCGCAAGCGACCCTGCTCGCCGCGGTGGAGGCGGGGCGGGGCTGCGCCTCCGTCGTCGGCTTCGGCGGGGGGAGCCCGATGGATGTCGCCAAGCTCGCCGCCTATCTCATCGGCAGCGGCGACGCCCTCGAGGCGATCTGGGGAGTCGGCCAGGCGACGGGCGCGCGGCTGCCGCTGGTGCTGGTGCCGACCACCGCGGGCACCGGCTCGGAGGCGACGCCGATCAGCGTCATCACCGTGGGCGGCAGCCTGAAGCTCGCCGTCAACAGCCCGCCACTGACCGCCGACTGGGCGCTGCTCGACGCCGAGCTGACGCTGGGCCTGCCGCGCGGCGTCACCGCCGCGACCGGCATCGACGCAATGGTCCACGCGATCGAGGCCTATACCTCGGCGCGGCTGAAGAACCCGCTGTCGGACGCGCTCGCGCGCGAGGCGCTGCGGCTGCTCGCGGCCAACCTCCAGCGCGCCTGCGACGCGCCGGGCGATCGTGAGGCGCGCTCCGCGATGCTGCTCGGCGCCCATCTCGCCGGCGTCGCCTTCGCCAACGCCCCGGTCGCCGGCGTCCACGCTTTGGCGTATCCGCTCGGCGGGCATTTCCACGTCCCCCACGGCGTCTCCAACGCGCTGATGCTGAGCCATGTGCTGGGCCACAATCTCCACGCGGCGATGCCGCTCTACGCCGAGCTCGGCACCCTCCTCGACCCGGGGCTGGAGCGCCTCGGCACGCAGGCGCGGGCGCAGGGCTTCGTCGAGCATATGCGCAGCCTTTGCGCCACGGCCGGCGTCCCGCTGCGGCTCTCCCAGGTGGGGGTAGGCGAGGAGCATCTCGACCTGCTCGCCGCCGAGGCGATGAAGCAGGAACGGCTGCTGGTGAACAATCCCTGCCCGATCGGCGAGGCCGACGCGCGGCGCCTCTACGCGGCGGCTTTGTGACGCGCGCACCGCTTCGCGGGCGCGACGCGTATCGCGCGTGGCGTACGATCGGCACGCGCTGGGCCGACAACGACGCCTACGGCCACGTCAACAACGTGGTTTACTACGCCTGGTTCGATACCGTGGTGAACGCCTGGCTGATCGAGGCTGGGCTGCTCGACGTCGCGGCGGGCGATCCGGTCGGGCTCGTCGCCGAGACGGGCTGCCGCTACGCCCGGCCGCTTTCCTACCCCGAGGCGGTGGAGGTGGGGCTGGCGGTGGAGGAGCTCGGCACGTCGAGCGTGCGCTACCGGCTGGGCGTCTTCGCCAAGGGCTCCGACGAGGCGGCGGCGGAGGGCTTGTTCGTCCACGTCTATGTGGACCGGAAGACACGCCGGCCCGTGCCGCTGCCGGAGATGTGGCGGGCGAAATTGGGCGAGCTTGCTCCTCCCCGGGACGGGGAGGGGGACCAGCCGTAGGCTGGTGGAGGGGGCCCGGATTCCGATGCGGCGGGGCGGCGGGCCCCCTCCACCACCGCCTGCGGCGGCGGTCCCCCTCCCCGTTCCGGGGAGGAGCTAAGCGCAGAGCTCCGCCTTCGCCTCTTCATACTCTTTCGCCAATCGGGCGACGTAATCCCCCGCCGGCTGCACCCGGTCGATCGCGCCGATGCCCTGGCCGGAGCCCCAGATGTCGCGCCACGCCTTCTTGGCGCCTTCGCCGCCGGCGAAGTTCATGGTCTTGAGGTCGCCGGCCGGGAGGTCGTCGGGATCCATGCCGGACGCGACGATCGATTGCCGGAGATAGTTTCCGTGCACGCCGGTGAAATAGCTCGAATAGACGATGTCGGACGCGCGACCCTCGACGATGCCCTGCTTGTATTCGGCCTGGGCGTTGGCCTCGTCGGTCGCGATGAAGGGCGAGCCGATGTAGGCGAGGTCCGCGCCCATCGCCCGGGCGGCGAGCACGGCGCGGCCGGTGGCGATCGCGCCCGACAGGCAGAGGGGACCGTCGAACCATTGGCGGATTTCCTGCACCAGCGCGAACGGGGAGAGCGTGCCGGCATGGCCGCCGGCGCCGGCCGAGACCGCGATGAGGCCGTCGGCGCCTTTCTCCACCGCCTTGCGGGCGAAGCGGTCGTGGATGATGTCGTGGAGGGTGATGCCGCCCCAGGCGTGCACCCCCTGGTTGACCTCGACGATCGCCCCCAGCGAGGTGATGACGATCGGCACCTTCCACTTGGCGCAGGTCGCCATGTCCGCCTCGAGCCGGTCGTTCGAGCGATGGACGATCTGGTTGACCGCGAACGGCGCCGACGGCGCGTCGGGATGGTCGCGGTCCCAGGCGGCGAGCTCCTCGACGATGCGGTGGATCCATTCGTCGAGCAGGCCCTGCGGCCGCGCGTTGAGCGCCGGGAAGGAGCCGACGATCCCCGCCTTGCACTGGGCGATGACGAGGTCGGGATTGGAGACGATGAAGAGGGGCGCGCCGATGACGGGAAGGCGCAGCCGGTCGAACAGGGGAGGCAGGCTCATTGCGCCTCCATAACGGCCGCTTCGGCGGGCGGATAGCGCCTAAGGAATCCACCCCCTTTGTCCCCGTCCGGGACAGCCGATTTTGCCCACTGGATATCCGTTTTCGCTTCCGTAACCGTGATGGTCGCGGCGTTCCCCACCCATGTCGAAGGCCGCCTCGAAGCTTCGCAAACAGGAGACCTCACATGCGCGATCTTACCACTTCCGAACTGGGTTTCGTCTACGGCGCCGGCAGCTGCGGCAAGCCGACCCCGCCGTCGTGCGGCGGCAAGGGCTCGAAGGGCCACGGCACCGGCTCGCGCGGCCACGGCTCGAAGACCTGCGGCTCGAAGTCCAAGGGCTCGAAGTCGAAGTCGAAGGGCAGCAAGGGCCGTTGCGGCTGCTAAGCCCCGACGCGTCTTAACGCCGTTGCAAGGCCGGGCGGGTATCCCCCGTCCGGCCTTTTGCTTTGGGACTCGTAGCCGGCATGAAGAAGAGCGCATCGCAGCAGGCGCTGGGCGGCGAGCCGCCGGCGGCGGCGCACGAGGAGCTGGTCTGGCTGCTCGGCCAGCCGCACCTCGCCGACTATCTCGACTTCGTGCGCGAGAAGGTGGTCGGCGGCGAGGCGATGGACCCGCGCGCGCTCGCCGACGAGTGGCGCGCCGCCAACGACCATCTGCACGCGCTCGAGGTCGCGGAAGCGGGGATCGCCGACACGGCGGAGTGCCTTGCCCTGCCGAAGGCGATGCGGCCGCTGGCCCGCGCGCTCGGCGACTATCCTTATTACCGCGACACCTACGACACGCTGCCGACCGAAATCCGCATGGTCGAGCTCTCCAAGCTGATCGCATCGCAGTCGAGCGTCAGCCCGGGCTTTTCCGGCGAGCTGCGCGCGCGGCTCGGCGCGGCGCCGACGCCGGAGGCGCTGTTCCGCTTCTGCCTGCCGATCGAGCGGCCGCAGCCGGCGGTGAGGGCGCGCAAGACCGGCTCCAACCGCTGGCTGTTCACCTCCGACTCGACCGACTTTCGCCTTCATCGCGCGCAGCTGCTCGACCCGGCCGGGATCGCCCGCCTCGCGACCTTCGGCCCCGCGAGCCACGTCCTCGCGCTCCCGGTCGGCTTCGGCTCCAATTTCCTGTCGGTGGTGAAGAGCGACAGCCGGCTGCTCCTCCAGAACGGCTATCACCGCGCTTATACGTTGCTCGCGGCCGGCATCACCCATGCGCCGGCGGTGGTGCAGACGGTCACCCGCAAGGACGAGCTCGCCGTCGCCGCCAACGAGGAGGTGGTCGCCAACGCGCCATTCTATTTCCTCGCCCGGCGGCCGCCGCTGCTGCGCGACTATCTCGACCCGCGGCTCGGCAAGCGCCTCTTCGTCCACCGCATGCAGACCAGCGTCGAGATCGAGGTCAGGACGAGGACGACCACGGATTACCGGGTCTGACGTGGGCGGTCGGTGCCGCTCGTCATCCCGGCGCAAGCCGGGATCTCGTGGAGGACCGCCGAGCCTTATCCGGTTGGAGATCCCGGCTTTCGCCGGGATGACGGGACGCTTTCGCCGGGATGACGAGACGCTTTCGCCGGGATGACGGGAAGACCCGCCCGGAGTTCCACCTAGTCGAGCTGCCCCACGCCGTCGCAGCTATAGTCGAAGGCGGCGAGGCCGGCTTCGAGGTGCGAGGCGAGGAGGGGCATGTCCATCAGCTCGTCGATCGCGCTGTCGGGGTCGGTGTCGTTCGCCTCGGCGAAGGCGTCGTCCCATTCGGACGAATCGTAGGTGCCGCGGCCGACCCAGGCGAGGGCGAGGGTCTCGGCGAGCTGGTCGTCGGCGAGGTCGTCGAGGGTGGCGCGCAATTCCTCCTCGACGCCGGTGTTGAGCTCGTCCTCGAGGACGGAGAGGGCGCCGGGATTGTTCTCGTCGTCGTCGTCATAATCGTCGACGTCGTCGGCATCCTCGTCGGGGTCCTGCGCCGGCACCTGGGCCTCGTTCTCGCGGGCGCGGATGATGATCCGGCAGAGCGTCTCGAGCGGGGTCAGCAGTTCCATTCCTCATCTCCGTTGGTCCCGCAAACGTGGATCGGGGGCAGGGGGTTCCCCCTCCCAAGGGCCGTGCCGGGGGCGCCCTAAGGCCGCGCCGGCACTCGGCGCCGGCGGCGTGCGGCGCCGCGGTTGACCGGCCGTCTCGGGCTGCCCTATAGGCCCGCGGCGCCGGCACGCGCAGCGCGCGCGGCGGCCCTGCCGATGGGGCGGAGTAGCTCAGCTGGTTAGAGCAGCGGAATCATAATCCGCGTGTCGGGGGTTCAAGTCCCTCCTCCGCTACCATGGCGCAGTCGCCTTGCCCGGATCGGGGGCCTCTGCATCGATTTCGCGTAAGGTCGCCGCCGTGCCTGCGCCGCGTTCGGCCAGCCGGTGCGCATGTGCTCCGACAACGACGCCCCGTTCCGCCATCGCCTCGGCTTCGTCCTTTGCCGTCATGCTGAACTTGGTTCAGCACCCCGGATCGACGCGGCATAGCGGGTGGAGGCCTGGACCCCTGAAACGAGTTCAGGGTGATGGCAGCCGCACGCTCCGGCCGGTGCTTCATCGTGACGCGATCGTGGTCTACGCGGCGCCGGGGCGCGCGGGTTCCTCCGTCAGGCGGCCTTTCTCGACGCGGACGATGCGGTCGCAGCCGCCCAGGGTGGAGCGGCGGTGGGCGATCATCAGCAGGGTGACGTCGCGGCCGAGGGCGGTCATCGAGGCGATCACGGCGGCTTCGGTGGCGTCGTCGAGCGCGCTGGTCGCCTCGTCGAGGATGAGCACCGACGCCCGCTTGTAGAGCGCCCGGGCGATGCCGATCCGCTGCCGCTGGCCGCCGGAAAGGCGGATGCCGCGCTCGCCGACGAAGGTCGCATAGCCCTCGGGGAGCCCGGCGACGAAGCCGGCGATATGCGCCGCCTCGGCGCAGGCGCGGACCCGCGTCATGTCGACCTCGGCGGGGCGGACGCCGAAGGCGATGTTGGCGGCGATCGAATCGTCGGACAGGTAGATGGCCTGGGGGACGTGGGCGATCTGCGCCTGCCACAGCGGGCGCGTGGCCGCGTCGAGCGCCCGTCCGTCGATGCGGATCTCGCCGGCGGTCGGTTCGAGCAGGCCCATGACGAGGTCGAGCAGGGTGCTCTTGCCGGCGCCGGTCGGGCCGACGATGCCGATCCGGGCGCCGCGCGGGATAGCGAGGTCGATGCCGCGCAGGACCGGCGCGCCGGCGGGCGCATAGGCGAAGGAGACGCCGTGCAGCGTCACCGCCTCGCGCAGCGGGAGCCGGGCGGCGCCGGCGGGGGGATCCGGGAGGGCGGGGGCGGCGAGCAAGGCGGCGATGTCGGCGATCGCCTGGCGGTTGCCGAGCGTCGCGCTCCAGCCGACATAGGCCTGCTGCACGAGCGGCAGCAGCCGCTGCGCGCCGACGGCGAGCGCGCCGAGCACCGGCAAAGCGGCGACGAGGCCGCCCGGCCGCGCGCTCATCCACAAGGCGACGAGGGCGATCGCGACCATGCCGGCCGCCTCGACGGCGAAGCGCGGCCCCTGCGAGATGATCGCATTGCTCGACAGCGCCCGGCGCAGGCGGGTGTCGACCGCGGCGAACGCCTCCTCGTAGACAATGTGCGAGCGGTCGAGGATGATGTCGCGCAGGCCGCCCAGCGCCTCCTGGACCAGCTTCACCCGTTGCCCGGCGGATTCGCCTACGACCGTGGAATTGGCGGCGAGGCGGCCGCGGGTCAGGCGGGCGATCGCGGCATAAGCGAGGCCCAGCGAGACGGCGGCGCCGGTCGCCGCTTCCGGCGACAGCAGGAACAGGAAGGCCGCGATGCACAAGGCCATCACCGTCGCCACCGCCGCCTGCATCAACGGCTGGAGGACGAGGCCGGCAATGTCGCGCACCTTTTCCATCGAGGCGATCACCTCGCTGCTGTTGCGCCGGACATAGTCGGCATAAGGCTGGCGCAGCATCCGCCCGAACATCGCCCGCGACAGATCGTGGGCGAAGCCGGCGACCAGCTTCTGCGTCACCCACAGCAGGCCGAGCCGTATTGCGGCCGCGGCGAGCGCCGCCGCGACGAGGATCGCAGCCGCCGCCTCGGCGCTGTCGACGCGGGGAAGGGGAAGGCGTCCCGCGCCGCCGTCGCCGCCGCGCGTGAGGATGGCGAGGAAGGGGAAGACGGCGCCGATCGCGACCAATTCGGCGGCCGCCCCGGCCAGCATGGCGAGGCCGGTCAGCGCGAGCTGCCGGCGGCGGCGCCGGCTCATCGCCGCGAAGAGGCTTGCAAGGCTGCTCACGGCGCGAGGCTATGGCACAAGGCGGCGGCCGCGCGCCACCGCCGCGCGCGGCTGGAGAAGGGGCGAAGAGGCTGTTACGCCTGCCGTGTCGGGGGCGCGTGCGGTCGATCGGCCGCCCGCGCCGTCGCGCTTGCAATTGCGGCCGCAAAGTCGGAATGGTCGTGTAACGGCTTTTCGAGTAATTTCCAAGTCAAAACATTGGTTTCACACTAATTCTGGCAAGGGGGTTGTCAAAACCGATGGGTTTCGGAGCGCGGCTCGCCGAGGAGCGAAAGAGGCTTGGGCTCAAGCAGGCGGAATTCGCCGCCCTTGTCGGCACCGACGTGCCGAAGCAGAGTCTGTACGAGAACGATCGCCGCGAGCTGCGCGCCGATTACCTCGCGCGCCTGGCCGGCGCCAAGGTCGACGTCGTCTACGTCTTGACCGGCCAGCGCATGGAGGGCGCGTGGCTGAGCAGCGGCGCCAGCGACCTGCTCAACGCCTATCTCTCCCTCCCCGAGGATCTCCAGCAGGTGCTGCTGTCGCTCTCCTCGGGCCTGCGCGAGCATGTCCTGCAGGGCGGCCACCGCGGCCTGCAGGCGCCGGGCCAGGGCTATCGCGCCGGCAACGGCGGCTGAGGATCGCGAATCGGCCGGGCGGCGTTGAGCGGGGGTGGCGCGCGCTCCCGTCCTGATCGGCACCGCCGGGTGGACCATCCCGGGCGCCGTCGCCGCCGCCTTTCCCGGCGCGGGCACGAGCCTGGAGCGCTATGGCGCCCGCTTCGCCTGCGCCGAGATCAATTCCTCCTTCCACCGCTCGCACCGCGCGGCGACCTGGGCGCGCTGGGCGGCGAGCGTGCCCGCGACCTTCCGCTTTGCCGCCAAGCTGCCCAAGGCGATCACCCACCAGGCGAAGCTTGCCGGAGCCGACCCTCTCCTCGCCGCCGCGCTCGACGAGATGCGGCCGCTCGGCGACCGGCTCGCGCTCCTGCTGGTCCAGCTGCCGCCCAGCCTCGCCTTCGAGGCCGTCCGGGCCGGCGCCTTCTTCGACGCCCTGCGCGGCCGCTGGACCCGCGGCATCGCCTGCGAGCCCCGCCACCCGAGCTGGCTCGAAGCCGAGGCGGACCGGCTGCTCGACGAACATGAGGTGGCGCGCGTCGCCGCCGATCCCGCGCGCGCCGAGGGCTTCGACAGGCCGGGCGGGTGGGCCGGCCTGGCCTATTACCGCCTCCACGGCTCGCCGGTCATGTACCGCTCGGCCTATGGCGAGGAGCGGCTCGCCGCTTATGCGGAGGCGCTCCGCCGCCACGCCGAGGCGGGGCGGGAGAGCTGGTGCATCTTCGATAACACCGCCTCGGGCGCGGCGAGCGCCGACGCGCTGGCGCTGCAGCGGCTGGTGGACGACGGCTGACCGGCGCGCCGCGAAGATCCGTCCGGCCTGAGGCTGCCGAACGCGGCTACGCCTCCGCTTTCGCCGGCAGCACGCCGCGGCGGATCTGGTCGAGCTCGATCGATTCGAAGAGGGCCTTGAAATTGCCCTCGCCGAAGCCCTGGTTGCCCTTGCGCTGGATGATCTCGAAGAAGATGGGGCCGATCATGTTCTCGGTGAAGATCTGCAGCAGCAGGCCTTCGCCGGTCTCCGGCGAACCGTCGATGAGGATGCGGCGCTTGCGCATCTCCTCGACCGAATGGGCGTGGCCGGGGATGCGCCGGTCGATCATGTCGTAATAGGTTTCGGGGCTGTCCTGGAAGCGGATGCCGTTGGCCCTGAGCGCGTCGACAGTTGCGAAGATATCGTCGGTAGCGAGGGCAAGATGCTGGATTCCCTCGCCTTTATATTCGCGAATGAATTCCTCGATCTGGCTGTGCTCGTCCTGGCTCTCATTGAGGGGGATGCGGATCTTGTCGTCCGGCGCGGTCATCGCGCGGGAGAGGAGGGCGGTCTGCTGCCCCTCGATGTCGAAATAGCGTATCTCGCGGAAGTTGAAGATCCGCTCGTAGAAGCCGGCCCAGTGGTTCATCCGGCCGCGCTTCACATTGTGGGTGAGATGGTCGAGCGTGTGGAGGCCGACCGACCGGTCGTCGCGCGCCGCGCCGGGCACCGGCGCGAAGTCGACGTCGTAGATCCGCTCGGCGCCGTAGCGGTCGACGAGATAGAGGTAGGAGCCGCCGATCCCCTCGATCGCCGGGATTTCGAGCTCGCCGGGCCCGCGCGGACAGTCGACCGGCGTCGCGCCGCGTTCGACGGCCATTTCAAAGGCTTGCTTCGCATCCTTCACGCGGAATGCCATGCCGTTGGCCGAGGGCCCATGGGCGTGGCGGAAGTCGGCGGCCTGGCCGGACGACTCCATGTTGAGGATGAAGTTGATGTCGCCCTGGCCGTAATGGCGCACGTTCTTCGACTTGTGGTTGCCCAAGTGGGTGAAGCCCATGGCGGTGAACAGGCCGGCGAGCGCGTCGGGATCCGGGCCGGTGAACTCGACGAACTCGAAGCCGTCGAGGCCGAGCGGATTGTCGTGGGGCATGGCGCGTCTCCGGGAGGCGAGGGGTCGCGCGCCCTCTACCAAGGCCCGCCGGGCCCCGCAAACGGCTTGCGCGGGCGCGGGCGCAGCCCCTATCTCGGGGCCGATTCCCTGCCACGAAAGCCGCTTCATGGTCGCGACCCATTCCACCCGCATGCTCATCCTCGGCTCGGGGCCCGCCGGCCTCTCCGCCGCCATCTACGGCGCGCGGGCGGGCATGGCGCCGATCGTCGTCCAGGGCATCCAGCCCGGCGGCCAGCTCACCACCACCACCGACGTCGAGAATTACCCGGGCTTCCGCTCCGTCATCCAGGGCCCCTGGCTGATGGAGGAGATGCAGGCCCAGGCCGAGCATGTCGGCGCGCAGATGGTCTGGGACCATATCGTCGAGGCGGACCTCACCCGCCGGCCGTTCCGGCTGATCGGCGACGGCGGCACCATCTACACCGGCGACGTGCTGGTCATCGCCACCGGCGCCCAGGCCCGCTGGCTGAACATGCCGAGCGAGGAGCATTTGAAGGGCCGCGGCGTCTCGGCCTGCGCTACCTGCGACGGTTTCT
>Ga0213876_10000890_pt1 | contig 19986 bp, 33 predicted proteins | sample BarmaccomBMRX_R9_FD_160113 | JGI IMG/M metagenome (GOLD analysis project Ga0213876, IMG submission 160113) | Root-associated microbial communities from Barbacenia macrantha in rupestrian grasslands, the National Park of Serra do Cipo, Brazil - RX_R9 | ecosystem: Host-associated > Plants > Roots... | reverse complement strand
TCCCTTCGACCACACGCGGAGCGCATCAACGTCACACCCGCCTCCCTCGGCCAGACCGACGACGCCGCCAACGTCGCGAAATGGGCGGGGCACAAGGAGGTCGGCCGGCACTGGCTGACCGGGCACGACTTCCCCTTGGCGCCGGTCGGCTGAGCCCGACGTACCCGTGACCGCCCAACCTGCCGAGCGAGGGCAGGTCAGCCGCGAGCTCGTCGTCGACACCGCACTGCGGCTGGTCGAGGAGAACGACATCTCGGCGCTCACGATGCGGCGACTCGCGGCCGAGCTCGGTACGGCGGTCACGGCGATCTACTGGCACGTTGGTAATCGCGACGCGCTCCTCGATCTCCTCGTCGACCGACTGCTCGACGACCTCGGCGTGCCGGTGAAGGTGACGGGTCGCTCGCCGCGAACCCGCGTCGCGTCGATCGTGCGAGCGTGGCGGCAGCGGCTCTGGGAGCACCCGCACCTGATCGGTTTCGCGCACGAACGCGGCCGAACCGCGACCATGTTCCAGCCGATGCAGGCGCAACTCGCGGAGGAGCTCGCTGCGCTCGGGCTGACCGGACCCAAGGCGGCGCCCGCCATCCGGGCACTGCAGCACCACGTGTCGTCGTCAGTGCTCATGCAGCGAACCGCAGAGCGCGGACCGACGAGCGGCGCGACCGATCCCGAGGCATGGGATGCCGAGAGCGACCGGCAGCTCGTGGACGCCCTGAGCACACCCGTCGATCACGAGTCCATGTTCGACATCACCCTCGACGCACTGCTCGACCACCTGCTCCCTTGACGGGGTCGGCGGTTGAGCTTTACATCGTCGGGTAGTTCGTTGGCGAGAGGAGAATGATCATGAGCGCCGACCTGCTGGACCTGTACCGGAAGTCGAGCGAGTGGACCGGCAGCAAGGTCGCCGGCATCACGGACCTCGACGCGCCAACACCGTGCGAGGAGTGGACGGCGCGCGACGTGCTCAACCACATTGTCGAGACTCAGCACTACTTTGTGGCTGCCGCGAGCGGGCAGGACGTCGCACCGCCAGGCAAAGCTCCGGTCAACTCGATCGGCAACGATCCAGCGACCGACCTGTCGAAGGCGCAAGCAGCGGTGGTCGAGACGTTCAGCCCGGACGGCGTGATCGAGAAGACCGGCCCGTCACTGGGCATCGCGTTCTGCGATCAGTTGATCCATGGCTGGGACCTTGCCAAGGCCAGCGGCCAAGACGCCACGATGCCCGAAGGCCTCGCGCAGGCGGCGTACGACTTCATCCACGGCAAGTTCGGCGACCAGCGCGCTCAGTTCTTCAAGGACGAGGTGCCGGTTGGCGAGGACGCGACCCCGCAGCAGCGCCTGCTCGGCTACACGGGACGCAACCCCGACTGACCAGTTGGTCGTCTCAGGCGTCCCGGCGGCGGCGAGTTTGCGTCACTCGCGTGGCCAGTTCGCTGTCCGGGGGGTAGTCGACCGCGACGAGGGTCAGACCGTGTGCCGGCGCGACCCGTACGGCGCTGTCGCGCACACCGGCCGCGAGCACCTCGCCCGGCCATTCGACCGGCCGGCGGCCCTCGCCGACCGCGAGCAACGCGCCGACCATTGAGCGGACCTGGTTGTGACAGAACGCGTCGGCATGCGCGGTGACGACGACCGCGTCGGGATCGCGTCGTACCGACAGTTCGTGCAGCGTGCGGATGGTGGTGGCACCCGTACGAGGTTTCGCGTACGCCGCGAAGTCGTGCTCGCCAACGAGCGATTGGGCGGCGGTGTCCATCGCCTCCGCATCAAGCGGTCGTCCCCAGGCGACGGTGTCACGGCGGCGCAGCGGGTCGGGCGAAGCATCGGTCAGGCGGTAGGCGTAGCGACGTCCAAGCGCAGCGAAGCGCGCGTCGAACCCCGGTGGAGCGACCGTGACCGCGCGAATGACCACGTCCTCGGCAAGCAGGCTGGTGAGCCGCCGCGGCAAGGCGTCGAGCGCCTCGGGCGCCTTCGGCAGGTCGAGGTGCGCGACCTGCCCAGCTGCGTGGACACCGGCGTCGGTTCGGCCGGCGACGGTGAGCTGCGCTGGATCAGCGAGTCGCAGGACTGTCGTGATCGCGTCCTCGACCACTTGCTGGACCGTGCGCAGGCCAGGCTGGCGAGCCCAGCCGGAGAACTCCGTCCCGTCGTAGGCGAGATCGATGCGCAAACGAACGAACCCGCCATCCCCTGAAGGGGAGGCGGGTTCGTTCGATGCGTTGCGGGTGGTCACTCCTTCTCGGAGTCCTCGCCGTCTTCCTCGCCCATGACGTCGAGGCCGACGTCGGCCGAGTCCTCGTCATCGGCGTCATCCGCGGCCGGTTCCGCGACGTCGTCCGCCGCCGCCGGCTCGGTCGATGCTTCGGTCGCGTCAGTGTCCGCAGTGTCGGTCTCCGTGGCGTCAGTCTCCGTAGCGTCAGGCGCTGCCGCCTCAGCTTCGCTGGCCTCGACCTCTGCGCTCGCCGCGTCGGCCGCCTCGGCCTCGGCGACAACGTTCGCCGCAACCTCTGACTCGCCGGCGAGTGCCTCAGCGGCCTCGACCGTCGCGCCGGTCGGCTTGCGGCGACGCGCAAAGCGGGTGCCGCGAGCCGCCTCCGCCTCGGCGACGGCCTCCTGGGCGACCGTGCGGAACTCGACCAGCTCGATCTGCGCCATGGGGGCGTTGTCGCCCTTGCGTGGCCCGAGCTTGGTGATCCGGGTGTAGCCGCCGTTGCGGGCGGCGAAGCCGGGTCCGATCTCCGCAAACAGCGTGTGCACCACGCTCTTGTCCCGCACGACCGTCAACACCTGCCGCCGAGCGTGGATGTCACCACGCTTGGCGAAGGTGATGAGCCGGTCCGCGAGCGGCGAAAGCCGCTTGGCCTTCGCCAGGGTCGTGGTGATCTTTCCGTGCTCGAACAGCGACGTGGCGAGGTTCGCCAGCATCAACCGCTCGTGCGCGGGACCGCTCCCGAGACGAGGACCCTTGGTGGGCGTAGGCATCGCGTGCTCCTGAATCCAGCTGGTGGGTAGCTCAGTACTGCTCGGTCTCGGCGAAGCCGGCGTCGCCGCCCTCGTCGTAGTTGTCGTCGTACCCCTGGATCACCGACGTGGGGTCGAATCCGGGCGGGCTGTCCTTGAGCGCGAGGCCAAGACCGGCCAGCTTGCCCTTGACCTCGTCGATCGACTTCTGCCCGAAGTTGCGGATGTCCATCAGGTCGGCCTCGGAACGGGAGACGAGCTCGCCGACCGAGTGGATGCCCTCACGCTTGAGGCAGTTGTAGGAGCGGACGGTGAGGTCGAGCTCCTCGACCGGCAGCGCGAGATCCGCCATCAGCTGCGCGTCGGTCGGCGACGGGCCAATCTCGACACCCTCGGCGTTCTCGTCGAGCTCACGAGCCAGGCCGAACAGCTCGACCAGAGTGTGACCGGCGGACGCGAGCGCTGTGCGCGGCGTGATCGAGGACTTCGTCTCGACGTCGACCACGAGCCGGTCGAAGTCGGTGCGCTGCTCGACACGGGTCGCCTCGACCTTGTAGGTGACCTTAAGCACCGGCGAGTAGATCGAGTCGATCGGAATGACGCCGATCGGCTGGCCCGGCTGCTTGTTCTGCACGGCGGAGACGTAGCCACGGCCACGCTCGACGGTGAACTCGATCTCGAGCTTGCCCTTGCCGTTCAGCGTGGCGATGTGCAGGTCGGGGTTGTGGATCTCGACACCGGCCGGGGGCGCGATGTCGGCGGCTGTCACGGCGCCCGGACCCTGCTTGCGCAGGTACATCACGACCGGCTCGTCGTGCTCCGAGGAGACGACAAGGTTCTTGATGTTGAGGATGAGGTCGGTGACGTCTTCCTTCACCCCGGCCACGGTCGAGAACTCGTGGAGCACGTCAGCGATCCGCAGCGACGTGACCGCCGCGCCCGGGATCGAGGACAGCAGCGTGCGGCGAAGGGAATTGCCGAGCGTGTAGCCGAAGCCAGGCTCGAGCGGCTCGATGATGAACCGCGAACGGTTGGACTCGAGGGACTCTTCCGACAGAGTCGGACGCTGTGCGATGAGCAAGGTGTTGCCTTCCTGTCTGGGGCGACCGCTATATGACGCCCTGTAGGTACTGCGGTGATGCAGGTTTTACTTCGAGTAGAGCTCGACGATCAGCTGTTCTTGGACCTGGGTGTCGATGACCTGGCGGGCAGGCATCGCGTGGACCAGAATGCGCATCCGGTTCGAGATGACCTCGATCCAGGCCGGCACCGTGCGCTCGCCGGCTTCCGCCCGCGCGATCACGAATGGCGTCAGCTCGACCGACGTCGGCTTGACCTCGATGATGTCGTTCTCGGACACGAGGTACGACGGGATGTCGACCTTGTGGCCGTTGACGATGAAGTGGCCGTGCTTCACGAGCTGGCGCGCCATGTCGCGGCTGTGCGCGAAGCCCGCGCGGTAGACCACGTTGTCGAGCCGGCGCTCGAGGAGCTGGAGCAGGTTCTCGCCGGTCTTGCCGGGACGCCGGTTGGCCTCCTCGTAGTAACGGCGGAACTGCTTCTCGAGGACGCCGTAGATGCGCGCGCACTTCTGCTTCTCGCGCATCTGCAGCAAGTACTCGGAGTCCTTCGAACGCCCACGACCGTGCTCACCCGGCGGGTAGGGCCGGATCTCGATCGGGCACTTGGCGGACTCGCACTTGGCGCCCTTGAGGAACAGCTTGGTCTTCTCGCGACGGCAGCGCTTGCAGTCGGGACCGGTGTAGCGGGCCATGGCTCAGACCCTCCGGCGCTTCGGCGGACGGCAGCCGTTGTGGGGCGCCGGTGTGACGTCAGAAATGGTGCCTACCTCCAGGCCGGTCGCCTGCAGCGACCGGATCGCAGTCTCGCGACCCGAGCCCGGGCCCTTCACGAACACGTCGACCTTGCGCATGCCGTGCTCCTGAGCCCGGCGAGCGGCGGCCTCGGCCGCCATCTGCGCGGCGAACGGCGTGGACTTGCGCGAGCCCTTGAAGCCGACCTGGCCGGCGCTCGCCCAGCTCACGACGTTGCCCATCGGGTCGGTGATGGACACGATCGTGTTGTTGAACGTGCTCTTGATGTGCGCGTGCCCGTGGGCGACGTTCTTCTTCTCCTTGCGACGGACCTTCTTGGCCGCGGCGCGCTTCTGTGCGGGAGGCACTACTTCTTCCCTACCTTCTTCTTGCCGGCCACGGTCTTGCGCGGGCCCTTGCGGGTGCGAGCGTTGGTGTGCGTGCGCTGGCCACGGACCGGGAGGCCGCGACGATGGCGGATCCCCTGGTAGCAGCCGATCTCGATCTTGCGACGGATGTCGGAGGCGACCTCACGACGAAGGTCACCCTCGACCCGGTACGTCGCCTCGATCCAGTCACGCAGCTTGACCAGCTCGTCGTCGCTCAGGTCACGGACGCGGGTGTTCGGGTTGACGCCGGTCTGGGCAAGCGACTCCTGCGCCCGCGTTCGACCGATGCCAAAGATGTAGGTGAGCGCAACCTCGACCCGCTTGTCACGGGGAAGGTCGACGCCGACAAGGCGTGCCATCCGGGCTTTAACTCCTTCTTTCACCGGAGGTCCGCCGCGTCACCGTCCCCACCAGCCCAGGTGGGGCCCCAGCCTCCGGGCCGGGGGTGGCCGTCGTACTTGCGTACGAGCGGTTGGTGCGCGCTTGTTGGTGGCTCGCTAGCCCTGCCGCTGCTTGTGGCGGAGGTTCTCGCAGATCACCATGACCCGCCCATGTCGGCGGATCACCTTGCACTTGTCACACATCTTCTTGACGCTCGGCTTGACCTTCACGATCGGTTCCTCACTTGTACCTGTACACGATTCGACCGCGTGAAAGGTCGTACGGCGACAACTCGACGACGACCCGGTCCTCCGGAAGGATCCGAATGTAGTGCTGGCGCATCTTGCCGCTGATGTGGGCAAGGACCTTGTGACCGTTGGCGAGCTCAACCCGGAACATTGCGTTCGGGAGAGGTTCGACAACGCGCCCCTCGATCTCGATGGCGCCTTCCTTCTTCGGCATGTCCTCCGTCGTTCCGGCTCAGTGGCGTGCAAGATTGACCCACCTGGTGGCAGGCCGACATAGGAGTCTACGGGAGCGTGCCGCCCCGTTCAAACGCGCTCAATAGCGCTTCGGTCACGCTTGTCGGCCTGTCGTGGCCAGGCTCGGGTCGTGCAGGTCCAGGTTAGGTCAAGGGCGGCTAAGACCGGGGGCGGATTACCGCTCATTGCCGGTCGGTCTCGCCACTGCTGTCCGGTTCCACGACCTGCCGCGGGAAGTCAGCGCCGAGCGTGGCGAAAACCGCGCTTAGACCGCCCCTTCCATTCGACGATGGGGGATTGACGACGTTTCTAGCGTCTCGAAACCCCCATGATCTTGAAAACGGGCCGTAGGCGAACGCTCAGGCGGAGGCGGTGACTCCGGAACCCGAGCGGATGGCGGCGATGCGCTCGCGGCCGCCGTCGAGGTCGGTCAGGACCCACGGCCCCTCGTCGGTGACGGTGAACGAGTGCTCGAAGTGAGCCGACACGGCACCGTCCTTCGTCACCACCGTCCAGCCGTCCTCCAGCACCCGGGTCAGCCGGGTTCCCAGGTTGACCATCGGCTCGACGGCTAAGGCGAGCCCCTTCACGATCTCCGGCCCCTTGGGCGCCCGCGGCGGCACGAAGTTGTGGACCTGCGGGTCCTGGTGCATCGCCGTGCCGATGCCATGCCCGACGTACTCCTCGACGATCCCCCACGTGCCACCCGCCGGGTGCGGCTGCGAGCGGATGTAGGCCTCGATCGCCCGCGAGATGTCGATCAGCCGGCCGCCGAGCCGAGCCGCGGCCATGCCGTGCCACAACGACTCCTCCGTCACTCGCAGCAGCTCCAGCTTGTCCGGGGTCACCTCGCCCACGGGCACCGTGATCGCGGCGTCGCCGTGGTAGCCGTCGACGATCGCGCCGCAGTCGATCGAGATCACGTCACCGTCGCGGATGACCGCGTCCTTCGACGGGATGCCGTGCACGATCTCGGAGTTGATCGACGTGCAGATCGTCGCGGGGAAGCCGTGGTAGCCCAGGAACGACGGCGTCGCGCCGGCGCCATAGATGACGCCGCGCGCAACCTCATCGAGATCGGCGGTGGACACTCCGGGTACGGCGGCCTCGCGCAGCGCCGCCAACGCCGTGCCGACGACGATGCCCGCCGCACGCATCAGCTCGATCTCTTCCGGACTCTTGTACTCGATCATCCGCGACCGCCTCCTCCGCGGGCCTTTCATGAGTGGGTGAAGCGCCGCAGCGCTGCCGATGCCCGCTCGGTCACGTCATCGACCGGGCCCATCGCGTCGATACCCACCAGGATGCCGCGTTCCGCGTAGTACCCCACCAGCGGCGCCGTCTGCTCGTAGTAGACCTCGAGGCGATGCTGGATCGTCGCCGGCTGGTCGTCGTCACGCTGGAACAGCTCGCCCGCGCAGTTGTCGCACACCCCCTCCTTGGTCGGGGGGTCGAAGTCGACGTGCCAGATGTGACCGCAGCTGCGACAGGTACGACGACCGGACAGCCGGCGGATCACCTCGGAGTCGTCCACGACGAGCTCCATGACCACGTCGAGCTTCGTGCCGAACTCCGACAGGATGTCGTCGAGCTGGCCCGCCTGCGGCACCGTGCGGGGGAAACCGTCGAGCAGGAAGCCGGTCTTCACGTCCGGTTCGCCGAGGCGGTCCTTCACCATCGCGACGGTCACCTCGTCCGGGACCAGGTCGCCCGCGTCCATGTACTCCTTCGCCTGCTTGCCCAGTGGCGTGCCCTGGCTCACGTTCGCGCGGAAGATGTCACCGGTCGAGATCTGCACGACCGCGAGATGGGACGCCACGAACTGCGCCTGGGTTCCTTTTCCGGCGCCGGGGGGACCAACGAGGACGAGTCTCATGGGTGCCGCCGCACGGTGAACCCGACCCCGGGCGCCGCTGCTCGGCGACCCACTAGCGCAGGAAGCCTTCGTAATTGCGCAGCATGAGCTGACTCTCGATCTGCTTCGAGGTGTCCAACCCGACGCCCACGAGGATCAGCACAGAGGTGCCGCCGAACGGGAACGACTGGTTGTTGCCGGCTGCTGCGCCGGGAAGGAAGTGAAGAGCAAGGATGGGGAGTACGGCGATCGCCGTCAGGTAGAGCGCGCCAGGCAGCGTGATCCGCGACAGGACGTACTCGAGGTACTCGGCGGTCGGCCGGCCGGGACGGATGCCCGGGATGAACCCGCCGTACTTCCGCATGTTGTCGCTGACCTCGACCGGGTTGAACGTGATCGCGACATAGAAGTACGTGAAAAACATCGTCAACAGCGCGTAGGACCCGATATAGGTCCAGCTGTCCGTGGCGGTGAAGTACTTCGCGACGAAGTTCGTGAACGTGTGGTTGGAGGTCCACACCTGCCCCAGCAGCTGCGGCAGATAGAGCAGCGACGAGGAGAAGATGACCGGGATGACACCGGCCTGGTTGACCTTCAACGGGATGTAGGTCGAGGTGCCGCCGTACATCCGACGGCCGATCATTCGTTTCGCGTATTGGACAGGGATCCGCCGTTGACCCTGTTCCATGAACACGATCCCGACGATGATCAGGAGGCCGGCGATCAGGACTGCGATGAAGGTCGCGGTCCCCCGGCTGCGCAGGATGTCCGTGCCCTGGCTGGGGAAGCGAGCCGCGATCGACGTGAAGATCAGCAGTGACATGCCGTTGCCGATGCCGCGGTCGGTGATCAGCTCACCGAGCCACATGATGACGGCGGTCCCGGCGGTCATCGTCACGACGAGCGTGATGATGCGGAAGACCGACGTGGAGTAGAGCAGGTCGATCTGAGCGCCCGTGCTGTCGGTGCAGGGCAGCAGCCGCCCGCTGCGCGCGAGCGCCACGATGCCCGTCGCCTGCAGGATCGCGAGCGCGACCGTGAGATAGCGGGTGTACTGCGTGAGCTTGGCCTGACCGGACTGGCCCTGCTCCTTCAGCCGCTCCAGGCGCGGGATCACGACCACGAGCAGCTGGATGATGATGCTGCTCGTGATGTACGGCATGATGCCGAGCGCGAACACGGTGAGCTGGAGCAGCGCGCCGCCGCTGAACAGGTTCACCAGCGCCAGGACCGAGCTGTCCTTGTTCTGGATCAGGCAGTCATGGACGTGCTGGTAGTTCACGCCGGGTGCGGGGACCGTCGAGCCGAACCGGAACAACGCGAGGATGCCGAGCGTGAACAGCATCTTGTTCCGCAGGTCCGGCGTACGGAAAGCCCTGCCGAAAGCGGTAAGCACGGCTCCTCCTGGTAGGGCTATTCCGGTGCGGCGCCAGCCGATCGGGTGGGGTACGGCGAGACCATCCGATGCTCGCCGAGCGTACCCCGACGTCCGCTCCCGAGCGGAGCGGACGTCGGCGTACTAGAGGTCTGTGGCCGTCCCACCAGCCGCGGTGATCTTCTCGCGGGCGGTGCCGGAGAACGCGTGTGCGGTGACAGTCAGCTTGCTGGACACCTCGCCGGACCCGAGCACCTTCACGAGCTGGCCCTTGCGGACCGCGCCGCGCTCGGCGAGGACCTCGGGCGTCACGTCACCGCCGTCGGGGAACAGCTCGGCGAGCTTGTCGAGGTTCACGACCTGGTACTCGGTCTTGAACGGGTTCTTGAAGCCCTTGAGCTTCGGCACCCGCATGAACAGCGGCATCTGGCCGCCCTCGAAGGCCGCCGGGACCTGGTACCGGGCCTTGGTGCCCTTGGTGCCCCGACCTGCGGTTTTACCCTTCGAGCCCTCGCCGCGACCCACGCGGGTCTTCGGCTTGTGCGCACCCTTGGCGGGACGCAGGTGATGGACTTTCAGCGTCATTGTTAGTCGACCTCCTCGACCGCGACCAGGTGCTGCACGGTACGGACCATGCCCCGGATCTCCGGCCGGTCTTCCTGCACCACGACGTCACGCATGCGCTTGAGACCAAGCGTGCGCAGCGTCTGGCGCTGACTGTGCGTGCCGCCGATCGGCGACCTCGTCTGCGTGATCTTCAGGCGTGGCATCAGGCCGTCACTCCGGCTCGGGCCCGCAGCATCGCCGCCGGGGCGACATCTTCGATCGGGAGGCCACGGCGGGCCGCGATCTCCTCGGGCCGGTGGAGGTCCTGCAGCGCCGCGACGGTCGCGTGGACGATGTTGATCGGGTTGGAGGATCCGAGCGACTTCGAGAGCACGTCGTGGATCCCCGCGCACTCCAGCACGGCCCGCACCGGACCGCCGGCGATCACACCGGTACCCGGCGATGCCGGCTTGAGCAGCACGACGCCGGCCGCGGCCTCGCCCTGCACCGGGTGCGGGATGGTGCCCTGGATGCGAGGTACGGCGAAGAAGTGCTTCTTGGCCTCCTCGACGCCCTTGGCGATCGCCGCGGGCACCTCCTTGGCCTTGCCGTACCCGACGCCCACCTGGCCATCGCCGTCGCCGACGACCACCAGCGCGGTGAAGCTGAAGCGCCGGCCACCCTTGACGACCTTGGCGACACGGTTGATCGCGACGACCCGCTCGAGGTACGCCGAAGCCGGAGCCCCGCCGCGACCCCCACCGTCACGCCGGTCGCGCCGATCGCCACCGCCGGCGCCACCAGCGCCAGCACCGGCGCCGGTGCCCCGTCGTTGTGGTCCTGGCATTAGAACTCCAATCCGGCTTCGCGCGCCGCGTCAGCGAGAGCGGCGATGCGGCCGTGGTAACGGTTGCCGCCACGGTCGAACACGACCTTGGCGATGCCGGCGCCCGAGGCGCGCTCGGCGACGAGCTTGCCGACCTGGGCGGCCTTCGCCTTCTTGTCCCCGCTCGCCCCTCGGACGCTGTCGTCCATGGTCGAGGCGGACACGATGGTGTGACCCGCGGTGTCGTCGACGACCTGCACGTAGAGGTGCCGCGCGGAGCGCGTCACCACCATGCGCGGGCGGGCCGTCGTACCGGACACCTTCTTGCGAACCCGCAGGTGCCGGCGGGAGCGCGCATTGCGGCGCTGACCAGCAGTTTTGGGGGCGCTCATCTACTTGCCTGCCTTTCCGGCCTTGCGGCGGACGACCTCGCCCGCGTACCGCACGCCCTTGCCCTTGTAGGGCTCCGGCTTGCGGATCTTTCGGATGTTGGCCGCGACCTCGCCGACCTGCTGCTTGTCGATGCCCGACACGACGAACCGAGTCGGGGCCTCGACCGCGAAGCTGATGCCGTCCGGCGCCTTGACGAGGACTGGGTGGCTGAAGCCGAGCGCGAACTCCAGGTCGCTGCCCTTCGCCTGCACGCGGTAACCGGTGCCGACGATCTCGAGCGTCTTGGAATAGCCCTCGGTCACGCCGACGACCATGTTGTTGACCAGCGTTCGGGTCAGACCGTGGCGGGACTTGCTGTCACGGTCGTCGTCAGGACGGACCACGACCAGCTCGTTCTCACCCTGGGTGACCGTGATCGGCTCGACGACGGTGTGGGAGAGGGTCCCCTTCGGACCCTTCACCGTCACGTCACGACCGCTGATCGTCACCTCGACACCGGAGGGAACGGGAATGGGCATCTTGCCGATTCGGCTCATCTCAATCCTCCCGTCACCACACGTAGGCGAGGACTTCCCCGCCTACCCGCTGCTTCGAGCACTGCCGGTCGGTGCGCAGGCCGGTCGACGTCGAGATGATCGCCACGCCGAGACCGCCGAGCACCTTGGGCAGGTTGTTGGCCTTCGCGTACACGCGCAGACCGGGCTTGCTCACGCGCCGCACACCGGCGATGGAGCGTTCCCGGTTCGGGCCGTACTTCAGCGTGATCTGCAGCTGCTTGCCCGGGCTGCCGTGCTTGGCCTCCTCGGCCGGCTCGAGCACCTGCCAGCCGGAGATGTAACCCTCCTGCTGGAGGATCTCCGCGATGTGGACCTTCAACGTCGAATGCGGCATCACGACGGTGTCGTGATAGGCCGAGTTCGCGTTGCGCAGACGCGTCAGCATGTCTGCGATCGGGTCGGTCATTGTCATGTGTACGAATCCATTTCCCGCCGCGGTTCCCCTGGTCTGTCTGAGCAGAGCCGAGGCCTACGACGAAGAGTCGACTACCAGGAAGACTTCGTGATGCCGGGCAGCTCGCCGGCGTGCGCCATCTGACGGAAGCAGATGCGGCACAGGCCGAACGCGCGGTAGACCGCCCGTGACCGGCCACACCGCGAGCACCGGGTGTAGCTGCGTACGGCGAACTTCGGCTTGCGGCCCGCCTTGGCGATCCAGGCCTTTGTGGCCATCCTCAGGCCTCCTTGAACGGGAAACCGAGGGCGCGCAGCAAGGCGCGTCCCTCGTCGTCGGTCTTGGCCGTGGTGACCAGGGTGATGTCCATGCCACGGACCCGGTCGATCGAGTCGGGGTCGATCTCATGGAACATCGACTGCTCGGTCAGGCCGAAGGTGTAGTTGCCGTTGCCGTCGAGCTTGCGCCCGTCGAGGCCACGGAAGTCGCGGATCCGGGGAAGCGCGATCGACAGCAGGCGGTCGACGAACTCCCACATGCGGTCACCGCGGAGGGTGACGTGCGCACCGATCGGCATGCCCTCGCGCAGCTTGAACTGCGCGATCGACAGCCGGGCGCGGGCCACTGCCGGCTTCTGGCCGGTGATTGCCGTCAGGTCGCGAATTGCGCCCTCGATCAGCTTGCCGTCCTTGGCCGCGTCGCCGACACCCATGTTGACCTTGACCTTCACCAAGGTCGGCACCTGCATGACGTTGTCGTAGTTGAACTGCTCGCGCAGGGAGGCGACGATCTCGTCGCGGTATCGCTGCTTGAGCCGCGGCACTGCCGCTGCCTCAGTGGTGACCGTCATCGTCTACTCCCTGTCCAGGTCCTGGTCGCACTTGCGGCAGGTCCGGACGTTCTTGCCGTCCTCGTTGCGCCGGTGACCGACCCGCGTCGCCTCACCGCAGTGCGGGCAGACGACCTGGACGTTGCTCACGTGGATCGCGGCCTCCTGGTGGACGATGCCGCCCTCCTGCGCGCCACGGGTCGTGGTCTGGATCCGGGTGTGCTTCTTGACTCGGTTCACGCCCTCGACCAGCACCCGGTCGGTCGACGGCGAGGTGAGCAGCACCTTGCCCCGGGCACCGCGGTCCTTGCCCGCGCGCACCTGGACGGTGTCGCCCTTCTTCACAAACAGTCCAGCCATGGCTTACAAAACCTCCGGCGCCAGCGAGATGATTCGCATGAAGCGCTTCTCACGCAGCTCGCGGCCGACCGGGCCGAAGATGCGAGTTCCCCGAGGGTCACCACCGTCCCGGATGAGGACGGCGGCGTTCTCGTCGAACTTGATGTAGGAGCCGTCGGGTCGGCGACGGCTCTTCGCGGTACGGACGACGACCGCCTTGACGACGTCACCCTTCTTCACACCGGCACCGGGCAGCGCGTCCTTCACGGTGCCGACGATGATGTCGCCGATTCCCGCGTAGCGACGGCCGGAGCCACCGAGCACGCGGATGCAAAGGATTTCCTTCGCACCGGTGTTGTCGGCGACCCGAAGCCGGGACTCCTGCTGGATCATCTGTCTACTTCGCCTTCTCGAGAACCTGTACGACGCGCCAACGCTTGGTCGCCGACATCGGACGTGTCTCCATCAGCAGGACGCGGTCACCCACGCCTGCAGTGCTCTGCTCGTCGTGCGCCTTCACCTTCTTGGTGCGGCGGATGGTCTTGCCGTAGCGGGCGTGGAGGATGCGGTCCTCCACCTCGACCGTCACGGTCTTCTCCATCTTGTCGCTCACGACGTAGCCCTCGCGGGTCTTGCGGAACCCGCGGTCGCGGGCGGTGGTCGCGCTCTGCGCGGTGGTCGACTCAGTCATCGTTTCCTCACTCCTCGCCAACTGCGGCCGGCGCGGAGGTCAAGCCGAGCTCACGCTCACGCATCACGGTGTAGATGCGTGCGATGTCGTGACGCACGGTCTGTAGACGCTTGTTGTTGTCCAGCTGGCCGGTGGCCGACTGGAATCGAAGGTTGAACAGCTCTTCCTTGGACTCGCGGAGCCTGGTGATCAGCTCGTCGTCCTCGAGGCCGCGCAGCTCGATCGCGGGAGTTCCGGCCGCCATCACGCCTCACCCACTTCGCGCGTCACGATGCGGCACTTCATCGGAAGCTTGTGAATCGCTCGCGTCAGCGCCGCCCGGGCAGTCGCCTCGTTCGGGTAGGACAGCTCGAACATCACCCGACCAGGCTTGACGTTGGCAATCCACCACTCCGGGGAGCCCTTGCCGGAACCCATCCGGGTCTCGGCCGGCTTCTTGGTGAGCGGGCGGTCCGGGTAGATGTTGATCCAGACCTTACCGCCACGCCGGATGTGGCGGGTGATGGCGATACGGGCCGACTCGATCTGCCGGTTCGTCACGTAGGCAGGCTCGAGAGCCTGGATCCCGTACTCGCCGAACGTCACGCGGGTGCCGCCCTTGGCGGCGCCGGAGCGACCGGGGTGATGCTGCTTGCGGTGCTTGACCCGCCGCGGAATCAACACGGTGTCACTCCCCTTCCGTGGTCGGCGCAGCCGGCGCCTCAGTCGCATCAGCGGCCGGAGCCTCGGCGGCGACGGTCTCGATCGCCTCGTTGATGACCTCTGCCGGCGTCTCGGCGCCTGCTTCGGCAACCGGCGCCTCGGTCGCGGTCGCGGCCGGACCGCCGTTCACGGCCGCACTCGCCGCAGTCGACGGACGGTCGCGGCGGGGCCGGCGGTTGCGCTGATCACGAGCCCGCAGCGCCGCCTGGGCCGCCTGCTCCTCGCGGGTCAGCACCTCGTCGCCGGTGTAGATCCACACCTTCACGCCGATCCGGCCGAACGTCGTACGGGCCTCGTAGAAGCCGAAGTCGATGTTGGCCCGCAGCGTGTGCAGCGGCACCCGGCCTTCGCGGTAGAACTCCGACCGGCTCATCTCGGCACCGCCGAGGCGGCCACCACACTGCACCCGGATGCCCTTGGCGCCGCCCTTCATGGCGGACTGCATCGCCTTGCGCATCGCGCGGCGGAAGCTGACCCGGCTCGAGAGCTGCTCAGCCACGCCCTGCGCGACCAGCTGAGCGTCGACCTCAGGGTTCTTCACCTCGAGGATGTTGAGGTTCACGTGCTTGTTGGTCAGCTTCTCCAGGTCGCCCCGGATGCGGTCTGCCTCAGCACCCCGACGCCCGATCACGATGCCGGGCCGTGCGGTGTGGATGTCGACGTTGACCCGGTCGCGGGTGCGCTCAATCTCGACCCGGCTGATGCCGGCGCGCTCCATGCCCTTCGTGAGCAGGCGACGGATCGCGACGTCTTCCTTCACGTAGTCGCGGTAGAGCTTGTCGGCGTACCACCGGCTCTTGTGCCGCGTGGTCACGCCGAGGCGGAACCCGTTCGGGTTGACTTTCTGACCCATTACCGGGCCTTCCTCTTGGAGCTGCCGGCCAGCGCTGCTTCGGAGTTGGCCGGGGAGACAGCAATCGTGATGTGCGAGGTCCGCTTGCGGATCCGATAGGCACGGCCCTGCGCGCGCGGCCGGAACCGCTTCAGGGTGGGCCCCTCGTCGGCGTAGGCCTCGATGACGATGAGGTCCTCGGTGTCCAGGCGCTGGCTGCGGACGTGAGCGAGGTGGCTCGCATTCGCGATGGCGGAGTCGAGCACCTTGCCGACCGGCTCGGCGGCGGCGTGGCCGTCGAAGCGCATGATCGCCTGCGCGTCGGTGGCCGGGAGACCGCGGATGATGTCGATGACCCGACGCACCTTCATCGGTGACATGCGGACGTACTTCGCGGTCGCTCGGCCGACGATCTCTTCGAGGTAGATCTCGGTGCCGGTGGCGGGGCGCTCAGCCACGACGCGACCTCCGCTCGTCCTTGATGTGTCCGCGGAAGGTCCGCGTCGGTGCGAACTCCCCGAGCTTGTGGCCGACCATCGCCTCGGTCACGAAGACGGGGACGTGCTTGCGCCCGTCGTGGACAGCGATGGTGTGGCCGAGCATGGACGGCACGATCATCGAACGGCGCGACCACGTCTTGATGACGTTCTTGGTGCCCTTCTCGTTCTGGGCGTCCACCTTCTTGGAAAGGTGGTCGTCCACGAAGGGACCCTTCTTCAGGCTGCGTGGCATGTCTCAACTACTCCTAGCGCCGCTTGGTCCGACGACGACGACGAACGATCAGGCGGTCGCTCTCCTTGTGTGCCTGGCGGGTGCGTCCCTCAGGCTGACCCCATGGGCTCACCGGGTGGCGGCCACCTGAGGTCTTTCCTTCACCACCGCCGTGCGGGTGGTCGATCGGGTTCATGGCGACACCGCGCACGGTTGGGCGCTTGCCCTTCCAACGCATCCGGCCGGCCTTGCCCCAGTTGATGTTCGACTGCTCCGCGTTGCCGACCTCACCGATGGTCGCGCGGCAACGTGCGTCGACGTTGCGGATCTCGCCGGACGGCATGCGGAGCTGGGCCAACCCAGCGTCCTTCGCGACGAGCTGGACGCTCGTGCCGGCGGAGCGGGCGATCTTCGCCCCGCCACCGGGCCGGAGCTCGATGGCGTGGATGACCGTGCCGACCGGGATGTTGCGAAGCGGCAGGTTGTTGCCCGGCTTGATGTCGGCGCCCGGACCAGCCTCGACCGTGTCGCCCTGGTTCAGCCGAGCCGGCGCGATGATGTAGCGCTTCTCGCCGTCGGCGTAGTGCAGCAGCGCGATCCGCGCCGTACGGTTCGGGTCGTACTCGATGTGCGCGACCCGAGCCGGCACGCCGTCCTTGTCATGACGCCGGAAGTCGATGACGCGGTAGGCGCGTTTGTGGCCGCCGCCTTGGTGGCGAACCGTCACGCGGCCGTGCACGTTGCGGCCGCCCTTGCTGTGCAGCGGGCGAACCAGCGACTTCTCCGGCTCCGAGCGGGTGATCTCGACGAAGTCCGAGACGCTGGAACCACGACGACCCGGGGTCGTCGGTTTGTATCGACGAACGCCCATCAGACTGGCCCTCCGAACAGATCGATGCGGTCACCCGAGGCCAGGCCGACGACAGCGCGCTTGGTGCGGTTGCGGGTGCCGTGACCGAACCGGGTGCGCTTGCGCTTGCCGGCCCGGTTCAGGGTGTTGACCGAGGTCACCCGAACGTTGAACACCTGCTCGACCGCGATCTTGATCTGGGTCTTGTTGGCGTCCGGGCGGACCAGGAACGTGTACTTGCCCTCGTCGAGCAGGCCATAGCTCTTCTCGGAGATGACCGGTCCGATGAGGACGTCACGAGGATCAGGGACGTTGGGCACTACTGCGCACCTCCCTCATCTGTCGAGACCGGCTTGGCAGCCTCGTCGGTCGATGCCGACGCCGACTTTGCCGGGCCCGCGATGAACGCAGCGAGCGCGCCCTCCGTGAACACGATGTCGTCAGCGACGAGCACGTCATAGGTGTTGAGCTGGTCCGGCGCGATGACATGGACGGTCTCGACGTTGCGCAGGCTCTTCCACGTCACGACGTCGGTGCGCTCGAGCACGACGAGCACGTGGCGGCTCGACGCGATGGTCGCGAGTGCCGTAGCGGCACCCTTCGTCGACGGGGTGTCACCGTCGATCAGACCGGACACGACGTGCAGCTTGCCGCCGCGTGCGCGGTCGGACAGCGCCGAGCGAAGCGCCGCGGCCTTCATCTTCTTCGGCGTGCGCTGCGCGTAGGAGCGCGGCGTCGGGCCGTGGACGGTGCCACCGCCGACGAACTGCGGCGCACGGGTCGAACCCTGGCGGGCCCGGCCGGTGCCCTTCTGGCGGTACGGCTTGCGGCCACCACCCCGGACTTCGCCACGGGTCTTGGTGTCGTGCGTCCCCTGGCGCGCGGCCGCGAGCTGGGCGACGACGACCTGGTGCACGAGCGGGATGTTGACCTCGACGTCGAACAGCGCGTCGGGCAGCTCGACCGTGCCGGTCTTGGTGCCGGTCGGGGACTTCACGTCGACGCTGGCCATCAGGCAGCACCTCCTCGCGACAGCGAGACCTTGGCGGCGCTGCGGATCAGGACGAGGACGCCGGTCGGGCCAGGGATCGCACCCTTCACCAGTACGACGCCCTTCTCCGCATCTACGGAGTGCACTTTGAGGTTCAGCGTGGTGGTCTTCACGTTGCCCATGCGACCCGCCATCCGCGTGCCCTTGAACACGCGTGCCGGGGTGGCGCAGGCACCGATCGAGCCAGGCGAGCGATGCTTGCGCTGGACGCCGTGACCGGCACCGAGTCCGCCGAAGCCGTGCCGCTTCATGACACCGGCGTATCCCTTGCCCTTCGACGTCGAGACGACGTCGACGACGGCTCCCGGCTCGAACACGTCGGCAGTGATCTCCTGGCCGAGGGTGTAGGTCGACGCGTCGGACGTGCGGATCTCGACGAGGTGGCGGCGAGGTGGGACGCCGGCCGCGTCGTAGTGTCCGGTCAGCGGCTTGTTGACCTTGCGCGGGTCGATCGCACCGAAACCGAGCTGGATCGCGTCGTAACCGTCCCGGTCCGGGGTCCGGACCTGGGTGACGACGCACGGCCCGGCCTTCACGACCGTCACTGGCACAAGGCGGCCTGTCTCGTCCCAGACCTGGGTCATCCCGAGCTTCTCGCCCAGGATTCCCTTGCGTTCTCTGGTAGCCATCGCAAATGTCCTAGAGCTTGATCTCGATGTCGACGCCGGCGGGAAGGTCGAGGCGCATCAGCGAGTCGACCGTCTTCGGCGTGGGGTCAAGGATGTCGATCAGGCGCTTGTGCGTGCGCATCTCGAAGTGCTCGCGCGAGTCCTTGTACTTGTGCGGCGAGCGGATGACGCAGTAGACGTTCTTCTCCGTGGGCAGCGGCACCGGGCCCGCGACCTGCGCACCAGTGCGAGTCACCGTCTCGACGATCTTGCGCGCCGAGGAGTCGATGATCTCGTGGTCGTAGGCCTTGAGCCGGATGCGGATCTTTTGTACCGCCATGGCTACCTCTTCACGTCCTTCGTGCTCTGGTACTGCGTCGTCTGAAAGCTGTGCTGTCGAGAGTGGGCGGCGGCCACCTCGTCTGGCGGCCGCCGCCCTCTCGGCGTCTTACTTGTTGATCTTCGTGACTCGACCCGCGCCGACGGTCCGGCCGCCCTCACGGATCGCGAACCGCAGACCGTCTTCCATGGCGATCGGCTGGATCAGCTCGACCTTCATCTCGGTGTTGTCCCCCGGCATGACCATCTCGGTGCCCTCAGGCAGCGTGACGACGCCGGTGACGTCCGTGGTGCGGAAGTAGAACTGCGGGCGGTAATTGTTGAAGAACGGCGTGTGCCGGCCGCCCTCGTCCTTGCTCAGGATGTAGACCTGGGCCTCGAACTCGGTGTGCGGTGTCGTAGTACCGGGGTGGATGACGACCTGGCCGCGCTCGACGTCCTCGCGCTTGATGCCGCGGAGCAGCAGACCGACGTTCTCGCCCGCCTGGCCCTCGTCGAGGAGCTTGCGGAACATCTCGACGCCGGTGACGGTCGTCGTCTGCTTCTCCTCGTGGATGCCGACGATGTCCACCGTCTCGTTGACCTTGACGATGCCGCGCTCGATCCGGCCGGTGACGACGGTGCCACGACCGGTGATCGTGAACACGTCCTCGATCGGCATGAGGAACGGCTTGTCGGTCTCACGGACCGGCTGCGGGATCGACTCGTCGACAGCGTTCATCAGCTCCATGAGCTTGTCGCCCCACTCGGCGTCGCCCTCGAGCGCCTTCAGCGCCGAGACGCGCACGACCGGGAGGTCGTCGCCGGGGTACTCCTGGCTGGAGAGCAGCTCGCGGACCTCGAGCTCGACGAGCTCCAGGATCTCCTCGTCATCGACCATGTCGGCCTTGTTGAGGGCCACGACGATGTAGGGGACGCCGACCTGACGGGCGAGCAGCACGTGCTCGCGGGTCTGCGGCATCGGGCCGTCGGTGGCGGCCACGACCAGGATCGCGCCATCCATCTGCGCGGCACCTGTGATCATGTTCTTGATGTAGTCGGCGTGACCGGGG
>Ga0213876_10000889_pt1 | contig 19999 bp, 16 predicted proteins | sample BarmaccomBMRX_R9_FD_160113 | JGI IMG/M metagenome (GOLD analysis project Ga0213876, IMG submission 160113) | Root-associated microbial communities from Barbacenia macrantha in rupestrian grasslands, the National Park of Serra do Cipo, Brazil - RX_R9 | ecosystem: Host-associated > Plants > Roots... | reverse complement strand
GCTGGGCGACGTCTCGCGCTGGGGCATGCGCTTCTCGTATATCGAGCAGCCCTCGCCCGACGGCCTGGCGCAGGCCTTCATCCTGGGCCGCGAGTTTCTGGGCGGCGGGCCGGGCGCGCTGGTCCTGGGCGACAACCTGTTCTACGGCCACGGCATGACGGAGACCGTGCGCCGCGCGGCCATGCGCGAGAAGGGCGCGACCATCTTCGCCTATCAGGTGGACGATGCGCGCAGCTATGGCGTGGTCGATTTCGACGGCGACGGCCGCGCGATCCATCTGGAAGAGAAGCCGAAGGATCCGCGCTCGAACTGGGCGGTGTGCGGGCTCTATTTCTACGACGAGCGGGTCTGCGACATCGCGGCCTCGGTCAAGCGCTCGGCGCGCGGCGAGCTCGAGATCACCTCCGTCAACCAGGCCTATCTGGAGCTGGGCGGCCTGTACGTCGAGAAGCTCGGGCGCGGCTTCGCCTGGCTCGACACCGGGACCTACGACAACATCGTCGAGGCCGGCAACCTGGTGCAGACGCTGGAGCGCCGCCAGGGCGCCAGCATCTGCTGTCCCGAAGAGATCGCGTTCCGCAACGGCTGGATCGATCACGCGCAATTGGCCGAGCTCGCCACGCCGCTGATCAACACGCCCTATGGCCGCTATCTCGACCTCTTGGCGCGCGAGAGCCGCTGAAGCGACGATGCGGCGCGACGTCGTCTTCGTGCACATCCCCAAGACCGCCGGCTCCTCGCTTCGCGCGATGCTGGAGCGGGCGGCCCGGGACCACACGGTGCTGCGCGACTACGGCAAGGCCAAGGAGACCACGCCGGAGCTTTACGACCTCGTCCATGCCAAGGGCGACGTCGCGGCATTCCGCGAGACCTTCGGCCGCAAGAAGGGCATCCTGCTCAGCGGCCATTTCCCGGCGCGGCGCTATTGGGACTTCTTCAACGCGGAGTCCTTCGTGACCTTCCTGCGCGATCCCGTCGACCGCGTGGTCTCGGAATACAACCACTTCGTCAACCATCACGGCTGGACACGGGGCTTCGAGGCCTTCGTGACCGCGCCGCAATATCGCAACGCGATGACGCGGCACCTGGCGGGCGTCGATCTCGAAAGCTTCGGCTATATCGGGCTGATGGAAAGCTTCGAGAGCGACCTGCCTCGGCTCTGCGCCTATCTCGGTGCCGAGCTGCCGCTGCAGCGGCGCAATCGCGGCGACTACAGCGAGCTGCCCCTGCCGGACGGACACCGCGAGACCATCGCCGCGCTCAACGCCGACGACGCGGCGCTCTATGAGCGCGTCCGCGCCATGCCGCGCGGGCCGCGCGCGCCGGAGGCGGACGGCTATATCGGCCGGGTCGCGCTCACCGGCGGCGGCATCGCCAAGGGCTATCTGTGCCACCGGCAACGCGAGTTCATCGTCGAGATGGAGATCCTGGCCGACGGCCGCGTCGCGGGTTGCGTCAAGGCCGAGCGCTTCAACCGCGCCGCCAAGGCGCGTGGGCTTTCGCGCAGCGGCATGTGCGGGTTCTGGATTGACCTGGGCGACTATGCGCCTGCGGAAGAATACCGTTTCCGGGCGCGGGGCACCGAATACGAATTGCCCGGCTCCCCGCTCCTGCCGTAAAATCCGCGCCATGGCGAAGATCATCAAGCACCCCGAGGTCGAGGACTATTTCGTCGAGCGCACGCTGGACGAGGTGAAAGCCGCGCCGCGCGGGCTGATCCCGGACTACGAGGCGAACCGGCTGATCGTGCTCAAGGACTATCGGTTGGCCGTAGATTTCGACGCTTTCGCGCAGATGAGCGCCAACACGAAGGACGCGCCGGCCGCGCTGCAGAAGCAGCTCAAGAAGCTGCAGGCGACGCATATCCTGCAGGCCTCGCCCACCTCGACCGAACCGCTCCACAAGGCGATCTTCGAGACCTTCTGCAACGGCGATCCGGCGCTGTTCCAGCGGGTGCAGACGGCGATGCGCGCCGCGCACGAGGCGGTGATGGGGCTGTTCCGCACCTGCTTTCCCGACTACGAGCACTTCCGCGTCGTGCCCAGCGTGCGGCTGACCCGCACGATGTTCGAGAACCTGCACTGGGACAACCACAACATCGACGACGACTTCCAGCAGGTGCGCATCTTCGTGAACCTGGACCAGCGGCCGCGCATCTGGAACGTGAGCCACAACTACGTGAACTTCGCGCGCACGGTCTATCGCGACCACGACCTCGCGCGCTTCGCGGGCCGCGATCCCAACGAGATGAACAACTATATCGTGGGCAGCATCCTGGGCGGCACCGCGGGCGCCTGCCGCGATACGCTGCCGCGCCACGTCGTCGCCTTCGAGCCGGGCGAGATCTGGTTCGGCGAGTCGCGCATGATCTCGCACCAGATCTATTACGGCGAGCGGGCGATGGTTTACATGTTCTTCGTCAAGCCCGAAGGCATGCTCGACCGCAAGCGGCGTTTCAACGCCCAGGTCGAGGCGCTGCACGCCTCGTTCGCGCCTGCCCGATAGGATGGGCTCTGCGGTGTTTTCCGTCACCTTGCCCGCGCGCGAGATCGAGCATGACGGGGCGCGCCTGTCCCTGCCCTGCACGGTGCTGGCGGTCGAGGCGCCGGCCGGCGAGACCGTGCGCGAGCGCGTGATCCTGCGCCATCCCGAGCCGGCGCGGCTTTCGGCGCAATACGCCACCGGCGTCGAGCTGAGCCGCGATACGGGCGGCGCGCTGGCGGCCGCGGACTACGAGATCAACGAGAACTGCGGGCATATCCGCGCAGCCGCCGGATTGGACGGCGTCACCGTCGAGGCGCAATACACCGCGCATCCGCATCGCTACGACCTGGTCGGCTTCGACCTCAGGCGCGCGATCCTGGTCCGGCTGGCCGGAACCGCGCGGATCGTGGATCCCGAAGAGTATCGTCCCAAGGCCCCACGCGACGTCGTGCCGGTCCACGGTCTCTATGTCTGGAAGGACGGCGTCGAGGTCATCGACCTGTCGGGCTGGAACGGTTTCGCGCGCCGCGGCGAAGAGGGGCAGTTCCAAAGCCAGAGGCAGGCCTTCCAGGCCGCGCTCGCGCCCGCGCTGGAGACCGCACGGCGCCGCAAGACGATCCGGATCGCCGGCTACGGCGACAGCATCACCACGATGGGACAGCGCGTGGCAGGCATGCACGCCTTCCCCAACGGTCCCGTCCGCGACAAGACGAGCTATTTCTCGCGCTATCCGAAGGACACGGTGGCGAGGTTGCCGCGGGCCAAGTCGGACGACGGCGTGCGGCACACGCGGATCGGCTGGTGCTGGTCGCTGGTGCGGGCCTTCGAGCAGAACGGCATCGCGGCCGAATACCGCAACTGGGGCATCCCCGGCACCGCGGCCGATGCGGGCTCGAAGCTCGACGACAACAAGGTCGAAAGCCATGGCGGCGGGCATCCCGCCCGGCTCGAGCCGCTCCTCGCCGACAATTGCGACATCGTCGTGCTCGCCTTCGGGACCAACGAGATCGGCGAGACGGGCACCGAGGAGCGCATCCAGGGCATCGTCGAGCGCATCCACGGCTCCGGCGCGCGCTGCATCGTTCTCGGCGCGCCGCCGCTCAATCCCTACACCGCGGTGCGCAGCTACGACGCGTGGCGTGAGACCAACGCCGCGATCGCGCGCGCGGCAGAGGCCACCGGCGCCGCCTACCTGCCGCTCGAGAACCTGTTCGCGCTGGGCAACGAAGGCGCGGTCGGACTGTCGCGGCGGTCCTATGCGGCGGGCAGTCTGATCAATCATCCCGGCATATCGGAGCTCCAGGCCATCGGCGGGTTCCTCGCCGCCATGACGCTCTAGGCCCGGCTCTCCGCCTGGCGCCGCTGCCAGCGCTGCAGGTCCTTGCGGACGAAACGGTTGTCCCAGTTCTCCGCCGACACCAGCTCGTCGTCGGTGACGTTGTGTCCCGACAGCCCGTTCAGCGCGCTCACGATGGACACCATGTCCTCGAAATGCGCGGTGGGAACGCCGCGTATCACGCTTGCGGGCCAGGCGATGAACGGCGTGTTCCGCCGCACCACCCGATCGAAGGCCGAGACCAGGGCCTCCGGCAGGATCGCGCTCTTCGTCACGTCGCGCGGCTGGTAGACCTCGAGCTCGCCCTTGGGCTTCTTCACGCCCGGAGCCCGGATCGCGGCGACGCTTTCGAGGACGGCGTCGAACCGCGCCTCGTCGAACGGCCGCCCGATGCGCTCGAACAGCTTGCGCAGATGGGGCGCGGGATCGGCGGTGAACGCCGTGTATTCGAGAGGCATCGCGTCCTTGGGCGCGGCATCGAGCCATTTCTTCAGGAACGCGATCGTCTTGCTCGCATGCAAGGCGGTCCACCATTCCAGGAACGCCGCGTCGTTCTTCTGGAAGCCGGCGATGCTGCGCTCGCTGGTCCAGTCCATGTAGGACAGAAGCTGGCTCGCGGGCTCGCGGTATTGCACGACGTACAGCGCCTCCTTGAGCGTCTTGGGCACCGCAAGCTCCGGATCGTGGCTCTTCTGCAGGGTCAGGCGGCCGGCGCTGTTCGCGCACGGCGCGCGCATGCAGCACCCGCCGCCGTCCAGAGCTTCGCAATAATAGAGCTCGTTCCCGAAATAGGTGCTCAGGATGTTCTGGAAATAGTGATGGCCCGAGCGCGGGATGGTCACGCAGAAAATGTGGTTGAACGGGCGCCTGGCATCGCCCTTCGCAGTCTTCTTACTCATTACTCACGCTGCCTCGATGTAGTTCCGGATCGTCGGATGCGCCTTTTCCTCGCCCTTCAATATCCTCAGCGTCTCGTAGAAATCGGCGTCGAGGCCGAGCGCACCCGCGGCCTGCACGTATTCGCTCCAGATATCTTCCCGTTCGGGCGCGCTGAGCACGGCGCTGCGCAGGCTCCGCACCGCCTCGCGCGGTTTCTCGCGCCGCGCCAGGGTCTTCGACAAGGCCCAATGGACCGCCGCGCGCGTCGGCTGCAGCAGCGCCGCTTCCCGCAAAAAGGTTTCCGACTGCTCGAAATTCTCCAACGCGTAATGCGTGCGGCCCAGCTCGAAAGCGCTGCCGTAGCGCGCGCCGCCCAGCCGCTGCGCCGTCGCGAGCTCCACCAGCGCGTCGTTGAACAGCCTGCGTTTGACCAGGAACTCGCCGAAGCGCAGCCGCACCAGCATCTCGCCCGGCGCGGTGGATTTCGCCTGCTGGAACAGCGCCATCGCCTTGTCGAACTCGCGCGCCTGCCAATGCGCCTTGGCACGGCCGCACAGCTCCAGCGCGTCCTCGCGCGCCGCTTCGGCGGTCTTGCCGTCGGCCTGGGACGCGACCGCCTCCGTATAGACCTCCATCATGCGCCGCACGTTCAGGCGGACGATCTCGTCGCTGACATGGGCGCAGTCGTCGCGCCACGCGACCGGGCGCTCCGACAGCGTGACGCTCTCATAGGTCGGCAGGTAGTCGACCTGGGGGTGCTTGCGCCAGATGTGCTCCGCGGCCGCGCGCTGCACCGACTTCGAATAGCAGTTGGCGACGAAGACGTCGGATTCGGTAAACGTGGATCCCATGGCGACCGGCGAGACCGTGAGCAGGAAGCGGTAGTCCTTGCGTCCGTATTTGTCGAGCAAGCCCAGGATCCTTTCCAGCGCCCCCACGATGTCGTCGTATTCGAGCACGTGAAGCTCGAAGCGCCCGGGATGGAGCTCGGCGCTGGTGCGCATCGGCGGCGAGTTCAGGTAGATGCCCAGCGCCTTGTCGAACCAGGCCTCGGCCAAGCCCAGCGTCATGATCACGATGCTGGCATCCTTGATCATGCGCACATAGGTGCCGACCGCGTGGCGCAGGGCCAGCGCCTTGTCCAGCGGCATCGGGCGGAAGCCGGGGGCGAGCTGCAGGTCGATGTAGCGGTCCGCCTTGACCTGGACGATGCCGCCGTCCGGAAATCCGGCTTCAGGGTCGAGCGCCCAGCGGATCTCGTTCTCCACGGAATGGGCGACGAACTTGTTCATCACCGTCGATTCGATGATGACGTCGTGGTCGGCGCAGATCTTCTCGAACTGGTCGGCGGCGACGTTGTAGCCCTCGGCGATCAGCTGCTTCTCGATGTTGCGCGCGAAGCAGGAGCCGATGGTGAACAAGAGGTCGTCGCGCGAGATCTTGAAGTTCGGCCGCAGCAAAGGCTTGCAGAACGGGGTCAGCCGCGCGTCCTGCTCGTCCTTGTCGCGCGGCCAGGCGCGCGCCTTGCCCGCGTTGCCGCGGGTCGCAGCCGAATAGCTGTAGCGTTCAAGGGGCATCGGCCGGTTCCAGACTCTGCGGTTGCATCATCCCCGAAAACGCCGTCATGGTGAAGACAGCCGCGGGGTCGCAGTTGTGCGCCCGCGCGGGAATGCTAACCTTTCCCCATGTCCCCATCCGGCGAAACCGACGAGCGAACCAGGCGCCTTGCCGCGCTGCTGGCGGCCCATGAGCGCGCCCGGACGGCGCGGCTGGACGAGGCGCTGCAGGCGGCCGCCCTGCTCGGCGCGCGCAAGCGGCCTTTGAGCCGGCTGAGCCGGCGGCTGCTGGAGCTGGCGCCGCTGGTCACCGGCGGCATCTATACGGGCGCGCTCAGGCCGCGGCCCAAGGAGAAAGCGTCGCGCCACCTGCGCGCCTTGCTGCATGCGGGCTTCCGCCGCGCCGCCGACATCACGCCGCTGTTCGACCCGCGCTGGTACGTGCAGCGCTATCCCGACATCCGCGAGGCGCGCGTCAACCCGGCGCTGCACTACGTCCAGAACGGTCATCTGGAGCAGCGCGACCCGTCTGCGCTGTTCGCGGGCGCCTGGTATGCGCAGCGCAATCCGGAGCTCGTGGAATCGGGGCTCAATCCCATCGCGCATTACCGGATGCTCGGCGCGGTGGCGGGCCTCGACCCGCATCCCGTCTTCGACACGCGCTGGTATGTCGAGCGTTACGGGGCACAGATCCCCGCACGGCTCTCGCCGCTGGAGCACTTCCTTCTCGACGGCTGGCGGCGAGGCAACGATCCGGGCCCGTGGTTCGAGACAAGCTGGTACCTCGAGCGCCATGCGGCCCAGGGCCTCGCCGATCCCAACCCCGTCATCGACTATTTCCTGCGCGGCGCGGACCAGGGCCGCGATCCGTCGCCGCGCTTCGACACCGATTGGTACAAGGAGGAGTATCCCGACGTCGCCGATGCCGGGATGAACCCGCTGTTCCACTTCCTGGCGCACGGCATGGCGGAGGACCGCAGGCCAACGCCCAAGCGCTCGCTCAAGGTTCTCGCGGCGCAGCTCGGCGAGCGGCAGGCGGGCACCGCGGAGCGGCTGTCCGGGGCGCCCATGACCGGCATCGCCGCCGCGTCGACCGCGATCGCGGCCCCTCATGCCGCGGTCGCCGCCCTGCCGCAGCTCGCGGCGACGAACCTGCTGGTGGTGACGGATACCGTGACGGCCACCCAGCACATCAGCTTCGTCCAGGCGCTCTCGCCGCTGGTGGCGCGCGGCGCGATGAGCGTCAAGCTGGAGGGCGACAACGCGAACTGGAACGCGCTCGACGTGGCCGAGCTGCTCGACGTCGCGCGGCCCGACATGCTGGTGCTGTCGCGCTATACCTCGGCGCGCGCCAAGCTGTTCATCGAGCGAGCGCGCGCGCTGGGCATTCCCACGATCTTCCATATCGACGACGACCTGCTCGACGTGCCGGAGAGCTTGGGAAAGGGCAAGGCGAACCACTACCGCGATCCCGAGCGGCTGCGCGCGCTGCGCGAGGGCATGAACGGCTGCGACCTGATCTATGCCTCGACCGCGCCTTTGGCCGCGCGGCTGAAAGGCCACGGCCTCACCGCGCCGATCGTGCATGGCGACATCTATTGCTCGATCGATCCCGATGCGATCCCCGGCGCCTATCCGTCGACCGGCCCGATCGTCGGCTATATGGGCACCAGCGGGCACGCGGCGGATCTGGGCTTGATCGCGCCCGCGATCGAGAGCCTGATGGACGCGCTGCCCACGCTCGGCTTCGAGACCTTCGGCACGATCAAGCCGCTGCCCGAGCTTGCGCGCTTCGGCGCGCGCGTGATGCATCACGGCCCGGTGCCGAACTATCCCGGCTTCATCGAGAAGCTCGACACGCTGGGCTGGTGGGTCGGGCTGGCGCCGCTCGAGGACAACGCGTTCAACCGCTGCAAGGCCGACACCAAATGGGTCGAGTACAGCCATGCCGGTATGGCGGTGGTGGCGCAAGACCTGCCCGTCTATGCCCGCGCCTGCGAAGGCGGCACCGGCATCCTGGCGAACGACGCCGCGGATTGGCGAAGCGCCATCTGGCACCTGCTGCGCAGCGCGCAAGCGCGCGAGGCGCAGGTTAAGGCGGCGCGCGAGAAGCTGCGCACGACCTATTCCCACGCGGCATTGTGCAGGCAGGTACAGGACGTCTTCGAGCAGGCGCGGGCGATAGCGGCATGAGCATGCGCGTCTTCATCACCGGCGGCGCCGGCTTCATCGGATCGGCGCTGACGCGCATCCTCGGCGCCAACGGCGCGGAAGTCGCGATCTTCGACAATTTCCTGGAGCAGGTGCACGGGCCCGCGCCCGGCATCGCGCTTCCCGCCGAGATCGTGCGCGGCGACGTGCGCGACGCCGAGCTTCTGTCGGCCACGCTGGCCCGTTTCAAGCCCGACGTGATCGTGCATCTGGCGGCCGAGACCGGCACCGGACAGTCCGCCGACGAGCCCGCCCGTTACACCTCGGTGAACGTGGTCGGCACCGCGAACCTGCTCGAAGCCGCGCGCCGCGTGCCGCCGAAGCGCATCGTGCTGGCCGGCACGCGCGCGGTCTATGGCGAAGGCGCCTATCTCGACAGGACGGGACGCAGGACGGTACCCGAGCCGCGCCGCAACGAGGACATGGTCGCCGGTCGCTTCGGCGTCTATGACGACGGCGTCGAGCTCTCTCCCGCGCCCACGCCGGAAGACAGCCGGCCGAGGCCGAGCTCGGTCTACGGCTCCAGCAAGCTGATGCAGGAATACCTGCTGCAGCAGACCCAGCCCGCCTTCCCGCATGTGATACTGCGCCTGCAGAACGTCTACGGTCCGGGACAGTCGCTGAAGAACCCTTATACCGGCGTGCTGTCGATCTTCTGCCAGCAGGCGCAGAACGGGCAGCGGCTGAACATCTACGAGGACGGCGAGATCACGCGCGACTTCGTCTTCGTCGACGACGTCGCGCGCGCCTTCGCGCTGGCCTGCACCGAGGAGCGCGCACTCGGCCGGACCATCAACATCGGCACCGGGCGGCCGCTCTCGATCCGCCACGCAGCCGAGACGATCCTGGACAAGCTCGGGCTGGCGCGCGACCGCTACGACGTCAGCGGCATGTTCCGCGCGGGCGACGTGCGCTATGCGGTGGCCGAGGTGACGAAGGCGCGCGAGCTTCTGGGCTGGTCGCCGAACGTCGCGTTCGAGGCCGGCATCGCGGTGCTGGTCAAATGGGCTCAAACCGGCGGCTGATGCCGGCCGACGAGCTCAACTTGGCAGCCGACGCTTTTCGGCCTGGTATTTGGCAAGGTTCTCGCTGCGGCTGATCTTGCCGCTGGTGGTTTTCACCAGCCAGCCAGGCGCCACGACATGCACCGAGGCGCCCGTCAGCCCGAACGCCGCCTCGATCGCGTCGCGCACGGATTTGCGAAGGGCTAAGGTCTCGGCCGCCTCGGTCTCAGCGATCACCAGCAGCTCCTCGCTCTGCGACATCTCGCTGTAACGGCCGATGGCGACCGCGCGGCCGGGCTTGATGCCCGCGACCGTGTTGACCACCGCCTCGACGTCGTGGGCATAGAAGTTGCGGCCGTTGACGATGATGAGGTCCTTGATCCGTCCGGTGACGAACAGCTCGCCGCCGTCCATGAAGCCGAGATCGCCGCTGCGGTACCACTCGCCCGAGAACGCCGCCCTGGTCTCCTCCTCCAGCTTGTAGTAGCCGGAGAACAGGCACGACCCCTTGACCGCGATCTCGCCGTCGATGATGCGGATCTCGAGTCCCTCGATCGCCGGCCCGCACGAAAGATAATCCCTGCCGTCGCGCGTCAGGCGCCGCGGCGGCACGCCGGGCCGCGTCTGTGTCACGGCGAATACGGTCTCGGCCATCGCATAACAAGTCTGCAGCTTCGCCGGTTCGATATCGAACGCAGCGGCGAACTCGTCGAAGGTCTCGGGCTTGCACGGCTCGGAGCAATCGATGAAGGCGCGCATCGAGCTCAAGTCGTAGGTCTCGTCGCCGCGCGTGCGCACAAGGTGATGGAACGCGAAGTTCGGCAGCCAGGTCCAGCGCGCCCGGCGCCGCGCGATCTCCTCCAGCAGCATCGCCGGCCGCGCCACCCATTCGAAGGCGTCGAGGCTCGCGATGGTGCCGCCCGCGATCAGCGGCAGCATGAAGCAGGCGATCAGACCCATGTCGTGATAGAGCGGCAGCCAGCTCGCGATCGTGTCGCCCGCCTCGAAGCCCAGCGCCTTCGAATACGCATCGATCTGGAACAGGATCGCGTCGTGGCTGAGCGCCACGCCCTTCTTCAACCCCGTCGTGCCCGAGCTGTGCTGCAGCAGCGCGACGTTCGCGCCGCCCCGCACGCGCCAGTCTTTCAGCGGCGCGAGCCCGCGCTCGCTGCCCGCGACGCACACCGCATAGTCGCGCACCGAGATCATCGCCTCGAGCTGCGCCGCGTTCTCGGCATAGGTCACGATGCAGCGCGCGGCGATGCGGCGGAACAGCGTGTCGTGGCTGCGCCAATAGAGCGCCGGGTCCTGCTTCGGCGTCGGGAACGGCATGAAGGATGGCACGCAGCCCGCGATCATCGCGCCCAGGTAGGCGGGATAGATGTCGGGCCCATGCTTCAGGATCACGATCACCACGTCGCCCGGCCGGCAGCCGAGCTCGACCAGCCGCGCGGCCCAGCGTTCGGCCGCGTCGACCAGCCCGCCTACGGTTAAAGTGGTGACGGACTCGGCGACGGTGACCTCGGCGAAGACGTCGTCCGGCCGCTCGCCGAGGCGCCGCACGAGGTTGTCCAGGATGGTCGCTGCCGGCATGCGAATCTTTTATCGCAGATGCGCGGAACTGTGCTAGGCATCCGCGGCATCGCGAGGGACTTTCCATGCAGCCGGACGTGGACGTGGCCGAAGGCGTCGCGGCGGTGATCCGCAAGGCGTTCGGCGATCCGGGCCTCGCGGTCACGCGCGCGACCGAGGCCTCGGACGTCGACGGCTGGGATTCGCTTGCGCATGCGACTCTGATGATAATGATCGCGCGGAAATTCCGCATCGACGTGACCGAGAGCGAGAGCAACGCGCTGGTGAACGTCGGCGACCTGATCGACCTGGTGCAACGCAAGCTGAGCGCCCGATGAGCGTAACCGAAGCCCGTCCGGCGAATTACGACCGCATCGTCGGCGCAGAGGGCTGGCAGTTCATCTCCCGGATCGACGGCATCGACGAGAAGAACGCGGCCGCGATCCGCCTGAGCGAGGCCGAGCTCGTCCATTGGGCGCGCACGCTCGAGTTCCGCGCCGCCTGGTGCGCGCGCCGGGGCGCCGCCTACCACTTCATGGTCGCGCCCAACAAGGCGTCGGTCTATGGCGAGTTCCTGCCGCCGGGGCTGGCGCCGTCGCCCGACCGCGATCTCTGCGCGCTCACGCGCCACCTCGCGGCGAACTCCGACGCGGTGCTGCTCGACCCGCGGCCCGCGCTGCTCGACGAGAAGCCGAAGCGCGACGTCTATTTCCGAGGCGACGAGCATTGGAACTCGATCGGCGCCTTCATCGCCTATACGCAGCTGATGCGCGAGGTCACGAAGACCGTCGCCGCGCCGATCCTCGCCGAAGCCGAGCTGAAGGCGACCGAGAAGCCGTTCATGGGCGGACTTGAGGCGCTGGCGGAATCTCCCGAGCCCGAGCGCATCAAGGGCCTGGCGATCAAGCAGGCGCGGTCGAAGGAGATCTTCGTCAACAAGCGCGACGGCCGCGGCAAGGTGCAGGTCTTCGCGCACGAGGATGCGAGCCTGCCCCGCGCCGTCGTGCTGCGCGATTCCTTCGGCAGCTTCATGCTGCCGTTCCTGATCGAGAGCTTCTCGCGCGTGGTCGTGGTCAGCAGCCGCGCGGTGCTGCTCGACCTGGTGCGAAGCGAGAAGCCCGACGTCGTGATCCACGAGCTGTGCGAGCGCTATCTCGACGCCGTGCCCGACGACATCCGCGCCAAGCCGTTCCGCACCATGTGCGACATCGACGCCGCCGACCTGCCGGCGCGGGCGGGCTGACGATGACGGCGCTCGAGGTCTTCGCGAAGCTGACGGGCGTCGATCCCACATCGCGGCTGGGGCCTGCCGCGGACGGCGATGCGCTCGATCTCGTCGAAGACGTCTGGTTCGCCAGCGACACCGAGCTTCGCCTGCGCGTCTCGTCGCGCAAGTCGGACGCGCAGATGCGCTTCTATCAGGCCGACCGGGCGGCGGGCGGACTGGTCGAGATCGGCGCGCTGGAGCTCAAAGGCGACGGTGCGCTTTTCGCCGACGCGGCGACGCGCAATCCCTTCCTGCCGATCCTGGTCGCGGTGTCCGACGGGAGCGCGGGCGTGCTCGCCTTCCCGTCGCTCTGCCGCGGGGGCGCGCATTACGGCGAGCTGCGCGTGCTGGCGGAGTGGCCGAGCTACATCACCGCGCTGCGCCGGGTGTCGCGCGCGCTCACCGACGAGTTCCTGGGTTGGCCCGATGCGTCGCCCTTCGCCGTCGGCGAGCTGAAGATCGACGTGCGCGAGGCCACCGGCGCCGAGCGGATATTCTCCGCCGCGTTCAAGCAATGGCTGCACGAGCTCTTCGCGCTGGGCCTGACGCTCGACGAGACCGGCCATGCGGCAAGCGACAAGGCGCGCGCGCATATCGAGCGCCGCGCGGCGTCCGAGGCGCCGGCGCGCAATTCCGGCCTCGGCCTCGCCCTTCCCGCCGACGCGCTTCCCACCATCGCAGCCCTGGTGTCGCGGCGCTTGAGCATTCCCGAGGACGCCGGCACGGCCGTGGGTTCCTATGTGATCGCGGATGCCGACAGCGGCGTCCCGCGCTGCAGCGTGTCGATGCCGCCCTTGAACGGATTCCTGCTCCCGCTTCAGCCGGCCGACGCGGCGATCCCGTTCCCGCTGCTCACGCGCGAAGGCGGCGCGGAAGGCGAATGCAAGGCGCCCCCCCTGCCGCTCGCCATCCGTTACTTGAGCCAGTCCGCGCCGCACGAGGCCTCGCTGCTGTTCCCGGCCGCGCCGGCGGCACAGGTCCTCAAGCGCAGCTTGAGCGGCGAAGAAAAGGCGCGCGCGCGCATCTGCGTGCTCGTGAGCGGCGAGGCGTCGACCTTCGCCGCCTCTCTCGCGCGCCAGACCCTTGCGGCGCAATGCGAGGTCGTCGCCGTCGACGGCAATGCCGCGATCAACGACGCGGCGGCAAAGGCGGGCGGCAACTACCTCCTGCTCGCGGACGGCAGCATCGCGCTGCACGACCCGCGCACGCTCGAGACGCTGTTGCTGCTGGCGCAGGAGGACGCGGTCGCGACGGCGAGCTGCGTGATCCTGCGCGAGACGCGGTTCGAGAAGGGCAGCGCGCTCAGCCAGCGCTCCGGTGGCCTCTATCCCGTCACGGTGTCGCTGAGCGGCGCGCCCAGCCTGGTGTTCAAGGAGATCGAGAGCCTGGCCGCCTTCCCGCGCGCGACCTATCCGGTCGTGGGCAACTCGTTCCGCCTCGCCCTGATCCGCACCGAGGTCTGGCGGCAGCTCTGCGGCCTCGACGCGCGCAACTTCCCCGTGGCCAACCACGACGTCGACTTCGCGCTGCGCGCCATCAAGGCGGGCTATGTGCATCTGTGCACCTCCGCGGCGACGGCGTCCGATCTCGGCGACGCGGCGCCGCGCGAGCAATCCGACGTGCTCTCTCTCGCCTATCTCCCCGCGCATCGCTGGCAGCAGGTGTTCGCGGCATCGGCGGTGATCCGGGACCTGCGCTGATGAAGCTCTGCGTCATCGTGCCCTCGCAGGACTACCTGAAGCAGGCGGGCGTGCGCATCCGCTATCAGCGCATCGCCAAGCACCTGGAAGAGCTCGGCACCGAGCTCTCCATCGAGGTGATCGACAATTTCAGCCGCACCACGGCGATCGACAAGGACGTCTATCTGCTCAGCAAGTGCAACGACGCCCGCGCCTATGTCGTGGCGCACAGGCTGGCCGCGGCGCGCAAGCTCGTCGGCGTCGACTATTTCGACGACTATCTGAGCCAGGTGTCCGACAGCCGCTTCGCGCGCATGCGCGACTGGTTCCGCGCCATGGCGGGCCTCGCCGATTTCGCATTGTGCTCGACGGAGCGGATGCGCGAGGTGGTGAGCGCGCTTTCGCCCGGCCTTCCCTGTCACGTCATGAACGATCCCTTCGAGCGCTTCGATCCCGCCGCCATCGCCGGAGTGCTGGCGCAAAAGCTCGAGCGCGCGCGCCGGCAAGGTGCTCGACGTCGCCTGGTTCGGCGTCGGCGACAACACCCATTTCCGCATCGGGCTGCAGGATCTGGTCGACATGGCCGAGACGCTGACCGCGCTCGCGGCCGGGCCGTTCGCCGTGCAGCTCACCATCTCGACCAATGCGCGCGCGCTGGAAGCGGACGCGCTTGCGATGCTGCGCCGCCTGCCCGTCCCCTTCACCGTCCGCGAATGGAGCGAGGACGGCGAGCGCGCGCTGCTGGCCGGGAGCCTCGCCTGCTTCCTTCCCGTCAGCGCGCAGCCCTTCAGCATCGCCAAGTCGCTGAACCGCTGCGTCACCGCGCTCGCCGGCGGCACGCAGGTGCTGAGCGCAGGCTTCCCGCTCTACCATCCCTTCGCCGAGTTCATCTATGACGACCCGGCGGCGCTTCTCGCCGATATCGCGCGCGGCGAGTTGCGGCTGCGTCCCGACACGGCCGAGGCGCTGGCCGAGCGCTTCGACCACATCGCCTCGCCCATCGGCGAATCCACCAAGCTCGCCCAGTTCCTTCTCGGCCGCCTGATCGAAAAGCGCGCACGTTCGCGCATCGCATCCGTGACGCCGTCGCTCGCCATCGTGCACGGCAGGCGCACGCCGGTCTGGTCGCACAAGATCGCGCAGCGCATGGGCCACCTCTCCATCGGCACGCCGGTGAGCCCGCCGGAGCTGAACTACGACGTCGAGTTCCGCCTGGTGCCCGGCACCGGCGAGGTCGAGGCGGTGATGACCGAGAAGGCCTGGCCCCTGCTGCGCCAGGATTGCCAGGCCGCGCTCGAGCCCGCCAAGGCGCGGTCGGGCCGGCCCGCCAAGCTGCTGCGCCTCTCCGGCGACGGAAGCCTTCGGGGCATCGCAGACAAGCCGTTCCCGTCGAAAGACGCCAAGCTGCGCACGCTTGCCTCTTACGGCGCGGTGATGGACGGCATGGTGGCGCGCACGCGGCACCTGTTCCCGGGCATCACCGCCTATGTCTCGGAATTCGACGACGCGCTGATCGCGGCCAGAGGCGAAGGAGCAGGCGAAGGATCGGGCGAAGAACGGAGCGAAGCGCCGTGACGCCGCGCGCGCAGGTCGTGTTCCTGGTCAACCTGCTCCAGGACGTCAACATCATAAGGCCACTGCTCCATCTGATCGCGGCCGAGCTCGACGTGCCGCAGGTGCTCGCCGTCACCGACAAGTTCATCGAGCGCGACAAGAACGGCATCTGGGGCGCGGAGCTGCGCGAGATCTCGCAAGCCACGGGCGCCGCGATCAGCGTCTACGATTCCGCCTGGACGGCGTATCAGCTGCTGCAGGACCGTTGCGGCGTCATCGTCGCGGCGAGCGAGTCCAACCTTGGCGCGCATCTGCACACCCACGACGTCTTCCGAGCCGCGCCCGCGTCCTATCTCAAGCTCACCTTGCAGCACGGCTACGAATGCGTGGGCTTCCTGCAGAACCGCGAGCACGTGCTGGCGCACGGCCACAACGTCTCGTTCGCGGCCGACGTGATCTGCGGCTGGAGCGAGCCGTCGATGCTGACCTCGGTCGTGGCGACGGAGCGCGCCAAGCTCTGCGTCACCGGACCGTCGACGCTGATCGAGATCGACGGCGGGCCCGCGCCGGCGCGCACCACCACCGCGGCGGGGCTCGTCTGCGAGAACCTTCATTCGGTGCGGCTCAACGTCGGCAGCGACACCAAGTCGTCCTTCCTGGGCTCGTTCGGCGAGTTCTGCCGCCATCTCGAGCAGCGCGGCGAGAGCGTGGTGATGAAGCCGCATCCCGGCGGCCAATACGTCGTGAAGAACCGCGTCGAGCTTCCGCCCAATGTCGAGCTCAACAACAACCCGATCTACAAGATCGATCTCGGCGGCTTCGGCTACGGCATCTCGGCGCCGTCCTCGATCGTCATCGACCTCGCCATCGCCGGCGTTCCCGTCGCGGTATGGCGCGACCAGGACGGACGCATGGACACGAGCAACTTCTCCGGCCTCGCCTTCATCCAGGAGACGCGCGACTGGATCGCCTTCAAGCGCGACACCGACCTGCGCCGCGCGGCGATCCTCGAGCGCCAGCGCGCCTTCCTCCAGTCCACACGGTTGCTGATCGAACCGAAGGAGATCCGCCGCCGCTTCCTGTCGCTGATCGGCAACGGGCTTTCGGCCATGGCAAATGCGAGGCGGTCGCGGCGTCCGTTAACGCAAGCCCATTCGCAGATTGCGTGACGCCCGCAACCCGTCTATGCAAAAGAAAAAAGCGGACGGGGCATGTCGCAGCAACCTAAAGTCTATGTCGGATACGACAGCCGCGAGGACGTCGCCTGGCAGGTCTGCCGCCACTCGCTGCTGCGCCATGCGAGCCGCGACATCGGCGTCTTCCCGCTGCGCCAGACCATGCTGCGCGAGCTCGGCCTCTATACCCGCGCGGTCGAGACGGGCGCCTCCACCGAGTTCACCTTGACGCGGTTCCTGACCCCCTATCTCGCGGCGCATGAAGGCTGGTCGGTGTTCGTGGATTGCGATTTCCTGTTCACCGCCGACATCTTCGCGCTGCTCGACACGCTCGACGCCACGAAAGCGATCCACGTCGTCAAGCACGACTACACGCCGCGGCAATCGATCAAGATGGACGGCAAGGCCCAAGCCGTCTATCCGCGCAAGAACTGGTCGTCCTTCATCGTGTTCAACGGCGCGCATGACAGGGTCAAGGCGCTGACGCCGGAGCTGGTGAACTCGGCGCCGCCCGCCTTCCTGCACCGTTTCTCCTGGGTGCCCGACGACGAGGCGATCGGCGCGGTGCCGCTGGAATGGAACTTCCTGGTCGGCGAATACGACAAGACCCCAAGGCCGCCCGCGGCGATCCACTACACAAACGGCGGGCCGTGGTTCGACAACTGCCGCGACGTCGACTATGCCGATCTCTGGAACGCGGAGCACGACCTCGTGCTGGCCGGGCGGCGCGCCTGAACAAAGCTTCATCGCGCGGACGGAGCGCCGCCATCCGGCGCACGGCACACTGCGCGCATGAATTTCAACCTCCGCCGCCGGCCCAGCTCCGTCCGTCTCGTCGCCGCGAGCCTGGCCGGCAGCGTCGTGGGCATCGTCGTGCTCATCGCGACGCTCGCGGCCGATTGGGATCGTGTCGCGACGATGGTGCCGCCCGACCAGGGCCTCGGCGTCACGCTCGCAAGGATCGCGCTCACCGTGCTTCTGGGCGGCACGCTTCCCACCGTGCTGATAGGAGCCGTGCTGACGGCGCTCAAGCGGGCCAATGCCGTCACGCTGGTGCTCACCCCGGCCATCCTGTTCCTGCTCATCCTGGCGCGGATCGGCGACGCCGGCCTGGCCTATGCCGTGCTTCCCGCCATGATCGCGGGAGCGGCGGCGATGCTGTGGCTTCTCGCAACTGCGAAGCCGGCACCCGAGCCGGTCCATCTCGTCTTCGAGTGACTGGCTGCGCAATCCGGCGTAGAGTCCGCGCCGTCACGTCAACCCGCATTCCTCCCCGACCTGAGAGAACCAGTCATGAGCGACCTCGAAATCGCCCGCGCGGCGAAGCTTGAGCGTATCGAAGACGTGGGCGCGCGCATCGGGCTGCCGCCCGAGGCGCTCTATCGCTACGGTCCCTACAAGGCCAAGGTCTCGCTCGATCACATCCGCAAGCTGGGCGCCGCGAAAGGCAAGCTCGTCCTCGTCACCGCGATCAACCCGACGCCCGCGGGCGAGGGCAAGACGACGACGACGGTGGGGCTCGGCGACGCGCTGTCGCGCATCGGCAAGCGCGCGGTGATCTGCCTGCGCGAGCCTTCGCTCGGTCCCTGCTTCGGCATGAAGGGGGGCGCGGCCGGCGGCGGCTATGCCCAGGTGGTGCCGATGGACGAGATCAACCTGCACTTCACCGGCGACTTCCATGCCATCACCGCGGCCAACAACCTGCTCGCGGCCCTGATCGACAACCAGATCTATTGGGGCAACCCGCTGGGCATCGATCCGTCCAAGATCTCGTGGCGCCGGGTGATGGACATGAACGACCGCGCGCTGCGCGACATCGTGGTCGGGCTGGGCGGCAACGGCCAGGTGCGCGAGGACGGCTTCGACATCACCGTGGCGTCCGAGGTCATGGCGATCTTCTGCCTCGCCAAGTCGCTCGGCGACCTCGAGGAACGCATCAACCGCATCGTCGTGGCGCGCGATTTCGGCAAGAAGAACGTCACCGCCGCCCGGGTCCAGGCCGCGGGCGCGATGTCGACGCTGCTGCGCGACGCGATGCAGCCGAACCTGGTGCAGACCTTGGAGCACACGCCGGCCTTCGTGCATGGCGGGCCCTTCGCCAATATCGCCCATGGCTGCAACTCGCTGATCGCGACCGAGACCGCGCTCAAGCTGGGCGACTATGTCGTGACCGAGGCGGGCTTCGGCGCCGATCTGGGCGCGGAGAAGTTCTTCGACATCAAATGCCGCCAGTCTGGACTCAAGCCTTCGGCCGCGGTGATCGTGGCGACCGTCCGCGCGCTCAAGATGCACGGCGGCGTGGGCAAGAACGATCTGGCCAAGGAGAACGTCGGCGCCATCGAGGCCGGCATGGCGAACCTGCTGCGCCACATCGAGAACGTGCGCAAGTTCGGCGTGCCGGTGACGGTCGCCATCAACCACTTCACCAGCGACACCAAGGCCGAGACCGACGCGATCTCGGAAGCCTGCCGCAAGGTCGGCGTGCATGCCCATCTCTGCCGCCACTGGGCGGACGGCGGTGCGGGCGCCGAGGACCTGGCGCGCGAGGTCGTGGCATTGGCCGACGGGGCGACGTCCGATTTCAAGCCGCTCTATCCCGACGACATGACGCTGGCCGACAAGATCAGGACCATCGCGCGCGAGATCTATCGCGCCGCGGACGTGTCGCTCGCGCCCGAGGCCGAGAAGAAGCTGCAGCAATACGAGGCCGACGGCTTCGGCAGGCTGCCGATCTGCATGGCCAAGACGCAGTACAGCTTCACCGCCGAGCCCGACATGCGCGGCGCGCCCACGGGACACATCCTTCCGGTGCGCGACGTGCGGCTGTCGGCCGGCGCAGGCTTCGTCGTGGCGCTGTGCGGCGCGCTGATGACCATGCCGGGCCTGCCGCGCGAACCGGCCGCCTATCGCATCCGCGTCGACGCGAACGGCGAGATCGACGGGCTGTTCTGAGATTTGTCATTCCCGGCGAGCATCGGCGCGATGGCGTCGATGCGAGGGAAGCACAAACCAAGTTACAAGGGAATCCACGTCGATTGCGCGCTGATCACTGGCGGCCCTGGATTCCCTTCCCCTCGCATCGCTTCGCGACGCTCGGCGCGGCCGAGCGCGGGCTCGTCGCAGGCCTGCTCAATGCGACGCACAGCTTCTATGGCGAGCTGCCGCCGGCGCGCTCGGCTGGGAATGACACCCTACTGCCCCTTCCACGCCGGCTTGCGCTTTTGCGCGAAGGCGCGCGGGCCTTCCTGGAAGTCGTCGCTCTTGAACAGCGCCTCGACGGCC
>Ga0213876_10000888_pt1 | contig 20029 bp, 19 predicted proteins | sample BarmaccomBMRX_R9_FD_160113 | JGI IMG/M metagenome (GOLD analysis project Ga0213876, IMG submission 160113) | Root-associated microbial communities from Barbacenia macrantha in rupestrian grasslands, the National Park of Serra do Cipo, Brazil - RX_R9 | ecosystem: Host-associated > Plants > Roots... | reverse complement strand
AAGATCCGCAGCTTGAGAAGTTTGACAGGCTGGTAACATGTTAGTCTGGTGTAATCGATGGGTTACTTAAACGCTAAGTCGCAATTTGGTTTGTCCTGTGCTTTGGCTTTGCCGGTTAATCCGGACTTCAGCATCGATTTCTCCCGGCTCAGACAACATGCCCGCCATGTGCTCGCAGCGGGTTGTTCCACCCTTACGGTGTTCGGTACCACGGGTGAGGGGGCTTCGGTCAGTCTGGTCGAGCGCGAGCAGATTTTGGACGCCTTCTTGGCAGCTGGACTCCCTTTAAACGAGCAGGTCCTCGGCGGGGTCGCGGCCTCTGCGGTCGGCGATGCCGTCGAGCAGGCGCGATTATTGATGGATCGCAACTGTCGCGGCGTACTGCTGGCGCCCCCTTTCTATTTTAAACACGTCAACGACGAAGGCCTTTACGCCTGGTTCGCACAAGTGTTCGAAAAGTTGGGAACGCAGGCACGCGACGTCATACTCTATCATATCCCGTCGGTGACTGAAGCAGCGCTTTCAGTCGAATTGATTGGACGATTGAAATCAACCTTTCCGGAGGTGGTGGTGGGGGTCAAAGATTCCGGAGGCGACTGGGCCTATACCGAGAGGCTCCTTAGTGAGCATAGCGACTTGACGATTTTGATTGGAGATGAGCGTCATCTTGCCGCCGGTGTGCGTCTCGGGGCCAAGGGAGCTATTTCCGGATTGGCAAACGTTTGTCCGGCCGAAATCTTGCCTCTGGTTCAGTACGGTAAAGATAACTCTCGGATCATCGATCTGGTCAATGCGGTGTCGAAGTACCCGGTAACGCCAGCGGTTAAAGCACTGATTGCCCGGGAAAAGAATGACGACGGTTGGTTAAATGTGCGAGCACCTTTAACCCGGGTCTCCAGTCAACAGGCGAATGAACTCGCTTCAACTTGGGATGGCATCTTCCCCGGATGAACGGGAGCTGACGCAAGACCGCAAAGACGAAGAGAAATTTCACAGCAAGGCCACAAAGGCCACAAAGAAGCAATCTTCTGTTTCAGATCTTCGCGGCCTTTGTGGCCTTGCTGTGAAATTTTTTGTTTTTCTCCCAGCTCTTTTTGTGACTCCCCTGTGGTCTAGCTCAAGGTTGACCCCCTACGGCGTTTGACCTTTTTGTTTTGGACTTTGAGCTGGGGAAACTCGCGTTTGTCTTTATGAAAATAGCAGATCTCAACGAGCGTCGGCCAGATCTCGAGCGACGCATGAATCTGACTGATGACATCATCGACGATACGAGAAACGTTTTGCTGAAAGAAGTCGGGCTCAAAACCGTAGAAGGACCGCGCCAAGGTTTCTGCAAAAAGTAGAAGCGCCTGTTTGCGCTCAGGGATCCTGGTCGTGTCCGCAGCTTTTAAGACCCGAGCGTGTACCGTGGAAATCCGTTCCAAAATCTCTTCACTATCCCGCAACGTGACCTCGCCCTCGTAGTCAAAGCGGATGGAAAGATCGTCGACGCTTTCCAGCGAAGATTTTATTTTCTTCTTCAGGAGCGTACAGATCTCTTCGTTGAACACATCCATCGCCAACGGGCTTCTCATGTAGTTGTTTTTTACATGAGTCTGGGCCGCATCGGTATGAGCAGTGACAATGCCGTCTTGCTGGATCCATAGCCGGTAGATGTAGTCTTCGAATCTCAACCGGGTGGGAAAGAAGGGTGGTAAGCCTAATCGGTTATCGTAGCCGGCGACCCCGCAATCGATTCGCCAGTTTTTGTTGGTTACAGCGGGCCGGAAATTTTCGAGAACGTAGACCGCATTAAGCTCGTGCAGGTCATGATGCTGCTGGTTCTCGTCGTGCAGATACATCTCCAGGTAGTCGAGCGCATCGATGTCGTTGGTACCGGTGCGGAATGTCTGGGCAATCTTGACTACTGAATTTTTGGAAACCGGGCCTCGCTCCAAAAGGAGCGAATTTTCGACGGCGAACTCTTTGGTGATGTTCGTTTCCAGATCCATCGAAGTATCGATTAAAAGGTTACCACTTTCGAAGTTATCTGGCACTTCGCTTACTTTTTTGCCGAGGACGTCTTTAAAGGACATCAAGATATCGAATGATTTCTCGATGTAACCGTTATCGCCGCTCGTTTTCAGGTGCCCCCGACTGACCTCATCCGGGCGGAGCGATTCCGGGCTGCTCTCCACCAACGCGTAGGGCCGCATATCGTCATCGGCGCTGACCAAGAATGAGCCCAGTGTGTAAATGAGCGAAAAATTGCGGTTACCACCATAACTGGGCCGGAAAAGTGTCCGCACCAAGGATTCGAGTTTTTTATCCCGCAGTTTCTTGTTTAGAAACTTCAAGAACTGCTCCTTTTCTCGAGGGCCAACGTAGTAGAGGTCGTTGACGGTTTTGGTCTTCTCGAGCTGAGGAAAGTATTTCTCGTGATTGGCGAGGCTGGAGTCATCGAAGACGATCATTTTGACCGAGTGGCCGTTGGTCCAAAAATGTTCGTCGTAAGCCTCAATCGTTTCCGGGACATCACGTAGACGATAGGTCGGTATGGCAAAGACGGTCTCAGGCAATTTCATTAAATGAACAAAAGATAGATCGAGAAACAGCACTTAAAGCGAGTTGCGTGCCCTGGCAGGGTGTCACTTGTCTTAAGTCACGGATGAAGAGCGACTTATCGAATGGGCAGCATTGTTTCTCATGCTATCTTGTTTCGCATCCTGCGACCATTGTGGATGGCAAGCCTCGCAAATGGCGAGAGCACGGCGATGAGCTCGGCGCGCTCCTTGTGCGCTTTAACATCCCGCGTGGCAGGGCCTGTTTCCAAGGGCGTCGCGGCTATCCGAGCGCAGTCTCGGCACGGAGCGTTTGGTCGAAGGTACGCGCATGGGCCTGTCACGCCGAATGCGATGCCTCTCCGATTTGGGCGGGCAACATCGTAGCGGTCTGAATCTCGACTGGGGATTAGGCGTTGCGTTTCCAATCAAGTACGAATACGAGGACGAGAAAGGCCTGCTAACCAACCGATCACGGCTTTGGAGCCAAATCCGCTAACAGCTTTTCATAACGTGGATCTTGGCGAAGGGGCTCCCAATACGGCTCGCGCTTTAGAGGGCCGTAATAAAGACCGTTGGGTGCCTTGCTCAAAGAAGTGAGCATCGCAAAGGCCAGGTCCAACTCGTTTGTCCAAGCGTAAACGGTGGCCAGATTTAACTCCGGATAGGGGCCATCCACAGCGTCCTTGGAGATCGGCAAGAGGTCGACCGCGTGTTTGGCTTCCGCGATAGCGAGTTCTTTCCTGCCTAGCAGCGCGTCGATTACCGCTAACTGACTGAGCAACTTCGCATTCGCAGGCTCCTTCTGGACTCTTTGGTTTAATTGGTCTCGAGTTTCGACGAAGCTTGGGTTTGCGCCGGCTTGTTCCCCTTGGAGCCGAGCAAGCAAAATGGAATAACAAGCGACGGGAACGTTGACCCCTCCATTGGCGAATTCACCTTCGTCGTCGCCGCCATTCATCTTTTCGATGAGTGCCTTCACTTGAGTCCAATCACGATCCACGAAAGCAAAGGCGAGTCTCAGGCTTAGCACACCCCGATCGTCAGCGGTAGACGCTGGCAACGCAGCGAGTGCTGTCCGGATCGCGGTGTCATCCCCTGTCTCGTAATAGAAAAGGAATGGCTTTAGGGTTCTAAGGACTGGCTGGTCCGGATGGAGCTCGGTTAACCGATCGAAAGTCTGTTCGGCCGTGCGAAACTGGCGTACCTGCTGAAGAGTGGTAGCGAGATCTTCAACGAAAACCGAATTGCGTGGATCGTGGGTAATCGCGTCTTGAAACTTCTGGATCGCGTTTTCGAATTGTCCCTGGTGGCGATCGATATAGGCTTCGAGCGCGATCGCGTCAGCATCGTTGGGTAGGCCGCGTCTGGCGATGGTGAGCTGTACGCGTGCCTGATCATTGTCCCGATAGCAGCGGAAAAGATGAGCGGCATAAGCCAGGCGGACCTCTGGCAGGTCCGGTTCCAGGGCCAATGCGCGGCTGATTGCTGCGTCGCCCAAGGAGCGTTGTTCCGGGGTCGGACTGTAAAATAGATAGAGGAAGTCGTGTGCTTCCGCCGCACGGCAATAGGCTAGCGTGAACTTTGGATCAAGCTCGACGGCTTGTTCCAGCAGACCCACCGCGTCTGCCAACGGTTTGTGCACATCCGCAAAAGTTGCGGCAAGTCCAACGTTGATCAGCAACTCTTTAGCCCGCACATAGAGTTCATAGGCCTCAAGATTCTCGGTTGGTTTCTTTTGGATGTTTCGCTTTTCTTCAGGGGAAAGCGTGGCTGCCAGTTTGGTGGCGATGGTTTGGGCGACCTCGCTCTGAATCGCAAAGATATCGGTCCGATCGCGATCAAAACTGTCCGCCCAAATGGTTTTATCCTGGCGAGCATCAATCAGCTGGGTGTTAACCCGGACCCGGTTCGTATTGCGATTCACGGTCCCTTCCAACACCGTGGCTACACCCAAAGCGTTAGCGACTTGGCGGAGATCGCGTTTCTCGCCGCCGCGATATTGCATCACCGAGGTTCGGCTAATGACAGTGAGTTGGGCGATCTTGGCCAGATCGTTGAGAATGTCATCCTGGACTCCGTCGGCGAAATAGACGTCTTCTTTCTCGCCGCTAAGGCTTTCGAAAGGCAGAACGGCAATACTCTTTGGGGGGATGGCGGCGGCTACGGGGACAGCGTTTGATTCAATTGGTCTGTGGCCGCCAGCCACAAAGAACCAGACAAGGACGGCGGCGACCATGAACGCGCCGATTAAGCCGATCGCGGAAAGCAGCCGCTTTCCGGCGTTTGTGTGAGCAGAAGCGATCGAAGTGGGCGTTCGTTCCGGTTGCGCAGAGTTTTGGAGTGACCACGCTGCGGATTTCCCATTCAACAAGGCTTTCACTCTTTCGGTTAGATCCGGAAGGTGCCGCTCTAATGGAGCCGTGGTCGCATCGAACCAGTGTACGGTTTGCAAAAAATATCCCAAAACGTTGCGCGGTTCGACCGCTTCAGTTCGAAACGGGAGCACCGGGACATGCAAAGAGCAGGCTCTGCCTACTTCACGGTGGACATGATCAGAGTCGTTCGCGTGTCCGGAAAACACGAGTACGAACAATCGCGAGCTGGCAATACCCTGCAGGATGCCTTCGGTCCAATCGGTCCCCGGTTCGATATCGCGCGGTGCGATCCAACAAGACACTCCCGTTGACTCTAGGTGCCGGCAGATCGCATCGGCGACCTCTTTGTCTTTGCTGGAATGGCTGATAAAGACCTTAACGGCCATAAGGCGGCTGGGAGCTTTTAGCCCGCTTCGCTTGTAAATACCGGGCGTAAGTACAACAGCTGCAAGGACTAAGATTTTCTTTGACGCTCGCCTTCATGATAGCAGATTTCATTGATCAGGCAGGAATGGAATCCTGCCCCGTAAACTAACACCTCATTTTGACCATGCCAGAAGGCAAAGACAATCATCGGCAAGCCGTTGAGCATCACGAATCAGCGGCGAAACACTACCAGGACGCAGCTTACCATCACCGAGAAGCAGCCAAACATTATACCGCCGGAAACCATGAAAAGGCCGCGTACCATGCCCATATGGCGCATGGCCACCATTTGCATGCACACGATCATGCGTCAGAAGCGGCTAAACATGTTTTAGGGATGATGCGACCTCCGCAGTAGTAACATCAGCACGATAGAATCGACAACGGATGCTGAGGGGCGCTCCTAGAAAAGATAACCGGTAACCGTGAGCCGCAAATTCGGCCGCCTGGCCAGGGACTTCGATCCGAAGGTACCGCACCTCAGCTCCGTTATTGCCAGTAAGCCACAACCGCCACCGCGGCTTTCGCGGCATTGGGGTAGCCGCATGCCTGCGGATTTGGGGATGATGTTGAATGATAACCTCCTGGACTGTACTTGCGCTGCCTTTTATCACGCGTTGCAAGTCTGGAGTTTCAATGCGGCCGCTAGATCGTCCGCGCAGATGGTAACTGTTTCGGACAGTAAAGTTACCGAGCTTTACAAGCTAGCTTGCGGATACGATCCAAAAAAACCTGGGGAAGGTCCCGGCGGGAAAGCGCAACAGGTTTTGCGGTATTTGCTCAATCAGGGCGCTCCAATCGGCCAGCGCCGCCGAAATAAAATCCTCGCTTACATTGAGGTCGATCCTCGGCATGTCAACGATGTGAAACGAGCGATCAACGACTGCGGTTTGGTTTATGTCGGGTTCCATGTCCCCAAATATCTTGGGCCGCAGAATCGTCATCTTCCGAAAGTTTGGGATGTCGATCCGTCCAACCGACGAATTATCGGCGGGCACGCCGCGGTGTTACCGGGCTACGATGAGCATACTTTAGATGTCATCTCGTGGGGACGTTTTTATAAAATGACTTGGGCATTTTTCGGCAAATACGTCGACGAAGTTTATGCCATTGCCGATCAGGCTTGGATTGCCGCCACGGGTAAAACGCCGGGCGGCTTGACGCTCGAGGATCTCGAGACGCAAATGCACGCGTTGCGAGCAGCCGGCTGAACCACGGCGAGCCCGGACAATCGTAAGTCTCAGCACATTAGTCGTGATGCTGATGGCAGTCGTGTTACCATTCTCGCTCATCGGTTCCGCTATCGGGTTGGTGCCGCTACCTCCTGCCTACTTCTTTTGGTTAGCCGGAATCTTGTTAGTCTATTGCTCGGCTGTCCACTTCATCAAGAAATGGTATTTGGCGGCGGACAGGCAGGGCGGCCGCTTCTTGGGATCGTAACCAGGGATTAAAACCCCTGGCTAAGTCCTGATGTCCCTTCGGGACAACCTGTAAACCTTACGCCGTTGCCAATCGTTTCTGGTGAAGGCCTGCCTCATCGCTGGATAGACTTGCTTCGTCGGGATCGGCGCCTACCGAGTTGGCACCGGTGTTGCCGTCGCTGCTTCGTACAATTGCATACGCCACCGACGTCAGATGCGCGTTGATGCGACGGAAGCAATTCAGCAGATCGAAAAAGCTTGTATCGGGCTTTTGGCCCGGTCCCAAACGCGCCAGATGCTGTCGACGAATAGCGCGGTACCGGTCGCTGATCTCTTCTTTTTCTTGGATGAAGCGGTTTGCCATGCGCACGTCTTGAGCCATTAACAAAACCGTCGCTTTATGGACCCGTTCCAGAGTCCGGTTCACAATGTTTTCTAGCTCGCTGGAGTCTTCCGTGGGGAGTTCCTTGGTTAAGCGAGAGTAGGGGATAGCAGCGTCCACCAAATCCCGTTTTATCAGGGTCGCCGCGATGACCAATTCTTGTGAGTAATCGAGGAGATTAAACCGCCAATTAATATCTTCGTCGTTAAGGTTTTCGTCTGCGATTTGCTCCAGATAATCTTTGAGCTCGGTTTGAATGGCGACAACCCGGCCGTACAAGTCTTCTAGTTTAGTCTTCATGTCGCGATTCTGGTTCGTACACATCGTCCAGACAGTCCGTAGCATTAGTCGCAAGTGATCCAAGATCCGGGATTCCTCTCTGACGGCTTGGCTTAGCGCTAAAGAAGGTGTTTGCAGAAGGAGCGGATCGAGGAAGATCCCGGGTTCATCCTGTTCCTCCATAGGTTGGGATGGGACCAGGTAGGTAAGTCCACGGGAGATAGAAGACAACGCCGGCAGGGTGCAAAGCCCGATCACCAAGTTAAAAACGGTGTTTAGATTCGCAGCGTTCCGATCGATACCTCCGGGTACGGCGGTCATCAAGTACGACGCGAACTGGGAACCGGCCAATAATATCAAGAGGGCGAAAAAAGTTTTGAGCAGAATGCTGGCGAGCGCCAGACGCCGGCCTTCAATGCTCGCCCAGCCTGCAATCATCATGGTTAAACCGATGCCGAGATTTGCCCCGAGCACCCAGGGCACCAACACAGCACCGGTTACTAAACCGCTTTTAGCTAAACCGATGCCTAACCCGATGCACGCGGTCGAGCTCTGAAGCGCGAGCGCCAGTAACCCGGTACAGACGAAAACTAGCCAAGGGTAGTGCTCGACGATAGCAAACAGCGCTTTCATGTCTTGGCTGTTGGCGGCCAGTTTTCCCGTGTTGCTGATGATGCTCATCGCTAAGAAAACCAGCCCAAGCCCCAAGCAAATCTGTCCGGTTCCACGGAAGATCGCGCGTTGCAGAAACAGGAAGCCGAGTCCGCCGGCTACGATAAAAACACCGGCGAAGTCCTGCAAATCGAGGGTAATCAGTTGAACGATAACGGTGAGGCCAACATTTGCCCCTAAAACCACCGCCAGCATACGCCCGGCGGTCAATGTACTTTGGTTTAGGATCTGGACCGACAACACCGCGATGGCGCTGGACGAAGGAGAGATCAGACCTGCTACTATACCGGAAAAGAAAGCTTTATAACGATTCTTGGCTGTCTCCTGTAGCCACTCGACGAGCTGGTTTCCAAACAGACGGTCGAGGCCTTTCCGAAGATATCGCATCCCGAGCAGGATCAGAATGATCGCTGAAGTCAGGTTAAGTAGGGCCATGATCGTCTCCTGGTTTGGGCGGTCAGTGAATGGGTCCAACCTGTCACATGTTGGTCGGACTTCCACGATAGAAAGGATCAAGGATTCGCCCGCGCACCCGTTTAGCACTAAACAAGCTCATAACAGGATCACCAACGGAATCGGGCCAGATTTAGTTAATGTCGTCCAAAACATAAATCGCAATGTGCGCTCCGATCGTTTCCGGGTGTTCCAGCCGAGGTTAACGAGCAGTTGCTTAGGACGGATCACGCGCTGATAGGAATATCGCGAGGTTGCCAGATACGTTCCAAAGCGGCTTGCCTCCAGGCTTTGGGAACAAACGCACTACGGGAACATGCCAAGCTTATTCGAGGACGAGTACGACGACGAGTACGAGAACGAAAAGCGGCAGGAGCTTTTTTTTGTAACGATAGATGGCGAAGGCCAAACACTTGCCACATCCGCCGTCTGGCCGAAGTGCGTAACAAAAAGCCTGTGGGGAAGGGACGTGCTGGCTCGCCCGTCCCTGGCCCTATCGTTAGCGATTTATTTAGCTTGTATCCTGACTTGTTGGGTGCCACCGGAGTTAGTTGGCACGTGGATCTCTTCACCTCGGTTTGTATTGACGATCTGGAATGCGGCGGGCGAATTGTTCAGCCGCACCGACTTGATCTGGGTATTAACCGGGAAGGTGTATCCGATGGTTAAGCTCCAGCCAGCCGGAGCCGAAACCGTCGTGACATAGTTTATTCCTGCACGCTTCACTGAGACGGCGATCTGATCGGAGCCGACGTGCAGATTGTTAATCGAGAGCTCTTTCCAGGAATCGGGCAGGTCTGGCACGACCGCCAAAGTTTTTGCGGGAGCATCCGGCTTGATCCCGAGGTATAGCGCCTCGAGCGGCCAGTGAATGCCATAGGAAGACCAGGCCTGCATGACCATAGCCCCGCCGAATGGGTTGCCTCCGCTGAAGTAACTGTAATCTGGACTGGGGAATAACTCCGGTAATGCGCCGGGCTGCTCGACGTCCAGTTCATCGGCGACGAATTCAATATATCTAAGCGATTGGTCCATTCGCCCGTAATTGGCCTCAGCGATGGCCATTACACCGGTATTCACCGCGGAGGCTTGACGACTGCCCTGAATGGCCGGGAGGCTTTGGCCTTGTTGATAGAAACCAGTCGTTCCGGTAAAGGTAGAAGACTCAAGTTGTGGGAAGACCGTTGCCGCGTCCGCCGGCAAAGCGAAACTCGTCTCCATCGGTGTAGCATTTATCCAGTAGAGCTGCTCCAACTGGCTGTACCCAGGTCCGGAGCCTAGTGTTGCAGTGGGATCTGTCGGTACCGCTTGACTGAGGCCCAAAGAATCGGCAAAGAGACCCTGACTCGAGATCCACCAGTCCGGCCTGAACTTGCTAAGCAGCGTGGCAGCCTGCGTTGTGGCCATTTTACTCGTGGCGGTGTCTCCTTTGCTATTCGCCATTTCGGCCAGATCATTCAGCGCGCGAATGGTGTACACGGCTACATCGAGTTTCACCGCTCCCATGCCATTCGCTTCGACCATGCCGGCACCTTCAGGCCAACCGTCCGGATTTAAATTGGCAGTAACCAATTTACTGGTGATATAGCTGAGCCCGGCCTTGATGAAATCGTAGTTGTCGTCCCGAACAGAATCATCGCCCGACCAGCGCCAGAGGGTGGCAGCCGCGGTGGCGAACTCCGCTGTTTCGTTTACGTCACCGTCTTGCGCATTGGTGCCAAAGTAGATCGAGCCGTCGGTGACGATCTCATGTAGTACTTTGCCGGTGGAGCCATTCACCAACTGTGAAACCTGCCGGATAGTAGCTAAATGGTTCTTTGCTTCTTGCCATTGCCCAATCGCGGACAATGAAAAGGTGCTATAGGCGCCATCTGTACCGAAAAACCAGGGATAATCCGGGTATCCAGCGCCGAAGCCGGAAAGAACGGAAAATGTCGGCGTGAGCGGGGACGGGTAGACGGTTCCTTCCTTGGTATCACGAACCATCATATCGCGAACCGTTCTTTGCATATCAGCCAAGTTCAGTTTACCCCAATCAAAAGCAGCCTGTATGTCGGTGTCTGGCACCCGGATTTGTGCCTGGGAAAGCACGTTCTGTCGCCCGGAGATTTTTTCGCTGAGCAGTTCATCCGGAGACGCCAACCCCGTCGTCAGCGCTCCCGAAGCCTCCGACTCATCCACATTCGAGCCTGCAATGGCGAACCAGACCGTCGTGCTGGATTTTCCTTTGAGATTGACTTGAAAACTCAGAGCCCCGGTAGCGCCGTTGTGCTTAGATGTGTTCAGGGGATAGCTAGGGCCAAGTGGTTGAAAACCTGTCTGGTGATCCTGCGGGTCCAGGGCCGCACCGACGAGCGCATACCATGCCGCGCGGCTAAGCGCAGGTTGTGCAGGTTGAAGGAACTGCAGCGCTCCCAGTGTCGAATCAAAAGAGACTTGATCCTGTAGATGGAGTGATTCGGAGGTGGGGGTGGTACCACTCCATGGATAAGCCGGAATCAATTCGCTTTCAGCTTGGATGGCCAGGGTGAAGCTGGTGTCACCTGGACTGGAGTTGCTCAACTGCACTCCGATCAGCACGACCGGCAATCCGTCCGGGGCGAATTGGGTCTCGCTGATCGCAAGCCCGTTAGTCGGTGGTAACTCCAACCGGACATAGCCTTCGCCACTGACGAACTTTGTAGCTGCAGGCAACAGGTTGCCATTCAAGAAAAACTGGAACTGATTGAGGAGTTTGATCGGGTGTGCCCATACGCCACCCATTTGCCCGGTAATGTGCCAGCCTATTCCGTTCGGATTGAGGCTGACCGCCGGAACCTGGCTGCCGTCCTGGACGCCGACGACGTAGGCGCGATCACCCGCGGCCACGTAACGCTTCATATTCAGGTTTTGCTCATTTTCCCTTTCGAGGGGCTGATTCTTCAATGGGATCTGTGCTGCCCGGATGCCCGGCGCGGCCAGAAGAGAACCAGCTATCAGCACGGTCCATATGCTTAATCGAGGTTTCACTTTATGTTCCTTTGTTGTTGGGGTTTCATCTGGGCTTCCGCCCAAGGTGAGGAGGGGGAGAAAGGAATCTTCCTAGCCCGCATTTTTCCTGACGAGGCTAGAAGGTCTGATCTGGTGTTCGCAGGTAGAGCGAGCTCCGTCCTTATGGTTAAACCCAAAATATCAGGCTCATCGTCCATGATGCGCTCTTCCTGTTTAGGACCGCGTTGTTCTTGGCGGACGTGCTACCGAGCCTCGCTCGATCAACTCAATCGAAAGCAGCCGCAACTCCGAAGTGTACGGTACATCTCCGGCGACGATCGAAGCTGCCACTTGCCCCTTGGTTCTTGACGGCTGCCGAATTGTGGTTAGCGCAGGAACACAGCTGGTGGCTTGGGGTATGTCGTCAAATCCGACGATGGAAAGATCTCGCGGCACCTGTAACCCGAGTTGAGCGGCAGCGTGCAGCGCCCCGATCGCCATCCGGTCGCTCATGGAGAATATCGCGGTTGGCCGGCCGCGTTTTTGTTTCAGGAGACTCTTGGTCCAAAAAGACGCTTCGGCGTCGTCATTAGTCCGAATCTCGTAGATTGGGACTACTGCCGGATCGACCCTAACCTTCCTTAAGGCATCGGCGTACCCAAAAAGACGTTGGCGCGTCACCGGGGCGTAACATTTTTTGACTCGTTCATCGGTTACCGGGCCGGAGTATCCGTCGGGCATCATTTCCAAAGATAGAATGGCTATCCGGCGGTGGCCGAGTTGTAAGACATGATGAGCGATCGCCCTGGCCGCGGCTCGATCGTCGATTCCAACAGCTGCGACCGCGGGGAGCTTGCTCATATCCACGGTCACCGTGGGCAGCTGTCTGCCCAGGATGCGTTTGACAATCGAACTATGGTCGGGGATAGCGTAGAGAATGAAGCCATCGACGGCCACTTTGTCGACGGCGGTCAGCTGGGAGCTATCCGGCACTGGAGGTAAGACGGTTAACCCGTACTGGTGTTTTTCGCAGACCTCGGAAATTCCGGCCATAAAGGCGGACGCGTTGGAATCTTCAAAGAGGTGCGGAATAGGATCGGGATTAAAGAGGGCGATGGCACCAGCCAGCCCGGTTCTGAGCATTCTACCAGAGGGGCGGGGTCCGTGGTAGCCAAGGCTGGCGGCGGTAGAGAGAATGCGTTGCCGTAGACTGGCTGACAGTTCCTCGGGACGGTTAAAAGCGTTTGATATGGTCATGGCCGAGACGCCGAGGTGCTTGGCTAAGGACTTCAGGTTCACCCCGTCTCGCAGAGGTGCATTAGATTTTGCTGGGGGGAGCCGGCGCACAAGGCAAATCCGTCCTAGTGACTATAACGTTAAAGATAACAAAATCTTTCCTATTACCTTTAACGTTAAAGTCAAGGCCTTTCTCCCTTTGCTTCGAGAGGGACGGGCCCCACTCGTCCGGGTACCGTTGAGGATACCGAGTTGAAGGTTGAGCCGAATCAAAAACACAAACATGGACGACCAGGAGCTCGTCCCTACCGAACTCAGCGATAGGAATCGCTTGGCGTCGCGTTTGAATTCATGGGTGAGCCCATGAATCCTGTATTCCAACCAGAATCTTCTGAGGCGCAACCGGCCAGAAAAGTGAGTGCGCCCAGACCCACAGCGGTTGCGATAAATAAGAGATAGCCCTTCATAAGGGCCAACCATTCACGGCTCTTTTTTGGGAGTCAAATAATGCTCGTTTGACGGCTCGGGTGCGTTTTAGGCGGCCGTGATCCGGTAGGGTGAGGCTCCCGAACGATCTTACGATTTTTGCGAAGGATCAGAATTTTGTGACGGGAGGCGTGTGGCTAGACCGACAGACGCGCCGAGCCGTGGCCCAGCGCTAGTCCCCGGCTCGGCGGGCGTCCAGTCCTATAACACGATCCGGCACGAGAAGATTCGCGGCCCTGCGAATGCCGTGAGTTATTCGGGGAGCCTCGCCCTACCAAAGGATGAGTGGGAGCTCTCCCTATCGGACCATCCAACAAAAGCTGCTGTCGTCGTAAACATTGAGATGACAAAGTCTTACTCATTGTCGAGTTTGAGGGCGAAGCAAACGCGGAGACAACCTATGCCAGACGAGAAGACGGTTAGAATTCCGAATGGACTACGCGGAATGGATTTGTTGGATACGCCGCTTTGGAACAAGGGAACGGCGTTCAGTGATCGGGAACGAGATGTTTTTGGCCTGCATGGGGTGTTGCCTCCGCAGGTTGAGACGTTAACTGAGCAGGCGGGCCGTGCCTACGAGGCGTACGAAGCGTTGGACAATGATTTGGAGCGCCATATTTACCTGCGGCAGCTGCAGGATACCAACGAAACCCTGTTCTATCGTCTCACGCTTGATCATACGGTCGAGATGATGCCGATCGTTTATACGCCAACCGTGGGTTTAGCTTGTCAGCAGTTCAGCCATATTTATCGGCGTCCTCGCGGTTTGGCCATTTCATATCCGTTAAAGGATTCGATCGAACGGATATTGCGCAATCGGCCTAACCCCGAGGTCGATGTGATTGTGGTTACGGACGGAGAACGGATCCTGGGCCTTGGGGATCAGGGCTTTGGCGGTCTGGGTATTCCGATTGGGAAACTGTCGCTCTATTCGCTGATCGGCGGCATCCATCCTTCACGGACGTTACCGATCATCCTCGATGTTGGTACTAACAATCCTGAACGACTGAGCGATCCTGAATATCTCGGTTGGCGGCACGAAAGAATCAGCGGCTCAGAATATCACGATTTTATCGATCGCTTTGTGGACGCGGTTAAGGCGGAACTACCGAGAACCTGTCTGCAGTGGGAAGATTTTGCGACGCCTAACGCCAGACCACTCTTGCTGCGTTATCAGAATGAATTACTCACCTTTAATGATGATGTTCAAGGTACCGCAGCGGTTACCTTAGGGGCAATCATTGGGGCGTCTAAAGTCGCGAAGAAAAAGATCTCGGATCACCAAATCGTTTTTGTCGGTGCAGGCTCAGCGGCCATCGGCGTGGCCGATTACTTACGATTCGCGATGTTATCTGAAGGTTTATCTGAGAAAGAAGCGGTAAGCCGATTTTGGATCGTTGATAAAGACGGGTTGCTGAACTCGGATCGTCAAGATCTGGTGGAAGAACAGAAGAGATACGCTCGAGATCGAAACGAACTCGCGGATTGGCCTCGGAATGGGCACGGCACGATTGGCTTACCAGAACTGATTAAGAAGATTAACGCAACGGTCCTGATCGGTCTCAGCACGGTACACGGTATATTTTCTGAGCCGATTGTTCGCGAGATGGCCAAGAAAACCGAACGGCCAGTCATATTTCCATTGTCCAACCCAACCAGTCATTCTGAGGCGGTTCCGGCGGATTTGATTTCTTGGACGGAAGGTAGAGCGCTGGTCGCTACCGGCTCACCGTTTGGTCCGGCTAAGTATGATGGAAAGAATATCGACATTGCTCAATGTAATAATGTGTACATTTTTCCTGCGGTGGGCCTTGGGTTAGTCGCGTCGCAAGCGCAGCGAGTGACAGATAAGATGCTGTTGGCTGCGGCAAATGCGTTGGGCGAGAACTCGCCCGCCATCAAAGACCCCACGGCTTCGTTGCTACCGGGCTTGCAAAACATTCGAGAGATTGCCCGCGAAATAGCGTTTGCTGTCGGGATAGCGGCGCAGCAAGAAGGCTTGGCTCCCAAGAGTGATGAGACTGAGCTTCGCCGCCGGGTTACAGAGTCGCAGTGGAAGCCGGAGTATGTCGGGTATCAGCCGTAGCGAGCGGCAGAGTAATGGAGGATGGCGTGCTGGCCGGAACCAGCAGCGAAGCTGCGACTCAAGATAGCCTAGTTAGAAGAAACTCAGGTGGTTCAATCCTTCCTGCAAGTCTACGTCTACCGGAGCCGGACGTGCGTTGCTCAGCAGATAGACAAGTTGCATTGGGCTGGCGTCTACCGGCACTTCGCGCGGGTGATCGTTTTCATTGTCGACAATCCATTCGGATTTGTCGGGTAAGTTATAAACCACGAACACGTGACTGCCGGTAATGCCGCTGTCGCGAAGGTGCCATCGATAAAAAATCAGCCGGCCGTGGATGCCGTTGGCGGCAAGTCTTGAAGAAAGAGCGACTGCATAGTCCATGCATTCACCATCTTTACCTTTGCCATGGATCGCCGGGTCGCTGGCCAGACGATAATGTAAAGGCTCTTGGCTGACCGAAAAGGCGCTAACCAGCAGGCCAGCGCCAACAAAAACAAACACCGCTATTATAATGCGTTTCATCGTTACCCTCCGGTTCTGGCTGACGCGATATCTCAGTCCGGCCTATTTATCTCCCCTCGAACACAGCAGTCCTCTTTTCCGTTATGGAGTTCGAGCAGGGGAAGCTGCCCGTCGGTAAGGTTTGGACCTGAGAGAGGAATCCTCTCTCACGAAGGAAATTTTCCTTCGCCGATTTCGAAAGGGTTGCTCAGACTGAGAGCTTAGCGTGTCCTAAGCTTCTTGACCGATCCCACCCTTTCCTTAAGCGCTCCAGAGAGCGTGTGGAACTGTGCGTACTTCATAATCAACACGCGTTTTAGATATAGCATGTTGTGTGCCAGATGCTTTCTCCCAGGGAGACGCCGGCTACTGATCTCACTTGTGCGGAAAATCGTCCATTCCGACCGGACGGATGGGAAAGCCGGAAGAGGTGGGGGGCTGCGCCGTTTTCCTGACTTCAGAAGATTCCAACGATGTGGTTGCACAAACCTACGTAGTGGATGGCGGGAACTGGATGGCCTAGGGGGTTCAAGGTTTAAAGTTTTAAGTTCTAGGTTCTAAGTTTTAGGTTCTAAGTTGGTGCGGTTCCGCCGCGAAATGGTTTCTGTGAGCGAGTCTCCCAAGCTCGCCTAAGCAACTTTGAACCTAAAACCCAGAACCTAGAACTCAGTGGGAGATGGCGGCGAACTTTTCGTCGATTGACCGGAGTCGTCTTGATAAGTCGCGCGCGATATTCAGGATGACGATGGCGTACTGATCCGGTTGATGCCGGTAGAGGTGGTACAGGTCAGTGCCTTTCAGGGAAAAAAGAGAGGCCGGTTCGGCAGCCCGTAATGAGGCGGAGCGAGTCACGCATTCGATCATGGACATTTCCCCTAGAAAATCGCGTGATCCGAACACTGCGAGGATGGTTTCTTTCGGTTGGTCAAGGTACTTAACTACCTCTACTCGGCCTGTATGAATAATGAACATCCGGTTGCCGGCCTCGCCTTCTCTGACAATGACTTGTTTATCGTCCACGGAGACTTCTTCGGCGACTTTAACCAACTCTGACAACGCAGCTCCATTGAGACCCGCAAAGATCGGAATGGTACTCAAAAACTCCTGACGCTCATTGGCGGGGACCATAGAGTTGTGGGTTCTAAGTTATAAGTTGTGGGTTCGAAGTTAGGGGGGGCCATCTGCCAAAACCGTGGTTATTCGACAGACCGCCAGGCGGAGGTGCAGCGAACAACTGTAAAACTTAAAACCTAGAACTTTATTTGCTCGCAGCGACTTTGTTTACCAGATCCGGCAAAGTTCGCGTACTGATCGGTTTGACGACGTAAGCGTCGCACCCGGCAGCGATAGCGTCTTCTCGGCTGTAGCGCTCTGGATAAAACGTAACCGCCAATACTGGGATTTTTACCGAGCGCGGATCGGATCGCAATTTACGGACGAGGGTCAACCCATCGGTATCCGGGAGCATTAGGTCTATAATGATCATCTCCGGTCTCTCGCGATTAATGGACTCGATCGCTTGGCTTGCGGCTCTCGCGCCACTGACGCGATGGCCGGCCGCACTTAGGACAACGTTGACCAGCTTCAAATGCAACGGGTTATCTTCTACGGCCAAAATTTTAATGGGCGTCCTCCATTCATTCGTTAGGTTTTTGCTTTTCCCGGCGTTGCAGTAGCTCGGCGACTTGGGCGGGTAGTTCGCGCGTGTTAATCGGTTTAGTCACATACGCATCGCACCCCGCTACGATAGCCCTTTGCCGGTCTGCTTTCATCGCAAACGCAGTCAGTGCTACGATAATGATGTCTGCCGTTGGCGGATCGCTTTTCAGCCGTTTGGTTAACGTAAGGCCATCGATCCCGGGAAGGTCGACATCCAAGAGGATTAGGTCAGGCGGATCCTCTTGCACGCTGGCCGCGGCTTTCTCGCCATCATCGGCCTTTAGCACGCGATAGCCCTCAAAGGCGAGAAGATCAGAGACCAATTTCAAATTGATCGGGTTGTCGTCAACTACCAGGACGGTAGCAGCGGGTTTTGCCGGCCGCGGTTCTGTATCGTTCGGTCTCAAGATTGGTGGTCAGAATCAAACGGCGGTAAAACTATTGGCAGCACAATCGTGAATTTTGTTCCTTTGCCGAATTCGCTCTCTACGTCAATAGCTCCGGACTGCAATTCAACAATTCTTCGCGTCAACGCCAAACCTAATCCGGTTCCTTGACCTCGGCGTTGCCCTGGGTTGATCTGCTCGAATTGCCTGAACAGGCGCTTCAGATCTTCCGGCTTGATGCCGATCCCGGTATCCGCAACCACCAATCGAAAACGGTCTGAGCCGATCTTGGTGGTGACCACTTCAACCGAGCCGCCTTCGTCGGTAAACTTGACCGCGTTCGAAAAGAGGTTGTAAAGAACCTGCTTAAAACGGTTCCGGTCGAGTGTGACCTCGTCAAAATCGGGGTCCAACCTAATACTGATCTGGAGTTGCTTCTTCTGGGCGGTGAGCTCGAGGGCTGCATAGACATCGTCGACGGCTTTGGCGATCGAAAATGCTTCGGCGGCCAGCTCCATTTTCCCCGCTTCCACCTTAGCGAGATCGAGCACGTCATTAATGACATGTAAGAGGTGTTTCCCGCTGTGCAGGATGTCTTCCAGATATTCTTTTTGTTTCGGGCTAAGGGGGCCCGGCTTTTCGTCAGCTAAGAACTCGGCAAACCCGATAATGCCGTTGAGCGGCGTCCTGAGCTCATGAGACATGTTAGCGAGAAATAAGTCTCTAGCTTCCAGCGTTTTGCGCAGCTCAATGTTTTTTTCCTGAAGAGCCAGCTCCATCTTTCTCCGTTCAGTCCTATCCCGGATTACTTTGCTGAACCCCAGGAGGCGACCGTCAGGGTCTAACACTCTACTCGTGGTGACTCTGGCCCAGAACCTTTGGCCGTCTTTGCGAACCCGCCACCCTTCATCTTGTGTCTGAGCATTGACCAAAGCAGCCTGCAACGTTTTCGCAGGTTTGCCATCGGCTCGGTCCTCTTCGGGATAGAAACAGGAGAAATGTTTTCCGATGATTTCGTCGGCTCGATACCCTTTAAGTCGTTGCGCGCCGGCATTCCAGGTGGCAACCCGGCCGTTCGCATCCAGCAGAAAAATGGCATATTCCTGGAGGCTCTCTATAAGCAGTCGCATCGAGTCCTCGCGCTCTCGCAGCACTGCCTTGTCCCGGGTCAATCGCTCAGACTCGTTCATCATGCCGTCTAATATGCTCTGAAGGTATCTCGGAGTAATAGATTTCGAAAGCGCAAGCGGCGGGGAGCAAGAGTGGTGGAGTGGCGGTTGCGCTGGGGTGCTGAGGGAGAATTAGTATGGCGCTGTCAACAATGAGACGTAACGGAGGATCGTTTGGTCTCTGGTTTCGGTGGTTTGAAAGACTTTAAAGCTCTTACGGAGCACGTCTTCATCAAAATCCAGGGCCGAAACTGTCGGCCCTGGGGTATGGTTTTGACTCGCCACGGCGCGTCCTCGCCTGACGTCTGCCACTTCGTAGAGCTTGGCCGCGACGCAGTCCCGCGGCTGCGGGAGGAGTCGGGAGTTCATCCCTACCGCTTTTACCGGCCTACGACTGATCGGCCGCGAATTGTTGTTGGAATGCTTCCGCTCTCTTCTTGAGCTCATCTGGGGGTACGTCTTCGACATGAGTCGCGATGCCCCAAGAATTACCGAATGGGTCTTTTACGGCTGAGGTGCGATCGCCGTAAAAAGCGTTCTCCGGTGCTCGGACTGACGTCGCACCTGCCTTGAGCGCACGCGCATAAGCGTCATCAACGTCGTCGACATAAACATACAGGGCATTGACCCTCGCGGGCCATTGTGGTTGCGCATCCGCTACCATCAGTGCTGAATCACCAATGTTCAATTCAGCATGCATGATCTTCCCGCCGGGCCCGTCCATTCTGAAGCGGTCTTGGGCGTTGAAAACCTGTTTGATGAAATCGATGAATTCTTGGGCGCCCTCGACAGTGAAGCTTGGGGTAATTGAGTGATATCCTTCAGGGATCGATTTGGTGGCCATAGGATTAGTTGCTTGGATTTGTTGGGTTGGGGTTTGGTAGATCTCGGGTTTTGGACAGAAAATTGAGACCTGGCTACGTCTTCGGGACTTTGTAACTAATCAGTGAGTCAGTAAACAGTGTAGGAGAATCGGAGTGAGAGTAAGCGAGTGGGGTTGTTC
>Ga0213876_10000887_pt1 | contig 20032 bp, 17 predicted proteins | sample BarmaccomBMRX_R9_FD_160113 | JGI IMG/M metagenome (GOLD analysis project Ga0213876, IMG submission 160113) | Root-associated microbial communities from Barbacenia macrantha in rupestrian grasslands, the National Park of Serra do Cipo, Brazil - RX_R9 | ecosystem: Host-associated > Plants > Roots... | reverse complement strand
GCGGGAAGTCGTCCCGGAGAAGCGTCGCGTGCAGTTCGATTGCGTCTGCAAGGTGGGGGACACGGTGGTCGTCGAAGGCGAGGCATTGGTCATGCCGCCAACGCGGCCAAAGGCCTGATGCAGATCGTTCGCCACTATAGCGACCCGCCGAATTCCAGCAGAGGAGCGGTCGTCGCTATCGGAAATTTCGATGGCGTGCATCTGGGCCACCAGGCACTGTTGGCACATGCCGGTGAATTGGCGAAGGCACGGGGTGCGCCGCTTGGCGTGCTCGTTTTCGAACCGCATCCGCAGGAGTTCTTCAAGCCGCAAGCCGAATGCTTCCGCCTTACGCCGCTTCGAACCAAGGCCCGGCTGCTCGCCCAGCATGGTGTGCAAAATCTGTACGCGCTTCCGTTTGACGCGGAGATGGCGGGCAAAAGTTCCAGCGAATTCGTGGCCGATGTCCTGGTACGCGGAATCGGAGCGCGCGGCGTTGTTGTTGGCGCAGACTTTCGTTTCGGCAAGGGCCGGACGGGCGATGCCGCGTTTCTCGCCGAAGCTGGAAGGCACTCCGGTCTTGCCGTGGATGTTTTTGACCCGGTCAGGGCCAACGGTTCCGACAAGATTTCCTCAAGCGATATCCGCAAGGCGTTACGCAATGCCAAGCCGGAAGAGGCTGCCGATTTGCTCGGGCATTGGTGGACAATCGAGGGCAGGGTGGAGCACGGTGCTGCGCGTGGCAAAACGCTTGGCTATCCCACTGCCAATATGCGGCTCGACGGGTACCTGAAACCGGCATTCGGGATATATGCGGTGCGCGCCACGCTGGTGGAAAACGAAAAACCTGCGGCATTGCATTGCGGCGTTGCCAGCCTCGGTATCCGGCCCATGTTTTCCACAGAGACACCGCTGCTCGAGACATTTCTGTTCGACTTCTCCGGCGACCTCTACGGCAAACATTTGGCAGTGGAGCTGGTCGCCTATCTGCGGCCCGAAATGAAATTCGACACCGTCGAGCAGCTGAAGGCACAGATGGCCACGGATTGTGAAGCGGCGGCTGCGGCGCTGGACCGTGCCGGAGTGCGCTGTTAGACGTGATTCATGCCCAAGCCTGAATCAACCGCCCCCGACTATCGCAGCACGCTGTTCCTGCCGCAGACGGATTTTCCGATGAAGGCGGGGCTGCCGGAAGCGGAGCCGAAATGGCTGGCGCGCTGGGCGGAAATGGATCTGTACAGCCGCATGCGTGCCGCCGCGAACGGCCGGCCGCTGTTCATCCTGCATGACGGGCCGCCTTATGCGAACGGCGAAATTCACCTCGGCACCGGCATCAACAAGATACTGAAGGACTTCGTGGTGCGAAGCCAGGGAATGCTGGGCAAGGATGCGCCGTACGTTCCCGGCTGGGACTGTCACGGCCTTCCCATCGAGTGGAAGATCGAGGAGCGCTATCGCGCCGAAGGCAAATCGAAAGATCAGGTGCCGGTTGCCGAGTTGCGCCGCGACTGCCGCGCCTTCGCCGAGAAATGGATTGATGTGCAGCGCGAGCAGTTCAAGCGGCTCGGCTGCATCGGGTTGTGGGACCACCCGTACACAACGATGAACTATCGCGCCGAAGCAGCCATCGCGCGCGAGTTGCACAAATTCGCAGCCAACGGATTGCTTTATCGCGGCTTCCGTCCGGTGATGTGGTCGCCTGTGGAGAAAACCGCGCTCGCGGAAGCCGAGGTTGAATACAAGGAGAAAACCTCTCCGACGATCTACGTAAAGTTCCCAATCAATGGCGTAAATGCGCGCGGGAACGAGGAGCTATCCATTTGGCAAAACGCCAGCGTCGTAATCTGGACGACAACTCCGTGGACGATCCCCGGAAACCGTGCAATCGCATATTCGGCAACTATCGAATACGGCCTGTACTCGGTCGATGAAATTTCTGACGGTTCTCTTGCCAAGACCGGTGAGATGTTGGTGATCGCCGACACCTTGGCAGCTAGTGTGTTTGAACACGCTAAGGTCAAGAAGTGGTCGCGCATCCGGAACGCAAATCCGCGGCAGTTCAATTTTTGCGATCATCCACTCAACGGCAGGGGGTTTGATTTCGAAGTGCCGGTTCTGCCGGGAGCGCACGTAACGGCCGATACCGGTACGGGCTTCGTGCACACCGCGCCGGGGCATGGGGAAGACGACTTTGAATTGATACTCGCGAATTTTCCGAATTACACGCGCGAGCATCCGGAAGCATTCAATGTCGTAGCAGAGGACGGCTCCTTCACGAAAAACGCGCCGGGGTTCGAAGGCAAGTTCATTCTTTCGCGCGATGGCAAGAAGGACGGCGATGCCAACCGCGCGGTGATCGATGCACTGACGGAAGCCGGCGCGCTGTTGGCGAAAGGCACATTGCGGCATCAATATCCGCACAGCTGGCGGAGCAAGGCACCGGTGATCTTCCGCGCCACGCCGCAATGGTTCGCGGCGATGGATCGGCCGTTCGAAGGTTCGAATGGCAAAACCTTGCGCCAGCTGGCGATGCAGGCGATCGGCGACACGCGTTGGTTTCCGCCTGCGGGCGAGAACCGTATGCGCTCCATGGTGGAAACGCGGCCTGACTGGGTACTGTCGCGCCAGCGCGCCTGGGGCGTGCCGCTCGCCATCTTCGTCCACAAGGAAAGCGGCGCGATTCTCAATGACGCTACAGTGAACGCGCGCATCTCGGACGCCTTCGAAAAGGAAGGCGCGGATGCGTGGATCAATTCACCGCCCGAGCGCTTTCTTGGCGCCGGCCGCAACGCATCAGAGTATGAACAGGTCAAGGATATTCTGGATGTCTGGTTCGATTCCGGCTCCACGCATGTGTTCACGGTGGAAGAACCAATCGATCCGCACTGGCCCGAAGCCGATCACGCCGACGTTTATCTCGAAGGCTCGGATCAGCACCGCGGCTGGTTTCAGTCCTCGCTCCTGGAAGGTTGCGGCACACGCGGCCGCGCGCCATACGATGCGGTTATCACCCACGGTTTCGTGCTGGACGAGTCCGGCGACAAGATGTCGAAATCGCTCGGCAACACGCTGCTGCCGCAGGTTATCGCCGAACGGAACGGCGCGGAAATCCTGCGCCTCGTCACCGCCAGCGCCGACTACACCGGCGATTTGCGCATCTGGGATGACATCATCAAATCGAATGTCGAGTCGTATCGCCGGCTGCGCAACACCATCCGTTTCATGCTGGCCAACCTCTCCGGGTTCACGGAGGCCGAGCGCATCTCGCTAGACAAGATGCCGGAGCTCGAGCGCTACATGCTGGCGCGTCTCGCCGCGCTGGATGCACTGGTGCGAGAGGGATACGCGCAATACGACTTCAACCGGGTCTTCACGGCGCTGTTCGCCTTCTGCACCAACGATCTTTCCGCCTTCTACTTCGACATCCGCAAGGACTCGCTCTATTGCGACCGCGCCGATAGCGTGCGCCGCCGGTCCGTGCGCACGGTTATCGACGAGAATTTCCGCCGCGTGGTGACCTGGTTCGCACCCATCCTGTGCTTCACCATGGAGGAAGCCTGGCTGTCCCGCTTCGCAGGCGAGAACGAAAGCGTTCACTTGCAGATATTTCCCGAGGTGCCCACGGAATGGCAAAATGAAGATCTTGTCGGGAAATGGGATCGCATTCGCGACCTGCGCCGCGTCGTCACCGGAGCGCTTGAGGTCAAGCGCAAGGACAAGGTGATCGGTGCGTCGCTTGAAGCTTCGCCGCTTATCTATCTGGAGAACGATGCGGACCGCGCGATGGTGGAAGGCATTAATCTCTCTGAAATCGCCATCACCTCCGGCATCCATCTCGCCCAGGTCTCGGCGCCGGACGATGTCTTCCTCCTGCCCGACGTTCCAGGTGTTGCCGTCCGTTTCGAACATGCCCAAGGCGACAAATGCGCGCGCTGCTGGATGATCCTGACGGAAGTCGGCAGCAATGCCGCGCATCCCGATCTCTGCAATCGCTGTTCGGACGCCGTGGACGCCTTGGCGCGTGTGTCCGCATGAAATTGTCGGTGCGCGATTGGGGCTTCATCGGCGCGATGGCCGCGCTGGTGCTCGATCAGGCAAGCAAGCTCCTGCTGCTCTACGGCTTGGGTTTCCGGGACATGTTGCCGGGTTCCGCCGTTCCGGTTTTGCCCTTTTTCAATCTTGTGATGGTCTGGAACCCGGGCGTCAGCTATGGCCTGTTTCCCGCCCGTGGATTGCTCGGCACCGCCTTTCTGGCCCTTTTTTCCGTCGTTGCCGTGGCAGCTCTGGGCTGGTGGTTGTGGAATGCGCACCGGACTTCGCTTGCTGTCGGTCTCGGCCTTGTGATCGGAGGCGCCATCGGCAATTTGATTGACCGGCTCGTATATGGCCGGGTTGCCGACTTTTTTCACTTTTATTTCCGGGGCTACGATTGGTATGTGTTCAACGTTGCGGATTGCGCCATCACCGTGGGGGTCGGCGCACTCCTGTATGATGCCTTGCTGCGGCCGGAACCCATAACCGCAGCCGCCAAAGAAAGCCCGGGAGTTACCGATGTGGAGTAATCGCGCACGCAAGCCCGTGTTGCTTGCAGGCTTGGCAGGATTGGCACTTTCGCTGACAGCATGCGAAACGGTTCGCAATGTGGTGGGCGGAGACAAGTCGCCGCCGGACGAATTTGCGGTGGTGAGCAAGGCGCCGCTGATCATTCCTCCGGACTACAATTTGAAGCCCCCAAAGCCCGGCGCGCCGCCGTTGAACCAGGTTTCTCCCACCGAGAGCGCCCAGGCCGCTCTCTATAACAGCGACCCCAAAACGGCGGCGAGCGCGATCACCGGCAGCTACAGCGAGGGCGAAAAGATGCTTCTCGCGCAGTCGGGCGCCGCCACGGCCAGCGACTCCATCCGGCAGCAGATAACTGCGGACAACCGGGGTCTGGACAGCGCCGACGAAAGCTTCACGGACCGGCTGTTGTTCAGTTCCAACAATACGAGCGAAGCGCCGCTCGATGCCGATACGGAGAAAGCCCGGATCGATGCAGGGAAGAACGCGCCGCCGGCGCCGCAGGGGCAGGATCACAAGAAAGACAGCGGCGGCTGGCTCGATGGAATTTTCTAGGCGCCTTGCACAAGGCGTACTCGCGGCCGCTCTCTTCACGTTGACGGCTGCCGCGCCCGCGCAGCACGCGCAATCCGAAAGGCCGTTTCAGTTCGCGCTGCAGAACGGCATGCAGGTTCTGGTGATTCCGGATCACCGCGCGCCTGTTATCACGCAAATGCTGTGGTACCGCGTTGGCGCGGTCGACGATCCGCCGGGCATCAGCGGGCTGGCGCATTTCTTCGAGCACATGATGTTTCGGGGAACCACGAGCAATCCCGGCGACGCGTTCGCCACCACGGTTGCGCGAAACGGTGGCGAGGACAACGCGTTCACCACCCATGACTACACGGCGTTCTACGAGCAGATCGCTAAAGAACGTCTGCGGGTCGTCATGCAGCTTGAAGCGGATCGCATCGCCCATCTCGATCTTTCCGACGCCAACGTCCGTACCGAACGCGACGTGGTCATGGAAGAGCGCCGCATGCGCGTCGACAACGATCCGCAATCCCTGCTGCGCGAACAGGTGCAGGCCGCCCTCTACATGACGCATCCATATGGACGGCCGGTGATCGGATGGCCCGAAGAAATCCGCCGCATCGACCGGGTCGCGGCCCAGGATTTCTATGCCCACCACTACGCTCCCAATAACGCCATCCTCGTAATCGCAGGGGATGTTACGCCGGATGAGGTGCGCAAGTCGGCCGAAGCGGAATATGGCAAGCTGCCGGCGCGCGAGCTTGTCCCTCGCTGGGAATTCGCGCAGCCGCCGCGCATGGGCGAGACGAGGCTGGCCGTTTCGCGCGCGGACGTGAAGGTCCCTCTTTTCTTTCGGACCTATCGCGTTGCCAGCTACACGGAAGGCAAGCCGGGCGAGGCCGAAGCGCTCGAAACCCTGGCGCAGGCGCTTGGCGGAGACTCGACGGCGACGCTGTATCGTGAACTGGTCGTCGAGAAGAAATTGGCGTCGGATGCGGGGTCCTCATACGACGGCTACAACCGAGATTCGGGGGAGTTCAGCGTGTACGCGATTCCCCGACCCGGCGTGTCGCTCGAGCAGCTGGAGAAAGCGGTCGATGACGTGATCCGGGGATATGTTGCCGCGCCAGCCAGCTCAGGCGATCTCAACCGCGCGAAAACCCAACTCATCGCCGCCGCCACCTACCGCAAGGACAACCAGTATCAGATGGCCTCGACTTATGGGCAGGCCCTGGTCATCGGTTTGACCATCGACGATGTCGATCAATGGCCGGACCGCATCAAAGCAGTGCAACCGGAGGCGGTTCGGCAAGCCGCAGCGCACCAGCTTAATCGCCGGGAAGCCGTGACCGCGTATCTGACGCCAGCATCGCAATCGGGTGCGAGCAAGTGAAAGCCCTGTTCGCCCTTCTTATTCTGGCCGCCGCCTCATTGATGCCCGTCACGGCGAGCGCCGTGAACGTCAAAAGCCTCGACATGGGGAAGAACGTGCAGGTGTGGTATGTGGAAGACCACACCCTGCCCATGATCGCGATGACGGCGGCGCTTCCGGCCGGCTCGGCTTACGACCCAGCCGGCAAACCCGGCCTCGCCGCCTTCACGGCCGACATGCTCAACGAAGGCGCCGGCAATCTCACGTCGCAAGCCTATCAATCGGCGTTGAGCAACAAGGCCATCCGGCTCAGCATGACGCCGACGCGCGACTATCTTGTGATTTCGCTCGTCACCCTGAAGGAGAACGCGAAGGAAGCGTTCCGCCTGCTGGGGCTTGCGCTGACCCGCCCGCGCTTCGATCCCGACGCCATTTCCCGCGTGCGCGCGCAAATTGTCGCCGGCCTGCAGGAGGAAGATGTCGATCCGCAGGATGTCGCCTCCAAAACCTTCATGGCGACATTCATGGGCGACCATCCGTATGCCCATCCGATCAACGGCACGGTTGCATCCATCTCCCGCATCAGCCGGAACGATTTGCGGACTTTCGCGCGCACGCATTGGGTGCGCAACGGACTGAAGCTCTCCATCTCCGGAGACGCCGATCCCGATACGCTGAAAATGCTGATCGGCAGTGCCTTCGGCCAGCTGGCGGTGAAATGGGCGCCGCCATTGCCTGCACCCAAACGCCTTGGCGCGCCGGGCACGAAAGTGATCCCGATGCCCGTTCCGCAGCCCAACGTCGTCATGGGCCTGCCCGGCATCTTGCGCAGCGACCGCGATTTCATCCCCGGCTATGTCGCCAACTACATTCTTGGCGGCGGCGGCTTTTCCTCGCGCCTGATGCAGGAGGTGCGCGAAAAGCGCGGACTGACTTACGGAATCAGCAGCTCGCTCGATACCCTTCGCAAGGCCGGAATTTTCGCCGTGCAGGTGGCGACCCGCGCCGCCGCGATGCGCCAGACCGTGGACGTAGCCCGCGCAACGATGAAGGACTTCGCCGAGACGGGAGCCACCGAAAAGGAGCTGGCGGACGCGAAAACCTATCTCACGGGGTCCTTCCCGATGGCGTTCTCGTCCAATGCCGGAATTGCCGGCCAGCTGAACTCGTTTCAGCGCGCTGGCCTGCCCATCGATTACATCGGCAAGCGCAACGCGCTGATCAATGCAGTGACTCTGGACGATGTGAAGCGGGTGGCGAAGCGGCTGCTGAATCCCAACAAGCTGACCATCGTGATCGCCGGCAGTTTGCCCGGACGGTCCGCTCCCGCCCGGCCGTTGCCTGGTCCTGGCAAACCCATCCAACCGGCGACGCCGCCATCCAAACCCGCCGTGCCCAAAACCGGGGCGCCGGGGCCAAAGCCGCCCGTCTCGTCCACAACGGCCGCAAAGCCCAAGGAACAGGCGCGAATGCCGGCCGCGGACGCCCCCGCTCCAAATCCGCACCCCTGAGCTGTTGACGAAAGTTCGGCGCGCAAGTTCGTGCGTGTGGCGTCTGCTAGACTTCGGCGCATGAGCGCCGAATCGGAAACGCGCATCCGCAAGCTGTCCGAGGGCACCGTCAACCGCATCGCGGCGGGCGAGGTGGTGGAGCGCCCTGCGAGCGCCGTGAAGGAGCTGGTGGAGAATGCGCTGGACGCCGGCGCGACACGCATCGACATTGCGGCGAGTAGTGGTGGCGCGGATCTCATCGTGGTCGAAGACGACGGCCACGGCATGAAGGCGCCAGAGCTGCGGCTCGCGGTCGAACGCCACGCAACGTCGAAGCTGTCTGTTGCCGATGGCGAGGACGACCTTTCGCACATCGCCACCCTGGGCTTTCGTGGCGAAGCGCTGCCGTCGATCGGCGCCGTGGCTCGGCTTTGCATCGCCAGCCGCACGCGTGGGAGCGAAGCCCATGAAATCAGGGTGGAAGGAGGCGAGGTGCGCGGGCCGGCGCCGTGTGCTTTCCTGGCGGCCGGACAATCCGGCACGCGTGTTGAAGTGCGCGACCTGTTCTTCGCCACGCCGGCGCGTCTCAAGTTCCTGAAGTCCACACGCTCCGAAGAACTCGCCATTCTCGATGTGGTGAAGCGCCTCGCCATGGCGCGCGCTGATGTCGCTTTCATGCTAACGTTGGACGGACGCCGCGTGCTGGCGCTGGAAGCAGAAGCAAATCTCGTCGACGGCCGGTTGCGGCGGCTGTCGGCGATCATGGGCCGCGACTTCGCCGGCAACGCCGCGCCGGTCGAAGCGCAGCGCGAGAACATTTGCATCGGCGGCTTCGCCGGGCTGCCGACCTACAACCGCGCCACATCCGCGATGCAGTACCTCGTCGTCAACGGCCGGCCGGTGCGCGACCGTCTGCTGATCGGCGCGGTGCGGGGCGCCTATGCCGACTATCTGGCGCGCGACCGCCATCCCGCGCTGGCGCTGTTTCTCGACTGCGATCCCGCGTTCGTGGATGTGAACGTGCATCCCGCCAAAACGGAAGTGCGCTTCCGCGATTCCGGCCTGGTGCGCGGGCTCATCGTGTCGTCGCTGAAGTCGGCGCTGCACGAAGCCGCGCATCGCACGTCCACCACTGTGTCGAGCGAGGCGCTGGCGGCCCTACGGCCGCAGACAGGACCTTTCCATGGTATGCCTCATGCGCCTTTGACAACCGGCTTTTCTGAGGACGCACGCGAATACCATGCGCCGCTGTTCGCCAATGGCGAGCAACACATCGCAGCGGCCCGCGTCGAGCCGATAGATGATCCGCCTACGGACCATTCTCCGCTCGGCGTGGCGCGCGCGCAGGTTCACGAGAACTATATCGTGGCGCAGACGGAAAGCGGCATCGTCATCGTCGATCAACACGCAGCCCACGAACGCATCGTCTACGAACGGATGAAGAAAGGTCTCGCCAATGGCGGCGTGGCGCGCCAGCCGCTGCTGATTCCCGAAGTGGTGTCGCTCGATCCCGCGGAAGTGGACCGCATCGCCGCGCGCGCGGAAGAATTCGCGCAGCTCGGCCTCGTGGTGGAACCGTTCGGGCCGGATGCGGTGATCGTGCGCGAGATGCCGGCGCTGCTTGGCCAGATCGACGTGGCGGCGCTGCTGCGCGATCTCGCCGACGAACTGGCGGAGCGCGGTTCCGCGGCGTCGCTGAAGGAACGGCTGGATCATGTCGCCGCCACCCTGGCCTGCCACACCTCGGTGCGCTCCGGCCGCCGGCTGAATGCCACAGAAATGAACGCGCTGTTGCGCGAGATGGAATCCACGCCGCATTCCGGCCAGTGCAACCACGGCCGCCCCACTTATGTGGAACTGAAGCTGGCTGACATCGAGCGCCTGTTCGGCAGGCGCTAAACCGCGAAGCGGAATTGTTCGTTTTGTTTGGTGGTAAGCGGGCCCACCCCCTCCCCCTGCGATCTACCAAAACACCACATGTTGTGGCTCGCGCATCCGATGAGCAGTCGATGTCAAGGATTCGCGCGAAAACATGCGCATCATCTCCACCATTTCCGCGCGTCTTGGCCGGCCCTGTGCCGGCCATCCATGAACGCGATGCGCGACTGCGCGTATGGGTGGCCGGGACGAGCCCGGCCATGACGGAATGGAACAGCGATGTGATGTGCGCAGTCATGCGCGACAATATAAGGCCGAATGCGCGGTGGTAGATAAATTGTAACGAAATAAATTTTTCCCGCTGACCGCGAAGGAGAATGAATGTTCAGGGACTTTCTCAAGCGCTTTGGCTCTGCCAATCCGACCTCTAGCCTTGCAGGCGGCGACCCGGAATCAACAGACAGCGTCTCGTTGCCTCGTCCTTACAATGACGAAGCCAGAGACTTACTCTACAATCTGTTGTTCTGCGATCATCCCGAGCTCTTTCGCTCGAAAACGCAAAGGTCCTCAGTCGGTGATCTGTTGAACGATCCCGCGGCTGACGCGAGCCAGGTGCAGGCAATTGCCGATGACGCGGGTGAGGAAAGCCGATACCGGGCGTTGGCGTTCCGGTGGCTGCGAGAACACGGCACAGCGATTCCGTCAAAACTTTTGCTCGGCGTAATTGTTGAAGTGCCGCAAGAGGGTGGACTCGATACGCTGGCGGCATTCGAGGACGGCCGAATTCGTTACATCAATCAAAGCGGAAGGATGGCCAGCTTCGAAACCGCGCCGCCTGACATAGAAACCAAAGCGCGGGCGCTGATCGCGGCTGCCAGAGCGGCTGTCGAGCAGATCGGATTGTGGGACAAAGCAAGATTGCCTCCGCCAAGTTCGGGAGTTCGCGTGACCTTTGTTGTCTCCGATGGACTTTGTTTCGGTGAAGGTCCGTGGGACGCGATTGCGAACGATTCCATCGGCGGTCCGGTATTGAAGTGCGCGACAGAACTTCTGGTACACATTACCGAGAGCGCGAAATAGCTTTGCGAGTGCAACGAAATTTTCTTGCCGGTTCCGCGTGCGAAACGAATCACCTGTGGATGAATCCGGAATTGCAAGCGAATTCTGTTGCGCGCACGAAAGGGCGGGCATAGGCTCCTTGCAACTGAGGCGCCGGCAAGAAATCAGGGGTGGCGCCCTTGATGGAAAGACGGAAAACGCTTCAGACCGTGCCGCAAATCAAATTGCGATGCTGGCCGCAAGGCAGGCGACGCGAAGAGAGAGCGGAAGCCAACGGGACTGTGCCTGACGGAGGTACGAACGTCAGGATAACAGGGCGATGTTATCACCAAACGACGCCCAAATCGTTCGGTGAGACGCTACAGGCGGTCTGTCAAAGGACCAAATGGTGCGTGACCCGGAGGGGATCGCCGAAAGGCGGCCCCTTCCCCGTCGAACCCCCCGCGTCAGGTGCGTTTTGCCTACTGTACTTTTCGGGTCAGCAGCGCGGAAGCGCACGATGATGCACGGATATGGGCGGGAAGCTTCGCGGCTTTCCGTCCATTTCGTTTTTGCGTGTGTGCTCTTCTCTTATCCCCCCCCCGCGTGTGGGGGAGGTGGATCGCCGCGAAGCGGCGAGACGGTAGGGGGCGTTGCAAATCGCCCTTCCGCCTCGCACGTGAATGCGTGCTCGGCACCTCCCCCGTAACTGGGGGGAAGATAGGTACACCCGTTATATGGAAGTGAATCGCAAGAACGAGACGCGCGTGTCGCCGTAGCCGCGCGCATCGAGCGAAACGAAACCGGCAGGCGCAGAGAATTCTTCATCCTCTGCTGTTTCCGCCACGAGAAGCGCGTTTTCTGTCAGCCAGTTTCCCTCAATCAAACTCGCCAGCGCGGCGGGCACGAGATTTTTCCGATAAGGCGGATCGAGGAACACGAGATCGAAAGGCCCGCCGCTTCCCACAGGCATGGGCCCGAGCTGCGTGGCATCGCGCCGCCAGATTTTCGTTGTGCCGGTCAGCTGCAGTGTTTCCACGTTGGTGCGGATAAGCGCGCGGCTGTCGGCGGAGTCGTCCACGAACAGGCAGTAGCGTGCGCCGTGCGACAGCGCCTCGATCCCCATCGCACCGGTGCCGGCGAAGAGATCGGCGACGCGCGCGCCGTCCAGCGCAAAGCCGATGCCAAAATCATTGTGCGCTAGGATGTTGAAGATCGCCTGGCGCACCTTGTCCGAGGTCGGGCGCACCCGCGCGTCGGCCGGCCCGGCGAGCGCGCGGCCGCGATAGATGCCGCCGGTGATCCTCACGGTGGCGCCATGGCAGATTCACATCGCTGCGAGGGTAGGGCGGTAACTGGCGAGTCTGGCACGGGGCCTGTATAGCCGCGGGCATGCGCTTTGTGCTCGCGATTTTCGGGCTGCTCCTGTGTACCGCCGCGGCGGAGGCGCAGGTGGATTCCGCGCCGAAAGTGCGGGCGCGGGTGATCGCGGAAACGGGCGAGATCGCGCCCGGTGGCACGGTGGCGATAGCGCTGGAGCAGAATATCCGGCGCGGCTGGCACACCTACTGGCGCAATCCCGGCGAGGCGGGGCTTCCCACGGAGATCCATTGGTCGCTGCCCCCCGGTTGGCGCGCCGGCGCCATTGAGTGGCCATATCCCGAACGCCTGCCGGTCGGGCCGCTGATGAACTATGGCTACGCCGGCAAGGTCTGGCTGCTCACGAACGTCACTGCGCCGCGCGATGCCAGGCCCGGCAATGTGTTTTCGCTGAAGGCGACCGGCAGCTGGCTGGTGTGCAAGGAAGTCTGTATCCCGGAAGACCAGCCGCTGACATTGTCGCTGACGGTGAGCGCTGCGCCGTCGCCGCCTTACGCCACGGTGCGCGAGCAGTTCGCGGAGGCGCGTGCGAAAATTCCAACGCCATCGCCGTGGCCCGTGACGTTCGATCTCCGCGACAGCCTCGATTTGTTCATCGCCTCGCCGGCCTTGGCGAAGTCGCAGCTGAAGCAGGCGGCGTACTTTCCCTTTGCGGCCGGGGCGATCACCGATTTCGCGCCGCAACTTTTTTCGGAAACCTCCGGCGGAGTCATGCTACATCTGCAGCCGGCGAAGAAAGCGAGGATCGGCAAGACGCTATCCGGCGTTGTTGTGCTCACATCGTCCGATGGTTCGGTGCAGGCGATGACGGTCAATGCCAAGCCCGGCGTCGTTCCCACTGCACAGACTTCGGCCGATGGCGGCGTCAGTCTGCCGCTGGCCATTCTGTTCGCGCTGCTGGGCGGCGCGATCCTCAATCTTATGCCGTGCGTGCTGCCGATCCTGGCGATGAAAGCGCTGGCTATCGCCAATCACGCGCATGGGGACCGCGCACATGCCACGCGTGAAGGGTTGGCCTATGGCGCCGGTGCGGTCCTGAGTTTCCTGGCGCTCGGATCGGCGATCGCGCTGTTGCGGGCCGGCGGCAACGCCATCGGCTGGGGATTCCAGTTGCAGAATCCCATGGCGGTGGCCGCGTTCGCATTGCTGATCTTTATGGTGGGACTGAATCTCTCCGGCGTGTTCGAGGTGCCCGGTGTCGGTGCCGGGGAAAGCTTCACGCGGCGGGGTGGTAGCGTTGGCGCGTTTTTCACCGGCGTGCTCGCGGTCGCGGTCGCGGCGCCGTGCACCGCGCCGTTTATGGCGGCGGCCTTGGGTTACGCGCTGACGCAGAGTATTGTGGTTTCGCTGCTGGTCTTTCTTGCGCTGGGCATCGGCTTTGCGGCGCCCTTCGTGCTCATTGGAATTTCACCGGCGCTGACGCGATGGCTGCCGAAGCCCGGCACCTGGATGATCCGCTTCCGCCAGCTGCTGGCGTTTCCGATGTACGCGACGGCGCTGTGGCTGCTCTGGGTGCTGGGGTTTGAAACCGATCAGGCGCGCACCGTTGGGCTGTTGGGACTTGCACTGCTCGTCGCGTTCGGTCTGTGGGTGTTTGGAAATGCGCAAGGAGCGCAGCGCTGGCGCGGCTTGCGATGGGCAGGATTGCTGCTTGTGGTGCTCGCTTTCACGGCCTTGTTTGTTGCGCCTGGCGGCAATACGCAAACGCGATCGCTTGCCAGCGGAAGCACTCCGGCGGAACGCTATAGCGCGGCGCGACTCAGCAGCCTGCGCGCGCAGCACCGCGCGGTGTTCGTCGATGCGACCGCGGCGTGGTGCATCACCTGCCTGGTCAACGACAAGGTGGCGTTTTCGGACAGCGCGGTGCAAAGCGCCTTCGCCAGGCGCCGCATCGTCTACCTGGTGGCCGACTGGACCAACCGCGACCCGGAGATCACGGCGCTGCTGCAGGCCCATGGCCGCTCCGGCGTTCCGCTTTATCTCTATTTCGCGCCGGACGCCTCAGAGCCGGCCGTTCTCCCGCAGGTTCTCACCCCGGGCGAGGTCTTGGGAGCCGTCGGCGGCTGAGGCGGTTTGTTGCGCGCCTGTGGGCTGTTCGGCACGGCTGTTGCGCGCGCCTTCTGGAAAAGGCAAGCCAATTACGGTTTCGTGAGCGTATGGTCCGCCGCTTTTTCACCCACGTCATTATATATTCCGGAGCCCTCGATGAGCGCGTTTGAAGCCGCGGATTTCGATCACCACGAAACAGTCGCGTTCTTCGACGACAAGGCATCCGGGCTTCGCGCCATTATTTCGATTCACTCCACGGCACTTGGCCCCGCGTGCGGTGGAACGCGCATGTATCCCTATGCGAACGGTGACGAGGCGTTGACGGATGTGCTGCGGCTGTCGCGCGGCATGAGCTACAAGAGCGCGATCGCGGGACTGCCGCTGGGTGGTGGCAAGGCCGTGATCATCGGCGATCCGGCGACGGACAAAAGCGAAGCCAAGTTGCTCGCCTATGCCAACGCCGTGAACACCCTTGGCGGCCGCTACATCACGGCAATGGATGTGGGCATCGGGCCGAAGGATCTGCCGATTGTCGCGCGGCGCACGAAATATGTGGCGGGGTTCGATCAGCCCGGCAAGACCGGCGGCGATTCCGGGCCGCTGACGGCGCTGGGCGTTTTCGTAGGGCTCAAGGCCGCGGTGAAGCACAAGTTCGGGACGGACAGCACGAAGGGCATGCGCATCGCCATCCAGGGCATGGGCAAGGTGGGGATGGGGCTGGCAAAACAGCTGCACCAGGAAGGCGCGCAGCTGCTCGTCTCCGACGTCGACCGGCAGGCCGCAGCCAAAGCGGCGGAGACGTTCAAGGCCGAGGTGGTTTCACCCGACGCGATCGTGACCGCCGATTGCGATGTGTTCTCTCCGAACGCGCTTGGTGCCATTCTCGACGACAGGACGGTTCCCGCGCTGCGCGCCAAGGTCGTCGCCGGAGGCGCCAACAACCAGCTGGCGCGCGATGAACACGGCGAATCGCTCCGGCAGCGCGGTGTGCTTTACGCGCCGGATTATGTCATCAATGGCGGCGGCATCATCCGGGTGGCGGGGCAGATTTTCAGTTGGGACGATGCCGATATCGAGCGCCGCGTCCTGGGAATCGCCGATACGGTTGCCGAAATTTTCCGGCGCTCAGACGCTGACAGCGTGCCGACGAACGCCATCGCGGACCGGATGGCTGAGGAGCGTATGGCTAATGCGGCCGGCAAGATGGCACACGCAGCGGAATAGCTAGTGCAGGACGTGGCTGCCGAAAATGTGTGGCCACAATCCCACAAGTCCGACAATGATCAGGTAGATCGCAACCAGATAATTCAGGATCCGTGGCAGCATCAGAATCAGAATGCCGAAGATCAGCGCGATCAGCGGCTGGATGATAATCAAATCAACCGTTGCCATCGAGGTTCACTCTTTCTCTTGCGGGTTGTCGCAATCGGGCTTGGCGCAATCGGGCGCCGGCGTTTCGCGTTTCTGCGGCGCGCCGACAATATGCTTGCCGCCCATGAAGGCAGGCGGATCGCTGGCCGGGAAAGTTTCCTCGACCTGTTCGTCGATCTTGCGGTTCTGCGCGCGCTTTGCCGCTTTCTGGCTTGCCTTGGATTCGCGCTGGGGCATCAACCAACCTCCGGGTTCGGCTAGCCAACGATTATCATTCGACATCGGTTCCGGACGCCGGTCAACAGGCCAGTCCCGTCGGGTTCCTCAACTTTCGAAGATCAGCCGAATCGGCCGGTGACATAATCGGCCGCTTTCGATGTGCGCGGATTGTTGAACACGCGTTCCGTGGAGCCGTACTCGATCAGCCTGCCAAGGAACATGAAGGCGGTATGGTCCGACACACGCGCGGCCTGCTGCAGATTGTGGGTGACGATGGCGATGGAAATGTCGCGCTTCAGCTCCACGATGGTTTCTTCAAGCTTTGCGGTTGAAATGGGATCGAGTGCGGACGCCGGTTCGTCCAAGAGCAAAACTTCCGGCCTCACCGCCACGCTGCGCGCCACGCAAAGCCGTTGCTGCTGGCCGCCCGATAGCCCGAGCGCCGAGGTTTCCAGTTTGTCCTTCACTTCCTCCCACAGCGCGGAGCGGCGCAGACTTTCCTCCACGCGCGCAGAGAGCTCCGCCTTGTGCAGATTCTCATAGAGACGGACGCCGAACGCCACATTGTCGTAGATCGACATGGGAAACGGCGTGGATTGCTGGAACACCATGCCGACCCGCGAGCGAAGCCAGGGAAGATCGGTGCTGCGGTCGAGAATGTTCTGGCCATCGAGCATCACTTGCCCTTCGGCGCGCTGTCCAGGATACAGCGCATAAATGCGGTTGATGACGCGCAGCAGCGTGGACTTTCCGCAACCCGACGGTCCGACGATCGCGGTCACGGCATTTTGCGCGACAGGAAGGCTTACCGAATAAAGCGCCTGATTCCGCATGTAGAAGAAATCGAGACCGCGAATATCCACCTTCGTGCTTTCGGGTGGAATGGTTTCGACGAATTGTTCGAATTCGTTCGTACCCGGTTGCTGCGCAACGTAGGCCTCGGCAAACGGCTTTCCAGCGAAATCGTTCATGTCCGCCGCCTCTTGCTTGCCAGAATGCGTACCAATGTGTTGATCGACAGAACGGTGAAAGCAATCAGCAGTGAACCAGCCCAGGCCAACCGCTGCCAGTCCTCATAGGGGCTCAGTGCGAAGCTGAAAATCGTCACCGGCAGATTGGCAATCGGCTTCAGCAGATTCAGGCTGAAGAACTGATTGTTGAGCGAGGTGAACAGCAGCGGCGCCGTTTCACCGGAAATGCGGGCGAAGGCCAGCAGCGCGCCTGTGATGATTCCGCCGGCCGAGGCTTTCCACAGAATGCGCCGGATTGTGATCCAGATGGGCGTGCCCAACCCTGCGCCGGCCTCCCGCAATGCCCTGGGCTGCAGCCGCAAAACATCTTCCGTCGCCCGGGTGACGATGGGAGCGGCAATCAGCGCCAGCGCCAGCGCGCCCGCCAGGGCGGAGAAGCTGTGCAGCGGACGCACGGCAATGACATAAACAAACAGGCCCACCAGGATCGATGGGGCGGACAACAGCACGTCGTTGATGAAGCGGACAGTCTTCGCATACCAATTGTCGGTGCTGTATTCGGCAAGCCAGGTCCCCGCCAGCATGCCCACAGTCACGGCTATGGTCATAGCCGCCGAGCACAGAAACAACGATCCCAGAAGAGCGTTGCGCAATCCGCCCGGCGCGCCAGGCGGCGGCGTGTCTTCGGTGAATACCGCCAGGTCCAGCCCGCCGATTCCCTTGCGCAACAGCGAGGCGAGAATGATCGCCAGAACGACGAGCGCGACAACGGTCGCCAGCGTGCAGACGATTACGAACGTGGCGTTGGCTAGCCTGCGCCGGCCGCGTCGATCGAAGATGCCAGTGAAGCCGCTCATGTTCCGTGACCGTGCCCCAGAAGGGCGCGGGCAATGGCCAGCACCGCGAAGGTGATCAGGAAGAGCAGAAATCCAAGCGCGAGCAGCGCGGAAATGTGCATGGGGCTGGTCGCTTCGGCAAATTCATTGGCGATGATGGAGGAGATGGTGGCGCCGGAATCGAACAGGCCGCGCGGCAAACGGTGCGAATTGCCGATCACGAAGGTGACGGCCATGGTTTCGCCCAGCGCCCGGCCGAGCCCCAGCATCACGGCGCCGATGGCACTGCGGCGCACATAAGGGACGATCACCGACCATACCACTTCCAGAGGGGTGCAGCCCATTCCATAAGCGCTTTCGCGCACGCGCGGCGGGATCGACAGGAAGAGCTCCCGGAGGGTGGCCGCGATGTAGGGCAGGATCATGATCGCAAGAATGATCGACGCGGTGAACACGCCGGAGCCGTTGGGAATACCGGTGAAAATCTTTCCCCAGATCGAGTCTGGCGCCGCCCACGCCATCAGCGGCGCCTCCACGTACTTTGCAAACACCGGCGCAAAGACGAAAAGCCCCCACATGCCGTAGACGATAGATGGAATTCCCGCCAACAGCTCGACCGCGATTCCGATGGGCCTTCGCAGGAATTGCGGACAAAACTCGGTGAGGAAAACGGCGGTAAAAAATGCGAGCGGGAGAGCAATCAGAAGCGCGACCACGGAAGTGATCAGGGTGCCCAGGATGGGACCGGCGCCGCCGTAGACGTCGGTCACAGGGTTCCAGGTCGTGGAGGTGAAAAAGCTCAGGCCGAAGGTCGATAGTGCCGGCCATCCGCCGATCGCCAGCAGAATGCAGAGCCCGCCCATGGCACAAAGCAGCGCAGTTGCCGCCGCGCCGCAGGCATAACGGAAGAAAGGCTCCGCCAGCGCCCCTCGCGCCTGGGCAAGCATCGGTCGGCTGGACACGGCTGTGGCGGAAACCATGGTAGGACTTATGTGGATCGTTGGGCGCTATCGCGCCATTTACTGGGCCATCTTCACGGTTTTATGACGTTGCCCCGCCAATCCCAAGCGGCGAGTCGCAAAAGCGTCATGCTTCAGAGGCAGAATGCGGTCATGGCTGTGCTGTCCTTTCCCTGGCGAAAAAGTGCTGCTTTGCCGGACTCAGCGGCCACGCCGACGGCCAACGACCGCCTGTCCCTTCTGGCTGCCGTGGTCGACCTGCTGCCGGACCCCGTTCTCATTGTCCAGCGGGCCGCTATGCCGAACGCTCCGGTTCGGGTCATGGCCAGCAACGCGGCAGCACAGGAACTGCTTCGCATCCGGGGTGACGGCGAAAGCCTGATCGCCGTGCTCCGGCACCCGGAAGTCCTGGGCACTGTCGAGAACACGCTGGCGACAGGCGAAGGCCGGACCATGACCTATGAGACGGGCGGCCCCCAGTCGCGCGCCTTTCGCGTATGGACGAAAATGCTCGAAAATGATGCCCGGCAATCGGCGCTTGTCGTTCTCCGCGACGAGACCGACGCACGGCGGCTGGAACGCATGCGCGCGGACTTCCTCGCCAATGCGAGCCATGAATTGCGCACGCCGCTGGCTTCCATCACGGCATATGTGGAGACCCTGCAAGGTCACGCCCGGGACGACATCGAGGCGCGTGACCGCTTTCTGGCGATCATGTCCGTTCAGGCGCGGCGCATGGGTCGGCTGATCGACGACCTGATGTCACTTTCGCGCATCGAGCTGAACGAGCGCGTGCCGCCTTCCGGCGTTTGCGATGTGGCGCTGGTGGCGCGTGAAGTCATCGACGGATTGCTGCCGGTTTGTTCCGGCAAGAACGTCCGGCTGCAACTGACCGCGCCCGCGGGAAGCCAGGTTGTCGCCAGCGGCGAACGGGATCAAATCGCGCAGGTCATGCAGAACCTGATCGATAACGCGGTGAAATATGCGCCCGAGGGAACAACGGTGTTGATCAGCGTGAATGCGAGCGCATCGTTCGAGCCCGAAGCCGAAGGGCCCGATGCCAATGTCTTACGGGAACAGGGGGGTGGGCGGGTCTGCCTCGTCTCGCCCGAGCGGTCCCACGAGCAGCGTTATGTGATGGTCCGCATCGCGGATCAGGGAAGTGGTATTGCCCGCGAGCACCTTCCCCGGCTGACCGAGCGATTCTATCGCGTTCCAGGGCAGAAGAGCGGAGAGATCGGCGGCACTGGCCTCGGACTTGCAATCGTAAAGCATATTGTGAACCGGCATCGGGGCGGGCTGGCCGTTGAAAGCGTGCCGGGGCAGGGCACTGTCTTTGCTGTCTTTCTCCCGCAGGGGGAATTTGGTTAGCGCCGGGGCCAGACACAAAACCTTTGCAAATCTGTCACATGGTGCG
>Ga0213876_10000886_pt1 | contig 20037 bp, 15 predicted proteins | sample BarmaccomBMRX_R9_FD_160113 | JGI IMG/M metagenome (GOLD analysis project Ga0213876, IMG submission 160113) | Root-associated microbial communities from Barbacenia macrantha in rupestrian grasslands, the National Park of Serra do Cipo, Brazil - RX_R9 | ecosystem: Host-associated > Plants > Roots... | reverse complement strand
TGGCTGCCGCTCCTGCGCGGGCTGACCCGGTCGATCCAGCAAGTCACCCACGCGACGCGTGAGATCGCCGAGGGCCGTTTCGACGCCCGCGTCAAGACGCAGCGCCGCGATGAACTCGGCGCGCTCGCCGCCGCCATCAACCGCATGGCCGAACGGCTCGATGGCCTGATGAAAGGGCAGAGGCGCTTCCTCGGCGACGTGGCCCACGAGCTTTGTTCGCCGCTGGCGCGCTTGCAGATAGCCCTGGGCATCATCGAGCAACGCGCCGACGACGGGCATAAAGCCTACGCCAAGGCGGCCAGCGAAAAAGCCGATCAAATCGCCCGCCTGGTCGATGAACTGCTCGCCTTCTCGCGCGCGTCGCACGGCGGGACCGTGGCCGTGCGTTGCGAGACCGTGCTCGTGCGCGATGCCGTGGCCGAAGCCATCCAGCGCGAGGCGCCGGATGAAAGCGTGGACCTGCAGCTCGACATCCCGCCGCAACTCACCGTCCGCGCCGACCCCGAATTGTTAGTCCGCGCCCTCGACAATCTGTTGCGCAACGCCATCCGTTACAGCGCCTCCGCCGGTCCCATCATCATCCGCGCGTCGCACGCGGTCGCGGACGGCGGCGTGACCATCACGGTGGCCGACTCCGGCCCCGGAGTTCCCGAGGCGGAACTTTCCAAAATCTTCGACGCTTTCTATCGCGTGGACGTGGCCCGCGCCCGCGAAACTGGCGGCACCGGTCTCGGTCTTGCCATCGTGAAAGCCTGCATCGACTCGTGCTCCGGCACGGTCTCCGCCCGCAACCGCAAGGCCGGCGGATTGGAAGTGCAAATTCACCTGCCAAATTCTCCAGCGTCGGTCGCGAAATAAATCGGTGTCCGTTTCTCCGCAGGACATCGGCTTTTTGTCGCATCACACGGCATCCGGCGCCGGGCCGTTATGTTCAAAATCCACGTCGGGAATGTGGTTGAAGGCGATGCGCATCGGCGCATACGCCAGTGCCGACGTGGCACCGCCGAAATGCACGGCGTTGATGCCGTAGCGCCGGTTGATTGCGTCCACGGCGCGCAGCATCGCGTGCCGTCGGCGGCGTTCCTCGCGGCCAAAGAGCGAGGGCGTCGCGTTCGTCAGGGCGGCCAGGTGCAGCAGCGTCACGCCCACGGCCAGCGGCGGCGTCGGCCGCGTGTGCGCCGGCGCGGCGGCGCGACGACGCCAGAGCAGGTCGAGCGCGTGCAACAACTCGATGGTGTCTTGCGTGTGGGCAAAGCGCACATCGTCGCTCCAGTTCGGCCGGTCGCGCGCGCTCTCGTAGCCGCGCACGTAGAGCGCCATGCCGCCGGCCACGTGCTTCATCGCGCGCAGACGCATCGCGGCCTTTTGCGTCAGCCGATGCAGCACGGCGCGGGCGCTCGCTTCGTTGCGCAATTCCGGCGGCAGCACATGGCTATGACCGACAGTGCGATGCACCGTCGGGAGATGCACGGTTTCCTCGCCGCGCAGATGTCGGTAAAAATACTCGCCGCCGACGCCGCCCCACACGGCGCGCAGTGTTTCCTTCGACGCCGCGCAGAGCTGTTCGACGGTCGTGATGCCGCGTTGTTGCAACCGCGCCTCCATGTTGCCGCCGATGCCGCAAAGGTCGCGCAGTTCGAGACGATAAAGACAACGCGGCAAATCCTCCGGGCAGATCATCATCAAGCCGTCGGGCTTCTGCATGTCGGACGCTGTCTTGGCGAGAAACGGATTCGGTGCCAGCCCGATGGAGCAGGTCAGGACCGGACTGACTTGCTCCGCGATGGCGCGCTTGAGCTCCCGCGCGATCCACGGCGCCTGCTCGGGCTGCGTCCATTCGCCCCAGAGCTTGCAGTGCATTTCGTCAATGGAAACGACCGCTTCGACCGGCAAAATCGCGCCGATGATTTTGACGAGTTGATTGTGGGTTTCCACGTAAAGCTGCGGACGCGCCTCGATCACTTCGAGACCGGGACAAAGCCGGCGCGCCTCGGCGATTTGGGTGCCGGTCCGGATGCCGCGCGCCTTCGCCTCCTGGCTCGCCGCGATGCAGCAAGTCGTCTCGGCTTTGAGCGGCGCGACCGCGACGGGTCGCCCGCGCAACTCCGGCCGGTCCATCTGCTCGACGGAAGCGAAGTAGGAATTGAAGTCGAGGAACAGCGTGCGCAGGCACATGAGGTCGAGTGTTCTTTTGAACACTAACGAAGCCGGCGCCGATTCCGGATGCCGCCGCGCCTTGCATTCCCCGAGGCTCGGCGGATTTTGTCCGTCCGACCCCAATGAGCGCGCCGCCGTCTTCCACCGCTACCTCCGAGATTCCCAAAGCCTACGAGCCTGCCGCCGTGGAGGCGAAGTGGCAGTCGCGCTGGGCGCGGTCGCGCTGTTTCGAGGCCGATCCGAAGTCGAGCAAGCCCGCGTTTTCCATCGTCATGCCGCCGCCGAACATCACCGGCGTGCTCACGCTTGGGCATGTGCTCAACAACACAATTCAGGACATCCTCGCCCGCCGCGCGCGCATGGAGGGCAAGGAAGTGCTCTGGCTGCCGGGCACCGACCATGCCGGCATCGCGACGCAAACCGTCGTCGAGCGGACGTTGAAAAAAGCCGGCGTCATCCGTCATCGCGACGATCTCGGGCGCGACAAGTTTTTGGAAAAAGTCTGGGAGTGGAAAGAAAAGCACGGCGGCATCATCACCGAGCAGCTCAAAAAGCTCGGCGCGTCGTGCGACTGGTCACGCGAGCGCTTCACGCTGGACCCCGAATACTCGCGCTGCGTGCAGCGGGTCTTCGTCGAGCTTTACAAAAAAGGGCTGATTTATCGCGGCAAGCGCATGGTGAATTGGGACCCGGTCTCGCTCACCGCGCTGAGCGACGAGGAAGTCATCATGAAGCCGCAAAACGGCACGCTGTATTTCTTCAAAGTCGAAGTCGCCGAGCAGCCGGGCACGTGGTTGACCATCGCCACGACGCGCCCGGAAACGATCCCAGGCGACACGGCCGTCGCGGTCAATCCGCGCGACGCGCGCTACGCGCATCTCATCGGCCAACACGTCGTGCGTCCGCTGCCGGAGGAGCTGCCGCGCGAGCAAAAATTAATTCCCATCGTCGGCGACGACGCGGTCGATTTCGAGTTCGGCACCGGCGTGTTGAAAGTGACGCCGGCGCATGACAAAGCCGATTTCGAGATCGGCCAGCGGCATAAACTTCTCGCGATTGGAGTGATCGATTCCACTGGTTGTATGAACGCAGCGGCCGGTGAATCGCTCGTTGGTCTGGACCGTTTTGAAGCACGCAATGTTGCTGCCGAACGCTTGCGTGAACTTGGCGCTTTAACGAAGGAGGAGCCATATCAAAACAACGTTGGCTGCTCTGAGCGCACAGACGTGCCAATCGAACCGATGCTAAGCGAGCAATGGTTTTTGAAATATCCAAGCGTAGAAAAAGCACGCGAAATCGTGGCCAACGGCGCACTGAAATTTTTCCCCGAGCGCTGGACGAAGGTCTATGACCACTGGATGGAGAACATCCAAGACTGGTGCATTTCGCGGCAGCTTTGGTGGGGACACCGCATTCCCGCATGGCATAAGGTTCATATTCTTCCTGGCATCCATCGACCCGGCGAAGGTTATGCTGTGGAAACGGTTGTCAGTCTGGAACCACCTGATGATTCGGGTAATTGGAGGCAGGAAGAAGATGTCCTAGACACCTGGTTCAGCTCTTGGCTCTGGCCGTTCGCCACGATGGGCTGGCCGGAGAAGACGGAGACGCTCGCGAAATTTTATCCGACCACCGATCTCGTCACCGGGCCGGACATCCTGTTTTTCTGGGTCGCGCGGATGATCATGGCCGGCTGCGAGTTCGCCGGCGACATCCCATTTCGCAACGTTTATTTCACCGGCCTCATCCGCGACGCGAAAGGGCGCAAGATGAGCAAGTCGCTCGGCAATTCGCCCGACGTGCTCGAACTCATTTCCAAATACGGCGCCGACGGTTTGCGCTTCGGACTCCTGCGCATCGCACCGCAAGGCCAGGACATTCGCTTTGACGAAAAGCAGATCGAGGAAGGCCGCAATTTCGCCAACAAAATCTGGAACGCCGCGCGCTTTTACCAGATGCAGGAGCCGGCGCTGCCGTTCGGCACGCGCATTTCCTACCGGCCCGCGCCTTACATCCTCGACATTGAGGCGAAGCTGCGCGCGACGCAGGAAAAAGTCGGCGCGGCGCTCGACGAGTTTCGCTTCAACGAAGCGGCGCAGGCGCTCTACGATTTTTTCTGGAGCGACTATTGCGATTGGTTTGTCGAAGCGGCAAAGGTGGACATCGTCGGCGTCGAGGCGCCCGAAGCGGGCAAGGTGACCGAGCGCGCGATCGCGAAGGAAGCGGCGCTGTTCACGATGTATCGCGTGCTGACGGAATTTTTGCACCTCGTGCATCCGTTCATGCCGCACTTGAGCGAGGAACTCTTCGAGCGGCTGACGTTCCCGCCGCGCCCGGCGACGGCTGCTGCTGCTGCGACGGACGCCGCGCCCGAGGCAGCCTCCGCAGCGGAGGAAGACGAGTCGCCCGCGCGTCGGCTGCGGCGGCGCGCGAAGTTCCTTTCCTTCCAACGGCTCGCCGGCCCGGTCGGACTTTCCGGCTCCGCCGAAGAAACGGCCGCGGCGCAACGGACCACGGCGGACCTTTATGAAACGGTGCGCCTCGCGCGGAATTTGCGCGCCGAATACGGCGTCGCCACGAACAAGCCGGCGAAGTTCATCCTGCGCTTGCGCGAAGAGGTGATCGCCGCCGCGGAAAAAGACGCCTGGCCGTTTGCCGCGTCGATCCGCGCGCTGACGCGGATGGTTAACGCCGAAGACCTCGCCTTGCAGCCGGACTACCAGCCGCCGCGCGGCACGCCGTCGGCCGTCACGCCGCTGGGCGATTTGTTTTTGCCGCTGGCCGGCTTGGTCGATGTCGCGGCGGAACGGGCGCGCATCGAGAAAGAAATCGCCCGCGCCGAAGCCGACCGCGAAACCGCGCTCAAACAACTTTCCAACCCGAACTTCATCGCCCGTGCGCCGGCGGAAAAAGTCGCCGAACATCGCCAGCGCCATGCCGACACCGAAGCACGGCTCGCCAAGCTGCGCACGATGCTCGCGGCGCTCGGTGCGGACGAGTGAGATGCCTTGCGTTTGGGATAGCGCGCGATTAGTTTTTCTGCTTTGCACTCTCCCGCCGCCGGCCGTCGTGCCGTCGCCCTGAGCCAATGAGCACTACCGCCGAACTGAAGGACAACCTCAAACATCTCATCGTCGAACGCCTCAACCTCATCGACGTGCAGCCCGGAGACATCGGTGACGACACGCCTTTGTTCAAAACCGGCCTCGGCCTGGACTCCATCGACGCCTTGGAATTGACGCTCAACGTGGAAAAAGAATACGGCGTGAAGATCGCCAACAGTGAGCAGGCGATGCAGGCGTTTCAAAGCGTGACGACGCTGGCGGCGTTCATCGAACGCGCGCGCGGTGTCGCCAGTGGCGTGTGAGGCAGCGGGATTCACCACCAAGACACCAAGGCACCAAGAAGATAGTGGGAATTGAGGGACTGCCTTTTTCTCTCAACCCTCAACTCTCAACCCTCAACTGCTTGGCGTCCTGGCGTCTTGGTGGTAAAAAAATCGGGTAAGACGTTTGTAACGTTGCGATGACTCCCGTGCTTCTCGCTCCCGCCAGCGCCACCTCCGCCGCGGTTTTTCCCCAACCTGCCGACCGTGGCAACGACGCGCCCGTCGTCGCGCTCGCGGCCGCGGGCTGCCGCACGCCGCTGGGCGACACGCGCGCCACGGCGGACGCGCTCCTGCGCGGTCAGCGCGCGTTGCAAATGCTGCCCGTGCGCGGCCAGGACGGCGGCGACCTCGTGCCGCTCGGTCTCATCGACGACTGGCAGCCCGCCGCCGGGGCCGCCGCCAGCGACGGCCAGCCGCGCTGGGAAAAGCCGTTGCTCGAATTTCTCCAGACCAGCGTGCCGGATCGTCCGTGGGGCCAGCCGCGCTTTCCAGTGTTCATCACCAGCAGCAATTTCGGCATCGGCGAGCTGTATGCGTATTTTCAAGATCGCGCCGACGCGCGGCTGCCGTATCTGCTCCCGCACCAGCTCACCGCGTGGTTCGGCGCGCGGCTCGGCTGGGGCGGGAACGTCACGCATTTTTCCCACGCCTGCGTGTCGTCGAATCTCGGCTTGCTCTACGCCTCGCGCCAGGTCGGCGCCGGGCTGGCGGACGAGGCGCTCGTGGTGACTTACGATTTTCTCAGCCCGTTTGTCGCGGCCGGTTTTCACGCGTTGAAAATTTTATTCAACGCCCTGCCCGCGCCGTATGCCGAGCGGGAATTTGGCGCGGTCGGCCTGGGCGACGGCGTGGCGTTCGCGGTCCTCACCCGCCCGCGGTCGAGCGGCGACAGCGGATTCCGCCTCGAGGCGCAGGCGGGCGCAAACGAGATGTATCATTTCACCGGCAACCATCCCGACGGCATCGGCATGGGCCAGCTTGCCGTCACGATGCGTGCGGCGGCCGAAGCGCGCGGCCAGCGGGTCTGGGTCAAAGGCCACGGCACCGGCACGATTGAGGCCGGTCGGCTGGAGGCGCGGCACATGAGCGAAGCGTTTCCCGGCGCGCCGCTGGTGAGCTGGAAAGGCGCGCTCGGGCACACGCTCGGCTCGTGCGGCTTGGTCGAGCTGGCGCTGGCGATGGAATTTATCCGTCGTGGCCAGGCGCCGGGGACCATCGGCAGCGAGGGCGAGCCTTGCTTCTCGGCAGAGGTCGCCACCGCGCCGTTTGCGCTCGGCGAATTCACCGGCTGCGTGCTGAATTCCTACGCGTTCGGCGGCGCGCATTACGCGTTTTTGCTCGGGCACGGTTGAGCGTGGAGCGATGGGTGATTTTAAACGCAAAGGCACGGAGATGCGCAGAGGAAGAAACTTTTTTATAGAAAAACCAACCTGCCTTCCTCTGTGCTTCTCTGCTCCTCCGCGCCTCTGTGTTAAATGAAACCATGCCGCCCGCGCCCTTGCGTCGTTATTTAAAGAAAGCCAGCGCCGAGGGCATTTTCCACGCGCCGATGGCCGACACCGACGTGCGCGCTTGGATGGGAAATTTCCCGCCCAACGTCGCGCGGCGCATGACGCGGCTCGGCCTGTTGCTCGGGCACGCGTTGCGCGATTTTTCCGTCGCGCCCGCCGACGCCGTCATCTACGCCAGCACGTTCGGCGAGGCGAGCGCGACCGAGCGTTATCTGGCGAGTTTTCCCGCCGCCAGCCCGTTGTTTTTTCAAACCAGCATCCACCCGAGCGCCATCGAGCAGGTGCTCATCAATCGCGGCTGGCCGGTGCGCGAACTCACGCCGCTGGCGGGCCGCGCGGGCGTCGCCGCGCACGCCGCGCTGTGCGCGCTGACGACGCCGGGCGAGCGCGTCTTTCTCACCGGCGGCGAGGAGATCGCAACCTGGCTGACGGACATCGGCGCGGCCTCGCCCGTCGCCTTCGCCTTTGCCCTCCGACTCGATTCCGCCGGCGGTGATGACGCGCTCGGCGAACTCAGTTTCCAACCGTCGGCTGTCGCGGCGGACGAAAAAAACGGCGCTGCTTCCGCGGGCGGCGAGTTGCCCGAACTCTTCCTCGCCATCCAGGAACGCCGCGCCGCGCGCTGGCGCAGCCCGGCCGGTGGCGAGGTCGAGTTGACGTGGTATTAAAAATAAGTTGAAAGCAACTTGCTGTGAGTTGCTGCTGTTGTCCTGCCCGCATGGCTGCCTTGTTTTTCGCCTTCGACTTTTTGCCGTTTGCCGTCGGCATTTTTGTGCTGACCGCCGCGCCGCTCGGCTTTTGGCTCGGCTGGAGCCGCGTGCGCCGGCGGCAGGTGAGCGAAGCTGAGCAAACCGCGCGCAATCCCGGTCCGCCGGGCAGCTACGCCTTCCTCGGTTTTTGTCTGGAAAAAATGCCCGACTGGTTCAATCGCGCCGGGCTGCGTTACGGCGCCTGGCTGGCGACGGTGCTCATGCCGCGACAACGCGCCGCGTCGCGCGAATACCTGCGCGTGATCCTCGGACGCGCGCCGGGCCAGCGCGAAATCTGGCAGCACTTTCACGCCTTCGCCGAATACCTTTTCCTACGGCTCGAAATTGCCCACGGCCGCGCGCCGCGGCTTCGTCCCGCGCCCGGCGAAGACGACCGCGCGTTGCGCGAGCTTGCCGCCAGCGGACGGCCGGCGCTCTACGGCACGATGCACGTCGGGCACTCCGATTTGCTCGGCTATTTCCTCGGCGACCTCGGCGCAAAAGTTCACATGATCCGCAAGCGCGTCGGCAACTCCGCGGACACCGAGCGGCTGGCGCAACGCTACGGCGCGAACGTCACGTATTTGTGGATCAATTCCTGGGCCGACCGTGTCTTCGCGATGAACGCAGCCTTGCGCGCCGGCCGCTCGCTCGCGATGCAGTGCGACCGTTTTGAATACAGCGCCAAGCGCGAGCCGTTTCATTTTTTGAACGCCACGCGGCAGATGCCGTTCACGATTTATCACGTTGCCATCATGCACGGCCTGCCCGCGGCGTTCGCCTTCGCCGTGCCGGCGGCGCACGATCCCGGCGCGAGCGAGATTTTGGTGCCGCCGATCTTCGAGCCGCGCGCCGATTGGAGCCGCGAGGAAAATTTGCAAGCCGCCCGCGCGCATTTCCAAGCCGTGCTCGATAAAGTCGAGGCGTTGCTGCGGCTGCGGCCGTTTCTGTGGTTCAACTTCACGCCGCTGAATCCGGTCGTCGCGTCGTCGCAACCGGCTGCGTCCACGTTGCTGCCAGCTTCCTCGTGTGCGCCGCGGCGCGACGTTTTGGAAGTGCCATCGGGAGCACCCGCGCCTTGACGACGACGACCACCCGGCAGCTCCACCACGCCCGGCGCCTGCTCTGCGCGTTGCAGGATCACATCCGCGACACGCTGCTCGCAACGCGGCGCAAACGCTCCGCGTCGTCCTTCACCAAAATCGCGGCGGTCACGGCGGCGGACACGATTTACGAAATCGACCGGATCAGCGAGGCGGCAATCCTCGCGTGGTTCGACGCGCATTGGCCGCGCGCTTGGCCGGTCGAACTGGTGATGGAAGGTCTCGAAGACAGCGAGGCGGGGACTTTCCCGCGGGGCACGCCGGTGGCGAAAACCCTTTTCAAATGCATCCTCGATCCGATCGACGGCACGCGCGGCTTGATGTATGACAAACGCAGCGCGTGGATTCTGGCCGCGCTCGCGCCGCAGCGCGGCCCGAAAAATCATCTCGGCGATCTCGTCGTCGCGGCGATGACCGAACTGCCGACGAGCAAGCAATGGCGCGCCGATCAGCTCAGCGGCGTGCGCGGCGAAGGCCGGGTGCTTGCGGAGGCGATCAACGTGCTCGATGGCTCGCGGCAACGCTTCGCGGCGCGGCCCTCGCGGGCGCGGGATTTCCAGCACGGCTTTGCCTCGCTCGCGCGATTTTTTCCCGAAGGCAAGGCGCTGACCGCGCAGATCGAGGAAGCGCTGTGGCAGGGACTTTACGGCCACAACGCAAACCGCTCGCCGTTGATTTTCGACGATCAATACATCGCGAGCGGTGGCCAGATTTACGAACTGCTCGTCGGCCACGACCGGATGCTCGGCGACCTGCGCCCGCTCGTCTTTGCGAAGCTCGGACTGCGCACGGCGCTCGCGTGTCATCCCTACGATCTTTGCACCGCGTTCCTGCTCGCCGAGGCGGGCGGCGTCGTCGAAGCGCCCGACGGCAAGCCGTTGCGCGCGCCGCTCGACACCACGTCGTCCGTCGCGTGGATGGGCTACGCGAATCCGCACCTCGCCCGCGCCGTGCGGCCGGTGCTCAAAAGGCTCATCGCAAAATTTCTGTGACCGCGGGCGGTTTCCCCGTGCCGCAGAGTTTTTCGCTTATTTGTTTGCGCCGACGCGGTTGCTTGCGGAATTTGTGCGCCCTTCGACTCGATCCATGCGTTTGCTCGTCTTTCTTATTTTGTTGTTTGGCCCAAGCCCGGCGTTGCTCGCGGCCGAAAATTTTGACCTGACGCCGGTGAAAAAATGGATCGCCCGCCAGGATGAAGTGCGCACCGTGCAGGCCGATTTCACGCAAACTCGCGCCTTCCGCGCGTTGCAAAGTCCTGTCGCCATCCCCGGCCATCTGTGGTTCAGCGCGCCGCAATCGTTGCGCTGGGAATTGGGCGACCCGGCCAAGGCCATCCTGCTGCGCAACGGCGACACGGCGTATTTGATTCAACCCGGAAAAAAACGCGCCGAACGTTTGCCCGCCGATCATCTCGGCGGCAGGGCCGACAGCAGAAACAGCGCGCAGGCGTTTGCCATGATGAAGATGCCGCTAGCAAAAGACTACGCCGACTTCAACCGCCAGTTTGAAGTGCTCGCCGTCAGCACGCAGGAAAATCGCTGCCACCTCGAAATCATCCCCCGCGACGCCAGCGCGAAAAAAATGCTGACCGCGCTGAAGCTCGACTTCGATACGACGACCGGCCATCTGCTGACGTTCGAGATCGCGTTGCGCGACGGCTCGTGGCTGCGCAATGAATTTTCCAACGTGCGGTTGAATCAAAAAATCGAGCGCCGTGTGTTCGACTTCGACCTCGCCGGCTACGAAATCGTCGAAGCGAAATGAGGAGCCGCGCCGCGCGTTGGGGCTGGGTCGCGACCGGCGGGCTGTTGCTGCTCATTTACGTCGTCGCCGGGCTGTCGCGCATCAGCTTCAACGTCGATATCCTCAAGCTCCTGCCCACGCACTTGCGGCAGGTCGAGGGGCTGTCACTGTTGCTCAAACATTTCGCGCAATCGAACGAACTGATCGTCACCCTCGAAGCGTCCACGGCCGAAACGGCGGAGGCCGAAGCCGACGCCATCGCCGCGGCGCTCGCGCAACAACCGCGGCTCGTGAAGCGCGCCGTCGCCCGGCCGCCTTGGGAAAAAAATCCAGGCGAACTCGCGGAGTTGCTCGCCTATCTCGTGCTCAACCAGCCGCCGGAGGAAATCCGCGCGCTGGCCGCCCGGCTCGCGCCGGCGCAGGCGCCGGCCACGCTGCAAGCGACGCTCGATTTGTTGACCGAATCCGTCTCGCCGCAGGAGATCGCCCTGCGCGGCTACGATCCATTTGACCTCACCGGCTCGCTCGCCGGCATTGGCCTGCTGACCGGCGCGCAACAGCAACAGCAGCAGTCGGAATTCGCCTCCGCCGACGGCACGTTCCGCGTGATCTACGTCGAGGCGGCGAAGCCGTTTGGGAACTACAAGGAAACCATCGCCTGGATGAAGGAAATCCAGCGCGTCCTTGCGCCTTGGCGCGACCGGCCGGGACTGCGGCTGGGCTACACCGGCGACCCGGCGTTTGCGGCGTCCATCGCCGGCAGCATGGAGTGGGACATGGCGTCCTCGGGCGTCATGACGCTGGGAGTCATCGCGCTCATTTTCTGGTTGTGCTACCGGCGCGCGCGGCCGTTGCTGGATTTGCAGCTCATGCTGCTGCTCATCTTCGCGTTGACGCTGGCGACCGCCGGCTTGTTCCTGCGCCAGCTCACCGTCATCGGCGTCGGTTGCGCGGCGATCATGATCGGGCTGAGCGTCGATTACGGTTACTTCGTTTTTCAACGCTCGCAGCTTCACGGCGGCACGGTGCGCGAGTTGCAAAAACAATGCGTGCAATACATCGCCTGGACCGCCGGCACGACGGCCGCGGCGTTCTTCGCACTGAACCTCAGCAGCCTGCCCGGCCTGTCGCAACTCGGCACGCTCGTCGGCATGGGCGTGCTCATCGGCGCCGTGGTGATGCTCGTCGTCTATGCGCCATTGACGCGCCGTTTCCAGCGCCGCGCCGCGCCGCGTCCGCCGTCGGTGGTGGAATGCCTCGTCGCTTCCACGAATTTTCAACGCACCGGCGCGTGGCTCACGCTGGCCGTCGTGCTCGTCCTCCTCGGCGCGCTGGCGGTGAAAGGCTTGCCGCAGACCGATTTCACCGACCGGCCGTTGCGTCCGCGCCACAGCGAAGCCTACGCGGCGCTCGAACGCATGGAAGAACGCCTCACTGACGAGCACGGCTTGCGCAGCCTCGTCGTGCGGGGCGGCAGCGTGGAAGAAACCGTCGCCCGCCTGCGCGCCGCCGAGTCGCGGCTCGCGGCGGCGCAGGCGCGGGGCGACGTGGTCCGCTACCGTTCCGCGCTGCCGCTCTGGCCCGACGTGGCGCACCAGCGCGCGAATCTGCCCGTGCTCGCGCCGCTGGCAGCGGAAATTCCGCGCTTGCGGCAGGCGTTGCGCGACGCCGGTTTTCAAGACGAAGCGTTCGCGCTCACGGAGTCGGTGTTAACCCAATGGTCGGCGTGGTCCGCGCACGCTTTGCCGGTCTGGCCCGACAACGCGGCGAGCCGCTGGATTTTCCGCCGCGCCGTCAGCCGCACGGCCGACGGCCAATGGCTCGCGCTCGGTCTGGTCAAACCCGCCGCCGGCCGCGAGCAGGCGCTGGATGACGCGGTGAAAAATCTCGACGGCGTCTTTCTCGTGAGCTGGAGCGCGCTCGGCGCGGAATTGCAGCGCGTCATCCCGCGCGAATTCTTGCAGGTCATCGTCGCGCTCACCCTCGCCGTGCTCGCGCTGCTGGCCGTGGCGTTCCGCAGCGCGCGCGCGGTCGGGTTGTTCGTCGCCACGACGGCGCTGGTGTTCGCCTGCCTCGCGGGATTGATGTCGCTGCTCGGCATGACGTGGAATTTTTTCAACCTCGCCGCCATTTTGCTGTTGCTCGGCACGGGCACGGATTACAGCATCTTGCTCCTGCTCGCTTTGCGGCGAAACGGTGGCGACGTGCCGGCGGCGCAACGCGAACTCGGCCTCGTGATCTGCCTGTGCGCCGCGTCCGCCGCGGCCGGATTCGGCACGATCAGTTGGGCCAACCATCTCGGCCTCGCCAGCCTCGGCAAAACGTGCGCGCTCGGTCTGCTGCTCGACGCCGCCATTTCGATCTTCCTGCTGCCCGTCGGCTGGCGAATTCTTCATCGACGCAGCCGCCTGCGGCCTGCGGCAGGCGCGTAATTATCACCGTTGGATTTTCCCGCTGGCGGTGCGCGGGATGCGTTCGACGAAGCGGAAATCAACGGGCACTTTGTAACGCGCGAGCGCTTCGCGGCAAGCGGCGGCGAGGGCGAATGCCTTGGGCGGTTGCGCGGGATTGCGCGGCTCGATTTCGGCGACGGGCACGGCGCCGAAGCGGGCGTTTTCTTTCCCAAAAACCCGCGCGGCCGCCACGCCGGGACAGGCGTTGAGCACGGCTTCGATTTCTTCGGGAAAACATTTCAAGCCGCCGACGTTGATGACGCTGTGGCTGCGGCCGAGCAGGAAAATGTCGCCCTCCGCGTCGATGCGCGCGAGGTCGCCCGTGCGAAACCAGCCGTCGGCGGTCAGCACTTCGGCGCGCGGTCGCCACGGGTGCAGATAGGCGTCGAACATGCCCGGCCCGCGCAGGAACAGCTCGCCGATTTCGCCGCGCGTCTCGACTTGAAAATCCGGCAGCGGCCGGCCGACGGATGCCGGCTTTGCGCGCGCGGACTGGAGATTGAGCAACGGCAGGCCGACTTCGATGATGCCGAGTCCTTGCGTGAGCGGCAGGCCGTAGCGCGCGTCAAACGCCGTCGCCGTCGCGCTGGGCAGCGCCGCCGCGGTGGAAATCGCCAGTCGCAGGTCGGTCCACGCGCGGCCGGAATTTTCCGCGGCGAGCAGCGCGTGGTGAAACGGCGCGCCGTAGAGCACGGTGCAATGGTGCCGGCAGGCGGCGGAAAGGATGTCTTCGGCCAGGTGCGGATTGACGATGACCGTCGCCGCGCCGTGCAAAAGGTAGAGCATGATCGACACGGCGAAATGGTGCGCCATCGGCAAAATCCAGACGACGCGATCCGCCGGGCTGATGCGCAAGCCGCGGTTGGCGGCGGTCACGCGGGCGAGCAGGCTTTCGTGAGAAAGCACGACGCCTTTGCTCGTGCCGGTCGTGCCGGAGCTGAAGCGGATGAACGCCGGGTTGAGCGCGGCGAGCGTGGTTTCGTTGAACAGGAAACCATCCGCCGGCGGCGGCACGGCGCGCACCGCGCCGGTGGCATCGACGATGGCGCCGAGGCCGGTTTCGAGCACGACGCGCTCGCGCTCGCGCGGGGCGAGTTCGCCCGCCAGCGGCACGAGGCATTTGCCGGCCCGCACGATGGCGAGGGCGAGGACGACGTGCGCGACGCCGTTCGGGCAATCCAGCCCGACGCGTTGCGCCGTGGGCGCAACTTTGGCGATGGCGCGCGCGGCGGTCTCGGCGCGGGCGATGAGCTGGCCGTAGGAAATCTCCTCGTCCTCGCAGACCAGCGCGACGGCGCGGCGGTCGGCGTTCTTGAAAATGGTTTCGACGAGATTCATTTATCCCCGCGACGAGAGTTGCGCGCGCGCCGTGTTCACCGCGTTGGCGTCGCACGGCTTGCCCAAAGCTTGCAAGCCGGCGGCCAGTCCCGCCGCTTCGCCGGTGGCCAGGCAGGTGCCGATGACGCGCAACGCCGCCTGCGCCTCGTGGCTGCACGAGAGGCAGCGGCCCGCCATGAACAGTGCCGCGTCGTCGCGCGCTTGCAACGCGCGCAGCGGGATGTCGCACGGCTGGCCATTCGTCGGGAAACGCCAGCGCGGGCCGCGCGCGGTTTCGCGCAATTCCATCGGCCAAGCGGAAACGGCGACGGCATCGGCGAAAGCGGCGCCGCGTTCCAAGTCCGCCGCTTCGACGCGGTAACGGCCCATGACGCGCCGGCTCTCGCGCACACCGACGCGGGCGGGCCACGCGGCGACGTAGCTGTGGGCAAAGCCCTCGACCTGGCGGCGCAGGAAATCCGTGAGCTGTCCGGCGAGCGCGCGGCCTGCGGTTTCCAGTTGGGTCAAACAATGGGGATCGAGCGGATCGTAAGCCGCGCCGCCGCCGTCGAGGTCGAGCGTGACGAACGCCTCGCCCTCCTGCGCGCACGCCCGCAGATGCGCGCCGAGGGCGTCGGCTGGCAGCGCGCCCGCTTGCACGGCGCGGGCGAGGAGTTGCGCGAGTTGCAGCCGCGCCGTGTCGTCGAGCGCCGCGGCGGGCACGCCGGCGAGGGCAAAAATAAAGGCCGGCCGCTGGAGGCGCGCGCGGTCGGCTTGCTCGCACGGCGCACCGCGCAACACCGCCAGCGCGGCGTCGCCGGTGGCATCCACGAAGGCAGCGGCGCGCACGCTCTCGCGCTGGCCACGGCAGAGGAGCGTCACGGACTCGCCCTCTGCCGCGAGGAGCTCCGTGTGCAGACGCACGTTGAGGCGCGGGGTTTCGCGGACGATTTGATCGGCCAGTTGCGCGAAGGCCGTGGGCCGTTGCAACAACACGTCCACCCGGCCCATCCGCACGGGGCCGCTCGCGCCGCCGGCCGCGAGCAGGCGGATGGAGAATTCCGCGGCAAAGCCGGCGTGGGCCAGCGCTGGCGGCGTGGATTCGCACTTGGCCGGCAGGCGGTAGAGGCCGCAGATGGAATGCACCAGCGCCGCCGAGACCATGCCGCCGAGCGCGCCGTGGCGCTCGACGAGCAACGTGCGGGCGCCGAGCCGGGCCGCAGCGATGGCAGCCGCCAGCCCCGCGCTGCCGCCGCCAGCCACGAGCACGTCAAACTCCATGCGCGGCTAGGCGGACGCCGCGTGCGCGCGGATGACCTGCGCGAGCTGGCGCACGGTGCTGATGTTGTCCTTCGTCAACGCGCCGTCGGGCAGCGAGACGCCGTATTCCTCCTCGACCAGGATGATGAGTTGCATGATCGACATCGAGTCCAGGCCGGCGAGGTAAAGGTTGCTCTCCGCGTGGAAGCCGGGCGGCGTTTCCAGCAGCCGTTCGCGCACGAGGACGACGAGTTCCGCTTCGAGCAGGGCGGGGGCAGGAAGGGGACGGGCGGCCATTCTTCGGAAAAGCCGGCAAGGTAGGGCGAGCGCGTCGCCAGCGTCAAGCGGACAGTTCTGCCGGCACAAACTGTTGCGGGCGGCGGAGCTAGGTCAGCCGTCATCGGGCCGGCGGATTTTGCTTTCGTATGCGCAGCAATCGGCTAGCTCAGTCTGCTGCGCCCATGCGACCCACTTTTCCCATCACGGAGACCTGTTCGGAAGCCGGGCTGTGCTGGCGCTTTGACCTGCCGGCGGAGAGTCCATTTTTCAACGGACACTTCCCCGGCCATCCGTTGCTGCCGGGCGTCGTGGCGCTCGGCTGGCTGCTCGCGGCGGCGGAGCGATTTCACGGCGGCGAGCCGGCGCTGCCGCTGGTGCTGCACAACGTGAAGTTCCAAGTCGTGCTCCTGCCGGGGCAACCGGGGCTGGAATTGAGCATCATCCCGCAAGGCCCGACGCGCCGCCTGCTCGCCCGGCTAATTTCCCCGGCAGGGATGCACGCTTCCGCGTGGCTCGAGCCGGCGGCGCCGGTGGGGTAAGTCGCCCCGGCGGGCCGCATTTGTGGCCTTGCGCTTCGCCCCGGATTCCCCAACGTAGGCATTCCCATGCGAATTTCCACGTCCGTCCTCCTGCGCGCCGCCGTGCTCGCCGTTTTCCTCACGACTGCTGCGGCGGCGGTCCACGCCGCGCCCGGCCCGCTGCCGCCGCCGGCGGACGTGAACATTTTCTTCACCCCGCCTTATTTAATCACCACGCCGCAGCCGCCCTTCACCCTGCGCGCGGTGTTCCGCCGGCTGGCGCACGCCGAGACTGGGCAGCGGGCGTTCACCGAGACGCGCAAGTTTGCCATCAGCAAGAACCCGGTGCGCGCCATCGGCACGTTGCGCTACGGCCGCAGCATCGGCTTGAGCATAGCCTACGACGGCGCGGCGGGCCGCGTGCTGGTGATCGACGACCAGGGCTTGATCGAACGCGGCGCCGGCGGGCACGAGCGCTCGGTCTCGGTGAACGATCGGCCCGAGCTGGCGGCGCTGACGGATGTCTATCTCAACCTGCTGCGGGGCAACAGCGCCAAGCTCTTCGCCGCCAGCAACGCCTACTACGCCGGTGAACGCGGCACGGGCTGGCAGCTCGGCCTCGTGGCGAAGGACGAGAGCATCGCCCGCCGCATCGGCCGCGCCGTGGTCTATGGCCGCGGGCGGGACATCACGCGCATCGACACAATCTCGCCCAGCGGCGAGACGCGCTCGCTGGCGCTCGGGCCGTTGATGAACAACGTGCGGTTTACGCCCGAGGAGATGAAGACGTATTTCCGCGGGGAGTGATCCCTCCGAGCGCGAGGTTTGACGCCGCTCCGGCCCGGTGCGAGCGGTCACGGCTCATGGCCGCCGAACCGCCCCGCCTCCGCCTCGCTCCGTGGCAGGCCACGGGCGCGCTGCTCTTGTTTTTATTGCTCGGCGTCGGGCTGCTCTTCGGCCCCGAGCGTGCGGCGCACCGGCTGAGCGTCGATGTGCTCGACCTCCTGCCGCGCGACGCGCAAGACCCGACGATCTCGCTCGCGCGCCAGACGGCGAATGGCCGCTTTGGCCGAACGATGCTGCTCGCCCTCGGCGACTCCGCGCACCCGGACCAGCCGCCCGTGGCCGCGGCGCGTCAACTGGCCGATGCGCTCGCGGCTGACCCGTCGTTCGCGGGCACGTTTGCCGGCTTGACGGACGCGGGGAAGGAAAAGCTCAGCGCATGGTTCTTCGAGCGCCGGCTGCCCTTGCGGATGCCGGCGTGGCTCGACGCGCAAACGGCAAAGTGGCGTCAGGAAAATTCGATCTCCGCCGCTGCCTCCGACTCTCAACTCTCAACTCCCAACTCCCAACTCCCTCCCCCCGACTGGCTCGCCGCGCAGGCGGTCGCGGCGTTGAATGAATTTCAAACCACGCCCGATGCGCTCGCCGCGCAGGACCTCTTGCCGCGCGATCCGCTCTTGCTCATTCCGGGCTTGCTCGGCGAGTTCAGCGGCGACGACAAATCGACCCAGGGCGTCGCCGGCGGCGCGCTCACGGGCCGCGGGCCGGACGGCGTGCGCTACGCGCTGATTTACGCCGAGATTCGCGCCTCGCCGCTCGACGAAGCCGGGCAAAAGCCGGTCTTCGCGGCGCTCGACCGTGCGTTGGCCGCAGTCAAAAAATCCGCGCCGGCCAACGCGTCGCTCGCCCTGCGCTTCAGCGGCGTGAACAAATTCGCCGCCGACAGCCGCGCGCGCGCCGACCACGAAATTAACGTGCTCTCGAACATCTCGCTCGCGCTCTCGTGCGCGCTCATGCTCGTAGCGTTCCGCAACATCGTCGTCTTCGCTTACTTGCTGCTGCCGATTGTCACCGCCGCGGTCTGGTCGTCGGTGGTTTCCTTCGCTTGCTTCGAGCGCGTCCACGTCGTCGCCATCATTTTCACGACGGTGCTCATCGGCGTCGCGCTCGACTACGGCATTTACGCGCTCGTCCACGCGCAGAAAACACCCGGCGGCCTGCGCCAGTCGCTGCGCGAAATCCGCGGCCCGCTCGTTGCCGGCTGCCTCACGAGCGTCGGCGGTTTTGTGTTCATGATTTTGACGAACCTGCCGATGCTCCAGCAAATGGGCGTCGCCGTGGCGTCGGGGCTGCTCTTCGCGCTGGCGCTCGATTTCCTCTACCTGCCGTGGCTGCCGGCGTTGGGGGTGCGTTCCTTTAATCCCGAGCCGTTGCGCGGCCGGCGACGGCTGGAACTCGGCGGCACGCGCTTCCCGCTGCTCGCGCTCGGCGCGACGGCGCTGGCGCTCGCGTGGGTGGCATTGGCACAGCCGAAATGGAACGACGACGTGCGCACCCTCCAGTCGATGCCGCCGGAGTTGGCGCAGGAGCAGGTCGAATTGCGCCAGCTCTTTGGCCAGTCGCCGAACACGCACCTCATCATCACGTTTGGAAGCGACCTCAATGACGCCTTTGCCAGCGCCGACCGGCTGAATGCGACTTTGCGCGAGGCGCGCGTCCATCCGCCCAATGCGAATGGCCAGCCGGTGCCGGCGTTTAATCTGGCGAAGCTGTTTCCGACGGCGGAAGCCAGCGCGCGGTGCGCGGCGTATTTTCGTGCGCACCCGGAGTTTGCCGACGCGTTGCGCCGGGCGCTGGAGCAGGATTTCAACGCCGACGCGTTTGCGCAGTTCTGGCCCGCGTGGGACCGCTGGCAGGCGTCGCTCGCGGCGAATGAACCATCCGCCACGCCAGCGCGATTGATCGCGGGCTTGCGCGCGGTGCTGCCGCTGCCGCTGCACAATCTTTGGAACGACGATCCCGGCACGGCGCCCTGGCTGGCCACGCGCGTGACGACGCCGTATTTTGACCAGTTGCCCGCCGCCGTGTCGCGCCCGCCGCACACGCCGATTGACCAGGTCGAGACGCTCAACGGCGCGCTTACCCGCTATCGCGTCGCGGCGGTCGGCCGCGGCGGGCTGGGGCTGGCGCTGATCGCCGCGGCGGTGATGTTGATCTACGGCTGGCGTCGCGGCGGGTTCATGCTGGTCGTGCCGACGCTGAGCATGTTGCTGACGGTCGGCGTGCTGGCGACGCTCGGTCAGGCGCTCGGGCTGCTGCACGTCGTCGCGCTGCTGCTCGGGTTCTGCCTCGCGAGCGATTACTCCATTTTTCTCGGCAGCCCCGGCGACCTGCCGCACTCGACGCGGCGCGCGATCCGCCTCGCGGCGGGCACGGCGCTGATGTCGTTTATCGTGCTGAGTTTTTCTCGGATCGAAGCGCTGCACGACATCTGCCTGACGGTCGCGCTGGTGATCGGCTTCGACCTGCTGTTTTGCGAAATCAGCCACCGGCTCTTTGTGCGACCGAGCGCCGCACCGCCGGTGGCGTGATCTCGTGGTTGCCCCCAACGAACGCTCAGCGCGCGGCGGGCTGGCTCGGCGCGGCGGCCGGGGCGCCCGGCTGTTGCGGCGCGCTGCCGGTCGTGGTGCCGGGCGCGGTGGTTTGCGTCTTGGGCGTCTTGGCCTTGGTGTCGGTCTTGTCGGCTTTTACCTCGGCGGTGACGGCGGTGATCTTG
>Ga0213876_10000885_pt1 | contig 20042 bp, 21 predicted proteins | sample BarmaccomBMRX_R9_FD_160113 | JGI IMG/M metagenome (GOLD analysis project Ga0213876, IMG submission 160113) | Root-associated microbial communities from Barbacenia macrantha in rupestrian grasslands, the National Park of Serra do Cipo, Brazil - RX_R9 | ecosystem: Host-associated > Plants > Roots... | reverse complement strand
CAGTGGCAGATGCTGCCCTATGAAAAACAGCTTCATTACAAGCAAAAGCAGGTAAGCGATAACCTTACCCGCATCGCCCGCATCCCCTTGCCTGAGATCGCCCCGATCATTGGTGCGGAACAGACCCGGCGCTACCGCAATAAAATGGAATACACTTTCGCTACCGGCAAATATATTCCCGATGCCGAGTTCCGCAGGCTGAAAGCTGAAGGTATTTCGATGGAAGGCCATCCCGGTGCAGCAGGTTTTCATGTGCGCGGTTTTTTCGATAAAGTGGTGGAGATCGATACCTGCCACCTGCAGGAAGAGCCTACCAACCTGATCCGCAAAGCGGCGTCTAAGTTCGCCATGGAACACCAGTTGCCTTTTTACAATATCCGGCATCATGAGGGCTGGCTCCGCAATATGTTCGTGCGCGACAGTACTGCCGGAGAGCTGATGGTGAATATCGTTTTTGGCTATGAGGACAAAGAACACCGCATCCAATTGCTGGATCAGCTGCTGCAGCAGTTTCCGCAGATCAGCACCCTGCTGTATACGATCAATACCAAAAAGAACGACAGTTTAACTGACCTGGAACCGCAGACCTATTCCGGCAAAGGTTATATCGAAGAGCAGCTGGAAGAATTCCGGTTCATGATCAGCCCGAAATCGTTTTTCCAGACCAATACCCGGCAGGCCGAGAAACTCTACCAGGTAACCCGCGAATTTGCGGAACTGGATGGCAGCCAGACGGTATACGACCTGTATTGCGGTACCGGCAGCATCGGCATTTTTGTGAGCCGGCAGGCGGCAAAAATCGTGGGGGTAGAAGTGGTGGATGATGCCATTGTGGATGCGCGTCGTAATGCCGAGCGCAACAATATTGCGCATGCCTGTTTTTTTACCGGCGATGTGATCGATATTTGTGATGACGCATTCTTTCAGCAGCATGGCCGTCCCGATGTGGTGATCACCGACCCGCCGCGCGCAGGGATGCACGAAAAATTGGTTAAAAAACTGTTGGATATCGCCGCGCCCACAGTCGTTTATGTAAGTTGCAATCCGGCCACACAGGCCCGAGACCTGTCGATGCTGGCTGAAAAATATACGGTAACGAAAATACAGCCGGTTGATATGTTCCCGCATACCTTGCATATTGAGAATGTGGTGCAGCTTAAAACCCCCCAGCCCCCTGAAGGGGAAGTTGGAAACTCTTATTAATATTGATAACCTGATAGGATATGAAACTCATTTTTATAAAAGACATTTTAACTCCCCCTTCAGGGGGCTGGGGGGTGAGGTATGGAATTTAGGCCAAGCCGTTTCGAGATATTGCCGCCCGCGGTAAAAAACCTGCTCATCATCAATGTGCTCTGTTTTCTCGCGCAAAAGACTTTCGGCGGGTTCAATTCAGGATTTTCGATCGATGATACGTTTGCCCTGCATGCATGGCAAAGCAGCCTGTTCAGACCCTGGCAGCTGGTAACGCATTTGTTCCTCCATGGAGGTCTTTCGCATATTTTTCTGAACATGCTGGCATTGTGGATGTTTGGTTCGGTTCTCGAAAATGTGTGGGGATCCAAGCGGTTCCTGACATTTTATCTGATCTGCGGATTGGGCGCCGCGCTGATGCATCTGCTGTTTCTGAGTTATGAAATGATCCCGCTGGTGAGGGATTATACTGCTGTGATGCAGGAGCATGCGATGCCCAATTCCAACAACTCGGCGCTGATCAGCTTTCTGCAGCACCATGATGTTTTCAAATCGCAGGATCAGATGATCGATGCATTGCGTGTGATGCCCGGCAATCATCCGCAGGTAAACCAACTGGTAGACAGTCTCGCAAGCTATTACGACAATACGCTCAATTCCGCCACCCTTGGCGCAAGCGGAGCGGTGTTCGGTATCCTGGCGGCGTTCGGGTATCTGTTCCCAAATACTTATATCTACCTGTATATGCTGATCCCCGTGAAAGCAAAATGGTTCGTGCTTTTTTACGGTGCGGTAGAATTGTATGAAGGCATCCGCAACTCGGCCGGTGATAATGTTGCACACTGGGCCCATATTGGCGGGGCCATCGTTGGCCTGCTCGTCGTTATCACCTGGAACAAGACCAACCGGCGAACCATGTATTGAGTGAACGTTAATGAAGTGAGAACTATGGCAAGCTCATCAACCTATAGAAAAAATCCGAAGATCTTACTGGGGCAGGACAATAATGCCCTGGTACTGCTGTTCGCCGCCAACATGATCATGTTCGCGGCCCTGCATATCCTGAGCATGATCTACCAGCTCTCTGATATTCCGATGGAATTTTTTCAGAAACAGATCCTCAACTGGCTGGTGTTACCGGCTTCCGCAGATACGCTTGCCGGCAGGCCCTGGACCATGGTAATGTACATGTTCACGCACTACAGCTTCTGGCACCTGGTAAGCAGTATGCTCTGGTTATGGGGTTTCGGTTTTATCCTGCAGGATCTGGCCGGGAATAATAAAATGATCCCAATTTATCTCTATGGCGGTTTTACCGGGGCCCTTTGTTTTCTGCTCGCCGCTAACCTGTTGCCGAACGGAACAGCTATCGGCTCCATGCTTGGCGCGAGTGCGGCGGTAATGGCCATCGCTATCGCTACCACTACGCTGGCGCCGGATTATCGCATCTTTCCATTGATCGGCGGAGGCATCCCGCTCTGGGTACTTACGCTTGTTTACGTGGCCATTGATTTTGGAACGGTGGGCAAGGGCAATGCACCTGTGGCGATCGCGCATCTTGGCGCCGGACTGATCGGATTTCTCTTTATTCACCAGATGAAACGCGGCCGCGACTGGGCTGCGTGGATGAATAACCTGGTGGATTGGCTGAACGATCTTTTCCATCCCGACAAAAAAAAGCGTGGGTCTGCAGAGCGCCTGCATTACCTGTCTGACCGCAAGCCGTTTGAGAAAAAAGCGAATATCACCCAGCAGAAACTGGATGCCATCCTCGACAAGATCAACCAGAAAGGATACGACGGCCTCAGCGAGGAAGAAAAAGATTTCCTCAAACGCGCCAGCAAAGAACAGCTATAACCCTGCGCCCCCTGCGGTTCTTTGCGTTCCCTGCGATCCTTTGCGATCTTTGCTATACTGAAACTTGCGGATTTGTAACGCAGGGAACGCAAAGGATCGCAGGGCACGCAGGAAAATAATTTGTCCCCCTGAATTTCATTAATTTTAACCATGGCCAGGACTTTCTTCGGACGTGCGGTTAAAACTTTGCTGATCAGCATCAATATCCTTATCTCCATTCTTTTCCTGGTTGCCTGCCTCACCCCCTATGTGAACCCGAAGAATTGGTGGATCACAGGCTTCGCCGGACTGGCAGTGCCTTATCTTATTCTTGTGCTGGTCTTTTTTATCATCATCTGGCTTACAGTAAGACCGGTCTGGGCGCTGCTGCCCCTGGTTACCCTGCTGGTAGGCTGGCAGCAGCTGAGCGTAGTATTCGCCTGGCATCCCGGCGCGGGGTTCTCGAAGCGCAAACCGGAGAACAGCCTGCGGCTGATAGACTGGAATGTGCAGAGCTTTAACGGTCTTTCCAAAGCAAAGGATGCAAGAAAACTGGCGCCTACCGAACTGGCGGCAACGGTGCTGCGTCACCAGCCGGATATCGTTTGCATGCAGGAGTTCAATACCGCCACGGCTGCAGATAATATCTCACTTTTCAGCAAGCAGTATCCCTACTATTTTTTTTCCCGGGATTACCAGCGGGATGGCGGTAATTACCTCTCGGGATGCATTATTTTTTCCAGGTACCCGATCGTAGACTCCGGCCGTATTGCCTATCCTGTGGCGGAGAGCCTGATCTATGTGGATCTGAAAAAAGGCGATGATACCATCCGCGTCTTTACCACCCACCTGCAATCGTTCAAATTCAAGCCGGAGGATTATGATGATATGGAAAAAGTGCGCGACCAGGAAAAAGGCAACCTGGAGGCATCGAAAAGCCTGGTGAAAAAAATGAAGCTGGCTTTTATCCGCCGCGGTATCCAGGCAGATATGGTAAGGACTGAGATCGATAAGAGCCGGCATCCGGTGATCATATCGGGAGATTTCAATGATGTGCCCAACTCGTATGCGTATTTCAGGATCAAAGGCAATATGCAGGATGCTTTTCTGAAAAAAGGTTTTGCCATCGGGCGCAGTTTTCTCAGCCTGGCGCCCACGTTGCGGATCGACTATATACTGGCCGACCCGCGTTTCGATATCAGGCAGGTAGACCTGGTAGACGAGAACCTCAGCGACCACCTTATGCTGGTATCCGATATTCTTCTGAAAAAATAATATCTTCGTCGCTCCATGAGACACCCGCTCATATCCTGTTGTTGCTGCTGTTGCTGATCAGCGCCCCCGTGCGGGAGCAGGAATCTGTTTGTCATCTTTAACGCAACTCCTTTACATGTCACTCAAAGTATACAATTCATTAACCCGTCAGAAAGAAACGTTCCAGCCCATCAATCCCCCCTATGTGGGTATGTATGTATGCGGACCAACGGTGAGCGGCGAAAGCCATCTCGGTCATGCACGGCCTTATGTGACCTTCGATGTACTCTACCGGTACCTGATGCACCTGGGTTATAAGGTCCGTTATGTGCGCAACCTCACCGATGCCGGCCATTTTGAAGAAGAGGGGAGAGAAGCCGAAGACAAGATCAGCAAAAAAGCAGTGCTCGAAAAACTGGAACCGATGGAGCTGGTACATAAATACACCAATCTCTATCACTGGGCCATGAACCGCCTGAATAACCTGGTGCCGGCAATAGAGCCTACCGCTACAGGCCATATCATTGAACAGATCGAAATGATCAAAAAGATCATTGCTGCAGGATATGCTTATGAAGCGAACGGCTCGGTGTATTTCGATGTGGAGAAATACAATACCGATTTTTCGAAGAAGGGTCAGCCTTATGGCATACTCAGCGGGCGGGTACTGGAAGACCAGATCGATACTACCCGCGACCTCGATAACCAGGAAGACAAACGCAACAAAAGCGATTTCGCGCTCTGGAAGAATGCGCCGCCGGAGCATATCATGCGCTGGCAGAGCCCCTGGGGCGAAGGGTTTCCGGGCTGGCATATCGAGTGCTCGGCCATGAGTAAAAAATACCTCGGCGATGAGTTCGATATCCATGGTGGCGGTATGGACCTGCAGTTCCCGCACCATGAGTGCGAGATCGCGCAGAGCGCTGTTTGCAATCATAAGATGATGGCCCGCTACTGGCTGCACAATAATATGATCACCATCAACGGCCGGAAAATGGGGAAGAGCTATAACAATGTGATCAGGTTAACAGAACTGTTCAGCGGCGAACATCCCATGCTTACGCAGGCCTATGCGCCCATGACTGTCCGGTTCTTCATTCTGCAGAGCCACTACCGCGGCACGCTCGATTTCAGCAATGAAGCTTTGCAGGGGGCTGAGAAAGCCTTAAAGAGACTGATGGAAGCCCATGAATGGCTGCAGCAGCAGGAAGGGCTGGGCGGCGATGGCGCCGATGCGGAGCTGGATGCAAAAGTGCAAAAGCTGGCGAATGAGTTTGATGAATTCATGAATGATGATCTCAACACGGCCAAAGTGCTCGCCAACATGTTTGAACTGGTGCCGGTGATCAATTCCATCAAGGACAAACATATACCTGCTTCGGCTTTGGCTAAAGAAACTGTTGCCAACCTGCGGCGGCAGATGAAATTATTTGTGGAAGAGATCTTCGGCCTTGTAAATGAACGCACGGAAAATGGCGGCAAGCTGGATGGCGTGCTTCAGCTCCTCATCGACATCCGCAAAGAAGCCAAAAGCCGCAAGGATTTTGTAACCAGCGATAAGATCAGGAATGAACTGGCCGAACTGGGCGTGCAACTGAAAGATGAAAAGGATGGCGGGATGAGCTATAGCATCGGGTAATGAGTAAGGAGTAGGGAACAGATGTATCTCCTGCTACCCTCCTTCGCTCTTTTAACCTCTTAGCGAAACCATCAGCTGCGCAATAGAAGAAGAACGAAGAAAAAAAGGAACTTTCTTATCTTTTTTTCTTCGTTCTTCTTTTATTGAAACCGGGTGCTGCACTCTAAACCGTTTCGCTAAGAGTGGATAGGAGCAAAGAAGGCAAAAAGAAAGATTAGTGATCGCAATCATCCTCGTGGGCATGGTCATGGCCGCGGCAGAGGCGGTAGTTGAGGTAGTGGGCGGATACGATGGCAGCCACGGCGGGGATCAATAATACCAGGCTCCATTCATGCCAGGCGATCTTGGCGAATAACAACACTACACCAATGGCAAACACCACCAGCGGCAGCCAGCTATGATGATGCTTTTTACGCCCATGGTATAAAGAATAAGACCCGATCCCGAATGCCAGTGCCGCCATCCCGATCTCGAATCCTGTATTCTCGATAATATTCACCCCGAATAATGGCAGGCTGGTCATGAGCAGTGGCAGCAACGCGCAATGGATGGCGCAGGCCAGCGATGTGGTAACCCCGATCGCATCCCAATTGATCTTTCCTCGCATAGCAGCAAAAATACAACTTTGCAACAATGTTGCAAAATATTGGAAACTGGTTTTTTAAGTATTAACTTCGTGTTTCAAAGGCTATTTATGAGCAAAAAGCAGGTATTCTATGCTGTTTTCTTCGTGGCGCTGGTGGTCGGTTTTTATTATGGGTTATTCCGCGACAATGATTTCTGGCGCACCAAATTGCCGGTGATCAGCGATGTAAAGCCTTTCAGGTTTACCACCCAGGACGGCCAGGCATACACCGATCGGAATATGCTGGGCAAAGTGTCTGTGGTGGAATATTTCTTCACCACCTGCAAAGGCATTTGTCCGAAAATGAATGCCAATATGAAAACAGTGTACGATGCCTTCCGTGAAGAGCCCGACTTCCAGGTAGTATCCCATACCTGCGATCCGGAGCGCGATTCTGCGGCCAGGCTGAAAGTATATGCCGATTCGATGAAGATCGATACGCATAAATGGGTTTTGCTTACGGGCCGGAAAGACAGTTTATACCAGGCCGCCCGGAGTTCCTATTTACTGGACGACCCGAAGAACAACCTGCAGAAGATAGAGGACCAGTTCATCCATACCCAATTCTTCGCGTTGGTAGACCGTGAGGGGAAAGTGCGGGGCCAGGTATATGACGGCCTGAAGCAGGCAGAACTGGAGCGTTTGAAAAAAGATATCAAAACCTTACTGAAAGAAAAGCCCGAGCACGTCACAAGCATGGTTAACTAAATGCGTTTCTAAGTTAGAGGTTCTCCGTGACCTCCGTGCCACCTCTGTACCTCTGTGTTAAAAAACCGAAATTCGGAGATTCAAAAATGAGAATATGCTATACGCCGTAATTGAAATGTTGAAGAAGAACCAGCTAAGCGTTACCGACAGCCGGAAAAAGATCCTGGAAATGTTCATGCGCACCGACGGCGCGCTGGCCCATGCAGATATCGAACACCATAGCGGCACCGAATTCGACCGCGTAACCATTTACCGTACCCTGCAGACCTTTGTTGAAAAAGGTATTATTCACCCCATACCCACCGCCGATAATTCGGTGCGTTATGCTTTGTGCAAGGATGACTGCAGCTCGGGCCACCACCACGATGATCATGTGCATTTTATGTGCGACGACTGCGGCACCACCTATTGCCTGGATCATGTAACCATACCGCCTGTGGCGTTGCCGCAGGGTTTCCGCGCCACGCAAACAGATGTGGTGGTGAGCGGTAAATGCCAGAAATGCGTATAAATAACAGGTGTTTATACCTAATCTTCAGATTTCAGTGCGCCAGTTATAGCTGTACTTTTTTTGCAACGTATCTTCGTCCAAATCCGCATCATGGTATTGATCACCGGCGCTACCGGCTTATTGGGTTCGCACCTGCTGAAAAAGCTGGTGAATGATGGTCAGACCGTAAAAGCACTGTACCGCTCAGAAATCCCGCAAATAGAAGGAAGCGATAAAGCGATATGGGTACAAGGCGATATCCTCGATACCGTTTCATTAGAAGAAGCGATGGCCGGAGTTGAATATGTTTACCACTGCGCCGCCATGGTATCATTCAATCCGCGGAAAAAAGCGCAGATGCACAAGGTAAACGTAGAAGGAACAGCCAACGTGGTGAATGCCTGCCTCGATGCCGGAGTTAAGCGCCTGCTGCATGTGAGCTCTATTGCCGCCATGGGCCGGATCCGCGAGGATAGTCCCATCAATGAAGACATGGTCTGGTCGGAAGAGACCAGCAACAGTGAATACGGCAAGACCAAATACCTGGCCGAACTCGAAACCTGGCGCGGCATCGGCGAAGGTCTCGATGTGGTGATCGTGAATCCTGTGATCATACTCGGCGCAGGAAATTGGGAAAAGGGTTCTTCGGAAATATTTAAATCGGCTTATGAAGAGTTTCCCTGGTATACAGAAGGCGTCAGCGGGTTTGTGGATGTGGAAGACGTGGTACGGGCCATGGTGATGCTGATGCATGCCGTTAAGATAACCGGGGAACGGTTTATCATCAGCGCCGACAATTATCCTTTCAGGAGTATGTTCACCTGGATCGCACGTAATTTCAACAAGCGGCCGCCACACCGGAAAGTAACCCCGCTGATCGCCGGATTGGTATGGAGATGGGAAGCGATCAAATCCTTTTTTACCGGCAAAGACCCGATGCTCACACGCGAAACAGCGCGCACGGCCGCGGCCAAAGTGCAGATCGATAACCGCAAGATCCAGCGGTTCTTCCCAAATTTCAAATACTCTTCTATGGACGACTCATTGGAGCGCATCTGTGAGGAGTTAAAGAAAATGCATAACTTGTAGTTCAACGCACAAAGTTGAAACAGGTACTTACCCTGATATTAGCGCTCTCGTTGTACACACCGCATGTAGCCAAACTGCTGGCTTATGTGGATTGCTCCTATATCGTTCTCTCCAACCAGGACCCGCTGCTCTGCGATTGTAACAAGATCGTTGACGCCGATATGATCCCTTACGGTCCCGATAACCCCAAGCAACAGGAGATCTCATTGAAAGCAGACTGGAAATATCTGCCTGAAACGGCGTTCCGGCTGGGCGTTGCGCAATCTCTTGTTGAATTAACACCGTCTCTGTTCAAACCAGCCGATATTCCGCTCCAATCCCTGCAGGCTGTTTTCCACCCTCCCCGCGTTTAACGTAATATCCCGGAGTTCCATGCAGTGCATCCATAAGTGCAGTGCTATGTCGTGCTCCATTGAAGGCTGGCTGTAGGTAGTAAGTAATAAGTAGTACGTAATAAGTAATAAGTAATAAGTGTGCTATTTGTTACCTGCGTTCCCTGCGGTTCCCTGTGTTCCCTGCGCTACAAAATCCTGAACCCGGCAGTAACGCAAAGTCCGCAAAGGAACGCAAGGTTCGCAAAGGGTTGCTTAAGCATTCGGTACCAGCCGTAAACTCATTTATCATCTTCAACAATTCATTCATGAAAAATATTTTTTTTCTGGTAGCAGCCATTTCATTCGCTGCTGCCTGCCAACGCGCCATGCTTCCAACCGGAACGCAGGTCATCAATACCGAGATCAAAAATGCGAATGGTCAGCTGATCCTGGCCGGACATGCTTCTCCTGCCGTGCTTGGCTGGCCCAATTATAAAAACTGGTTCGATCAGTCGTACAATACTTATTCAACCGATACGAATTCGGTACTGCAGCTCAGACCGCTGCTGAAGGGTAAGACCATGGAGATTTTCCTGGGCTCCTGGTGTGGAGATAGCCGGCGTGAAGTGCCCCGTATGCTCAAGATATTACAACAGGCAGGTGTGGATACCAACCGGCTGGCGCTGATCTTTGTAGACAATGCCGCCGCCAGCTATAAGCAGAGCCCGCAGCATGAAGAGCAGGGAAAAAATATCCATCACGTGCCCACTTTTATTGTGTATGAAGGGAAAAAGGAATTGGGAAGGATCATTGAATCGCCGGTACTGTCACTGGAAAAAGACCTGCTCTCGATCCTGAAACACGAGTCCTATCATCCCAACTACCAGGCCATCGCCTACTGGCAGGAAAATGCCAGCGGAGGGAGTGCCATGGATCTTACAGAATTGCAGCGGGCAGCTGCGCAGCTCAAACCGATCGTAAAATACTATGGAGAATTTGCCGGTTATGCAAATATGCTGCTCGCTGCAGGTAAGACAACAGAGGCATTGAATGTGTTCCAACTGAACAGCCTGCTTTTTCCGGAAAGCGCATCTGCCTTAAGCTCGCTCGCAGATGTGCTGATCAGATCGGGGCGAACGATCGAAGCTGCAACTGCGCTTGAACGCGCCTTGGCTTTAAAACCCGGGGATGAGGAATTGAAGAAGCGGATAGCAGCGCTGAAACACTGAGACCAAATAGCCGCAGATCCATCCGATCTGCGGCTTATCTCCCGGCTTATCCCGGTGTACGCAACAAGGCATGCCGCTCATCGCCTTCCGCATATTTCTTCAGAACGGCATTCCGGGTCTGAAGCAGTTTTTTCATATACCGCTCAAGGAACAGAAGATCGGCCAGTTTTCCCAGTATACCCAGCGGAGAAGCAAAATCGAAAACATCGGTCATCTGCACCGATCCATCCCGTTCGCTGAAATAGTGATCGTGTACGAGGTGATGGAAAGGCCCCTGATCTGCTCGTCCCTGAAATGAAATGGATAACTGTATTGTGTGATGCGTGAACTGAGTTTCTGGCTTAACCCGAAATGCCGCGCCTGCCAGGTAACGAACTCTCCCGGCCCGATCAATCCCGACACCTTGCCATCGATAGCTTTTTCATTGGAGCCGCTGGTAGAAATAATATGCAGATCGATACTCCGTGCCAGGTCGAAACATGTTTCAATGCCCGCCTCGATAACAGTCTGCAAGCGTATGACCGGCATATAGGTATCAAATGTTTTTTATGATATTGATCGCCCCCCGTCTCCCATCTCACGCCTCCCGTCTCACGCCTCACGCCTCACGTTTCACCATTCACCCCCCCTCACTCCATCACCTTCTTCCACAATTCCGGTATCCGTTTGATCCATACCAATTCGCGGCGTTTGATTCCGGCTTCTTCGGCGGGATAGCCGAAATAAGTTTTGCCGCCGGCAAGCGAAGAAGGCACGCCCGACTGCGCCAATACGATCGCATTGGCGCCGATGGTAAGGGTTTTGCTTACGCCTACCTGCCCCCAGAGGATCACTCCGTCTTCTATCACCGTGCCACCGCCAATGCCCACCTGTGCAGCGAAGAGACAGTTTTTGCCGATAGTTACATCGTGTCCTACATGTACCATGTTATCGAATTTACTTCCGCTGCCGATCCTGGTCTCGGCAGTCACGCCCCTATCGATGGTGCAGCCTGCGCCGATCTCCACATCGTTTTCGATCACTACGCTGCCGCAGCTTTCCATGCGTTTATACCAGAGCGCGCGGTCTTTTTTGCCGTTGTAATAGAATGCATCGCTGCCGATCACGGCGCCTGCCTGTATCACTACATTGTCGCCAATGCTGGTATGCGGCAGTATGCTTACCCCCGGATAGATCCTGCAATTGTTGCCTATGGTAACATGATGCCCCACAAAAACATTCGGCATGATCACCGTGCCTTCTCCTATCACAGCATCTTCACTGATGGCTTTGGTGGGCTTTACCGGAGGATTGAAATGGCGAACGATATTCAGGTAAGCTTCGAAAGGATCGGGTACCACAAAAATGATTTTTCCCTCTGGAATGGTTACGTCTTTCGAATTAATGATGATGCCTGCGGCTTCACTTTTCAGACATTTGTCATAGTATTTCGGATGATCTACAAAGACCAGGTCTCCTCTTTCCACTTTATGAATTTCATTGATACCGGTGAGCTCCGCAGCAGTATTACCGGCGGTCTGCGCGTTGATCAAGCCGGCTAACCATTGCGCTGAAACGGGGGCGGGAAACTTCATGAGGCCTGTTTTTGGTAAAATCAAAGGTACTAAGACTCCTTAACCCGAAATTTTTTTTGAGCGGCCGGCGGGCTTAAAAAAAGGCTTTTGCAACCATCGCTCATGCTGTTTTGTCTTTGCTTCGATCTGCCCAACTAAAGAATGCATCACGCTGAAACCCCCTGTTCATCAATGTTTCAGCCGATTGAAAAAAAATACCTGCGCACCTGATCAACTCTTTTCAGCAACTAAGCTTGTGTCTTCGCATACAGAATAGTCGGTTACAATCCACACCCTGCCTTAAAATGTTAATAAAATTGTTTAAAAAAATTTTTGCATTGGTTAAAAGTCTTTTTAATATTGTGATGGGAAATTTATTTCCCGTACTTACTAACCCATCCATATACAAAGTCTCGCTTCTGCGGGACTTTTGTTTTGTATGAACGATCACTTCCTAATCTACAAGCCGTTCCAGGTACTCTCGCAGTTTTCAGCAGCCGAAAAAAAGCAGACCCTTACCGACTTTTTCAAAGTACCACGTGATGTGTATCCGGTGGGCAGACTGGATTACGATAGCGAAGGATTGTTATTGCTTACGAATGATACCCGGCTCAATCACCGTCTACTCAACCCGAAATTCAGTCATGAACGCGAGTACTGGGTACAGGTGGATGGCGCTATTGCCAACGATGCTCTGCAGCAACTTAGAAAGGGCGTGACCATCACCATAGACGGCAAGCCCCATCGTACCTTGCCGTGCAAAGCCAGGCTTTTCGAATCCCCGCCGCCTGTGCCCGAGAGAGATCCGCCGATCCGTTTCCGTAAAGAAATCCCCGCTCCCTGGATCAGTGTCACATTAACGGAAGGCAAGAACAGGCAGGTGCGAAAGATGACGGCTGCAGTGGGATTTCCTACCTTGCGGCTGATCAGGTACCGGATGGAAGGGCTCAGCATCGATGGCATGAGGCCGGGCGATATGCTGAAGCTTTCAACCGATACCGTATATGAAAAACTTTTTCATGAGCGCAGATCCTCAAAACAATAATGCGGAGTATTCCATCAGTACAGATCCATCAAAGCTTGATCTTACTGTAATTCATGGATACCTGTCCGGCGAATCCTACTGGGCCAAAGGCGTTCCCATGCAGACAGTACAACGCGCTGTTGCCAACTCATTCTGTTTTGGCGTTTATCATGGCAAGGCGCAGATCGGGTTTGCGCGCCTGGTAACCGATAAAGCCACATTCGCTTACCTCGCCGATGTATTCATTTTGCCGGCACATCGGGGCAGGGGTCTGTCGAAGCGCTTGCTGCAGGAGATCCACGCTCATCCTGAATTGCAGGGCTTCCGTCGCTGGGTGCTTGCTACGCGCGATGCGCATGGCCTGTACGAGCAGTTCGGATGGAAGCCGCTGGCCGAAGAACTGGTGCCACGGTTCATGCAGATACTCAACAACGAAGTTTATAACCAGCCGCCGCATACAAACGGATAAGCTATCCGGCTCAGCGCCTATCTTTGCATCCTTTCAATGTGTTATTATGAGTCAAGTGCATTTATCCGAACAGGAACAGATCCGCCGCGAAAAGCTCGCCAGGCTGCAGCAGGCGGGGGTTGATCCTTATCCCGCTCCTTTATATCCCGTTACCCATTACTCTGCCGATATTAAGGAACAGTTCTCGGAAGAAAATAAAGACCGGTTCGCTTCGGTATGCGTGGCCGGCCGGGTAATGAGCATCAACGATAAAGGCAAGGTTTTTTTTATCAAGCTGCAGGATAGCAAAGGTATTATCCAGTTATATGTGCGGAGAGATGATATCTGCCCGGGCGAAGACAAATCCTTCTGGGATAACCTGATCAAGCACGGGCTCGATCTCGGCGATTTTATCGGTTCAACGGGTTTTGTATTTGTGACGAAGACAGGCGAAACCTCTGTGCATGCCCAGACCCTGGTACTGCTGGCCAAATCGCTGAAGCCGCTGCCGGTAACCAAGCGCGACGAAGAAGGAAATGTTTTCGATGCGGTAACCGATCCTGAATTCCGCTATCGTCAGCGCTATGCCGACCTGGTGATCAATCCGGAAGTAAAGCAGGTGTTTGAAAAACGCACAAAGCTGATCAATACCATCCGGGAATTTTTGAATGCCCAGGGCGCCCTGGAGGTTGATACGCCTGTGCTGCAGGCCATCCCCGGCGGAGCGGCTGCGAGACCATTCATTACACACCACAATGCACTCGATGTACCGTTCTACCTGCGCATTGCCAATGAACTCTACCTGAAGCGGCTGATCGTCGGCGGCTTCGACTGGGTATACGAGTTCAGCCGTAATTTCAGGAATGAGGGAATGGATCGTACCCATAATCCCGAATTCACTGTGCTGGAATGGTACACGGCTTACAAGGATTACCTGTGGATGATGGAAGTGACGGAACAGCTGATCGAAAAAATAGCCATCGCCCTGCATGGCACCACCGATGTACCGCTGGGAGACAGGACGATTAACTTTAAAGCGCCGTTCAAACGTATCAGCATCCATGATGCCATCAAAGAAAATACGGGCATCGATGTAAGCGAGATGGATGAGGCGGGACTACGCGAAACCTGCAAACAATTAAAGATCGATGTGCCTGGTAATATCGGTAAAGGAAAACTGATCGATGAGATCTTCGGTGCTACCAGTGAACACAAGTATATTCAACCCACATTCATAATCGACTACCCGGTGGAGATGAGCCCGCTCACCAAAAAGCACCGGAGTAAAGCCGGACTGGTAGAAAGATTTGAACTGATGGTGAACGGTAAGGAGATCGCCAACGCGTATACGGAGCTCAATGACCCCATAGACCAGCGCGAACGTTTCGAGGAGCAGCTGAAACTGATGGAACGCGGCGACGAGGAAGCGATGTTCATCGACCATGATTTTTTACGCGCACTGGAATACGGCATGCCTCCTACTTCGGGTATCGGCATCGGTATCGATCGTTTGTGCATGCTCATGACCAATCAGCCCTCCATCCAGGATGTGCTGTTGTTTCCGCAGATGAGGCCGGAGAACTTTGGGTAAGTCTGGAGTTTGGAGTCTGGAGTTTGTTCACAGTCCATAGTTAAGCACGAGTTGCGGCAAAGACCATGGACCATGGACTATGGGCTAATCAGTCCTCAAATAAACAGATCCGGATACAACTGTCCGCCTGATACTACGGCATATTTATCGAGATCGGTAATCCCTTCGGCCGCCAGTACTTCTTCGTCAATGAACGTATTGCCGCTGCATTGCGTGGCGGGTTTGCTAAGGATATAGTAAACCGCATCTGCGAGAATATCCGTGGTACGGCTCATTTTGGCCAGGGCTTCGCCGCCCAGCAAATTCCTGACTGCAGCGGTATCGATGGTGGTGCGCGGCCAGAGTGCATTGGATGCAATGCCGGCGCCTTTCAGTTCTGCAGCCCAGCCCAGCGTCAGCATGCTCATGCTGTATTTGGTAATAGTGTAGGCGATATGTCCCCCCATCCATTTCGGGTTCAGGTTGATCGGTGGCGACAGGGTAATGATATGCGGGTTGTTCCCTTTTTTGAGATAGGGGATGCAATGTTTCACCACCAGGAATGTTCCGCGCACATTGATGCTCTGCATCAGGTCGAAACGTTTCGCTTCCGTTTGTTCTGTTGGCGTTAGCTGGATGGCAGAAGCATTATTGATGACCGCATCTATACCGCCGAATTTTTCCGCCGCCTGCTGTATGGCAGAAATGATTTGTTCTTCGTGCCGGATATCGACCTGCACCGGCAGGGCCTGTCCGCCGGCGGCTTCTACCTCTTTGGCTGCGGAGAATATGGTTCCGCCCAGCCGCGGGTCTTCTTCAACGCTTTTGGCTGCTATTACAATATTGGCGCCTTCTTTGGCAAGCCGCAGTGCAATGGCTTTGCCAATACCTCTGCTGGCGCCGGTGATCAAAACGGTTCTGTTTTTAAATGACATAGATCAGTTGCTGGGTTAAAGATTGAGTTTTTTTCAACACAGAACTTATAGCGTTCACACGGGGACCACTGTAATACCTCTGAGCCTTTGTGTTAAAACAGCTGCCCGTAATCTACCAGCCTAAAAACTCGCTGATCGCCTGTTCTGTCTCCGCACAGGCCCGTTCCAGATTATCGTTTACAATGATCTTATTGAAATGATGGCAGAATGACATTTCATAGCTCGCTTTACTTACGCGGGTGGCCAGGCTTTCGGCCGTTTCGGTGCCGCGGCTTTCGAGCCGACGTTTCAATTCATCTACTGAAGGAGGCTGTACAAAAATAGAGAGGCAATCTCCGGGCAGCTGCTGCTGCACATGGATAGCGCCTTTTACGTCGATATCCAGCACCGGTATCTTGCCTGCACCCCAGATGCGTTCCAGTTCGGCATTCAGGGTGCCGTAATATTTTCCTTCGTATACCATTTCCCATTCTATAAAAGCATGTTCGCTGATCCTGTGCTGGAATTCTTCCACGCTGATGAAATAATATTCCACCCCGTCTTTTTCGGTGCCCCGCGGAGCACGTGTAGTGGCAGAGATCGAAAACGAAAGCGCCGGATACTTGGCCGTAAGAAAACGCGTAATAGAGGTCTTACCCGAACCGGAAGGGGCAGTAAGAATGATCAATTTCCGTTGCGGGCTCATGCGTCGGTTTTCAGGCAAAGAAACAATTTTATTAGCAGTCGCTTTAATATCATTTGATGAATTCCCCGGTGCTGAGAGCTGAAGGCCTAAGGCCAAATGCGAAGGCAATAGAAACACGTTTGGCGGCGCAATGTACAGTCATCCGGTATTCCAGTTGCGGCTACTGTCGCTCGGGCCGCTGGGCCTCGTACCTGCTACCGGGCTACTTTTCTTCCTGAAAAAAGTCCCCACGGTACCGTGGGGATCATTTTTTCTGCTGCGCTTCGCTCGCATCGTAAGAAGAGAGGCCCGTCCGCAGGTACTGCTTAGATGTGCGGAGGTAGGATGCGGCAGGTTGTGCAGCCAAATGCTTTTTTCGCCTTCTGCGTTTAGCCTTCTGCATTTAGCCTTCGGCTTTCTGCGTTTTTATTCTATGCAGTCCTTGTTGAGCGGCCTCTTTGTCTGCGGTGGCGAGCGGAGCGATGCCAATCGAAACCATGCGAAGCTGGTTTCGATAGCAGAGAAAGTAGCCGCGGAACAAAGACGGGGCCCAGCGGCCCCGGAGCGCAATGTTGCATATAGTTCAGCTTGCATAAATTTTTTATTTCCACACAACCTTCTGCTCCACCGGAATATTCCGTTTACCGGCGACAGCCGGCTTATCGGAATAGCCGAGCATCAAAAGTCCAAGTACCAGGTCTTCATCCCCCAGCCCGAGATATTCTTTCATGGAAGGATGATGCGTCATCCCGCCCGTACTCCACAAAGCCGCTATGCCCAGAGCGGCAGCGCCCAATAAAAAATTTTCTATGGCCGCCGCAGTGGCCGCTGTTTCTTCGATGGGGGGAATGGTATGACCCGTAGTGCGTTTCATGTAAGCGATCACTATATGCGATAAGGTGTCGCCCTGCTGCTGCAGTTTTTCGAATTTGCCCTGGTTGAATTTTTCTTCACTGGTATTTGCCTGGTATAGCGCAGCATGATCGAGGCAGAATTGTTTTTTAGCTTCAGCTCCGTACACGATAAAGCGCCAGGGTTCGGTTCGGCCATGCGTTGGCGCCCAGTCTGCCAGTTCAAACAGTTCCCGAAGTTGCGATTCATCGATAATGCTGCCATTCATGTCAGCCGGTTTGATGCTGCGCCGCTGGCGGATGATCGATTGTAAATATTCGAATGTGTTCATGCGCAAAGATATTGGGGGCTTCGGCAATTAATAATTAGTAATTAATAATTAATAATTGGTGGTGCTGTTTTCCGATCACCTGCAGTTCCCGCAATCCACCAGACCTCATTATTAATTACTAATTATTAATTATTAATTTGTCTTCCATGCAACCCTCACTTTACCTTGTCCTGTTCTGCCTGCTTATCGGGATTGTGGCCATCGTGCTGCTTACAACCCGGTTCCGGCTGCATCCGTTCTTCGCCCTGCTGATCGCTTCCCTGCTGGTAGGCACCGGTGTTGGATTGCCTGTTGGAGACGTGGTGAATTTTGTCAAAGAAGGATTCGGGAATATCATGCGTTCACTCGGGCTGATCATTGTGCTTGGCACGGCCCTCGGCGCGGTGCTTGAAAAAACGGGCAGCACCCGAAAGATGGCCGGTTTTCTCATGCGCACGATCGGTAAAAAATACCCAGCCATGGCCATGGGCATCACCGGCTTTATCGTAGGTATGCCACTGTTCTGCGATTCGGGTTTTATTGTATTGAGCGGACTGAATGCATCATTCGCCCGAAAGACCAATATGCCCGTGGTAGTATTGGCAGTAGCCATGGCTACCGGCCTGTATTCGGTGCATTGCCTGATCCCGCCGCATCCCGGCGCAGCCGCTGCAGCCTCCACACTGGGAGTGGATTATGGAAAACTGATCCTTGCCGGTATACTTGTTGCCATCCCGGCCATGCTGATCGGAAATATTTATGCCCGCTATGCTGGAATGAAAATGGCTGCAACCACAGATCATCCCGACACAGTGGATGAACCGATAGCGGCAGATGGTCCGGGTGTACTGCATTCTTTCCTTCCGGTGATTGTTCCCGTACTGTTGATCGCGGCCAGGTCTTTTTTGGCGATCGAAAAAAACGGAAAAGCTAATTCCATCCTGTTGGTCCTGGGCGATCCTGTTGTAGCGCTTGCGATCGGATTGCTGCTGGCGATTACGCTGATCACAAAAAAGAACCGTAACGGATTGACGGGCTGGCTGCAGGAAGGCGCTGAAAAAGCCGGCGGCATATTAGTGATCATCGGAGCGGGCGGCGGATTTGGCGCGGTGCTGAATGCCACGAAGATCGGACCGCTGTTCAGCGAAGCGCTGCCGCTCGCCGGCATGGGCCTGCTGTTCCCCTTCCTGCTTTGCTTCGTACTCAAAACGGCGCAGGGCTCATCCACCGTGGCGATCATAACAGGCGCCTCCATCATTCAACCCCTGTTGCCGGCACTGGGATTTACAAGTCCCGATGGCAAACTGCTTTGCGTACTGGCTATGGGCGCGGGTTCCATGATGATCTCGCATGCCAACGATGCCTATTTCTGGGTGATCTCCAGATTCGAAAAGATCGGGATGAAGGAAATGCTGCGGGTATATTCGATAGCTACCATCCTGATGGGACTAATTTCACTGGCAACCATATACCTGTTTTCTTTTTTGCTATAACATGCGAATCCTTATTGCGCCAAATACTTTTAAGAATAGTCTGCCGGCAGCCGCTGCGGCGGAAGCCATCCGTGAAGGACTGGAACAAAGTGATCTTGTATGCACCACCACGCTGTTCCCGGTTGGCGACGGCGGCGACGGCACGGGTGCGCTGATCACTCACCAGTGCAGGGGAGAAATAATTGTATCGCCTGTCCGGGATCCGCTGGGCAGATCTATCAATGCTGAATTCGGGCTGATCGATAACGGGCGGACAGCAGTGATCGAAATGGCGGCAGCATCAGGACTGCGTTTACTGAAAAGCGATGAGCTCGATCCGATGCGTGCATCTTCTTATGGCACCGGCCTGCAGATAAAACAGGCGATAGAGAAAGGCGCGAAAAAAATAATCCTTTGTGTAGGCGGAAGCGCCACAGTGGATGGCGGTTGCGGTTTATTGCGTGCGCTGGGTTTCCGGTTCCTGGACGGCAAAGGAAATGAGCTGGAAAGTATCGCAGCAATTCAAAATGGATTGACCAGCATCGATGATTCGCCGGCCCACAGGTATAGACAACTTAACCTCACCGTTCTCTGCGATGTGCGTAATCCGCTGCTGGGGGATAACGGCGCTGCTGCTGTATTCGGCCCGCAGAAAGGAGCTTCTCCACAGCAGCTACATCTACTTGAAGCAGGATTGAGACAGCTGGCATCGATCATTCAGAAACAAACAGGTCGTGCAGTCGGTGAGATCGAACATGGCGGCGCGGCCGGCGGAGTGGCTGCGGGCCTGCATGGTATAATGGGCGCAGCGCTCGTGAACGGCATCGATCATTTTA
>Ga0213876_10000884_pt1 | contig 20046 bp, 9 predicted proteins | sample BarmaccomBMRX_R9_FD_160113 | JGI IMG/M metagenome (GOLD analysis project Ga0213876, IMG submission 160113) | Root-associated microbial communities from Barbacenia macrantha in rupestrian grasslands, the National Park of Serra do Cipo, Brazil - RX_R9 | ecosystem: Host-associated > Plants > Roots... | reverse complement strand
GGGCTTGACGGCCTCGACGAGGACGGAGAGCGAGCCGGCCTGGACGCACTGCGTCCCGCGCGGGCAGCGCGAGTCGTAGCCGACGTCGATGACGGCGACGCGGAGCTTGTCGGGCAGGAGGACGGCCGTCTCGCCGAAGCCGAGGGTGAAGGGCGTGCCGAAGGCGGCCTCCTTCTGCGGCTCCTGGAAGCGCCGGCGGTACTCGTCCGAAGAGAGGAACGCCTTGACCATCTCGGCGCGTTGGAAGTCGCCGCCGAAGGAGTTGAGCTTGTCGAGCCAGAACTGGTACCCGTACTCGTCCGGGTCGCGCCGCAGGTAGCCGAGGTACTGCATGAGGACGAAGGCCGGCGCGAACTCACGGCGGCGGAAGTCCGGGTCGTCGGCGACCTTGAGGAGGACGCTGCCGCGCGTCTCCGTCCCCGCTTCGAGCCCCGCGACGAGCGCGGCGAACTCCGAGGTCGAGAGCGCGCCCGAGGCGCGCGCGTTCAGGCGCTCGACGTACTGTGCGGGCGTCAGGCTCTCGGGGAACTCTTCGCGGAAGGTCTGGCGCGTGACGAACTCTTCGGCGAAGGCGCGCCGGTTGGCCGCGAGCAGCGTCTGCCATTGGCCCCGCCCGACGACGACGCCCTCGCCCAAAGCGCGCGCGTCCTTGACGAAGCTGCGGTAGGGAACCGCCGCCTCGAACGCGAGCTTGTAGAGCCGCTCGACGAGGAAGCCCGTCTCCTGAAACTCAATCGAGAGGAAGAAGGCCGCGCTCACGTTAACCCGCTTCACCTCGCGACACTGCGCGTCCGCGCCGCACGACTCGATCTCACCCGTCCAGAACTGGAGGCCCGCGTCGTCCGGCTCGCGCGAGAGGAAGTCGAGGTAGTGCTGGCGGACGAAGAACTGCGAGTTGTCTATCGGGTTCGAAGTGCCCGGGTGTTCGTCGTCGTCGAGGATGGTCAGACGCGCGGAGGCGGGCGCGTCGAGCACGGCCGGGCCGCGCAGGTTGTGGAGCGTGAGCGTGAGCGACTCGTCGCCCTCGACCGTGCGGTCGTCGGTGACGTTGACGTTGAAGGTCTTTAAGCTTTCGCCCGGCGCGAAGCGCAGCGTGCCGAGCGCGGCCGTGTAGTCGGAGCGCTCGGAGGCCGTCTCCTCGCTGCTCGTCGCGTAGTCAACCGAAACCTCCTGCGAGAGGTCGCCCGAGCGCGCCACGCCCACCTGCGCGAAGCGCCCGGCCTCGCCCACGGAGTAGGCCGCCGAGTCGAAATGCACGCGGCTCGTGCCGTCCGAGGGCTGTGCCTCGGAGAGCTTCGCGAGGAAGCTGCCGTAGACGAAGTCGAACGGGGGCGTCTGCGCGTCCCGGTACGGGTTGACCGTGGGGAAGTCGTCCGAGGAGGTGTAGCCGAGCAGGTAGACCGTGCCGTCGGAGCCCGCGCGGATGTCGGTGCCGTCGTCGTAGGAGCTGCCGCCGATGCGCGTCGAGTAGAGCGCCTGCCCCGCGGGATTGAGCTTGATGACGAAGGCGTCGGAGGGGCCGTTCGGGCCGGGCTGTAAGGAGTCGGCCGGGGCGGGGAAGTCGGCAGAGCTGGTGCCGCCGGTGACGTAGGCGTTGCCGGCGGCGTCGGTTGCGACGGCGCTCGCGTACTCGCCGCCGCCGCAGATGACGATGTCGAAGAGGCTCGCCGAGCGGCACGGGTTCCGCGGCGTGCCGCTCAGGTAGGTCGAATAGACGAGCGCCGTCCCCGCCGCGTTCAGCTTCGAGAGGAAGCCGTTGCCCTGCGGGTCGCGCGCGGTCGGGTAGAGCGCGTTCTGCGTAGGGAAGTCCTCCGAGTCGGTAAAGCCGGCGACGTACAACTGCCCGGCGGAATCGACCGCGGCGCCGTACACCAGCTCGCCGCGCGTGCCGCCGAGGTAGGTCGAGTAGGCGAGCGACTTGCCGTCGGGCGCGACCTTCGACACGACCGCGTCCGAGGAGAAGAAGACCTCGGGCGCCTTCGGCGCCGGCTGGAAGGCGCCGGGCGTCGTGGGGTAGTCGTGCGAGTAGGAATAGCCGACGAGGTAGGCTGCGCCCGCGGCGTCCGCCTCGACGTGCGCGTTGTAGCCCGGCTCGTAGTCCGTGCCGCCGAGGTAGGTCGAGTAGGCGAGCGACTTGCCGTCGGGCGCGACCTTCGTCAAAAAGAAGTCGTCGGTGTTGCCCTTCTTCGAAGGCTGCAAGGCGTCCTTGACGGGGAAGTCGGTCGAGTTCGTCCCGCCGGCGACGTAGGCCGCGCCCGTCGGGTCGATGGCGATGCTGTTGCTCCACTCCGCGTCCTTGCCGCCGAGGTAGCTTGAGTAGACGAGCGCGTCGCCCGCCGCGTTGAGCTTGGTGACGAAGCCGTCGGTGGCCCCGGCGTTTGCGGGCTGGAAGGCGCCGGGCGTCGTGGGGAAGTCGTTCGTCTCGGTGAAGCCGGTGACGTAGGCGTTACCGGCCGCGTCCACCGCGATGTCGTTGCCGTAGTCGCCGAGGCCGTCGATGCCGTTCAAGCCCGTGCCGCCGAGGTATGTGAGATAGGAGAGCGAAGAGCCCGTCGGGTCGAGCTTGGCGACGAAGGCATCGGTCGGGCCGCGGCGCGTCGGCTGGAAGGCGCCGGGCGTGGCGGGGAGGTCGCTCGTGAAGTTCCCGGCCGTGCCGACGACGTAGACGGCGCCGGCCGGGTCAACGGCCATCGCGGAGGAGTCGAAGAAGTAGGTCGAGTAGACGAGCACCGGGTCGATGACGAGCGGCGCGCTGTGGTCGTACTCGCCCAGGCGGAAGCCGACCTCGCGCCCGCGGCGCAGCACGTAAACGCCCTCGACCGCGCGGCGCTCGCCGTTCAACTGCTGGTAGATGACGGGCGCGCCCTGCGAGATCGTCCCCGCTCTGGTCTGCACAAGCAGCTCGCCGTTTTTGCCGAGGCGCAGGCCGTCCGCGCCTTCGAAGCTCAGCCTCAAGGCGTTGCAGTCGGCCCCCGGCGCGAGCACGAAGTCGTATTCGAGTCTCCCGCCGTCGTGCCCGCCGTGGAAGACGAGATCGACGCCGGGGTAGAGGTCTTGGTAGCGGACGTCCGCGAACGTCTTTATTCCGGCGCGCCACTTCGAGGCGTCGCGGCCGACGAAGTAGTTGACCTTTCCCGGGAGCGGGCCTTCGCCCAAGATGTCGGGGCGCGGGTTCGCGCCGACGAAACGCATTTGCACGAGTTGATAGGAGGGCTCCGGCGCGCGCCGCGCGCGGGCGTTCTCCCCAAGCGCCCTAACGCCCGGCACACGGCCGGAGCCCTCCTTCCCGCCGCCCTTCCGCAGGGCGAGCGTAACCCCTCCGGCGCCGAGCATGAGCGTGTGGCCCGCGCCGCGCGAGACGAACCTCGCAGGCCCGGCCAACTGCCCCGCGTTCTCCTCGAAGAACGAAGGCAACTGCGCGAGTGACCTCTTGATTTCCTGCTTCGGGCCGGGCTTGTTCTTAGACTCCGGTGTCGAACGTGAGGTTCCGACGGCGCGCACGTGTGGCGTTATGCCGAGGAGCAACGCGAGCGAGAGGAGCGTGGCCGTGAGCGTCTCGCCGTGCCGGAGGATATTTCGCGTCATCGCTTTGTACCTTTCAGAAGTTGAAGCGCAGCGCGAGCTGGACGGAGCGCGGGCCGCCGACCTGGTAGAGCGGGCTCAGGCCGCCGTTGACGCCGCCCGTGCCCAGACTGCGCGCGAGCGTCTGCACGCTCAGCCCGAAGAGGCGGCTGTTCAAATCGCCGACGGGGTCGCCGAAGTTCGGGTGGTTGAAGACGTTGAAGAACTCGGCGCGCACTTGCAGCCGCGCCGCCTCGCCGAACGCGAACTGGCGGCGCACGGCGAGGTCGAGCTGCGAGAGCCCGAAGCCGCGCAGGGCGTTGCGGCCGAGCATGCCCTGCCGGCCGGCCGTCGCGCGGAACGCCAAGGGGTTGAGCCGCCGGCCGCCCGGCGCCGAAGGGTCTTCGAGGTAGACGGGGACGCCTTCGACGCGGTCGGGCCGGAGCGCTTCGACCAGGTCGCCGGTGAAGACGCCGGTCGTCTGGATGACATTGACGGGCGTGGCCGTGCGCGCGCGGAAGATGGCGTCGAGCGACCATTCGCGCAGGAGAGCGCCGCCGTGCGTGGGCTTCGGCAGGTCGTAGCTGAAGGCGCCGCTCAAAGAGTGGCGCACGTCGAAGGTCGAAGGGCCGCGCTCGGTGCGCGTGTTGAAGGAGCCGACGATGAGCAGGCCGCTCGCCGAGTCGTCCGAATCGTCGTCGAGCGAGTGCGACCAGGTGTAGGCGACGTGCGCCTGCAACCCCCTTGAGAGCCGCCGCGCGTAGACCGTCTGGAGCGCGTGGTAGTCGGACGAGCTGGTGTTCGAGACGATGCGCATGACCGAGAAGTTCGCGCTCGGCCTGAGCAGCGCCGTCTGGCGCAGCAGCCGCCGCCCGGCCGCGCCGACGTAAGAGACGGAGAGCGACTGTCCGCGGCCGAGCGGCTGTTCGACGGCCGCGCTCCACTGCGCCGTGAGCGGCAGGCGCAGGTGCGGGTCGAAGGCGTAGACGGTGCCGTAGGGCGGATCGAGGTTGAGGGGCGGGGGCTCTGCCTGCGCGGGGTCGAGCGGGAACGGGACGTTCGAGAGCAGGCGCTCGCGCGCGTAAGGGAAGATGCTGCCGAACGCCTGCGCCGCCTGGCCCGTGCCGAGGTCGTAGAAGATGCCGATGCCGCCGCGCAGCGTCGTGCCGCGCTCGGGCGAGAGCAGGTAGGCCGCCCCCGCGCGCGGCGCGAAGTTGTTGTAGGTCGTGCGCCAGAGCGGCGTGCCGCGCGGCGCGAGCGTGACGACGCGGGGCGTGTTGCCGAAGGGGGTGAAGCCTTCCACGTTGGAACCGCCCCCTTCTCCGAACCCCTGGAAGACGGCCGGGTGGTTGCCGTTGCGCTCGGTGGGCGGCGGATTCAGCTCCCAGCGCAGGCCGTAGACGACCGTCAGGTACGGCGTGATGCGCGCCGCGTCCTGCGCGTAGACGGAGAAGTTCGTGAAGAGAGGCTCGCGCGGCTCCGCGTCGGCCGTGACCTTGACCTGGAAGGCGCGGCCCGTGCCGGCGGCGGCGGTCACGCCGTTCGTCGTCGCGTCGCCGAAGATGACCGTCTGCGCGTAGTTGAGCGGGCCGTAGACGGGGGCGAGGCGGCGGTAGTCGAAGCCCAGTTTCAGCTCGTGCCCGGAGTGGACGACGGAGACGTTGCCGACGAGGTTGAGCTGGCGCTGAAGGTTATCGACGTTCTTCCCCGTGCCGAAGCCCGCGTTGAGCCCGCCGCGCAGAGTGACCTGGAAGCCCGAAGAGTCGGGCACGGCGAACGGCGGGAAGAGGAGCGAGGCGGCGGGCGGGGTCGCGCCGCCGAAGTTATCGAGCACGAGCGCCGTCTCGCCGCGCGCGCGGCTCCAGTTGAAGCGGAGGTCGCCCGTCACCTGCGGGTTGAAGGCGGCCGTCGCGCCGGCCGTCAACGTCTGCGTGTCGAGCGCGGTGCGGTTGACGGTGTTCAGGCTCTGGCCGGCCTGCCCCGGAGAGCCGACGCCGCCGCGCTGCGAGGTGCGCGACGGCGCGTTGGCGTAACGTGTGAAGGCCGTCAGCCACCCGCGCGCAACGAGGTCGAGGCGGAGGCTCGCCGCGTCGAAGCGCGAGGGGTCTGTGTAGCTCGCGGCGAACTCCGCGAAGCCGTTGCCGAGGTCTGCGCCGTTCGGGACGGGGAAGGCGTTCAGGAGCGGGCGCACCTGCGCGGGCGCCGCGGCGCGCGAGCCGAGCGCGGGCACGTCGGTCAGCGCGTACTGCGGCTGCCGCAGGCGCATGCCCTCGTAGGAGGCGAAGAAGAAGGCGCGGTTGTGCACGACCGGCCCGCCGAGCGTCGCGCCGAAGTCGTGCTGCCGGATGGCGGGCCGCGCGAGGCCGCGGCTGTTGGCGAACCAGTCGTTCGCGTCGAGCGCGCCGCCGCGGAAATATTCGAAGGCCGAGCCGTGCAATTCGTTCGACCCCGCGCGCGTGGCGATGGAGACCTGCGCGCCCGGCGTGCGCCCGAACTCGGGCGCGTAAGAGGAGGTCATCAAACGGAACTCTTCGAGCGCGTCGAGCGAGACGAGGTTGTTCGCGCCGCCGAGCACCGTGAGCGCCGGCAAGCCTCCGGCCGCCGCTTGGCCCGGCGACGCGCCCGCGCTCACGCCGACGTTCGCCGAGACGCCGTCCACGGTGAAGTAGTTGGCGTTGGCGCGTTGGCCGTTGACGGAGAATTGACCCTGCTCGTTGAAGCTCGTGCGCGTGAGCACGGCGCCGGGCGCCAGCTCGAAGAGCGACTGGAAGCTGCGGCCGTTGAGCGGGAGGTGTTCGACGAACTGGCGGTTGACGACCGTGCTGACGGAGCTGGAGGCCGAGCGCTCGACGCCGGGGCTGACGGCGTCCACGACCGTGACCGTGTCGCCGACCTCGCCGACGCGCAGGCGGATGCGGAGCGCCTGCCGGTCGCCGACGTTGAGAGTGATGTTCCTGACTTCGAGCGTCGCGAACCCGTCGCGCTGCGCCGTCAGGGTGTAGCGGCCCGGCGGCAGAAGCGGCACGACGAACGCGCCCTCGCCGCCCGTCACGGCGTGGCGCTGCACGGCCGTGCTCAGGTTGAGCACGGTGATCTCGACCCCGGGCACGACCGCGCCGTTCTCGTCCAGAACCGTCCCGCCGAGCGTCGCCGCCGGCGACTGCGCGCGCGCCGCCGGCACGCACGACAAGACCGCCGCGAGCCACAACACCCGCGCCGCGCAACCGACCCGCTTGTCCGCCTTACCCTTCATTCACTTCTGTAAACTCAGTGCTCGTACGCCTGTTCGATCTCGGCCGCGAGCCGCTCGGCCGCGGAGAGCTGGCGCCAGAACTGCTGCGACTTGATCGCGGCGGCCGACCCCGCGCCCTCCGAGATGGTGAAGGCCGAGCGCACCGCGCCGTCCTGCGCGTAGCTCAACTGGAGCAGCCGCTCGGCCGCCTCTCTGGTCGTACCGCCGCCCGCGCCGTCGCCGTCCCCGCCCTGCGCGCCGAAGACCGCGGCGAGCTGCGCGCGCAGCTCCGCCACCTCGCGCCGGTACGCGCCCGCGTGCTCGCGCACCATCGAGACCCACTTGGCGCGCGCGTCGGCGTCGAGCGCGCGCACCTCTTCCGGCGTGAACCGCCCGGCCATCTTTTGCAACGCCGAGGCGTGCAAAAGCGCCTGCCGCGAATGATCCATGGCGCGCGCCGAGAACTGCTTGATGGCCGCGTCCACGCGTTCGCCGTCGCTCAGGCGCGCGGCGAAGTGCGCGCGCAGCTCCGCGTCGGCGGGGATACGCCCCGCCCCGACGAACACCTCGCGCTCGGTCGGCTTCTCTTTGCCGCCCGCGCCCGCGCGCCGCGCCAGGGCCTCCGCGACCGTCGAGACATCGACGACGACCGCCGGGTTGTTCAGAACTGGGCCGAGGGCGTTCAGGATTGCCTCCTTGCGGCCCTCGGACTCGACGAGCGCTTCCACGCGCAGGGCTCCTCCTGTGGCGCGCCCCATGCTGACCTGCTCGCCGAGATTAGCCTTGATGCGGTTGAGGAGGTACGCGACCTCGACTTCCAACTCTGCCGAGGCGACTTCGGGGTGTTGAGTGTTGAGTGTTGAGTGTTGAGTCGTCTCGTCGTCTTGAGACTTCACCCCTTTAACCTCGTCCTGTGTCGCCTTGCTCGTCCCCGACAATTCAGGTTCGAGCTGGTAGACGGCGGGCGGCACCTCTTCGGCGCGCTTGCGTTCGAGCCCGCCCTCGATGAGTCGGTATTCGAAAGCCTCGCCGCCGCGGCGCACGACGAGCGTCATACGGAAGGCGTGCAGGTCTGCCTTGTTGAGCCAGAGAAGCAAACCCTGCAAGCCTTCGCCTTCGGCCGACAGCTCGCGCCCGACGACGTAAGCCCCGAGCTTGTCTTCAACCTTCAACCCCTCCTCGCCCGCCGCGAGAGATTTAAAATTCAAGGCCGAAGGGTCTATGCGCCAGACCTCGCCGGACGCGAGCAGCTCGACGGGCGAGGTCACGCCCGACTCAGTTGGCGCGGAGCCTTTTCGATAGACCGTGCTCGTGCCGTCCGACTTCGTCCACTCGCCCGCGACGAGGCGGCCCTGCTCGTCGTAAAGACGGCGCAGGCGGATGCCGCTCGCGCCGCCCTGCCACGTCTCGACCCTGCGTCTCGTGACCGCGCCGCGCCCGTCGGCCCGCGCCTCTTCGACGAAGACCGTGCGGTGCTGCACCTGGGTCGTGCCCAGGGCGTTCGACTGTTCCGCCGCCGCCGCGCGCCGCAGAAGCTCCGCCGCCGAGACCGGCGGCACGTACAGCTTCGTGAAGAGCAGCGCCGCGACGACGAGCACCGCCAAGCCGGCGGCCAACGCGCCCGGACGGAGACTCGTGAACGGGTTGAAGAGTCGCCCTATAAACTTCCCGAGCCCGTGCCACGCCGCCGCGGCCTGCGACACGACGCCCGCGCGAACGTGTGTCCCTTCCCGCCGGCTCTCATCCACGGTCGAGGCTTCCGGCTCGAAGGCCAGGAGCGGGTCGCGGTAGACGACCCGGAGGGTCGGCGCGGAGTCGATGTAGGAGAGACGCGCTTCGAGCGTGCGCCGGTCGCTCAGGCCGACGCTCACGACGCAGCCGCCGTCCGCTTCGGCGGGCCAGAGCGCCGGGTCGAGGTAGAGCAGACGCACGTCCTGCTCGCTGAAGACCTCGACGAAGCTGACCTCCTCGCCCGCGCCGACGTTGAGCTTCTGCTCGTTGACGACCGACCCGACCTTCTGCGCGCCCAACGTTCGGCCGTTGACCGACACGCACAGCTCGCGCGGCCTGTGCTCGAACACTCCGCGCGCGCGCTTCCTGCAAAGCAGAGTCTCCTCGGCCGTCGCGCGCCCGCCGCCCCCGCCGTGCGAGCCGCCGTCGCCGCCGCCATCATCGTTGCCGCCGCCGCCGCGCCGCGGCTCCGCGCCGAGCGAGTCAACGGGGAAGCGCTCGGAGAGCAGAGGCAGGTCGTGCAATTTGTTGACCTCGTCGATGCAGCGCGGGCAGCTCACCAGATGCGCGAACGTCGCGCAGTCAGGCCCGCCCTTCGCCTCGTAGATTTTTGCCAGACGTTCTCCGGCCGGGCACTCCCCGCGGCGCGAGTCGAAGACGCGTTGGCGCAGGTCGCGCAGAAGCTCCTCGGGCGTCTGCGCGTAGCCGGTCGGCGGGCCGGGCACGCCGCGCCCGCGCTCCTTGTTGATGAAGCGCAAGCTCTCCGGGTCTTTCAAATACTGCCGCGCCTCGCCACGCGCGACGCGCAGGCGCTCCTCGACCGCCGCGCGCGTCGAGCCGGTGAAGCGCGCGATCTCGGCGGGGTAGTAGCCGTGCATGAAGCGCAGGATGAGGACGCTGCCCGCCTTCGAAGACTCCTTGCGCACGCAGGCGTAGTGGCAGACCTGCCGCAGGTCGTCCTGCACGCGGATAGCAGCGCGCGGGTCTGCCGTGCGCAGCACGAACTCGGCCGAGTCGTACTCGAAGACCGCCGGCTCGTCGCCGCGCCGGCGGCCCGCCCGCCTCAACTGCGAAATGTTCAGGTTGCGCAACATCTGGTAGAGATAGGCTTCAAGGTTCTGGACGCGCGCGAGGTCTGGGCGTGCGAAGGTGAATTGCACGAAGGCGTCGTGGACGAGGTCTGCGGCGCGCCCTTCGTCGCCCCCCGTCAGGCGCAGCGCCCACGCGCGCAGAGGCCCGTAGCGCGCGAGAAAGACCTCCTCGTGCGAGACCGCTTGCTGCTCCTCGGGGCGGAAGATTTCCGAAGGCTCCAACATCACTCTCAACCCTTAAGACGCGCGGGGTGAGGCCGAACCCACACGCCCGGGAGAATTTATTCGCCACTTTTCTCGGGGCCGAAAGAGGCGCGCGGGAGAGGCCGCGGGCGCGTTTCACAAACCCGCGCGACGGTAAACTTACCTCAGCGGGAAGTAGTTTGACACGCGCCGGGGGGCTCCTTACAATGGCCGCGCGATCTGCCGGGCACCGCAAGCGCGGGGGCCGTCCTCTTACATCATTTCGGGTCAACATCCGCCAGAACACCTTGACCGCGCCGCACGTGTCCGGCCCCCTCGTTAACCCAATCGTCCGCTCGGGCGCCGACCCGTGGGTCGTCCTCTGGCGCGGCGAGTATCTCTACTGTCGCGTCGCCGCGGGCAACCGGGTCACGGTCAGCCGCGCGCGCCGCCTCCGCGACATCGGCGTGGCCGAGCCCTCGGTGGTCTGGACGCCCCCGCGGGACACGCCTTATTCCGAGCACGTCTGGGCGCCGGAGCTGCACCGGCTCGGCGGGCGCTGGTACGTCTACTTCGCGGCCGACGACGGCAGCAACGCGAACCACCGTATGTACGCGCTGGTCGGCGAGGCGGATGACCCGCAGGGGCCTTTCGCGTTCCGCGGCAAGGTCGCAGACCCCTCCGACCAGTGGGCGATTGACGGGACGGTGCTCCCGCTCGATGACGGCTCGTGCTACTTCGTCTGGTCGGGTTGGGAGGGGGCCGACAACGTCAGGCAGAACATCTACATCGCGCCGATGAATGACCCGCTGAAGATATCCGGCGCGAGGGCCTGCATCTCCACCCCCCGGCACGCCTGGGAGCGGGTCGGCACGCCGCACGTCAACGAGGGGCCGCAGGTGCTTCGCCGCGGCGGGCGCCTCTTCATCATCTATTCGGCGAGCGGGAGCTGGACAGACGACTACTGCCTCGGCCAGCTCGCCTACGCGGGCGGCGACCTCTGCCGGCCCGAGTCCTGGTTGAAGAAGCCCGTCCCCGTCTTCTCGAAGACGGGCGAAGTCTTCGGCCCCGGCCATGCGTGCTTTGTGCGGTCGGCGGACGGGGCCGAGGACTGGGTCGTCTACCACGCCGCGCGCTTCAGCGGGGCAGGCTGGGATCGGGACGTGCGGGCGCAGCGGTTCGCCTGGCACGCCGACGGCTCGCCCGACTTCGGCCGTCCCGTGCCGCCCGGAGTGCCGCTGCGCCCGCCGTCGGGCGACCCTTAGGCGCGTCGCGCGCCGACGGGTAAACGGCGGGCAGTCCCGCCACCCGCGAACCTCAACCGAGAGAGAGGAGACCCACCGATGCCTCACGTCTTCGTCAGTTACAGCACTCATGACACGTGGTATGCGTACAAGGTGGCAGGGGCGCTCGAATACGCCGGCTGGGAGGTGTGGATCGCCGACCCGACCAGAAACTCGCGCGAGTTCTGGCCCGAAATCAAGGAGGCGATCAAGGAGAGCGGCGCCGTCGTCGTCCTCATGTCGCCGCGTTCGCGCGAGTCCAACTGGGTCATGCAGGAGGCGGGGTTCGCGCAGGGGGCCGACAAGCAGCTCATTCTTTTGCTGCTCGAAGGTGAGGTCTGGACGGATCTCGCGGGCGACAGTCACATAGACTTGAGGGGCACCATCCCCGCGCTCCCCGGGGCCGAATTTTACAGCGCGCTTGGCAGAGTCCTGCCGCGCGGGAGACGGCACGTGCGCGTCTTGAGCGGGGGCGACGGCGTCGAGCCGGGCGAGTACGCCGTGGACGACGCCGCGCTGCGCGGCGACGCCGAGGGGTTGGTTAGGACGGGGCGCGCGGTCTGGATCGAGGTCGCGGCCGAGGGCGAGCACGTGGCGCTACAGGTGACGCGGCCTTATGAGGTTTCGGCGGGCGAGGCCGTACGGCCGGGACTGTACAGACGCAACGACGCGCGTCTTTTCGGGTTAGCGGATTGGCTCCTCAAGGAGGATTACGCGGCATGGGAGGAGGCGGACGTGGCCGTCCCCGACGGCCCGCTGCCGCGCCCCGCGACCCCGTTCACGCTGCCGCTGCTCGAGTGGTGCCACGTCGCTGCCGGGGCGGCGCGCGTGGGCGGCGTGGAGGTGCCCGCGCCGCCCTTCCACATCGGCAAATACCCGGTCACCAACGAGCAGTTCCAAGCCTTCATCGACTCACCCGACGGGTACGTGGACGAACACTGGTGGAACTTCTCTGAGGCCGCGCGCCTCTACCGCAAATCCAACCCACGGCCGCGCGAGTTAGGGGACTTCGAAGGGGGGAAGCGCCCGCGGGTCTTCGTCAGTTGGTTCGAGGCGGTCGCCTTTTGCCGCTGGCTGAGCGTGAAGTCTGGGCTGTCCGTCTTCCTACCGACCTCGGAGCAGTGGACGAGGGCCGCGCGGGGCGATAAGTCGTGGCGCTACCCCTGGGGGGATCAGGCAGACGCATCGAGGTGTAACACTGAGGAAAGTGGCAACGTCGGAACGACCGAGGTTGACCGATACCCCGATGGCAAGAGCCCCTGCGGCGCTTACGACATGAGCGGGAACGTGTGGGAATGGTCTTTCACGAGGCATGAAGATAACGATGCGTCCGACGCCAGCGGCGATTTCAAGCGCCGGGAGCGTGGGGGCTCCTGGAATTTCAACCTGAACATGGCGCGCATTTCGGTAGTCACTACTAAGGAGACACCGGGGCACGACGACGACAACATCGGCTTCCGGCTGGCCTGCTACTCTTTCGAAAAGGATTCCTGAGCCAACCCCGCCGCCGTGCCGAACCCGGGGGCGCCAAAGCCCGGGGCGGCACGTCGTTTGACAACAACCATTGAAGAGCAATTTTGCCGCGCCGTTTTCGAACAGGCCGAGTTCTGTCCGGCGGCCGGGGTGTCCGGAAAACGTTTTCAAGAGGAGAAGTCGAGATGGCAACAATCGAGGAGAGACTGACGGCTTCGGGTCAGGACGTGTCGGAGTTGACCGGCGGGCCGACGACGGCGAGCGCGCCTTCGGGGTCGGTCAACGTCGGGCAGTACGAGCGCTGGGCGTCGGCCATCGGCGGCGGCGCGCTCGCGCTCTACGGCATCACGCGCGGGAGCCTGGGCGGCATCGCGCTCGCGCTCGTGGGCACGGCGCTCGTCCAGCGCGGCGTGTCGGGCCACTGCAACCTTTACGAGGCGATGAACTTCAGCAGCGCCAGGGGCGAGGGCCTGCGCAACAGCGAGAACGTCTCGGTGGCGGGCGACCGCGGGACGAAGGTCGAGCACAGCGTCACCATTCACCGGCCGGCCCTGGAGCTGTACAGCTTCTGGCGCAACTTCGAGAACCTGCCGAACTTCATGAACCACCTGGAGTCTGTGAAGCGTTTCGGCGGCAACCGCTCGCACTGGGTGGCGAAGGCGCCGGGCGGGACGACCGTGGAGTGGGACGCCGAGGTCTATAACGAGAAGGAGGGCGAGCTGATCGCCTGGCGCACGCTCGAAGGCTCGCAGGTCGCCAGCGCCGGCAGCGTCCACTTCGAGCCCGCGGGCGAAGGCGCGACCAACGTCCGCGTCAACCTCAAGTACGACCCGCCGGGCGGCAAGCTCGGCTCGCTCGTCGCGCGCCTCTTCGGCGAGAACCCGCAGCAGCAGATCGAGGAAGACCTCGCCCGCTTCAAAGAGATCATGGAAGGGAGCATGGGCTCAACCCCCCGTAACCAGTCCGCGGGCGCTTCGGCGGGGAGGTAGGAGCCGAGGGAGGCTTAATCGAATGGCAGATGAGAGAGAGGACGACGACCAGCTCATCGGGCACGACTCGACGACGGCGCCGGGCGGCAACAAGGAGCGGAGGACGGGCGACCCCGGCCGCACGCCGGGCAAGGCCGAGGGCGACGAGAAGACCGCGGACGAAGATTTGAGAGAGAAGAGCTAATCGCCGGGAGCGCGGGCATCCCTGCCCGCCAAAGCGTGCGAAAGCACGCTTAACAGAGAAGCGCCACGACTCAACGTTGAGTCGTGGCGCTTCTCCGCATTCACGCTTTCGCGCTCATGGCGGGCAGGGATGCCCGCGCTCCCGGCAAAGGGTCTCGTCCTTCAGCCTTGCGCCGGCGGGGTGGGCGGGGCCGGGGGCTCCTCTTCCTCCTCCCCGGCGTGTCGCGGGGCACGCTCGACGTGGCTGGCGCTCTCCCAGGCGGCCAGCTCCGCCTCGTTGCCGGCGTACGTGTTACGCACGATGGCGTCCAGCTCGCGCACGTCCTCAAGTCCCTGCCGTATCGCCGCCGCGAGGTCGGCCGTGGCCTCGATGCGCGCGTTCTCCGCCTTCGCCTGTGCGTCGTCGGCCTGTGTGACGGCGAGGATGCGCGCCTTGAGGTCGTCAACTAAGTCGGGCGCCATGTTGCGCCTGACGAATTCGTCGGCGAGGGGCTCGGCTGCGGTGGCGAAGGCGCGTGCGGCCGCGAGCCACATCTCGCCGTCCCGGTTGGGGGGTAGGCGGAACTTCTCTTCCGCCCCCGGCGTCGTCCGCGACATGGAGCGCGCGGTGCGGTTGATGGAGACCATCAAGTCCTCCAGAAAGTCTTCGGCGCCATCCTTCCGCTTAGACGCCTCCCTGAAGTTGCGTTCGTGCTCGGCCTGTTCGCCCGAGAGCCTCTCTATGTTCCCGATGCCGGTGTTGATAGAGACGTAGAGTTCGCCGCCGCGCGAGTTGGCGGGGAAGGCGGCCGCGCGCGGCTGTCCGTGCAGGCGCACACTTCTCAGCATGTCCAGGGCGCGAGTTTCAGACTTTTGCATCGCATTTGCTCCTTTGTGTAAGGCCAAAGAACGCCGAAGGTCATTCTTGTGGCGGGTTGTGAGTCTGCGAGGCCAGAGTGCTGAGGTACAGCGCGCGCAGTATACCCCTCCCACCGTACGCTGCAAGACTTTTTTCACCGCGCGCCGTCGAACCGGGAGGGCGCGCGCGGCCGTCGCGCACCTCACCCCGCCCTCCCGGCAGACCCGACCGGTCAAATTGCACGCCCGCACGGCCTTCCGAACAACCCGCACAGCCTTCCGAACAAGCCGCACGGCCTTCCAAACAGGTCGCACAGGCTTCCAAACAAGTCGCACGGGCTTCCGAACAGGTCGCACAGCCTTCCGAACAAGCCGCGCGGGCTTCCGAACAGCCTGCACAGGCTTCCGAACAACCCACGAGGGCTTCCGAACACGTCGCACGGGCTTCTGAACAAACCGCTAGGGCATGTGAACAGCCCGCGCGAGCGCCCGAAACGCCCGCGCGGGCACCTGAAACGTCCGCGCGGCCAACATTTACAGGCGAAAACTCGAAGTTTGGGTAGATTTACCCGATGTTCACGGGCGCGCTGTCCTGAAATACGACGGGAGGCCGTGCGCAGAGACGCCGCTCCGCGGCGCCTTTCGCGCACGGGTCGTTTAACCTTCAGACCCGTCAGGCCGGAGGCGCAGGTTGAAATATGGAATTGAGCCGGCAGGCGGCACGTGGCGCAAGTCAATGAAGTGCTATTCAAAGTCTTGTGCCGTAACCTGTGCCGTATTATTCAGTCCATCTACGAACTGGGGATAGAGCGTACTTTCTGGACTCAGTGACTCACTAATCATTGTTCATCACGTCGCTTTAGTCCGCGAGTTTTAAGCATGTCGCTTGCGATGACGGTCACGGCAATAGCGGCGCAAGCTAAGACGAACACAATGCAAATCAAAACGGTGAGGACAAAGATACGCTCTATGTCACTTGATGCTTGGTATATGGTCGCCCAAATTGCCGGTGTTATTCTCGTCGCTCTTACGGTCGGAACTGCGGCAGCAACCGTTGCCACAGGGTATTTCGTCGGCAAAAAGAAGGACGAACAAGTTCGCCAGCACGAAGAGAAAATTGCTGACGCTGGGAAAGAGATTGCTCGCCTCAACGCGGAGACTGAAAGGGCGAAAGCGGATAGGGATGAGGCGAATCGGCAGATTGAGGGAGCGAAGGCAGACGCCGCTAAAGCCCAAACAGAAACAGCAAGAGTTGAAAGTGAAGGTAAGAAGGAACTCGCGCGGGTCGAAGGTGAGGCGGGCGCTAAGATTGAAGCGGCCAGGGCGGAAGCCGCCCGCCAAGTCGGAGAAGTAGAGAAAGAAGTTGCCAGACAGCAGGAGAGAGCGGCAATTGCGGAGCGGGCTTTGTTGGAATTGCAAGAGCGTATAAAAGATCGCGTAATCACGCCAGAGAAGCGTGCGCGGATGCTCGCGATACTTAAGCAGGATTCTAAAGGAACTACTACGATTAGCTTTGCTGTTAACGATAAGGAAGCCTTTAACTTCGCAAAGCAACTAGCAGAAGTATTAGCCGAGGCCGGATGGAATGTAACTCTGGGCAACCCTTCGGTTGAATCAACCCCGGTCGGCGGGATAGGTATCTTTGTACGTAATGCGCAGACCCCCGGGGCCGGGGCTTTGCAACAGGCTTTAGGTGAAATCGGATACCCTGCCAGCGGGCATATAAATCATGAGCTACCGGAAGGATACGTTGGGGTCTTCGTCTCGCTGAAGCCTTGAGCGGACTTACGGACTTCTGACCATAAAGTCTGACTACAAAGTAGCACCTAACCATAATGTCGGCGTTTGTGAGGACTTTGTGGACGAAGCCACCCCCGCAAGAATTCAGACCACCACAGGTCGCCCGCCGTCTAACGCTCCGGGTTCGTGCAACGGAAATGTCGATTGTTGGCCTGCGGCGCGCTGTGCTATATTTTTTGCGCCTAAAAAGTGGGCGGCCGCGCCTACCCAGTTCCGCCCCGACGCAATAAACAAAGCCTCAGATTTAGCTCAGTCCTTCAGGCAGTGGTCTTATGACAGAGCATCTTTTCCCACGTGCTTACGCGCGCGCCGCGCGGTGGCTCAGCGCCGCCGTCTGTCTGTCGGCGCTGGCCGCCGGTGCGGGCGCGCAAACCCCGCCGACGGGCAGCCCCGTGCTTCTCACCGAAGGGACGGGGCAGACGACGCGCGCCGTCGCCTACGAGGCCGTCACGTTCCGCTCGGAGCCTTTCCCGGTCGTCTCCCCCGTCAATTGGAACGCCGACAAGTCGAACACGCGCGACCAGCAGACGCGCTTGATGCTCTTCGCCATGAACCTGCCGCTCTTCGCGGGCGAGGGCGCCGGTGCCCTCACCGCCGACGCGCAGGACGCGACGGGGCGCGTCTACCCGCTGAAGGTCGAGGCGCTCTCGAAGCCGCCGTACGACATCTTCGACGTGCCGGGCAAGCAGCACGTCCCGCAGTCGCAGGACTGGCTCTGGGCCGTCACGCTCCGGCTCGACGAACAGATGACCGACACGCTCGGCGACGTGCTCGTCCGCATCAGCCTCCACGGACTCTCCTCGAACCGCGTCCGCGTCGCCATCGGCCAGACCGGCGGCGGCATCGCCGCAGACCCCTCGACCGAGTTCGTCTCGCCCGCGCCCCCGACGCCGCCCGCGCCGACCCCGACGCCGACGCCCAAAGCTTACGGCCCCGGCGAAGCCACGGCGGCCGACGTGACGCGCCTGCTCGAACAGGCGACGTGGGGGCCGAAGGACTCCGAGGTCGCGCGCGTCCAGCAGCTCGGCCTCCGCGCCTTCATCGACGAGCAGTTGAGCGCGCCCGTCCTCAACACGGCGAAGGGCTCGGACTACCCAGACCTTCCGGTAGTCGTCAACGACAGCAACCTGACGTGCCCGATAGATACGGTCAACGACCCGAACAACAACAAGCGCAACCTCTGCCTGCGCGACAACTACTCGATGTACCCGCTCCAGGCGCAGTTCTTCAAGAACGCTCTGGCGCGCCCCGACCAGCTCCGCCAGCGCGTGGCCTTCGCGCTCCACCAGATTTTCGTCGTCTCGGGCCGCGACATCTCCGTGCCCTGGTGGATGAACGGCTACTTGCAGACGCTCGACCGCAACGCGCTCGGGAGCTACCGCACGCTCCTCGGCGAGATGACGCTCAACCCGGCGATGGGCGATTACCTCAACATGAACCAGTCGGTCGCGACGAACTTCAACGAGAACTACGCGCGCGAGGTGCTCCAACTCTTCTCGACCGGCGTCAACCGGCTCAACCACGACGGCACGCCCGTCCTCGACGCTCAGGGGCTGCCCGTCCCCGTCTACGCGCAGTCGGACGTGGACGAATTCACGAAGGTCTTTACGGGCTGGAACTTTGCAACAGCGTTCCAGGCTGGCGCGACCAACTACCGCGACCCGATGGTGCCGCGCGGGGGCACCACCCACGACCGCACCGCGAAGAACCTCTTCGGGACGGCGCTCGCCGGCTGCCCCGGGACGAGCGGCGCGACCAACTCGGCCTGCGCGCAGTCGGAGCTGACGCAGGCGCTCGACGTGATCTTCAACCACCCGAACGTCGGCCCCTTCATCTCGCGCCAGCTCATCCAGCACCTCGTCACCAGCAACCCCTCGCCGGCCTACGTCGCGCGCGTCGCCGACGCCTTCGACAACGACTGCGCCGGCCTCTACCCCGAGAGCCCCTGCTCCAACGCGCGCGGGAACCTGCGGGCCGTCGTGCGCAACATCCTCCTCGACCCGGAGGCGCGCGGCGACGTGAAGACCGATCCTTCCTACGGCAAGCTGCGTGAGCCCGTGCAGTACATCAACAACTTCCTGCGCGCCTTCAACGCGACGAGCGACGGCGTCATCGCGCAGGGCACGAGCGGCACGGTCGGCGACGCGCCGAGCGTGATGGGGCAGCCGCTCTTCCTACCCGCCACGGTCTTCAGCTACTACGAGCCCGACTACCAGGTGACGGGGACGCGCCTGCTGGGGCCGCCCTTCCAAATCCTCACCACCTCGACGACGCTGCGCCGCGCGAACTTCGTCAACCAGCTCCTCTACTTCGGCCTCCAGCCCTCGACCAACGTGCCGACGGGGACGCAGGTCAGTATGTCGCCGGTCATCGCGCTCGCCGACAACCCCACGGGGATGGTCGATTACCTGAACACGCTGCTCCTGCACGGCACGATGTCGGCGGCGATGAGGCAGACCGTGGTGGACGCCGTGAACGCCATCCCGAGCAGTTCGTCGGACTACCAGCGGCGCCGCGCGCAGACGGCCATCTACCTGGTCGCCACGTCGGCGCAGTACGAGGTGCAGAGGTGAAAGAGATGTCAACTTCCCGCAGAGATTTCCTCCGCGCCTCGGCCTGCACGCTGGGCGGCCTCGCGCTCGCCTCGACCGTCGAGAGCCTCGGCCTCGTCGGCGCCTACGCGCAGGCGGCCACGGACTACCGCGCCCTCGTCTGCGTCTTCCTCAACGGCGGCAACGACGCCACGAACATGGTCGTCCCGCTCGACCAATACAACGGCCCGACGGGGAGCCTCACCACAGGCTACTCCAACGTCCGCGCCCCTTCGACATTGGCGATCCCGCAGGCGAGCCTCGTCTCCGTCAACCCGCCGAGTCAGGGCGGGCAGTTCGGCCTCCACCCGAACCTCGCGCCCGAGGTCGCCAACCCTTCGGTGGCGAACAAGGGGCTGCTCGACGTTTGGAACGCGGGGCGCCTCGCCGTCGTCTGCAACGTCGGCCCTTTGGTCGAGCCCCTGACGCGCACGACCTACCTGAACGGCACGGGCAAGCGGCCGCTCCAACTCTTCTCCCACTCCGACCAGGTCGGGCAGTGGCAGTCGGCCATCGCCAACGCCGTGAGCCGCACGGGCTGGGGCGGGCGTCTGGCCGACCGTGCGGCGGCGCTCAACGGCTCGGCCACTTTCCCGCAGGTCGTCACCATCGCGGGCATCAGTCTCTTCGTGACGGGCACCAGCGCCCTGCCGCTCGCCCTCGGCGATTCGAACTCGGCGCTCGGCGCCGCGCTGCCGCTGACGATGACGGCCAACTCGTCCGGCAACTCGGCCACGGACGTGCCCACGCGCCGCGCGGCCTTCGACGCGCTGCGCGCGCTCGACGCCGACAAGTTTCTCGTCAAGGCCGACGCCGACACGCGCACGAGCGCCCTGCGGACGAAGTCGCAGCTCGACACCGCGCCGAACACCGACTACCCGAAAATCCCGAACACGACGCTCGGCCGCCAGCTCGAACAGGTCGCGCGGCTCGTCGCGCTGCGCGACACGCTCGGCGTCAAGCGCCAGGTCTTCTTCTGCCAGCTCGGCGGCTTCGACACGCACTCGAACCAGCGCGGGGGAGGGCAGGACGCTCTGCTCTTGCAGCTCAGCCAGGCGCTGCGCGGCTTCTGGGAGACGCTCGGCGACCTCA
>Ga0213876_10000883_pt1 | contig 20053 bp, 24 predicted proteins | sample BarmaccomBMRX_R9_FD_160113 | JGI IMG/M metagenome (GOLD analysis project Ga0213876, IMG submission 160113) | Root-associated microbial communities from Barbacenia macrantha in rupestrian grasslands, the National Park of Serra do Cipo, Brazil - RX_R9 | ecosystem: Host-associated > Plants > Roots... | reverse complement strand
GGATCCGGCGCTTTTTCGAATTCGGCGTTCTCCGATGAACATTTTTGATATGCTCCTCCCGCGCTCCTGGTTTGATCGTACCCGAAAAGTGGGCAAATTCACTGCGGTACGAGCTTAAAAAAGAGGGGCGATCGGTACTTGATGTTTCTTCATTGGTTTCCCTCATTCACTGGCAGTTTGTTGGGCGAGGACTTCTTTGGTTCCCGGCGTGCCCGACGTAGCCTCTCGAGTCTCAGGCGGCGAGGCGAAGTAGGACGTTGCCGCTCGTGGTTACTCATTTTCTTCGCGCTGGCTTTCGCAGCCTGCAATAACGAGAAGATCTCTGTCTATCGGATCCCGAAAGAGAACAACCAAGTCTCGCTCCAAACCGGTTCGGGAAACCTCGCTCCAGCGCCGCCGGCGAATCCGGCGACCTGGTCTAAACCGGACGGCTGGACTGAAAAGGCTTTAAGCGAGATGCGGCTGGGTAGTTTCCAAGTAGCTGGCACGAACAATGAAACGGCTGACATATCGGTTACGGCGTTTCCAGGTGATGCCGGCGGCGTAGAGTCGAACGTCAATCGTTGGCGGGGCCAAGTTCATCAGCCCACCCTCGAGGGGGACCGACTTGCCCAGAGCTGGCAGGAAGAAACGGTGGACGGGGTTCCAACGATCATCGTTGACGTGCAAACTCCGGACGGGACCGAAAAGGCCAGTGCAATCTTAGGTGCGGTGATGCGAACTCCTGACCGGACCTGGTTTGTAAAAATGACCGGATCCCCTGATTTACTGAAAAGCCAAAAAGACAATTTCTTGCGATTTGTGCGCTCGTTCCACTTCCCCTCCACTTCCGATGAAGAGAAGCCGCAGCAACCAGAACCGCCTGGGGACCAAGTAAAATCAACAAATGACCGGTAAACCAGAGGTAACGCCGCGAACGCCGGAAGCGCCGGGACCGCCGGGAGCGGGCATTGCAAACCAGCCGCGACCGAAAACTTCGTTCACGGCGCTGCCGGCGTTCACGGCGTTAAAAGGAGTGTTCAAACCCTTCGCTTCGCTGCGATTGACCATCGTTTGTCTCGCCTGCGCAATGTTCATCGTCTTTGTCGGGACGTTGGATCAGGTCCAGATCGGGGTATATGAGGCGCAGCTGCGCTACTTCAAAAGCTTCTTCCTATATTTTACCCTACCGGGAAGTAATTTTCGGATCCCTTATTTCCCAGGCGGATACACACTCGGCGCGGTCCTTTTGATTAACCTGATTGCCGCGCATCTGGCCCGTTTTAAATTCACGTGGAAAAAGTCCGGTATTTTGATCCTTCATTCCGGCCTGATTTTGCTACTGATCGGACAGCTTATAACCAGCGTTTTTGAACAAGAAAGCCAGATCCAGCTCGACGAAGGACAAACTAAGAATTACTCGGAGAGCCCTTATTTCGACGAACTGGCCATTATCGATCAATCGAAATCGGACTCGGACGAAGTCATCAGCATTCCAGCGAGCCGATTGATCAAGGGTCAGACGATTTCTTTGCCGGTAAAGGGGCTGCAACTACAAGTCGATGAGTCCTACGAAAACGCGGCTCTGATCAACCCGAATCAACTACCTTCGCCGAACTATCCTCATCTGCGTCTGGGTCCGATGGCGGTAGCAGTTGCTATACAGAAGACGTATAAACAAAACGAGCGGAACCAGCCGACTGCCGCCGTCACTTTATTGAAAGATGGCCAGGCCGTTGGTTCATGGGCGCTGTCTAGCGGGTTCCCCCAACCGGTCCAATTCAAGATTGGTTCAGACCCTTTCGAGATCATCTTTCGGCCGAAGCGATATTATCGGCCATTTTCCATCACCTTAGAAGAATTCAAACATGACCGCTATGCCGGCACTGACATCGCCAAAAACTTTTCCAGCAAGGTCCGGCTGGTTGACCCAACGGCTCATGAAAACCGCGAGGCGCTGATCTACATGAATCATCCGTTGTGGTACTCGGATCTCATCCTGTACCAGGCGGGTTTCGGCAATAATGACAAGACCACAGTGCTTCAAGTGATGAAAAATCCGAGCCGGGTGCTGCCGTACCTCGCCTGCGGCATGATGGCGCTTGGCTTGATGATCCAGTTCGGCATGCATCTGGTCAGTTTTGTGCGGAGGCGCGTCATCGCATGAAGGCATTCGTTTGGCGTTCGGCGCTTGGCGTTCGGCGTTCGCGAAGAGCGCCCTCGCGCGCTTACAGAAACAATCGCCCTGAAAACGAGACCAATCGCGTCTTTACGAATCAGTATGAGCCCTAGAGAACATGCAGCGAGGCTAGCGCCGAACGCCGAGCGCCAAACGCCGAACGCCAAACGCTCAATTATCCCCTGGATCATTTTCATCGTTTTTGCGGGATGGACTGTGTCCAACATGATCCCGAAAAAACCGAGCAGCACGTTCGACGTGACCGGCTTCGGCAAACTGCCTGTCCTGGCCGGTGGACGAGTGATGCCGATGGACACGTTGGCCCGGGTTTCATTGCTGCAGATGAACCATCACGGCGCCGAAGAAGCCGCTGAGAAACAGAAGTCGGCTCAAAAGCCATCTCAGACCCAATGGTTGCTCGACGTGCTGATGCTGCCTGAACACGCGGATGGAGCAAAGGTCTTCGAGGTAACCAATCCCGATATCCTCGACCTGTTTGGATGGCGAAAATCGGGAAATTATTCGTTTAACGATCTTCAACCCTTTTTCGCTAAGATCGAAGAGCAGGCTAGTCAGGCTGCTCAGACCGATGCCGATGCGCGGAATGCGTTTCAACGAGGAATTGTCCGGTTACGCGACGTTCTGCGTCTTTATGTTCAACTAAAGAATACGGTTGAGCCACAAGACTCGCCGGACTTCGGGAAAGAGGTGCAGGTTTTTCAGCAAGCAATTCGACCTGGTCTCGATGCGGTTAGGAACCGGGATGCGGGAAAGCCATACGACGATCAAGCTTTCCAGCGAATTCTACTGTTCACCCACAGATATCAAAGTCTGGCTCAGGCTAAATACGCGTATGCGATTCCCAACCCCAGCGGTAAGACAGAAAATGATCGTTGGTCTCCGGTCTCGGAAGCGCTCTTGAGCGCGATCGGTACCGGCCAGATTCCTTATCCAGTTACGGTTTACGGTCAGATGGTCTCGGCCTATCGCAATGGAGATGCTGCCGGCTTTAACCAAGCTCTGAATGAGTATCAGCAATATCTAGGTAAGAATTTCAGTGCGGAGATCAACCGGCCCAACCTGGAGTATTACTTCAATTTGGCTCAGCCGTTCTATCAATCGCTGGTTCTCTATTTGATCGTCTTTCTGTTAGCACTCTTTTCGTGGTTGTTGTGGCCGAAGGTCTTGGGTCAATCCGCGTTGTTGTTGTTAGGTTTTGCTTTCGTGATTCATACCGCGGGTTTGATCCTGCGGATGTACATTCAAGGCCGGCCTCCGGTCACGAACTTGTACAGTTCCGCCATTTTCGTGGGTTGGGCGACGGTTCTGTTTTGTTTAGTACTTGAACGAATTTACCGGAACGGGATCGGCAGCGTGTGTGGCGCGGCGATCGGTTTTACCACACTGCTAATCGCCCAAAATCTACAGTTCGATGGCGACACCATGGAAATGCTCAGGGCTGTGCTCGACACCAATGCGTGGCTGGCAACCCATGTGGTGGGTGAAGTCCTTGGCTATTCCGCTGTTTTTCTGGCTGGGCTAATCGGGATCATCTACATTTTCCGCGGCGTATTCACGACGTCGTTTGATGAAAACGCGTCAAAAACCTTAGGCCGAATGATATACGGTGTTGTCTGTTTCGCCACCTTGTTCAGTTTGGTCGCGACCGTCCTCGGCGGCATCTGGGCAGACCAATCCTGGGGGCGTTTCTGGGGTTGGGATCCGAAAGAGAATGGCGCCCTTTTAGTGGTCCTCTGGAACGCGATTATTCTTCACGCGCGCTGGGGCGGCTTTGCCCGAGAACGCGGTGTGGCCGTGTTAGCGGTTTTTGGAAACGTGATCGGTAGTCTTTCCTGGTTTGGTGTTAATATGCTGGGAGTTGGTCTGCATTCGTACGGATTCATGGACCAGGCGTTTGGACCGCTGCTTGCCTTTGTAGCGAGCCAACTCGTCATCATGGGGATCGGCCTGTTGCCCCTGAAATATTGGCGCGGGGTCCGGGCTCGGAGACAACGCGTAGCGGAGACCGGCGGGGTGCCGGCGCATGCGATGCCGCAATGATTGCGGATGTGAGAGGTGAGACGTGATTGGTGAGAAGTGAGAGGTCGTGTTCTCACACCGATCTGAGGGGGACGCGTCTATGCGCGCGCCCTCAACTGCACCGGTTCTATGTTTGGTGGGGCGAGCCTCCTGTGCGGTGCCAAGACATAGGTTACACAAATGGCCAAGACATAGGTTACACATTGGCCAAGACATGGGTTACAGCCAGGGTCTGACGAACTCAGGATCCGGAGTCCAGACTTATGCATAAGCACCCCGGGCCGGCGTTGCTGCGAGAATGCCCGGTACGGGTCCGCAACGTCGCAGCAGCGCGGCGGCCCGGATGAAGGCGCTTTGTGCGTAAGTCGCACTTTAGAGCCGCGCTTCTACGAAGCCCACAACGCTATTTTTTTCCGCCCAATTTGCCGAGCACCAGATGTTGTGGGTTTGGAATTTGGCGCTTCAATTTTTGGAACTCCGCCTAGTCTTTTTCTTTCTACGGGCAAGGCGAATGGGCTCGGCAGCAGCTGGTTCCAACAGACCGATCAGGAGCTGATCCCAAAAGATTTCAAATTTTCCCGATGCAACGGGCTTTAGGCCAATGTTATAACCGCTGAGAGCTTCGCTCAGAAAGTAGAGCCTGCCACCGAAATTAAATTCCCCTCCGCTCTTAACGTAACGCTCAAGCATCGGGCTAGGGTAATGCAGCACCAGAGGCTCTAAAGAGGTTGGTTTTGAGCCGGGGACATAAACTTCACTGGGATAACGCTGAGCAAGGGCTTCATGGGGTCTTTGCTGGTTATAGTACTCTCGCCAGCGATCAAAGCGTCGCTGCTGAGCCTTGAGGTTGGGTGAAGGAGGTTGGATGGCTTCAATTTTAAGTGTGCCATGCAACCGCTCTAAATGGCCGTTCTGGTAAGGCTTGCCGGGCTCGATGAAATAGACCTTTATTCCCAGGCTCATCCACCAGCTACTTAGGCGGCTTAAACCCAGCAAACCCTCTCCTGCAAAAGGAATACCGTTATCCACTACGATGCCCTGCGGTATTCCGTAAGCGCTAAAAACACGCCGACAACTGGCTTTGACAGCCGCAAAATTGGTCGATTCTAAAGCCCGCAGCTCTAGCAACAAGCGGCTGTAAAGGTCTTCCATGGTCAAGGGATAAACTCGAGTGCCGTCCTGCAAGAAAAAATCACCCTTAAAATCGATGGCCCAAATCACATTTGAAGCGCTGGCGACAGGCCGCTTGGGCAACTCTACCAAAGGACCGTTTTTACGACTGCGCCGCCTCCGATCGTGCGTCAAACCTGCCCCTCGTAATAGGCGGCCAACCGTGCGTTGCGAGACTACCTGCTTGTCGGCATGAAGGCGTTTGAGCTCGGCCACTAATTTCTTTGCACCCCAACGCCGACGCCGGCGTTTGAGCGCAAGCACTTCTTCTTTCCACTCTCGGCTGATTACCGCTTTTGGACTTCGATGAGGCCGACGGCTCTTTGACTCCAAGCCTTTAAGCCCCTCTTGCTCATAGCGCTTCTTCCACTTGTGAAGCGCATTGCGGCTTACTCCGTAGCGCCTGCTTAGCTCGCTAACACTACGCTCTTCGTCCAAGAACTCTCTAATCAGCTCACGTCGTAATAATGTTCTCTCGCAGTCCTCTGCCATCCCTGGGACTGCTCAAAACTGTCACCCATGTCTGGGCCATTCTGTAACCTATGTCTTGGCCATGTTTTGTAACCTATGTCTTGGCCACGGACCCTCCCGAAAGACCTTACATCGGCAACAGGGATATTGGTGTTTCGTCGGTAATGCGCGTGCTGGTCCGATAGACGTGCCGAGCCGTGGCTACCCGTGGGCCACGGCTCGGCGTGCGTTTGGACATGGCTCATGTTTTGGAGGCGGCAAGTCAGCGAGCTTGCGCAATCTTTCAGGTCGCTCGGGAGCCTCGCCCCACCAATCAAGGCGGCGCACCCCTACTCCACCAATGACTTCTCACCTCTCACGCAAACACCGCGTCGATACTGGCCTCTAACGACCGCGGCGCGCGTCCGAGTAGACGCTGAATATCTCCCGTCGGTCCGCTTGCTCCGCCGCTTTTCTCGAGCTCGCGCAGGTCATTGATGAAATCGGCTACCCACCCTGGGAGCCCGGCCGCAATCATCGCCTTTTTGGCTTGGGCAGGGTCGATGTCAACGTACTTGACCGCTTTACCGAGTTTCTTAGCCAACGCGTCTGCTATTTCCGGATAGCTCATCGCCTTAGGACCGGTAAGCACATATTTATTACCTTCATGCCCGTTCTCGGTGAGTGTCGCCGCGGCAACCTCGGCCACATCCTCTTCATCGACTAGCGCAACCCGGCCTTGGCCGATACTTGAGTAAAAAGCGCCTTGCTCCTCAACCGTTGGCAAAATCGAGCGGATATTAAAGCGGGCAAGATCAGTGGGCTGAAGATGAGTCCAAGCGATTCCGGATGATTCCAGAGTCTGCTCCGCTTCCCAGTGCATGCGGAACAGATCGATCGGAGTAGTCGAACTCGCTCCAGAGACTGATAAGTTCACGATCCGTTTCACACCATTCTGTTCAGCGATCCGCACGAAATTGCCTTTCCACTCCGCGGTCTCTTGAGCGACTGGCACCAATAAGAAGGCCGATTCAGCGCCCGTGAAACAGTGTGGCAATGATTTCGGGTCCGCGAAGTCTCCTTGTACAATCTCTGCGCCGTGCGATTGCAAATCCGCTACGACTTGATCTTGTTTTTTGGGATTGCGAACCATCAAGCGTATTTTCCTACCTTGTCGAAGGAGATGCTGAGCTAAAGGAGTGCCGATATTTCCAGGTGATCCGGTTACAAGAATCATATATGTTTTTTATAGTTTACGAATGCCGCGAAGTGTCGCTGAATAAGACCTTGTTCTCCTCGATTAACATGGAAGGAGCTAGGTCTTGGGGGTTCAGTTGGTTGTAGAATCAGCCTTCAGGCGCTTCTACTGTAGATGGCCGCTGGAGGTCGACAAGACAGCACTTTTTCGTTACTTAGGCACTAACTAGTTCCTTATGACTACCGCCCAGAATCGCACGGAAGCTTGTCCCATCGAAGAACTCATGGACATGTTAGGAGGCCGCTGGAAAGTCTTTATTCTTTGGGAGTTGATACAGAGTCCGCGCCGGTCCAGCGACCTGCGGAGAAGTATCCCACCGATTACTCAGAAGGTTTTTACAGAACAAATTCGAGATCTGGAAGATAGCGGCCTCGTCAAACGAACCATCTACCCAGCGGTTCCTCCCCGGGTCGAATATGAAGCCACCGAGCTTGGCCAATCGCTTCGGGAGATCCTTAAAAACATGTGTCACTGGTCATCAGAGAACATGGAGAAAGTTCGCAATTTCCGGCGGACGCGACAACGCGAGTTAGCCGATAAGAACAGCTAAATTTTCATATACCGGCCGGATTAAAGTTTCCCGGCACACTACAACCAAAGAAGTCAAAATCTCACGCAAAGACGCAAAGGCGCAAAGGTAAAACGAAAGATCTAAGTAGCCGCGAAAGATCCCAACGACCGCAAACATTGAGACCATCACAGAAGGTCACAAAGATCAGGAAGGCAGAATTCAAGTCTCATCTTCTGTGAGTTGTGTGCTTCTTAGGTTTTTACCTTTGCGCCTTTGCGTCTTTGCGTGAGATTTTACTTCTTTGGAGAATATCTAATAAACAGTTTCTTTAGGCATAGCTATGTCCTCTTCACCCGAATCCTCCAAACCACGCGTGATTGTCGCTGGCTCATCCAACACTGATCTCGTGGTCTTTTGCGAACGCCTGCCGAAGCCGGGAGAGACTGTTCTAGGAGGTGAATTCAAAACTTTTGGAGGAGGGAAGGGCGCCAACCAGGCTGTCGCCGCGGCGCGAGCGGGTGGAGACGTCACTTTTCTTGGCGCTTACGGAAATGACAGTTTTGGAGACGGCGCCCGGGATCGTCTGGCTAAAGAGGGCATCCGAGTTGACCATTTTCGACGGGTAACGGACGCTCCAAGCGGCGTTGCCTTGATTCTCGTGGACGGAGTCACGCGGGACAATCTGATCGCGGTCGCCAAATCCGCGAATGAATCAGTCGATCCGGCCATGATTTCTGCTGCGCGTCCGGCGTTTGAGGCTGCGGATGTGGTGATTTCACAGCTGGAGATCAAGGACGAAGCGGTCTACGCAGTTGCGGAAATTTGTAGTGAGTTGGGTAAGCAATTCATCCTCAACCCGGCGCCCGCCAGACCACTGGCAAACTCTCTGTATAAACGAATAAATGTTTTGGTAGTGAACGAGCACGAAGCTCGCAGCCTGAGCGGGGAAGAAGATATTGATGCCACTGTTGACTGGTTTGGGAAGCAGGGTTGTCGGGCTGTGGTCGTTACATTGGGCGCTGCCGGCGCAAAGTTTGCCAATTTTGCCGACGGAAAGCGCGGTTCAATGCCGGCCACTAAGGTAGTGCCCGTTGATACGACCGGCGCCGGCGACTGTTTCGTAGGATGGCTGGGAGTCGGGATTGCGGAAGGGCTTGGTCTGGAGCGCGCGGTCCAGCGAGCGATCAAAGCCGCATCGTTGAAAACAACCCGCTCCGGCGCGCAGGACGGCATGCCGTATAGGGAAGAAGTCGTCTGATTCGCATGAGGCTCATTAGAATGACAGATGACAGATGACAAATTTCAGATTGGGTCGATTCCGGCCCCCCTTCGTCGGCTGAAAAAGGCGCGAATTTGTCATCTGTCATTTGTGATTTGTCATTCTCCTTGCAGTTGGCGCTCCTAATAGAAATAGTTCGGCGTGCCGTTTTCCGGCTGATTTAATGAAAAATCGTCTCTTTTGGGCCTTCCCGCTTATTCTTTTTTGGTGTTCGCTTGCCTCGGCAAAAGACTGGAAAACCGTTCGGTTTGGTGTGGATGCTAGTTACGCTCCATTTGAGTCGAAAGCGCCGAGCGGCGAACTAGTTGGTTTCGATATCGATCTCGGTAACGCGCTTTGCGCTAAGATCGGCGCCAAAGCGGTCTGGGTGGAGAACGATTTCGACGGAATGATCCCGGCTCTGCAAGCGCGTAAAATCGACGGCATTCTTTCGTCGCTAGCCGTGACGGAGAAAAGAAAACGGCAGATCGACTTTACGGATAGTCTTTTTGACACACCAACCAGAATGGTGGCGAAAGCTGGGTCAGATCTCTTGCCGACCCCAGAGTCGCTTAAGGGAAAGTCAGTCGGAGTCGAACAAGGAACGGTTCAGGAAACCTACGCTAAGACGTACTGGGAACCTAAGGGCGTGAATGTTGTCTCGTATCAGAATCAGGACCAAGTGTACGCGGACCTCAGGTCCGGCAGACTCGACTCGGCGCTCCAGGACGAAATTCAGGCCCAGCAAGGCTTCTTGAAGAGCCCGCAGGGCCAGGGCTTTGCTTTCGCCGGGCCGGAGGTAGTTGATGACGAGATTCTGGGAAAAGGATCCGCCATCGGTTTGCGGAAATCCGACCAGGACTTAAAAACGGCCTTAAATAAGGCCCTGCAAGAAATTCACCAGGATGGCACTTACCAGGCCCTGGAGAAAAAGTATTTCGATTTTGATGTTGCTCCAAAGTAGATCCGTTTGGCGTTCGGCGTTTGGTGCACGGCATTCGGACGTTCGAGCGACGCCCATTACTGGTTTGGTCCAAGATTTGGTTGGGCGAAGCTCCCGAATAACCCAACCGTCAGCCGGAGCAAACAGGCAGTCATCTTGCTTAGGCACTTGGTTAGGCCAGTACGCGCGCCGAGCCGGAACCCGGTGCTGCTCCACGGCTCGGCGCACGTACCTTCCTAACTACGTCCTTCAGCGGGACTCATCGGGGGCTTCGCGAGAGTCATTCGGCATTCGGGAGCCTCGCCCCACCAATCTTTCAACGCCGAACGCGGAATGAGCGGATATTTGCAACAGCTCTTGGCCGGGATCGTTGTGACCATCGAGGTGGGCACTGTTTCGCTTTTAATCGCTTTCGTTCTCGGACTAGTTGGCGCAGCCGCCAAGCTCTCATCGAACCGTTGGTTCGCTATGGCTGGCTCGGCTTACACCACTTTGATCCGGGCAGTTCCGGATCTGGTGCTAATGCTTCTCATGTATTACAGCGTTCAGAACTGCGTGAACGCGATCACTGATTTTTTGGGGCAGCCACAGATTGACATCGATCCGTTTCTCGCCGGCGTCTCTGTCCTGGGCTTCATTTACGGCGCCTATTTTACCGAAACAATTCGTGGAGCGGTGAAAGCAGTTCCTCGAGGCCAATTGGAAGCTGCCGCCGCCTTCGGCTTGACTCGGTGGCAATCCTTTTCGCGGATCTTGTTTCCGCAGATGATGAGGTTTGCTCTGCCCGGTATCAGCAACAATTGGCAAGTCATTCTCAAAGCAACCGCTCTAGTTTCGATCATCAATCTGCACGAGGTCATCTATGCCGCGCAGGCTGCCATCAAGGGTTCGAGCTGGCCCGGTGGAGCGCAGGTGCTTTTTTATCTGTCGGCGGCTGCGCTGCTCTACCTGGTCTTGACGACCCTCTCTAACTTTGTGTTTAGTTACCTCGAAAAACGTTACGCTGCTGGCTTCGAGCGAATGGCTCGATGATTGACCTAATCAAACAGTATTGGCAGCCGTTCCTGTGGGGTTCGCCGAACCATATCTCCGGTTTGGCTATGACCTTATGGTTAACCGTCGCTTCCTGCGTGATGGGGTTCGCTTTGGCCTTGCCTCTGTCAGTTGGCAGAGCTGCCGGACCTTTGTGGGTCCGTTGGCCGATCTGGCTCTTCACTTTCGTGTTCCGCGGAACACCGCTTTACATCCAATTGTTGATAATTTATTCGGCAATTTACGGGCTCGATTTTGTTAGAAATACGCCCGGTCTCGGCGCTTTCTTCAAAGATGCGCTAAATTGCACGATTCTGGCCTTCACTGTAAACACGTGCGCGTACACGACCGAATTGCTAACCGGCGCAGTGAAAGCTACCCCTCGAGGTGAGGTGGAAGCAGCTCGCTCTCTTGGTTTAGCAGGTATCAGTCTATATCTCCGGATTATTTTGCCCTCTGCTTTGCGCCGGGCCTTACCGGCCTATAGCAACGAGGTGATTTTGATGTTACACGCGACCAGCTTGGCTTTCACCGCGACCGTGCCGGACATTCTCAAGGTCGCTCGAGACGCCTACGCAGATTTTTATCTGCCTTTCCCCGCCTTTGGTATTGCTGCGATCCTCTATGCTTGTTTATCGCTGACTTTTATTTCGTTGTTCCGAAAAGCGGAACAGAAATGGCTGAGGCATCTGCCCACGACGTAACGTCCATCCAAGTCCGGGTAATGAATAAATTGGCGGTTGAAAATATCCATAAGCGGTATGGCGAAACAGAGGTGCTGAAGGGGGTTAGCTTGGCGGCTCGTCCGGGTGACGTGATTAGCATTCTTGGATCTAGCGGTTCCGGCAAAAGCACTTTTTTGCGCTGCATCAACCTACTGGAACAGCCGAACCAAGGTGTCATTTGGTTAGATGATCAGGAGATAAAACTCCGGCCGGGTAAGCACGGTATGTTAAGAGCCGAAAACCAGAAAGCATTGCAACAGCTGCGGACAAAGGTGTCGATGGTGTTCCAAAGTTTCAATCTCTGGTCACACCTGAACGTGTTGCAAAACATTATCGAGGCGCCAGTGCACGTGAAAAAAGTTCCGAAACCGGAAGCAATAACGAAAGCACGCGCGAATTTGGCTAAGGTTGGTCTGAATACGGACGTTGAGAAAAAGTATCCTGCGCAGCTTTCCGGCGGCCAACAACAACGTGTTGCTATCGCCAGAGCGCTTACCATGGATCCCGAAGTGATGTTGTTCGATGAACCGACTTCCGCGTTGGATCCGGAGTTGGTTGGCGAGGTGCTAAAGGTAATCCAGGCGCTGGCCACCGAAGGCCGTACGATGATCATCGTCACTCACGAGATAAATTTCGCGCGCCACGTTTCGAATCGAGTCGTCTTTTTGTCTGAGGGTAAAATCGAGGAAGAAGGCCCGCCAGATGAAGTGCTGGCGCGGCCAAAGAGCGAGAGGCTGATCCAGTTCCTGTCTGGGACCAGGTGGCACAAAGACACCTAAGAGCGTTTCAGCGCAGGAACGTGGCTCGAACGCGCTGGGCTCTGCTCGCGGATGGGACCTATACGACTTATAGGACCTATATGAGGCAGAACCTATCAATCCTATAGGTCCTATCCGTCAACGGAGCCCAGATGGTCCAATCTAGTATGCGCGGCGCTACTCTCCGAGTATCTCTCCGAGATTATCGAGGCAGATCCGCGACCAACCCTCGAGCAAGTCGCTTTCGGCCCGTAGTTGGGCCGGTGCCAGGAACTCGACCTGGGTGATCGCGCTTTCGCGTTTTACTGCTTCGGGCGCAGCCAACTCCACGACGTGGACGACTCCCAGGTGAACTTGTCCGACCTCGGTCGAGTCGTCGTTGATTAACCCGACAATCCGATGCGACCGCGGCGCCGCAATCTGAACCTCCTCATCAATCTCCCGCTGTACACCAGCTAAATAGGCCTGGTGATCCAGCGCAAATAAACCTTCATCCTGATCGTTCATATGGCCGCCGATGCCAATCGAGTACTTAGCCACCAGCCGTTGTTCACCCGAGTTCTTGCCACGTCGATACCGTAAGATTTGGGTGCCTGCTACGATGAGCGCGTAAGGGATGATCTGTTTTAAGCTGGGATCAGTCTCAGCCGACGAACGCGGAGCGAAAAAGTTGTTCTCTCGATCGAGGAGCGCTGGAAGGTAACGATCGACGCTCGATGAGAAACCTTGGAATGTGCCGAGCGAATCAAAGAGCGCTCGCCGAACTACCAGAATCATTTCTTCTTTCATTCGTGTTCTCCGTTATAGTCCCAGGTGCGGTGACGTGGGTCTCGACCTTCATCCAGGTCAAGATAGTCGAACATGGTTTCAATATCGGTCCTATCCTGGAATCCGCTTTCCTCTAGACGTTTTTTTAAGCGAGCAGAGGTCCCATCGCGCCAGCCCTTCTTTCGCACCCAATCATTCCACATAGAGATTTCTTCATTGGTGGGTGTGCGCCCACGAGTAAAGCACCAGTGCAATAGTTCTTCGTCCGTACCCCCTTGGAGAACGCGTTCGGAGAATTCTTTGTAGTCCACCCCGAGAAATCGGCAGGTTCTCCCATCGAAACCCAGACCCAATACTTGCTGATAGTCGGCGGGCAAGAGGTTGCTGGCGTGAAGCCGGATCTTATCGATCATTCGAGCGAAATAGTAAAGCTCGCCGGTTTTGACGTAAGGACTGCGGAGGTTTTCGACCTTCATCGGATCGGCACAACCGTACATGAGGTTCTGTTGGGCTCAAGGGGCGTGTCGGCGTGTCGGCGTGTCGGCGTGTCGGCGTGGATGATTTCTAGCCTCGAATAGGATATCCCATGGGAATTATGCCAATGGTCAAGCGTTTTCGGGATTTGGACGTCTACAAAGGAGCGATGTCTCAGGTGATGGAGATTTTTGCTTTATCGAAGGGGTTTCCGCCGGACGAGCGTTTTGCCTCAGATCGTGAAAATGGATCGATCAAACAGATCGCTGGATAATCAAGCCCGTCCCAGTTAAGCGGCGTTCAGCTCGTTAAAACGCCCAAGCGCCGATACGCCGACACGCTCCTTGAACTCCTCAAACTCCTTGCGACCTTAGCATCCATGACTCAACGACCTCGCCATTTCGCCAGTGACAACAATGCCGGAATCTCTCCGGAGGTGCTCGCGGCCATCGTCGAGGCGAACCAGGGACATGTCGTTGGCTATGGCCATGACGATTATACTGAACGCGCGCAGGCCGCGGTCAGCGAGATCTTTGAGAAAGAGTGTGCCGTTTTCTTTGTGTCCAATGGCACCACCGCGAATTGCTTGGCCCTGAGCGCGTTTCTAGAGAGTTATCATGCCGTTATTACCCATGAGCATTCGCATTTGGAAACGGATGAGTGCAACGCTTTGGCTCACTTTGTGCCCGGCGTTAAAGCGATCCCGGTCGGCGGACCCAATGGTAAGATCCAGCCAGAAGCGATAATCCAAATTGTTAGCTCTCAACGCCCTGTGCACGGTTCTTTGCCTCGAGTCGTGTCGTTAACCAATCTTTCCGAACTAGGAACGGTCTATCGCCCTGATGAAATCCGGGCAATATCCAATGCCGCCAAGCGCCTCGGATTGATTCTTCACGTCGATGGAGCCCGATTCGCTAATGCCGTGGCGTTCATCGGTTGTTCACCTGCTGATTTGACCTGGCGATCGGGAGTCGATGTCTTGAGTTTTGGCGGAACCAAAAATGGGCTGGGGTTTGGGGAAGCAATTGTTTTTTTCGACCCTTCATTCGCGGGCGATTTTGAGTACCGATTAAAACAGGCTGGCCAGCTTTCCTCGAAAATGCGGTACTTGTCTGCTCCGTGGCTTGGTTACCTCAAGGACGGTCTCTGGCTTGATCGAGCGAGACACTCCAACAGCATGGCGGAATGCCTCGAGAATTTAATTCGAGGGTTCGCCCCAGCCGAGGTGCTTTACCCGAGAGAAGGGAATGCCGTCTTTGCCAGGATACCGGACCACGCGGTGGATAAGCTCCATGAACGAGGTTGGCGATTTTATAACGATGTCGGCCCGGACCGGGCTGCTCGATTGATGTGTTCGTGGGATACGACTGAGGAAGACGTCAACGAGTTTGCAGAAGATCTGAAAGCGGCCCTGAGTTAGGCACCATACACCTCCAAGGACCTCGAACTCCCTTTCTCCCGGCGATTCAAGTTCTTCGCCGCATTAGGGTAGAACGTAAAAGCTATTCATGAACGCGCGGATATCATTATCCTGTAGCGGGTTGTCGAAAGATTGGCTGAGTCCGGCAACTTGATAAACAAGTCCGTGGTAGAAAAACATATCAACCACGATGGCATAGTTGCGGCCGTTGTAGCGGTGTCTTCCGAATAAACGATAGCCATTGAGCCCATGCTCAGTGATCGGTTGAGTCTTGTCGAGAAATCCTAAGCCGCGGCCGAAGAACGACTTATCGAGTTCCTCTATGCTCTTCTCGTCGAGTGCAAAACGAGGCTTGTCCTTCACGTCGATGACCCCAAGATAGACCAGCGCAACGAAATCCTGGCGTCGTGCTCCGGCCAATACGCCGCCTTCATTCGCGGGAACCATGGCATACCACGGCAACACATAGGAGCCGTCAGGCAGGTTAACTTGGCAGTAGTACTCCGACGATCTCCAAATGGCGGCGCGGCCTGAGGACGCCAAGCCGCAGAACGTGGCCAACAAGCACACAATCGTAAAAAGACGGCGCATGATTTAATCCTAGGGGGGAGGGGATATTGAACCACAGAGACACAAGGAACACGGAGGGGGAGGGAAGAGGTGATCGGTGATTTGTGATTGGCTTTATGCTCTGTGTACTCTGTGTCTCTGTGGTGAATTAGTCGGGTTTAGATGATAACGCCCGTCTTGTCATGAGTTGCAGAACCAATTTGGCAAAGCGTATCGAGCGTTTCGCCAAACAGTTCGTATAAGTGCTTTAGTCGCGCAAGATTTCTGATCTCGCCGCGGGCCTGGAATAGCAGCTCGCCGACGCCCTGCGGGAAATCAGCCGAATACCAACCGCTATGTTTGCTGGCATTGAAGAAAACTTCCGGCTGATCGCATAGCAGCTCGCGGATCTTCGCACGCGAAAATAGTTTCTTGGCTTGGTCGAGATTGTTGCTCTTGATCACAAAAGCGTCATCGAAATCAGTAACCCCCACTTGCACGTCCGAGTCATCCGCCGCGTGTTCATCTTCGAAGCTGCCCACCCGGTAGACGGTGAAAATGAACCCGTCTTTGTTGATAAACGGGGCGCGAAGCCGGGTATAAACGGCGTTACGGTGATCCTTGTAAGTGTCTAACGTGACAATCCAGTCGCCCACTTTGGCTCTTACCTTGCTTTCGCCGAGCCAGAAACCGCCGTCATAAAAATCTCCGCCCACTTCATCAGCGAGCTTTTCCCAAATTTCATCGCGGGTTGGTCCGAAGAAACGTTCAAGTATGGCCATATGGAGTCCTATTAGTCAGAAGCTTTTAACATTTAATCAAGTTTCGTGCCTGACAAAAGGTCTTTTTACGCCCGCGCGGCGGGTAAATGCGCATGCATTTGCCCGCCGCGCAGGCTAATAGCCCGGAGCCTCTACAAATCTCTAAGGATTTGTAGAAGCTTCGGGCTTGGCCAGAAAGAAATTCCGCTGCCGCTGGGTGATTGGTAAATCAAGCCGTTCCAGGACTTGCAACATATCTTCCCAGACTTTCCTTTTCTCGGTAAGCGCTTGGTTTCTCAATAGATACGACGGATGAAACGTTGCCATGACCGGGATATTTCCGAAGGTGTGCCAGCGGCCCCGAAGCGATTTCATCGGCTCCGATGTCCCAAACAAACCCCGCATCGCCACACCGCCCAGGGCAACCATGACCTTTGGCTGAATAATCTCGATCTGGTCTCGGAGATAGGGCAGGCAAGTCTGCATTTCTTCCGGGGTTGGCTGCCGATTTCCTGAACTTCCCTTTGGCATATCAGGCCGGCACTTCAGGACGTTGGCGATATAGACGTCGCTGCGCTTAAACCCCATCGTCTCGATGATCCGGGTCAGGAGTTCGCCAGCCCTCCCGACGAAAGGTTCTCCACGTAGATCTTCATCTGCTCCTGGGGCCTCTCCGACGAACATAAGGTCGGCACTGGGATTTCCGACACCAAACACGACCGTATGCCGGAACTCAGCCAGATGAGAACACTTTGTACAGACTAAGACTTTTTCCCTGAGCGTCGCCATCCGTTGTTCGCGGTCATCGGCAGGGACGACCTCCTGGTCGTCCGCTGGAGTCGCTGCGGCAGAGTTCAGCTCCTGCTCAGCCACGACATCAGCGGCATTGCTGGGCTCCTGATAGGCCGCGACGGGCGAGCGGGAGCTCGTCTCTACCGGGTCCTCGGCTTTCAATTTTTCGATCCGGTCAATTATCGCCTGATCAACTCTAGGGCGATTTGCAGCATCAAGGCTTCGAAGTTGCCGCAAGAGAATGTCCAAGCCTTGTATGAAGGAGCTCATCAGGATCGATTCCGAATTCGATAAATTCTTGCGGTACTTCTGCCCTGAATGCCATCCAATTTTGCGTCATCGGGTGCTGAAAACCCAGCCACCAGGCGTGAAGCATTAAGCGGCTGGCCGAAGTGCTCTTCCCGTAAAGGCCGTCGCCAAGAATCGGGTGCTTGAGATGCAGGAGATGAACTCGAATTTGATGGGTGCGGCCGGTCAAGAGCCGGCAAAGCACCACGCTATTGGGGTTGACCTCTTTAACAACCTCATACTGAGTGTGAGCAGAGCGGCCCTTTTCAATAACCGCCATCTTCTTTCGATGGAACGGATTCCGCCCAATCGGTTCTCGAATGTCACCGATTTTTTGGCGAAATAGGCCACTGCAAATCGCTAAATAGATTTTCTCGACTTCCCGGTTCGCAAATTGCCGGCTTAATCGGTGGTGAACTTCATCGTTTTTTGCGATCACCAGACAACCGCTGGTTTCTTTGTCCAGACGATGAACAATCCCCGGCCGGAATTCGCCACCAATCCCACTGAGAGTCGTGCAATGATGAAGCAAGGCGTTCACCAAGGTTCCATCGGTTTGTCCCGCTCCGGGATGAACCACTAAGCCGGCCGGTTTATTGATCACAGCCAAGAATTCGTCTTCAAAAAGGAATGTGATCGGGATCGGCTCAGGCCGTAAGTCGGTTGGGGCCACGACGGGTTCCTCGACGGTCACAAGGTCACCAGTTTGAACCACGTGCCGCGGCTTTACGGATTGCCCGTTTAATTGAATATGGCCGGATTCTATTAGGGTTTGAACTCGAGAGCGTGAGAACCTGGAGTACTTTTCCGCTACGACTACGTCCAGACGACGCCTGGCATCGTCTTTTTCTACCCGGAACGATTCCGTCACAGGAAAGACTTCACCACAGAGACACAGAGTTCACAGAGAAAAATTTTCACAACAAGGCCACAAAGGCCGCAAAGGTAAAAATTAGGCAGGACAGAATATTGTCGAGGGCCAGCAGCGACGGCTCTTCATCTTCGTGGCCTTTGAGGCCTTCCTGTGAATATTTTCTCTGTGTACTCTGTGTTGAGATTTGCTGCCTTATTGATTGATGGGTTTAACGACATGCCGAGCCGCGTCTTGAAGTTCGCGGAGCAGTTTTTGAGGCTCGGGTGCTCGCATTAATGCCTCCCCGACTAAAACGCCGTCGATCCCGGCATTCGCGACCCGTTGCACGTCTGCAACCGTGCGGATACCGCTTTCGCTAACCGCAGTACAACGGTCGGGGATTTTCGGAGCCAGCAGTTCTGTGGTAGCCAAATCCACCTCGAAGGTAGCCAGATTACGATTATTGATCCCGATGAAATCGGCCCCGGCGTGAAGGGCCCGGTCGAGTTCGCTCTCGTCGTGGACTTCGACCAGTGCATCGATACCCATGTGCGAGGAAACCCGCAGTAGGCGATCCAGTTCCCCATCGTTGAGTGCCGCTACGATCAAGAGAACGGCATCTGCTCCAGCAAGAATCGCCTGATAAATCTGGACCTCGTGCAGGGTAAAATCTTTCCGGAGCGTTGGTAGTGGGATGTGCTGGTGGATCAATGCCAAATAGTCCAGATGGCCGTGGAAAAAACGCTCATCGGTCAGGACGGAAATACAATGGGCGCCAGCTTCGTAGTAACGAGTTGCAACCGCCAAAGGATCGAAGTCTTCCGCTATTATTCCGGCGGAAGGAGAAGCGCGTTTAACCTCGGCGATAAACCCGAATGGCGCCATTTCGAGCGCCAGCCGGAAATTCCGATAATTCCGGTGGCTATGGGCTCGTTTTTCCCAATCTTCCGTGTGATTTAACCAGGGGGCGATCTCCTGGCGTTTGTGATCGATAATCTCGGCGAGCCTGCTCATGATTTAAAAGGGAGTAAAGGAGTAGGGGGAGGGGAGGAGTATGATCTCGGTTCGAACTGTCACTGACAGAACAACGCCGACGGTGGGGGGAATCTCAACCAGAACCATGGGGCTTTCGGCTGGGACGTTGCCGTAGCCTACAACATATGCCCGGCAAGAGCAGGTTGAAAAAGAACTTGAAACCCGTCTAAGCCGGAGCAAAATAAGGATCTTTCATTTCAGCGCGGGTGTAGCTCAGTTGGTAGAGCACTTCCTTGCCAAGGAAGATGTCGGGCGTTCGAGTCGCCTCACCCGCTTTTTTTCTCCCAAAGCGAAATGCGGAAGAAGCGGCTGCAGTACTCGGACTGGCAGCCTGTCAGGCAAACAGCCTAAGTGAGGCCGTCAATTTTTTACGCGGAGAAACGCCACTCGGCACGGTCGCCGATCAACCTGGTTTCGTCCCAGACAAGATCGACGACGATCTCGCCGAGCCGCTCCAGACCCGGATCGTGACTAAGGCCATAGCGTGGAGATCATACGATTGATAAGTAGCAGTTTTAATCGATGCAAGTCAGATGGAACGGTGAAACCGTCGAGCTCAAAGTTCTGTGCAGACGCTTGGGCTTAGATCCTCATGCTGTGCTTTCCCGCGTGGTGGGTGGGGAGGAGCCACTGAGTGTTATTCGGTCAGCTCTGGGGCGCGGACGGCGTTCGCATCCTTACATTCACTGTGATCCCCACTCCATTCATGAGAACCAGCCGCCGCGTGGGCGCAGGTTTGGGCGCTCACTTTGAGGGTTCACAAAGATGTCATCAATCTATGACATGCGTATGTATCGGATACAGGTCAAT
>Ga0213876_10000882_pt1 | contig 20073 bp, 21 predicted proteins | sample BarmaccomBMRX_R9_FD_160113 | JGI IMG/M metagenome (GOLD analysis project Ga0213876, IMG submission 160113) | Root-associated microbial communities from Barbacenia macrantha in rupestrian grasslands, the National Park of Serra do Cipo, Brazil - RX_R9 | ecosystem: Host-associated > Plants > Roots... | reverse complement strand
GGAAATTCGTGCGTGTGCTGTTGTCCGAGGACGAGCCCGGTGCGAGCGCGCGCGGCACAGCCCACCAGATCGCCCATCTGTCGTGTCCGCTGCTCGACACGCTGCCGCCGGGAGGACGAGGGTGATGGGGATGCGCTGCAGGCCTGCGCAGCCGGTCCTGGACGGAATTGGCACGGCCGGGCCTAGAGAAGCCGGAAAGGGGCTTCTCGGTCGTCGCCTCGGAAGTGAAGTCCCTGGCCAAGCAAACGGCGAATGCGGCGGAGGAGATATCCGATCAAGTAGGCGCGGTTCAGCGCGCCACGAACGAGGCAATAGTGGCCATGAAGGCAATCGGCAGCACCATCGCCTAGATAAACGAAGTTGCTGCCGCAATCGCGGCCGCAGTGGAGCAGCAAGGGGCCGCGACAGGAGAAATCACTCGTAGCACGCAAATCGCAGCCGATGATACGCAAACGCTTGCAGACAATTTAGGTGCGGTGAATGCGGATACCGAAGAGACTGGATCTGCTGCGACGAATGTGCGCGCGGTCGCCGCTGCTCTAGAGGAGCGAACCGGGCAAATTAAAGTCCAAGTTACTGATTTTCTTGCCTGTATTCGGGCGACCTGAGCAAGGCTCAGGATTTGAAACTCAGAACCTTGGCTAATAGATAACGTACGCCGTAGATCGGGTTCGCAGTTTCCGCTTGCTCGCTTTATCGCCGCCATTATCGTCTGCTGCCAACCCAAGCTCGTTGAGCAACAGTCGCGATCATCAGTGAGACAATATTTTATCCAGGAATAGCTGCGCTCGATCGGAGCGGGACTGCGGATGATCGAAAAATTCGGCGGTTGGGCAATCCTCCACCACTTCGCCCATATCCATGAACACCACGCGGCTGGCGACGCGGCGAGCAAATCCCATCTCGTGAGTCACCACCATCATGGTCATACCGTCGGCAGCGAGCGCCGTCATGACGTCGAGGACCTCATTGATCATTTCCGGATCGAGCGCGGACGTCGGCTCGTCGAACAGCATGACTTCGGGATCGAGCGCCAGCGCACGCGCGATCGCGATGCGCTGCTGCTGGCCTCCCGACAGGCTCGTCGGATACACCGCTTCCTTGTCCTTCAGGCCGACCCGATCGAGCAGCCTCCGAGCCCGCTCTCTTGCTTCCTCGGCTTCGCGCTTGAGCACAATACGCTGCGCGAGGCAAATATTATCGATTACGCTGAGGTGCGGATAGAGCTCGAAATTCTGGAACACCATGCCAACCCGCCGCCGCAAATGCGTTGCCGATCGCGCCGAACTTCCGACATCGAAGCCGTCGACGAGAATTTTGCCGTCCTGGTAGGGCTCGAGCGCGTTGACGCACTTGATCAGCGTCGACTTGCCGGATCCGGAAGGTCCGCAGACCACGACAACCTCTCCGCGCGAGACCGTCATCGTGATGTCGCGAAGCACGTGATGTGCGCCATAGTACTTGTTGACGCCTTTGAATTCGATCATCGGGCGAATGTCCTCTTCAGCTCTTCCACGCCGGCAGTCGCCGCAAGGCAGATCAGGTAATAGACGAGACAGGCAAACGTGTAGACCTCGACCAGGCGCCCATCCCGGTTGGCAATGATGGACGTCGCGGTCAGGAAGTCGTGCAGCGAAACGACAAAGACCAGCGAAGTGTCCTGAAACAGGATGATCGCCTGGGTGAGGAAGATCGGGATCATGGCGGTAAACGCTTGCGGAAAGATCACGTAGCGCAGTGCCTGCCCCCGGCTCATGCCGCTGGCGAGCGCAGCGTTCAGTTGCCCGGCGCGGACGCTCCTCAGGCCGGCTCGCAGGATTTCGCTGTAGTAGGCAGCTTCGAAAAGCGTGAAGGCGACGATCGCGGAGGTCCAGGCACCGACCGGTCTCCCGAGGATCAAGGGCACCATGAAATAGAACCAGAAGATCACGAGGATGAGCGGAATCGCGCGGAACACGAAGACGTAAGCATCGATCACGTAATTACCGATGACGCCGGTGAACAACCGAACCAGCGCCAGGGCGGTACCGACGGCAAGGCCGCCGATAACGCCGATCAGTGTCAGGGTGAGACTGAGCAGCAGACCGTCAAGGAGGAAGCTGGCGTTTCGCACGATGAGCGAATAATCCGGCATCGGCATTACACCGCTACGGGTAAGGCCAAGGTCCGCTGCAAGCCAACCATGACCAGATTGAGGACGAACGCGACCAGGACGTAGAAGGCCGTCGCGGCACCAAAGGCTTCAAAGCCGTGAAAGGTGAAATTTTCGATTTGCCGGCTCTGCGCCGTCAGTTCGAGCACGCCGATGGTCAAGGCCAGCGACGAGTTCTTGACGATGGACAAAAACTCCGAGGTGAGCGGCGGCAGAATGATCCGCAGAGCCTGAGGCATGACGACGTAACGCAAGGCCTGCGCGGGGTTCATACCGGTTGCGTCGGCGGCCATCCTCTGCCCGCGCGGCACGGCTTGCAGTCCGGCTCGGAAGAGCTCGGCCAGACGGCCCGACGTATAGAACGCCAGCGCCAGTACAGCGGTCCAGAACTCGGGGTTTGGTAGATCCCGCTTGAACCAGAGGCCGAGCTTGGCAGGCAGCAATTCCGGCACTACGAAGAACCACACGAACATCTGCAAGAGGAGTGGAATGTTGCGAAACACGGAGACATAAAAGCCGGAAAGGAGCACGACCCAGCGCGCCGATGACGTACGGGCGACGCCGACCGTGGCTCCGAGTAGCAGCGCGATGAACCAGCCCGTGATGGACAGCGCGACGGTCCAGCCCAGCCCTGCCAGCAGCCAGCCGGCGTAAGGCTCACTGAACAGAAGATCCCAATTCCACTGATAGTTCATGACGCGGCGTCTTGTTGGTCGATGATCGAAAAGAGAATCACGTCTGCTGACTTATTGTTATTCGGCGATGGCTTCGATCTTGAACAAGGTGCCGACCTCGCCCTCGATCGGCACGCCATAGGGCGCTATCCATTGGTCATAGAGCTTTTGAAGATCACCGCTGGCGAGCAGCCGGGCAATGGTCCCGTTGATGATCGTCAAGAGGCCGGAATTGTTCTTTCCGACCATGAAGGCGACCTGCTCGAACGACAGCGGCTCACCTACGACAGCGAAGTCATCCTTGTTCTGCGCTGTGCGGAGCGCGCCACCGAGCAAAACCGCATCATTGACGAATGCATCAGCCCGCTGCGAGGCGACTGCAAGGAGCCCTTCCGCATTGTCGCGGACTTGAAGCACCCGGACGTTGATCTTGCTCCGATCCAGCGCGGCACGCACATAGCGCTCGGCCGTGGTGCCCGCGGCTAGTGCGACGATCTTGCCATTGAGGTCCGGCAGATCCTGGATGCCTGATGTCTTTTTCACCAATGGCCGGCCCTCGGCTAGCGCGACCGCGTAGCTGAAGTCGACCTGCTCCTGACGGGCCAATGAATTGACGGTGGTTCCGCACTCGATATCAACCGTTCCGTTGGCGATCAGCGGAATCCGCGTTTGCGGCGTCACCGGCACGTACCTGATCGCGATGTCGGGGATGTTGAGCTTGCCGCCGATCTCCTGAGCGATCCTCTTGCAGACGTCGATAGAGTAGCCGCTCGCCTGCCTGTTCTCGTTGAGATAGGCGAATGGCTGCGCACTTTCACGGAAACCGATAGTGACCGCTCTGTTCTGTTGAATGCGCCTTAAGGCAGTATCGGCTTCCTGCGCCTTTGCCAGCGCCGGCAGGAGAGCCGCCACGATAGCGGTCAGCAGACCAATCTTTTTAACGAACATCTCATGCTCCTCGTTGCGTTGTTCCTAGGTGTGGACGATGCGGCTTAGCGACTGGATGTCCGAGAAAATGAAATCCGGGCGCGGGACCGACGCGTCGAGGGCGATCTGGCGCCGGTTGATCCAGGCGATGGTCAGTCCGAGCGGTTTGCCGCCGACGAGATCCGTGAATTGCGATTGACCGGAGTGAAGGATATCGTCCTTCGCGACGCCCGCATTCTCGATCAGGTAGCGAAACAGCGTGCCGTCAGGCTTGTAGCCCCGAGCCCGTTGCGCGGTGCATACCAAGTCGAAATTTCGCTTCAGCGGGGTCAGCGCCAGCAGGTCATCATCGATATTGGACACCACCGCCAGTCTGTGGTGGCGCGACAGCTGGTCCAGCGTGTGGATGACATCGTCGTAAAGAAAGAAACGGGGGAAGGCATCGAAGTAGCGATCGATCAGGCGGCTGTCGCCCGCGACCTCAAAGTGCGCAAACGTCTCGGCAAGCGAGAGTTCGCAAATCTCACGATACGAGCGATAGGGGTCCCAATAATGCGCGATGTTCTGATGCTCCCAATGTTCCCAGAACGCCTTGACGTCAACATGCGACGCACCGGCATCGGACAGGATGCGTTCGAATGCGCCGTAGGAGCTGTCACGAACGCTAATCAGCGTACCGAAGACATCGAATGACATCAGTTTCGGCCGCAGGCGTGTCGGGTGTATTTCGCTATTCATTGATCGATTCCGGATGATGCATTGGTTCCGAACGCGCGCGCTGCCGACACGGCCCTGTCTTCACCGCACGGCGATGGCTTCGAGTTCGATCAGGTAGCCGTGATGGAGTTCAGGAACCGGGACTACCGCGCGCGCCGGGCGGTGCGCTCCAAAGACGTCGGCATAGATCGCGTTGAACGCCGGCCAGTATTCGACGCCGACGATGTAGGCGGTCACTTTTGCGATGCGATCGCGGCTAAGACCGGCTCCATCGACGATCGCGATGATATTGGCGAGTGCCTGGCGGGCCTGAATCTCGAAAGGCTGGTCCGCGAGCGACGCCCCGTCGGCGCGGGCTGCGAGCTGGCCCGAAACGTACACGACGCCCGCAGCCTCCGTTGCCTGCACGTAGTGCCCGAAGGGCTGTGGAGCCGCTTGAGTTGTTATGGCCTTGATTGAGTTCGGCATCGATCACCATCCATAGATGCGCGACCAGATGGCGGACACGGTCCGGCCGTGGTCGACGACGTGGTAGCGGTCATGTTGGGCGCCGGTCGCACAGGCATGATTTGGAAAGATCCGAACCATCGCGCCAACTGGAAGCTGCGGCGCAGCGCATTGAGAGCCGGGACGCGCAGCCAAAATGCCATGTTCCTGATTGGCATCGATCATGATCAGATCGGGGATCGGATCGCCCGCGAGATTGCAAACCACGCCGTAACCTTGGTCGACCGGCAAGCGCGCTGTGCCACGATCACGCGACATCGCCATCCAGCCCGCATCGACGATGATCCAGCCTTTGTCATGCTGATGGCCGATCACTGTAGCGAGCACCGAGAGGGCGATATCGCCTATACCGCATACGCCGATCCCCGCCATGACCAGGTCGAAGAACATGAACACTCCGGCGCGGACCTCAGTAATGCCGGTAAGGTCGCGGGCGAAATGCGCAGTCGGCGTGGATCCGACGCTCACCTCTGGACAGGGTAGTCCCGCCGTTCTGAGCGCAGTGGCGGCCGCTACGATGCCAGACCGTTCTTGCTCGGCCATCGCCTCGAACGACGCCGGGTTATGCAGGCCGTAGGAACTGCCGGCATGGGTCATCACCCCGCGAACTGCCGCGCCGCCCGTGTGAAGGGCGCGACCAACCGCAATGAGCATATCGTCGGGCGGCTTGATTCCGGAACGGTGCTCGTCGGTATCTACCTCGATCAGGACGGGGAGCGGATCGCGCCGCTCGGCACTCTTGGCTGCCACCAGTTGTGCGGTCTCCAGATTGTCGAGAACGATCACCAGACTGGCGCCACGCCGCCGCAGATCGAAGACATGATCAAGCTTGTTCGGGGCGATGCCGACCGCATAGAGCAGATCGCTCACGCCGTGACCGAAGAAGTATTCGGCCTCTTTCAGCGTGGAGACCGTGATCGGGCCTTGCGCACCGTCCATTACCAACCGCGCGACGTCGATGCTTTTAGCGGTCTTGAGATGCGGACGCAGCCTGACCCCGAACGGCCGGAGGTGTCGCCTTAATCGAGCGACGTTCGTAATCAGCCGGGATTTTTCGAGCACCAGACACGGCGTCTCCAAGACGTCGAGCGCTTGACCAATCTCCTGGCGTGAGTAGGTGACGGCGCGCGACATGGTCGATTAATCCGCGCGGCAGGTGATGGAGGTCGCCAAAGCCATTCGAACATCGGCGGCACCCCAGACGGCAAAGGCCGAGCAAGATTGCATATTATATATAATTGTGGAGGACATCGCTTCGCCACTTGATTACCGTGCAGCTTAGCCGGGTATATATTATATGTCAAATTCGATTCGAGGAGATGTGTGTGCGGAGCGCGGCGAGACCCAAACTGATCGGCAGTACGGAAATGATCGCCGACGCCCTTCGCGACGCGATCTGCAGCGGAGAGATTCCCCCTGGCGCACCGCTGAAGCAAGATGAGATCGCGGCAGAGTTCGGCGTAAGCCATACCCCTGTGCGCGAGGCGCTCAAGGCTCTGGTCTCGGAGGGACTCGCCGTCCTGCATCACAACCGCGGCTGCTTCGTCTCCGATCTGTCGAGTGCGGTCGCGCGCGAACTGATGGACTTCCGTGCCGTCCTCGAACCTAAGTTGGCCGGCTGGGCAATCGATCGTCTGACCGAGGCCAATATCGAACACGGCCGCCAGCTCATGATGAAGATCGATAAGACCAGCAATCCGTTGCAACGGCTGCGGCTCGCCGCCGAATTTCACACCGTCATCTATACGCGCGCCAACCGGCCATTCTTTCTCGAGCAGGTCAACCGCGCCCGCAACAATCTCAATCGCTATTGGCTACTCGCATGGAGTGATCAGACGTTCCCCGTCAGCACGCAGAACGAACATCAAAAAATACTGGACCTTTGTGTTGCCAGGGATCGAGCCGGCCTGACGGCGTTTATCGAGCAACACATAATGACTTCGGGCGAAGTCGTCCTGCGGTATCTGCAAAGAATGGAAGCTGATAAGGCAGCCCAGCCGTAGGCGGCACTTTGCAATTTGGCGCACCACGGCCGACGAAGATGGGCACTACTCGTTCGCCCTGGCGCTATGATGCGGCGACCCACAGTGCGCTTCGATTGGATAATCCGCGACGGCGCGGGATTTTGCACTACGCCTCGTCGGCGTTTGGCGGGCGTGATCCGCCTCACGCCGCCGCCGATTTGGTCGGGCGCTCGCTCTCGCCGTCGCGCCTATACTCCAGCAGATCGCCCGGCTGGCAGTCGAGCACCTCGCAGATCTTGGCCAGCGTGTCGAAACGCACGCCGCGCACCTTACCGGATTTCAGCAGCGAGACGTTCTGTTCGGTGATGCCGATCCGCTCGGCGAGCTCCTTGGAGCGCATCTTGCGGCGGGCGAGCATGACGTCGAGGTTGACGATGATCATCAGACGAAGCCCCGGTTCTCGGCAGCGAGCCGCCGCGCCTCGTGCATGACCTTGGCGAAGGCGATCAGCAGCAGGGCGGCGATGACCGAGACGTAGTCGGCCGACGTGATCGTCAGGTGAAACTGGGTCGGCCGCGGGATGACGCCGATGCGCGATACGATCTCGGTTGCCGCCCGTTGGACGATGCCGCCGAGCGATCCCACCAGTGCGAGATAGCCGAGGCGGGTCAGCCGGCGTGGCACCTCGATGCTGAAGAAATCGCCCGTGCTCAGCGTGCGGAACAAGGCCCGCGCCTCCCACATCGCCCAGGCGAACAGCGCGAGCGCGGTGATCGCGATCGCGCCGGTCACCAGCCAGGCGCGGTCGTCGATCGCGACCGGCAGGCCGTACAGGACCTGCGACTCGTGCCACCGGACCCGGTCCGGATCGCTCCAGACATAGGCGACGAAGGTGGTGCCGATCACCACGCCAAGCAGGGTCAGTGCTTCGGCCAGCAGTGCCAGCCGGCGCAGGCCGGCGCCGGGACGGCTGTCGCCCGCCGGCGCAACACTCAGGATAGCGGTCAAAGTCATTCTCCTCTTGTCATGTTCGATAAAATTATTGTATAACGATAATTACTTTATGTCAAAGATGGCACCACCATGATCGGACGACGCCTGTTCGCGCTATCGGCTGCGCTCGCCCTTGCAGCGTGTAGCCACGTGCCGCTCGGCTCGATCCTGCCGCTCACCCGCATCAAGTTCGGCACCACCGACATTGCCCGCGCGCGGGCGGCTGTAAAGCTGCCGGACAGCCTGCGGCCGCGCGTCGGCGGCGTGCGCATGAGCGTGATCATGGGCCTGTCCGGCGAGCCGCCGCAGTCGCAGAAATTCGATCTCGTCGAAGCCCATGATCCCGAGGATCAGGTCACGCTGGCGGCATTCGCCTCGGCAGGGTCCGCCGTCTACGCCTATCGCCTCGCCCCGGACGACGTCGCCCGCCTGGAGCGGATGCGCGCCGACATGATTGAGCGGGCCGCCGTGCTCAAACAGGAAGGAAAGAACCCCGGCAGCAATCTTGCCATCAACATCGGCGCCGAGGAGTTCTGCCACGCCCGCGACCTCGGCAGCGAGCCGCTGCTGACCACCACCTACATCAAGACCAGCGAGACCGGCCAATACATCACCGCGCTGCGCGACGTCGACCTTCGCCTCGAGCCGGCCGTCAAGGACAAGATCGGTACGATGCCGCCGTGCTGAAGCCTTGGGCCGGTCATGCTGAAAATGAGTTGAAGACCACCATGCAACCGCCACAACGGAGAAACTGCTCATGAAGAAACTTCTGCCCGCTACGACCGCTTGCATCGCATTCGCGGCGCCCGCGTTCGCGGCCGATCTTCCGGCGCGAATCTATACGAAAGCGCCGGCATCCGCAGTGCCGGAGATTCTCTACAACTGGACCGGCTTCTACGTCGGCGGCCATATCGGCGGCGCGCTCGCCGGCCCGGACAGCCTGGAGGAACGGCAAAACGGCCGTTTGTTCGGCGGCGTGCAGCTTGGCATTGACCGCACATTTGCTGGGAATTGGCTGATGGGCGCTGAAGTTCAGTTCAGCGGACTCGCCGGCAATGCCGGCAACGGCAAGACTTTTCCGGGCGGCGCGATGGTGAGCAGCAAGACCAACCTGCTCGGCTCGGTCACCGGCCGGCTCGGCTACACCTGGGGTTCGCTGCTACTCTACGCCAAGGGCGGCTACGCGGTCCGCGATAGTGCTGATGTCCACGCCAGCGTCGGCGGAGTTCCGATGACCGTCACAACCGCTGGCCCGCACCGAAGCGGCATCACGGCCGGTGGCGGTCTCGAATATATGTTTGAGCGAAATTGGTCCGCAAAGGCGGAATATCAATATTACAATTTCGGCGACAATCACTTCACCGGCGGGCCCGCCGCGCTCGTCGGCTCCCGCTTTAGGAATGACGAGCATACGGTCAAGCTCGGTATCAACTACCGCTTCAGCCAAGGCAGCTAACGACCCGCGACTGAGCGCGCAATGTGGAGAAAACGGCCGGTTTCCCTGCCGGCCTTCCTGTTGCGTGCCGGACGTTGGCCACAGCGCATTTTGCCAGATGAAGCAACAAGGCTCTTGACCCGAACCTAACGTCATAGGTCGGGCGAGACGGTTGGGCGTCCATGAAGTCAACTTCGCCAGCGGGAATATGGGTGTCGGATCTCGTTAGCGTCCGACGGGAGAATCGATGGTCTGCTTTTTCGATAGCTGCCCTGACCAGATATCAAATGGATCCCTGTTTTCTCTCATGCGTCGCCTGCGAGCACTGAGATGTTTGCTGGTCTCGTTGCTCACCGCTGTCCTTGTAACCGGTTGCGCGGCCATCACCCCGCGAAATGCACTGCCTGAAACCGCGGCTCAGGGCCAACCGAACGAATTCCGCCATATCCGGTATTGGGGCGACGAGGGGGCATCTGACGTAACGATATCGGCTGCAAGCCCTCAAGTCGAATCAGAGGTGCTGCGGGGGCGAAATGACGCGACGCGCCGGTTAAATCTGCTCGCCATATCGGGAGGAGCTGAGGACGGAGCGTTCGGCGCCGGGCTACTGGCGGGCTGGGGGGACGCTGGTAATCGGCCTCCGTTCGATCTCGTAACTGGTGTCAGTTCGGGAGCATTGATCGCGCCATTTGTCTTTCTAGGTCGGCAGCGGGACGTCCAACTCAAGGAGATTTTTACGAAATACAGCACGAAGGACATTGTCGACTTTGACACTCCCAGCCTGTTGCAGGGCTCAGCGATCCTCGACAACGACCCTCTTTCGCATCTCATCGAAAGGTATGTTGACCGCGAGTTCATGCGCGAGATCGCCGTTGAGAGGAGCAGAGGGAGAGTGCTGCTCATCGGAACAACAAATCTTGATGCTCAAAGACCGGTGTTGTGGGATATGGGCCTGATTGCGGCGCGCGATAATCTTGAAGCCTTGAACCTCTTTCGAAAAGTGCTGCTGGCGTCCGCCACCCTTCCCGGCGTCTTCGCGCCCGTTCGAATAAAGGTGCGAGTGGGAGGCGAGGTCTACGATGAACTCCACGTCGATGGCGGCGTGACACGGCAGGTGTTTATGGCGCCCTCAATCTTGCACCTCGCATCTGGTAACCGAACAATAGCCAATGGAGCTCGCCTGTTCGTCATCAGAAACGGTCGTATTGACCCGCAATGGAAGTCAACAAATGCAAATATGGTCTCGGTTACGCTCAGATCGCTCTCGACCCTGATCAAGAACCAAGGCATCGGGGATCTCTACAGGATCTATTCAGTTAGCAAAGCAAGAGGCATCGAATTCAATCTCGCGAGCATCCCGCCAGATTTCAACGTACCAATGGACGAGCTTTTCGATCGGAAATACATGAGTGCATTGTTCGAACGCGGCTACGAGATGGGTAGCCATGGTTATCCCTGGATCAAGAGCCTACCGGGACTGCAAGCAGCGGATCAGCAACCTCATTCGAAGCTGTGACCCGGTCCGGCATTTTCAACCCAGTTATCTTGTCACTTCGATTGCCAATCGAGCAGGGCGTTCCGTCTACATTGCAGCTGCAGGCGTGGCCTCCCAACAATGGCCCGCCTGTTGGGATGGTCCGAGCTTCCCGGCCCCGATCTACGCCAGCCTGGTCGAAGCCGACGGCTCCCGCCTTTTTGCTTCAATTGATCATGCGAAACCGGAATTACGGTGACAGGGCACTTGATTCGCGCTCCGTCCTCGCAATTGATTGCTTACCGCTTTTGACCGGGAGATCGGCGCATCTTGGCTGCGACAGCGAATACCGAAGTGGCGCACCCGACACGATTCGAACGTGTGGCCTTCGCCTTCGGAGGGCGACGCTCTATCCAGCTGAGCTACGGGTGCCTGCGCTGCTTACGCAGTGCTTACGCGGAAACTTCGTCAGTGTGAAGCGATCCGCGCCGATTCCTTAAGTCTTTGAAACGTCGATCTCTTTTTAGTCTTGCGCCCGCACGAAACAGCTTGACATCTGCCTTCGGAGGGCAACGCTCTATCCAGCTGAGCTACGGGTGCGTCGCGCTTTCATTAGCCGATTGCCCCGCCGTCGGCAACGGCCGGATTGCCACCCGGCGAAACCGATTGTCCACCCGGCCGCCGTCTTGCGGTCAGATATCGATCGGAACAATGGTCTTGCCGATCGGCCAGAGCGCGATGCCCGCAAGCTTCAGATGCGCCCAGGCAAAGGGGATGCCGATGATGGTGATCGCAAACAGCACCGCCGCGACCAAATGTCCGAGTGCCAGCCACCATCCCGCCAGCACCAGCCAGATGATATTGCCGATCAGACCGAGCGGTCCGGTGCCGATGTCCTCCCGCCCGGTCACGGCCGTGCGCGACACCGCGGCGGTGCCGAACGGCAGGAAGGTGTACACCGCGATGTTGAAGGCGGCGCGCGCCCAGGGCAGTCCGATGATCGTGATCGCCATGATGACGGCGGCGACCAGCCAGGCGAGCGCCATCTGCGCGCCGCCCAGCACGATCCACAATAGGTTCAGGAGCAGCGAGAGCGGAGACATGGGCCATCCTCAATTTTTGTAAACGCGCGTTCGAGGCTGTCCTGCATAGCAGAAATTGCCGGGAGGAGAGAGTCCGCGTTCCGGACGAGGCGTGGCGAAACTCCCCCTGACCGGCGCGCCCTCGAAGCCTGTCAGCTCAAGGCGAGCGCTGATGGCGCTCGCCCGGGGGGGCCGCGCTTTGCGCGGACCCGTTGGCTCGCAATGACGGTCGCTAGCGGCGATAGCCGTCGCCGCGAAGGTAGTTCGGCCGGCTGTACTGGGCGGCGCGGCTGGCAAGATTGACGCGCGCGTCGCTATAGGCCGAGGTGGCCGGCTTCAGCTCTTCGAGGAAAATCGGCCGCGAGAAGTAGAAGCCCTGCGCATAGCGGATTTTGGTCGCCGCCTGCAGATAGGCGAGTTCCTCGAACGACTCGACGCCTTCCGCGATCACGGTCATGCCGAGCGCAGCGCTCAGCGACTCGATCGCGCGCAAAATGCCCTGGCTGCGTGGGCGCTTATGGATGTCGGTGATGAAGGAGCGGTCGATCTTGATCTCGTCGGCGGTGATGTCGGCCAGCGCCGACAGCGAGGAATAGCCGACGCCGAAATCGTCGATCGAGATGCCGACGCCGATCTTGCGCAACATCGGCAGGATCTCGTCCTGAAACAGCGTTTTGGTGACGAACGCATCCTCCGTCACCTCGATCATGAAGCGGCGGGGAAAGCCGGTCTCCTCCAGCGCCTGCGCGAAGGAGCGCATGAACTCAGCGTTGCCGGCCTGTTTGGCCGCGACATTGATGCTGATCACGGCCTTCGGGCCGAACGTCTCGTTGATGAGGTCGATCGACTTGACGATCTCCGTCAGCACGAGATGCGTCAGCTCGTCGATCAGGCCGAGCTCGACGGCGAGATTGACGAACGAGCCGGGGGCCTGGATGACGCCCTCGTCGCCGCGCAGCCGCACCAGCGCCTCGACCCCCATGATCTGCTGGGTGCGGATGTCGACCTTGGCCTGGAAGGCGCAGCAGAACCGCTTTTCGAGGATGGCCTGCCGCAGCGACTGCTCGACCTTCATCCGCTCCTGGGCTTCCCGCTCCATTGCGGCGTCGAAGAAGGCGGCAGCGCCCTTGCCCTCGTTCTTGACGCGGTACATCGCAAGATCGGCGTTCTGGCACAATACGTCGTAGCTGCGCCCGTGCTCGGGATGGAGGCTGACGCCGATCGAGGTGGAAGCGAAAATCTCCGATCCGTCGATGAAGAACGGCGCGGCGAGGCGGCGCAGCATCGAGCGGATGAAGTCGGCGACCTCGTCGGCGCTCTGGATCGGATGCAGCAGCAGCAAAAACTCGTCGCCGCTGATCCGCGACAGCATGTCGGATTCGCGAAGCTCGCGGTCGAGCCGCCGTGCCAGCTCGACCAGCAGCGCATCGCCGGTCGCATGACCGTAATAGTCGTTGATGTGCTTGAAATTGTCGATGTCGAGGAAGGCCAGCGCGAACCGCTCGAGGCTTCCGTCGGAACTCATGAGGCTCTTGACGCGATGCTCGATGACCCGCCGGGTCGGCAGATCCGTCAGCTCATCGTAGAAGGCGGAACGAAACAGCTGGTCCTCGAACGCCTTCTGTTCGCTGATGTCGGCGGAGCTCGACAGCAGAAGATCGCGATCGGCGATGCGGACCGGGCGATGCGTGGTGAGCAGCACCTGCCTGCCATGCGCGAGTTGCGCGACTTCCTCGGCGACGACGGGGCGGCCGCTCCGCAGAATCTCGGCGGCGACATCAAGGCGATGGCCGAGCCCTTTGGAAGCCGATGCGGAGGCCTGGGAGAAGCCGAGCTGGGCCGCGGCGGCATCGTTCATCAGCAGGAAGCGGCCCTCCACATCCTGCACCGTGACGCCAGCCGGCAGCAGGCGCATTACGTCACGCAGAAAGCTGAGTTCGGCGCGCGATGTGGCATCGCCATCGTCGTTCGCGGCGAGCTGCGCAAATTGTCTATCGACGCTTTCCATGATTGCGGATTGTGCTTTTTTCCCTCTTAGTTTTAGTTAAGCTGTCCGTAGAAACACGGGGCCATTGCGATAGCCGCCGGAAATTGTTGGCGAGGCGCCCGCTAACGTCATTAACAAGGCGTCAACGGCACCCCGTCTGCCGCCGCGGTTATCGAGCGGCCGTGAAGGGAGGATTTGTCATGGGACGTCTGGACGGCAAGGTCGCGGTCATTACCGGTGCGACCAGCGGGATCGGCCTGCGCACAGCGGAGGTTTTTGTGGCCGAGGGCGCCAGGGTCGTCATCGCCGGGCGCCGCGTCGCCGAGGGCGAGGCGCTGGCGGCGAAGCTTGGCGCAAATTGCGTCTTCCGCCAGACCGACGTCACGGTCGAGGACCAGATGCAGGCGCTGATCGCGCTCAGCGTCGAAAAGTTCGGCAGGCTCGACTGCTTGTTCAACAATGCCGGTGGTCCGGCGCAGACCGGCGGCATCGAGGGTTTGGATGTGGCGCGGTTCGACGCGGCCATGGCCACGCTGGTGCGCAGCGTCATGCTCGGCATGAAACATGCCGCGCCTCACATGAAGACGCAGGGTTCGGGCAGCATCATCAACAACGGCAGCATCGCGGGACGGCTAGCCGGCTTCTCGTCCTCGATCGTCTATGGCGCAGCGAAAGCGGCCGTGATTCATCTCACGAAATGCGTCGCGATGGAGCTCGGCGAGTCCGGCGTGCGCGTCAATTCGATCTCGCCCGGCGCGATCGCGACCGGCATTTTCGGCAAGGCGCTCGGGCTCTCGACCGAGGCCGCGGAGAAGACGCCGGCCCTGATGCGCGAGGCGTTCAAATCAGTACAGCCGATTCCGCGCGCGGGCCTGCCCGACGACATCGCCCATGTCGCGGTGTTTCTCGCCAGCGACGAATCCTCTTTCGTCAACGGGCATGATCTGGTGGTCGATGGTGCCATGACCGGCGGCCGCAACTGGAGCCAGCAACAACAGGGCTATGCGGCGATGCGCAAGGGGTTGCAAGGGCACGCGGAGTAGTCGTTGTTTTCGTCATTCCGGGGCGATGCGCCGGCATCGAACTATGGTGCGCAATTGCGCACCTGAGAATCTCGAGATTTCGGGTTCACGCTTCGCGCGTGCCCCGGAATGACGGATCTGGAAAGGAGATTCTGATGTTCAAGATCTCGGCCACGCGTCTGCATGGTTCCGACTTTCGTCCGGCCATGATGGCGGCCTTCGCCGGCCTCGCCTGCGCGTTCGCGCTCGGCAGGGCGCTGCCGGTGACGATGGACGCGCTCTCGGCCGCGATCGCGCCGCTGTGCGCAAGCAGCGCCCAGGCCGCCGGCGCGGGCGACAAGGTCGAGCCGATCGGCTCCTATGCGCTGCCGAATGTGCCGGGCAAGCGCGTCACGATCGTGCGGGTGACTTACGGTCCCGGTGGGTTCAGCCGTCCGCACCGGCACGCAGGCTCGGTCACCGCCTATATCACCAGGGGCGAAATCCGTTCCCAGCTCGGCGGCGGCCCGGTCGAGACTTTTGCGGTCGGTCAGACCTTCTTCGAGCCGCCGGGCGCGACCCATCTGGTTTCGGCCAATGCGAGCTCGACCGAGCCCGCCGAGCTGATCGCGGTGTTTGTCGCCGATGAAGGCGCGCAGCTCACGACGTTTCTCGAGTAGCGCATCCACCGTCAGGATTGCGTTTCGTCGCGCATCCAGTCACCGCATGGTGTCCGCGACGGTGCATTCCTTGCCGTTGCGCGCCGGCACTTCACTGCGGCCGTTCGCCTTTCACCGTGACGCGGGTGCCGGCGCGCGTGTGCGGCCAGTAGTCCCACATCGCGCGGTGCTGGGTGCAGCGGTTGTCCCAGAACGCGATGGCGTTTTCGGTCCAGCGGAAGCGGCACTGGAACAGCGGGCTTTCCGCGTGCTGACAGAGATAGGCGAGGACAGCATCGCTCTCGTCGCGAGGAATACCGACGATATGGCTGGTGAAGCCGCGGTTGACATAGAGCGCCTTCTTGCCCGTCACCGGGTGCGTCCGCACCACCGGATGCTGGGCGTGCGGATACGACGGCTTGTCGGCGACGCCATAGTTCGCGTAGAGCCCGCGATAGATCGGCTCGCCGTCATGCAGCGCGGTGAGGCCGTCGAGATAGGTCTTCAGGCGATCGGACAGCGCCTCATAGGCGGCGTACATGCTGGCAAACAGCGTATCGCCGCCCTGCGGCGGGCACTGTTTGATGTAGAGGATCGAGCCCATCGGCGGCTCGACGTCGCAGGAGACGTCGGAGTGCCAGCCTTCGCCATTGGCGCGCGGTGAGTTCTTGTCGGCGTAGATCTTCATCAGCGCCGGGTCATCGCCTTCATGAGGTGCTGCGGGATGGATGTGCAGGTCGCCAAAGCGGCGGCCGAAGGCGAGATGCTCTTCCGGCGTGATGTGCTGGTCGCGAAAGAAGATCACGAGATTTTCGGCCAGCGCGCGATGGATCTCGTCCATCTGGCGGTTGGGGCTGTTGTCGGAAACGAGCCTGGCAATGTCGACGCCGGAGATTTCCGCGCCGATGATCGGCGTCAGCTTCTCGACCGCAATCGTCTCATACGGCTCGGTGCCAGAGGCCTGATGCTTGTAGCGCGGTCCCTCTCGGCCTGACAGCGAGCTCATGGGCTTCCTCCGGCTTGTTCTTATGAGGCGTATGCTAGCCATAAGCGGAGCAAGCGCAACACACTCACGCGTCGTCCCGGACAAGCGAGCGTGAGCGGCGCGGAGCGCCGCAAGACGCGAGCGCGATCCGGAAACCCATAACCCCAGACGGATGTCGTTTGCTAAGGCTTGGGCCACAGCTTGGCAAATCAACTCAAGCCTGTGGTTATGGGTCCCCGCGCCCGTGCGCAATTGCGCACAAGGCGGGGAAGACACGTGGAAAGAGCTCGCTTTATTCCGCCGCGGTCTCGGCGACCTTGCCTGCCACGCCATAGCGCTGCTCGATATAGTCGATCACCAGCGCCTTGAAATCGGCGGCGATGGTGGGGCCGCGCAGGGTGCGGAATTTCTTGCCGTCGACGAAAACAGGCGCGGCCGGCGCTTCGCCGGTGCCGGGCAGCGAGATGCCGATATCGGCATGCTTGGATTCGCCGGGGCCGTTGACGATGCAGCCCATGACAGCGACGTTGAGCTGCTCGACGCCGGGATATCTGGTCTTCCAGGCCGGCATTTCGTCGCGAATGAAATCCTGGATCGAGCGCGCCAGCTCCTGGAACGTCGTCGAGGTGGTGCGGCCGCAGCCGGGACAGGCCGCAACCAGCGGCACGAAGGTGCGGAAGCCCATGGTCTGCAGCAGTTCCTGCGCGACCTGCACCTCACGGGTGCGGTCGCCGCCGGGCTCGGGGGTCAGCGAGATGCGGATGGTGTCGCCGATGCCCTGCTGCAGCAGAATGCCGAGTGCGGCCGAGGAGGCGACGATGCCCTTGGTGCCCATGCCGGCCTCGGTGAGGCCGAGGTGGATCGCGTAGTCGGAGCGGGCGGCGAGATCCTGATAGACCGCGATCAGGTCCTGCACCGCCGAAACCTTCGCCGACAGGATGATGCGATCCTTCGGCATGCCGAGCTCGATGGCGCGTGCTGCCGAGAGCAGCGCCGACTGCACCATGGCCTCGCGCGTCACCGCGCGGGCATCGCGCGGATTGGCCGAGGCCGCATTCTCGTCCATCAGCCGCAACAGCAGCTCCTGGTCGAGCGAGCCCCAATTGGCGCCGATGCGTACCGGCTTGTTATTCTTGTTGGCAATCTCGATGATGTCCGCGAACTGGGTGTCGCGCTTGTCCTTGAAACCGACATTGCCGGGATTGATGCGGTATTTGTCCAGCGCTTCGGCGCAGGCGGGATATTCGGCCAGGAGCTTGTGGCCGATGTAGTGGAAGTCGCCGATCAAGGGCGTGGTGATGCCGCGCCTGCGCAAGCCGTCGCGGATGTGCGGGACGGCGGCGGCCGCCTCCTCGCGGTCGACCGTGATGCGCACGAGCTCGGAACCGGCGCGCGCCAGCGCTGCGACCTGGTCCACGGTGCCCTGGACATCCGCGGTGTCCGTGTTGGTCATCGATTGCACGACGATCGGCGCACCGCCGCCGACGGCGATGTTGCCGACCATCACTTTTGTGGTCTGGTGCCGTGCGCTAGGCCCGGCGATATCGTTCTGGGGCAATTTTTCGGGCTTGTTCATGATCTTGTTCCTGGCGCCTCGAATATCAGGTTTTCTTGACAGTCAACAATGGGGTGTCTTGCAGACCAAGGTCCCGTTTCAAGGCCGGTTAACCAGAAAAAGCCCAGCAATGACAAGCACCGCCGCCGCCCCGAACACCGCCGTCAGGGCGTCATGCATGATGAAATAGCTGGCGATCACGCCAAATAAAGGGGTGATGAAGGTAAAAGCCGACAATTTGCTCGCCGAATAGGCCTTTACCAGCGCGAACCAAAGCGTGAACGTGGTTCCGACCACCCAGATGGCCTGGTACACCAGGAGCGACAGCGCGAGCGGTCCGGGGATGTGAGTTAGTTTTTCACCTGCGAACCAGGCCGCGAGGCCAAGGACTGGGATCGAGACCGCGACCTGATAGCTCAGCACCTTTTCCGGCGCCGCAAAGCGCAAGGACGAGGCCTTGGCCAGGATCGTGGTCGCGGCCCACAGCGCGCCGCCGCCCACGATCATCAGATCGCCGAGCAGGACTTTTGCGTCGACATTGGCCTGCGGCACGCCGATGGCGAGCGCCACCCCGAAAAAGCTCAAGGCGAGTCCCGACCATTGCACGCCCCGCAGCCGCTCGCCGAGAAAGCGGTAGGAGCCGAGCGCCACGAAGAACGGCGCGGTATAGAGAAACACCACGGCGCGGGACGCCGAAGTAAAGAGCAGGCCCTCGAAGATCAGCACGAATTCGAGCCCGAAAATGAGGCCTGCCAGCAGGCCGGGCCCGAGCGTGCCGTCGGGCTTGAACATCTTCACCCCGCGCAGACGGGCAATCAGCAGCAGCACCGGGAGCGCCAGGCTCGAGCGGATCGTCGCCTGCAGCATCGGCGGGATGTCCGGCAGCGCGAGCTTGACCGCGATCTGGTTGAACGCCCAGGAGCCGCACAGCACCAGCATCAGCGCGACGGCTCCGGGACTGAGCGGCCGCCCGGCGGTTGAAACCACGGTCTTGTGCATGTGTCCTCGTTGGCCGGCTTGCGCGCCGTGTTGTTGTAGTGTGAGCGAAACTCTTGCCGGCACGGAGGTGCGCCCCCTCTCCCCGTTCTTACGGGGAGAGGGTTGGGGTGAGGGGCCATGTCAGAGAGCTGCCCTCGCGGAGAATCCCCCTCACCCGCCGCGCAAGAGCGCGGCGACCTCTCCCCGCACGCGGGGAGAGGTGACTAAGACCCCAGCGGCAGCTTCGTGCTCTCCTTCAGGCGGTCCAGCACGATCGAGGAGCGCACATGCGCCACGCTTCCGTGCGGCATCAGCACATTGTTGACGAGGTCGGACAGGCCCTTCAGATCTCGCAGCACCGCCTTCAGCACATAATCGGCGTCGCCGGTCAGCGAATAGGCTTCCTGAATCTCGTCGACGCGGCCGACGAGGGAACGAAACTTCTTGGCATTGTCGGGCGAGTGGGTCGCCAGCGTGATGTGGATGAAGGCGATCAGACCGAAGCCGAGCGCTTCGCCCGAGAGATCGGCGTGATAGCCGGATATCACCTCCTCCTCCAGCCGCATCCGTCGCCGCGAGCATTGCGAGGCCGACAGCCCGACCAGGTCGGCCAGCTCCTGGTTGGTCAGCCGGCCGTCGTCCTGCAGCGCAGCCAGCATTTTGAGGTCGAAACCGTCCACCGGAATCATGCGTCAAATGCCCACTTCATGCACAAATCGTGCATACGATAGCCGATTGCCGGCCTATTTGCACACATATTGCGCGCGATTCGGCCGAAAATACCCAGAAGATCGCAAGGGAGATTTTCGCCATGGGTCCGTTCCCGCATGACGCGCCGCCCGCCAACATCAGCACCGACAATCCGATGGGCACCGACGGCTTCGAGTTCGTCGAATATGCCCATCCCGAGCCGGCGCAATTGCACGCGCTGTTCGCCCTGATGGGATATGCGCCGGTCGCGCGCCACAAGACCAAGAAGATCC
>Ga0213876_10000881_pt1 | contig 20080 bp, 21 predicted proteins | sample BarmaccomBMRX_R9_FD_160113 | JGI IMG/M metagenome (GOLD analysis project Ga0213876, IMG submission 160113) | Root-associated microbial communities from Barbacenia macrantha in rupestrian grasslands, the National Park of Serra do Cipo, Brazil - RX_R9 | ecosystem: Host-associated > Plants > Roots... | reverse complement strand
GGTATTGGTTGTTGCTCTGCCGCAACTTCTTCTCATAGGCGATGCGCTCGGCGAGATCCTGGCGGGGATCGGGCGGGGGTGCCTGCTCCGGAGGGGTCTCGGCCGGGGGTTGCGCACCGGTCGCCGGTGCCGTCGCGCTGGGCGCCGGGGTTGGGCTGGGCGCTGGGGTTGGGCTGGGCGCCGGGGTTGGGCTGGGTGCCGTCGCGCTGGGCGCCGGGGTTGGGCTGGGTGCCGGAGTCGGGTCCTCCGGGTACGGCCGCGGTTGCGGCGCCGGTTGCCCAGTCGGCGGCGCCGGAGTCGGCGCTGGCCCTCCAGACGGGGCTCCGGTCTGCGTCGGCGCGCCTGGTGCCGGTTGGTCTGTCGGCACAGGTGCTCCAGGCGCTCCGGGTGCTGCGGGCGCTCCGGGTGCCGGCTTGGGCTCAGCGCCCATTGCAGGTTCCGCCTGGATCACTGGCCGGATGTAGAGCCGCGCGGTCTGTCCCAGGTTACGGGCCTCGTTGCCGTCGGTGCCGGGCACGGTGATGACCAGGTTGTCGCCGTCGACGACGACCTCGGAACCGGAAACTCCCAGCCCGTTCACGCGCGCGCTGATGATCTGCTGCGCCTGCGCCAAAGCCTCCCGGCTCGGGGCGGAGCCGTCGGGCGTGCGCGCGGTCAAGGTGACGCGGGTGCCGCCCTGCAGATCAATGCCCAGCTTCGGGGCGGCCTTCTTGTCCCCGGTCAGGAACACCAGCAGGTAAACGCCGATGAGCAACAACAGGAACACCGACAGGTAGCGGGCAGGATGCACCGGCGTCGAAGACGATGCCACGTTGCTTGTTTCTCCTTGAGAATCGGTCTTTTCCTCGGCGGAGCTTCCAGAGAGCCTCCAAAGAGACTACGTGTCGCGTCCGGCTGGACTTCGCCGGTCAGGAATCCTTGATCGCCCGGTCGGCGTCTTCGTCGGTTTCGTCCGCGTCTTCCAGCTCATCCACGTCGTCGGAATCCTCCGGCAAGATCCGGTCGCGGATCGCCAGCTTCATCCACGTGGTCACCACGCCGGGGGCGATCTCGAGCTCGACGTTGTCCTCGGTGATGGCGACGAGGGTGCCTATCAGGCCGGACGTGGTGTGCACCCGATCGCCGGGCTGCAGGGATTCGTGCAGGTCGATCGTGGCTTGCATCGCGCGCCGCTGGCGCCGCGACGACAACACGAAGATGCCCAGCATGATCAGCACGAAGGGCAAGAACAAGACCAAGTTATTCATCGACGCGCCTGTCTTTCATCTCGGTGGTGCTGCGTATTGCGGTCCAGTCTGTCAGGCGCCAGGTCGTTATCCGACCGGCAGTGCGGACGGCTTACAGCTACGCTTTACCCGCGACGCGTCTTCGGACGCGCAAAGCGCCACAGTGAGGAGGATTTCGTGGCCAGCCTCGAGCAGAGTCGGCACCTGGTCACAGAGATTCCGGGACCCGCATCGCTGGAACTGACCAAGCGCCGGACCGCGGCCGTGTCGCGTGGGGTGGGCAGCACGATGCCGGTGTTCGTGGCGCGCGCCGGGGGCGGCATCGTCGAGGACGTCGACGGTAATCGGCTGATCGACCTGGGTTCGGGCATCGCGGTGACCACTATCGGCAACTCGTCACCGCCCGTGGTGGAAGCGGTGCGCCAACAGGTGGCCGAGTTCACCCACACCTGCTTCATGGTGACGCCGTATGAGCAGTACGTTGCAGTCGCTGAAGAGCTCAACCGAATCACCCCGGGCTCGGGCGAGAAGCGCTCGGTGCTGTTCAACGCGGGCGCCGAAGCCGTCGAGAGCGCCATCAAGGTCGCGCGGTCCTATACCCGCAAGTCGGCCGTCGTCGCCTTCGATCACGCCTACCACGGCCGCACCAACCTGGCCATGGCGCTGACCGCCAAGTCCATGCCCTACAAGAGCGGCTTCGGCCCGTTCGCCCCGGAGATCTACCGGGCGCCGCTGTCCTACCCCTACCGGGACGGCCTGCTCGACAAGGAACTGGCCACCGACGGGGAACTCGCCGCGGCGCGTGCCATCAGCTTCATCGACAAGCAGGTCGGGGCGCGCAACCTGGCCGCGGTCATCATCGAGCCGATCCAGGGCGAGGGCGGCTTCATCGTTCCCGCCGAGGGCTTCCTGCCCGCCCTGCTGGACTGGTGCCACCACAACGACGTGGTGTTCATCGCCGACGAGGTGCAAACCGGGTTCGCCCGCACCGGCGCGATGTTCGCCTGCGAGCACGAAGGCATTGAGCCCGACGTCATCTGCACCGCCAAGGCCATCGCGGGTGGCTTGCCGCTGTCGGCGATCACCGGCCGCGCCGAGATTATGGACGCTCCGCATGTCGGCGGCTTGGGCGGCACGTTCGGCGGCAATCCGGTCGCCTGCGCGGCGGCGCTGGCCACGCTCGAGACCATCGAGAGCGATGGCCTCGTCGAACGGGCCCGGGAGATCGAACGGGTGATCACGGAACCCCTGCTGCGGCTGCAATCCACCGATGACCGGATCGGCGACGTCCGTGGTCGCGGCGCGATGATCGCCGTCGAGTTGGTGAAGTCCGGAACCGCGGATCCCGACCCCGAGCTGACCGACAAGCTTGCCACCGCGGCCCATGCCGCCGGCGTGATCATCCTCACGTGCGGCATGTTCGGCAACATCATCCGGCTGCTGCCTCCGTTGACCATCAGCGACGAGCTGCTGACTGACGGCCTCGACGTCGTATGCGGCCTGCTGGCTGAGCTCTAACCCGGCGTCTACCGCCTCGCGCCTTTGGCGCCGAGCGTTGACGTATCGCCGCCTCGCGCCTTTGGCGCCGAGCGTGACGTGAGGGCGAGATTTTGGCCAAAATCGCGCCGCCAGTGCACGCTCGGCGAAGGGCGATGGGACACCCGCACGGCCATCGTGCGCTCACTGAGCGACCCAGGAAAGCACGTCGGGCGCCCAGGAGCGAACCGTCGGGTAATGCATTTCACATCGCACCCAGGCGGCCTGACCGTTGAGGAATATCGTTACTTTCGCTAACGTTCTAAGCATTGAGCGCAACGTCGCGCTACTCGGATTTCTAATTCTTAGTCAGTTCAAAGGGGATCTGTTATGCCGACTGCACAACAACAAGAGGAGCGGCTCGCGCGCCGCGTTGACGACCTAGTGGCCAACGACCCACAGTTCGCCGCCGCCCGCCCGGACCCGACGGTCGCCGCGGCCCTGGAGCAGCCCGGACTGCGACTGCCGCAAATCATCCAGACCGTCGTGGAGGGTTACGCGGACCGGCCGGCACTCGGCCAGCGCGCCGTGGACTTCGCCACCGACCCAAAGACCGGACGCACCGCGCTCACACTGCTTCCGCGCTTCGAGACCGTGAGCTACCGCGAGCTGGGCGAGCGCATCAGCGCCTTGGGACGCGCCTTGACCGCCGACTCGTTGCACGCCGAAGACCGAGTGTGCGTGCTGGGCTTCAACAGCGTCGACTACGCCACCATCGACATGGCGCTGGCCCAGATGGGCGCGGTGTCCGTTCCGCTGCAGACCAGCGCCGCCGTCGCGCAGCTGCAACCGATCATCACCGAGACCGAGCCCGCGCTGATCGCCGCGAGCGTCAACCAGCTGCCCGACGCCGTCGAACTGATCCTGGGTGACCCAGCGCCTGCGCAGCGCGCTGAAAAACTCATCGTGTTCGACTACCACCCCGAGGTCGATGACGAGCGCGACGCCGTAGCGGCCGCCCGCACGCGGTTGTCGGACACCGGCGTCGTCGTCGAGACCTTGGCCGAGGTCGTCGAGCGCGGTGAGGGCCTGCCGGCCATCCCGCTTGCGGACGTGGCGCAGGACGCCTTGGCGCTGCTGATCTACACCTCGGGCAGCACCGGCGCGCCCAAGGGCGCGATGTATCCGCAGGCCAACTTCGGCAAGATGTTCCGCCGGTCGAGCAAGAACTGGTTCGGCCCGACCGCCGCGTCGATCACCCTCAACTTCATGCCGATGAGCCACGTCATGGGCCGCGGCATTCTCTACGGCACGCTCGGCAACGGCGGCACCGCTTACTTTGCCGCCAAGAGCGACCTGTCCACCCTGCTCGAGGACCTCGCTTTGGTGCGGCCCACCGAGTTGAACTTCGTGCCACGCATCTGGGAGACGCTGTTCGGCGAATTCCACAGCGAGGTCGACCGGCGGCTGGTTGACGGATCGGACCGTGCGGCCATCGAGGAGGAGGTCATGGTCGAGCAGCGGCAGAACCTGCTCGGCGGGCGCTTCATCTTCGCGATGACGGGTTCGGCGCCCACCTCCCCCGAACTCAAGTCGTGGGCCGAGTCCCTGCTGCAGATGCACCTGCTCGACGGCTACGGCTCCACCGAGGCTGGCATGGTCCTCTTCGACGGCGAGGTGCAACGTCCGCCGGTCATCGACTACAAGCTGGTCGACGTCCCGGACCTGGGCTACTTCAACACCGACCGGCCCCACCCCCGCGGCGAACTGCTGCTCAAGACCGAGAACCTGTTTCCGGGCTACTACAAGCGTCCCGAGGTCACGGCCGGCGTGTTCGACGAGGACGGGTACTACCGGACGGGCGACGTCGTCGCCGAGGTGGGCCCGAACCGGGTGGTCTACGTCGACCGTCGCAACAACGTGCTCAAGCTCGCGCAGGGCGAGTTCGTGACCGTCGCGAAGCTGGAGGCGGTGTTCGGCAACAGCCCATTGGTGCGCCAGATTTACGTCTACGGCAACAGCGCGCACCCCTACCTCCTGGCCGTTGTGGTGCCCACCGAAGATGCGTTGGACCGTTACGCCGACGACGGCCTGGACGCCCTGAAACCGGTGATCGCCGACTCGCTGCAGAACGTCGCCAAGGAGGCCGGCCTGCAGTCCTACGAGGTGCCGCGCGACTTCATCATCGAGACCACGCCGTTCACTTTGGAGAACGGTCTGCTGACCGGCATCCGCAAGCTGGCCTGGCCGAAGTTGAAGGCGCATTACGGCGAGCGGCTGGAGCAGCTCTACGCCGAGTTGGCCGCCGGCCAGGCCAACGAGCTGAGCGACCTGCGTCGCAGCGGGGCCAATGCTCCGGTGCTGCAGACGATCAGCCGGGCCGCGGCTGCGATGCTCGGTGCGGCGAGCACCGACCTGTCACCCGATGCGCACTTCACTGACCTCGGTGGAGACTCGTTGTCGGCGTTGACATTCGGCAACCTGCTGCACGAGATCTTCGACATCGAGGTGCCGGTGGGCGTGATCGTCAGCCCGGCCAGCGACCTGCAGGCCATTGCCGACTACATCGAGAACCAGCGCCAGGGCACCAAGCGGCCCACCTTCGCCTCGGTGCACGGGCGGTCAGCCGAACAAGTGACCGAGGTGCACGCCAGCGAGCTGACGCTGGACAAGTTCATCGACGCCGACACCCTAGCCGCGGCGCCCAACCTGCCCGGGCCCGCCACCGAGGTGCGGACGGTCCTGTTGACCGGTGCCACCGGCTTCCTGGGCCGCTACCTGGCCCTGGAGTGGCTGGAACGCATGGACCTGGTCGACGGCAAGGTGATCTGCCTGGTCCGGGCCAAGTCCGACGAGGACGCGCGAGCGCGGCTGGACAAGACCTTCGACAGCGGTGACCCGAGGCTGTTGGCCCACTACCGCGAGCTGGCCGCCGACCACCTCGAGGTGCTGGCCGGCGACAAGGGCGAAGCCGACCTGGGCCTCGACGCCGCGACGTGGCAGCGACTGGCCGACACCGTCGACCTGATCGTCGACCCCGCCGCCCTGGTCAACCACGTGCTGCCGTACAGCCAGCTGTTCGGTCCCAACGCGCTGGGCACCGCCGAGCTGATCCGCCTGGCGCTGACAACGAAGATCAAGCCCTACACCTACGTGTCGACTATCGGTGTGGGCGACCAGATCAAGCGCTCCGAGTTCACCGAGGACGGCGACATCCGGGTCATTAGCGCTACCCGCAGCATCAACGACGGCTACGCCAACGGCTACGGCAACAGCAAGTGGGCCGGCGAGGTGCTACTGCGTGAGGCGAACGACCTGTGCGACCTGCCTGTCGCGGTATTCCGCTGCGACATGATCCTGGCCGACACCAGCTATGCGGGTCAGCTCAACGTGCCGGACATGTTCACCCGGATGATGCTGAGTCTGGTGGCCACCGGGATCGCGCCCGGTTCGTTCTACGAGCTGGACGCCGACGGCAACCGGCAACGCGCCCACTACGACGGGCTGCCCGTCGAGTTCATCGCGGAGGCGATTGCCACCCTGGGGCCCACCCAGGGCGGCGACGGGTTCCAGACGTACCACGTGATGAACCCCTACGACGACGGCATCGGGTTCGACGAGTTCGTCGACTGGCTGATCGAGGACGGTTGTTCGATCCGGCGGATAGCCGACTACAGCGAGTGGTTGCAGCGGTTCGAGACGTCGCTGCGGGCTCTGCCGGACCAGCAGCGTCAGGCCTCGCTTCTGCCGCTGTTGCACAACTACCAAAAGCCCGAGGTGCCGGTGTGCGGGTCGATCGCTCCGACAGACCGATTCCGCGCGGCCGTGCAGGACGCGAAAGTCGGCCCGGACAAGGACATTCCGCACATCTCGGCGCCGGTCATCGTCAAGTACGTCAGCGACCTGCGACTGCTCGGGTTGCTCTGACGCGATAGCAAAAGCCGATCGCCGGCGCGCCGGCGATCGGCTTTTGCGTGCGCAATTAGGGGGCGTGCCCGACCGGTGCGCGGTGGCGACGGAACAAGCCGCCGCCACGGTGCGGCTCGGTTTCGGTGTTATAGGGCGGCGCCGGCGTGGTGAGCGCGTCGGCGGGCTCCTCCAAACCTGAGTATTGCTGCTGGGCCGGCACAGGTTCGGCCGGTTGCACCGGTTGCACGTCGCGCGCCAGCCGGACAGCCAGGCGCGCCAGGACAGCTCCGGCCAGGAAGACGATCAGCACGCCCAGGCCGGAGAAGTAGGCAAGCTGCAACGCCGCGTGCTTGCGCTGCGTGACGGCAACCGGGTCGCCGACGGAGCCGATCCCCAGCAACGGGGCGAAGACGGTGCCGACGACGAACCACGCGCCGCCGAGCGCGGCCAGCCAGCCGCCGAGCATCGCGCTCGCGCGATGTCTCGAAACGATTAGCAGCAGGCCGCCGACCGCGGTGGCGACGCCCGGCAACACCTCCAGCCAGCCCCGGGCGGCGGTCCACGTCTGACCGGGCGTGTAAGCGAATTCGAAGGTCGGGCCGATGAAGGGGATCAGCGCTCCCCAACCACCCAGAACGACCAGGAGCAATCCGGTAAGCGCGCCGCGGGTGCGTGGGATGCGCATTCTGGCGACACGAGTGTCTGTGTGTTTCATGGCGTCACGGATACCCGAAGGCCGCGGTGTTGAAGCATCAGGTCAGCTCTTGAGGCCCAGTACCAGCAGAATGATGGCGATTGTCGGAAACAGGCCCTGCACTACGGCAGCGCGGGCCTTGTCGCGCGCCGAGATCAGCAGCACCACCGCCGCCGCCGCCATGGAACCGACGCCGGCGAAAATCAGCGCCGCGCCAACGGCCCTGCATCCCATGGCAACCGCGCCGACGCCTACGCCGGTGACGATAGCGAGAAACAGGTTGTAGAAGCCCTGGTTGAGCGCGAGCAACTTCGTGGTCTCGGCCTCCTCGGGCGTGGTGCCGAAGGTCGCGCGGGTACGCGGCGAAGTCCAGGTCAGCGATTCCATGGTGAAGATGTAAACGTGCACCAGCGCGGCGAGTGCGGCGACTATTAGCCCGGCCGTGATCATCGTCATCCTCCAGTCGAACTACTCGAACAGCCCCGGTTGGCTCGCGCCGACCGGCGGCGTCAGCCCCAGGTGAGTCCAGGCTTGCGGGGTCGCCACCCGCCCGCGCGGGGTACGGGCGACCATACCGGCGCGCACCAGGAACGGCTCACACACCTCCTCAACCGTGGCGGCTTCCTCTCCCACGGCCACTGCCAGCGTCGACACCCCGACCGGTCCGCCGCCGAAGCTACGGGTCAGCGCCGACAGCACCGATCGATCCAGCCGGTCGAGGCCGAGTTCGTCGACGTCGTAAACCTCCAGCGCCGCCTTGGCCACGTCGCGGGTGATGACGCCGTCGGCGCGCACCTCGGCGAAGTCTCGTACCCGGCGCAGCAGCCGGTTTGCGATTCGCGGCGTGCCGCGCGAGCGTCGGGCGATCTCCGCGCCGGCCTCACCGCCGAGCTCGATGCCCAGGATCCCGGCGGACCGCGCCAGCACCCGCTCCAGCTCAGCCGGCTCGTAGAAGTCCATGTGCGCGGTGAAGCCGAACCGGTCGCGCAGCGGGCCGGTCAGCGCCCCGGACCGAGTGGTGGCGCCGACCAGCGTGAAGGGTGCGACCTCGAGCGGAATCGACGTCGCCCCCGGCCCTTTGCCGACCACCACGTCGACCCGGAAATCCTCCATCGCCAGGTACAGCATCTCCTCGGCCGGCCGCGCGATGCGGTGGATTTCGTCGATGAACAGCACATCGTGCTCCACCAGGTTGGACAGCATCGCGGCCAGGTCGCCCGCGCGCTCCAGCGCGGGCCCGGACGTCAACCGCAGCGAGGTTCCCAGCTCGGCGGCGATGATCATCGCCAGCGACGTCTTGCCCAGCCCCGGCGGGCCGGACAGCAGAATGTGGTCCGGTGTGCCGCCGCGGTTCTTGGCTCCTTCGATGACCAGCTGCAGCTGTTCGCGAACCCGCGGCTGGCCGATGAACTCCCGCAGTGAGCGAGGGCGCAGGCTGCCGTCGATGTCGCCCTCGCCGACGTTCAGCGCCGGGCTGACGTCCCGGTCCGCGAAATCCTCCTCGGTCATCGGGCCTTCCCCAGCAGTGACAGGGCGGCACGCAGCGCGCTGGACGTCGTCGCGCCATGATCCCCGGCCAACACCTTATCGGTGGCCTCCTCGGCCTGTTTGGCGGCGAACCCGAGGCCGACCAGGGCCTCCACCACCGGGCTGCGAACCCCGTGACCGTTGACGGTTGGGGCCCCCGAGCTTGCGGCGACGGCACCAACTTTGTCGCGCAATTCCAGCACCATTCGTTCGGCACCGCGCTTGCCGATGCCGGGCACCCGGGTCAGCGCGCCGACGTCGCCGTCGGCCAGCGCCTGTCGCAGCGCCTGCGCGTCGTGCACGGCCAGTGTCGCCATGGCCAGCCGCGGCCCGACACCGGAGACGCCCAGCAATGTCAGGAACAGATCGCGGGTCTCCCCGTCGGGAAACCCGTACAGCGTCATCGAATCTTCGCGCACGATCATCGCGGTGACCAGGCGGCCCTCACTCCCCTGCCGCAGCGTCGCCAACGTCGACGGCGTCGCGTTCACCCGGTATCCGACGCCGGCGGCCTCGATCACCACGTGGTCGAGCGCGACCTCGAGCACCTCACCGCGGACCGCGGCGATCATCGGGCGGCTTTCAGCTTGGCCTGATAGTCGCGTCGATGCTGGGCGGCCAGCGCTTCGGCCTTCGCACGAGCCTGAGCCATCCGCGTCAGCATCGGCGCGCGCCAACAGTGGCAAATCGCCAGGGCCAGCGCGTCGGCCGCGTCGGCCGGCGTCGGTTTGGCTTGCAGCGCAAGGATTCTGGTGACCATCGCGGTAACCTGCGCCTTGTCTGCCGAACCGTTGCCGGTGACCGCGGCCTTGACTTCGCTGGGAGTGTGGAAGTGCACGTCGATCCCCCGTTTGGCCGCCGCCAGCGCGATCACACCACCGGCCTGCGCCGTGCCCATCACGGTGGAGACGTTGTGCTGAGAGAACACTCGCTCGACGGCCATCACGTCGGGTTGATGGGTGTCCAGCCAATGCTCGACGGCATCGCTGATGGTGAGCAACCGCTTCGCCAGCGGCACATCCGAGGGGGTACGCACCACGTCGACATCGAGCGCTATCAAATGGCGACCGCGCCCGTTCTCGATGACCGACAGCCCACATCGCGTCAACCCGGGATCGACACCCATTACTCGCACCGCATACTCCCACCTAGGTAGAACAGTTGTTCGATACCTTAACGGCTGGGTCCGACATCGGCGGGTAGGACACGCGGTGACGTCCTGGCCAGCGCAAAAGCTGTTACCTTAAAGCGCACTACGGAAGGGTTGGCGTGGGGTCACTGTTGATCGTGCTGGCCGCGGTGCTGTTCATCGCGTCGATCGTCGTCCTGGTCGTGGCGCTGCGCCGGCCGAAAACGCCCAAGGCGGGCGGGGGGCGCCAGGATCCGCTGTTCTTCAACGCGATGCCTCAGTTCGGGCCGCGCCAGCTGGGCCCGGGCGCGATCGTCAGCTACGGCGGCATCGACTACGTAGTCCGCGGATCCGTCACCTACCGCGAGGGGCCGTTCGTGTGGTGGGAACACCTGCTGGAGGGCGGCGACCAGCCCCTGTGGTTCAGCGTCGAGGAGGACGACGGGCGCCTTGAGCTGGCGATGTGGGTCGCCCGCAAGGACCTCGTCACGTTGCAGCCCGGCGGCCAGCATGTGGTCGACGGGGTGACGTTCCACGAGAAGGAGCGTGGCGGCGCCGGCTACACCACCGAGGGCACGACCGGCCTCCCGGCGGGCGGGCAGATGGACTTCGTGGACTACGCCAACGCCGACGAGAGTGCGCTGCTGTCCTTCGAACGCTGGGCACCCGGCATGCCCTGGGAGGTGTCGACGGGCAAAACCGTGCTGCCCGGCGAACTGACCCTCTACCCCGCACCGTCTCCGGGAAACCCGGGAACCTAGGTGCCCCTGCATCGGCTCGCCGTGGCTCCAGCGGACGTGTCTGGGGCGCGGCTGGGGCTCGCGCTCAACGCACCGGCGCCACCACCGCTGGCCAGCTGCCGGCTTGACCACCCTGCCGGCGGCGCGCTGTTGCTCGGGGTGCTGGGCGCGTCCCACGTCGTCGTCATCGAGCACCTCGATCGCCGCTTCTCCGAGCAGGTCTCGTGCACTGCCGGCCCCGCCCTGCCCGAACACACCGACGCCCCCGGCTACCACCTGGAGACGCGCACCGACGCAGTCGAGGAGGACGCGTTCCGCGCGCTCGCCAAGGAGCTGCGCGAACAGTGCGCTCTCGAGGCCGGATGGCTCGGCGGAACCTTCCCCGGGGACGACGCCGCGCTCACCGTACTGGCCGCCGAACCCGACGGGACAGGGTGGCGCTGGCAGACGTGGCACCTGTACCCGGCCGGCTCGGGAGGCACCCAAGGCGGGACGGTCGTCCACACGGCCAGCCGGTGGCGGCCGTGAGCCGCAACCGCCTGCTCATGATCGCCGGCGCGCTGGCCCTCGCGGCGATTGCGTCGTTGATCGGCGGAATCGTATTGCTAAACAAGGACATCGGCTCGTATATCGCAAGCCACTATCACGAGTACTCCCGCGACGCCAACGGCACACGCTACGTCTGCAGCGGATCCCCGTCGGACGTCGCCGACACGCTGGCCGACTACCAAGCCCCGCAGGCGCGCGCGGACAACGGCAACAACGAGTACCTGCGTTACAGCAACAACATCGTCATCGTCGGGCCCGACGGCAATTATCCGTGCAGCATCCGCGTCGAACCGCTGAGCGCCGGATACAGCCACGGCTCGTTCATCTTCCTCGGCCCCGGTTTCACCCCCGGATCTCCTTCCGGCGGCGCGGGAGGCAGCCCCGGCGGCCCCGGCGGAACCAAATAGCGACCCTCCAAGAAAGGTAAGGACAGTCATGTACCAGGCGGCCATCGATTTCGGAAGCCTCAACGTCGCTTCAATCCTGCGCGGAGTGGTCGCGACGATCTTGTATTTCCTGGTCGGCGTCATCGTGCTGATCGCCGGCTTCGTCATGGTCGACGTGCTGACCCCGGGGAACCTGCGCCGGCTGGTGTTCATCGATCGCCGCCCCAACGCCGTCGTGCTCGCCTCGGCCATGTATGTCGCACTGGCCACCGTCATCATCGCCGCCATCAACACCAGCTCCAACCAGCTGGGGCAGGGCCTGCTCGGTGTCGCGATCTACGGAACGGTCGGCGTCATCCTGCAGGGCATCGCGCTGTTTATCCTGCAAATCGCGGTCCCGGGCCGCTTCGACGAACACGTAGAGGAACCGGCGTTGCATCCCGCCGCGTTCGCTACGGCCACGATGCTGCTGGCCGTGGGAGGGGTCACCGCAGCAGCACTGTCATGAGGCGCTGGCGGGCACTGCTGTTGGCGGCGGTGGCGGCGTGCGCGGCGTGCGGAATCGTGTACGAACTGGCGCTGCTGACGCTGTCGACGAGTCTGAACGGCGGCGGGATCGTCGCCACGTCACTGATCGTCGCGGGTTATGTGGCCGCGCTGGGCGCGGGCGCGCTGCTGGTCAAGCCGCTGTTGGCGCGCGCGGGCATCGCCTTCGTCGCGGTCGAGGCGCTGCTGGGTGTCATCGGCGGCCTGTCCGCGGCGGCGTTGTACATCAGCTTCGCGTTCTTGGACGAGGCGGGCGGGTCGATGTGGGTGCTGGGTGTGAGCACGGCCCTGATCGGCGGACTCGTCGGCGCCGAAGTGCCGTTGCTGATGACGCTGCTGCAGCATGGCCGGGCGGCGTCCGGCAAAGACCCGGCCGCCGACACCGGGCGCACCCTGGCCAACCTCAACGCCGCCGACTATCTGGGGGCGTTGATCGGTGGGCTGGTGTGGCCATTCGTGTTGTTGCCGCAGCTGGGGATGATTCGCGGCGCGGCGGCCACCGGCATGGTCAACCTGGTGGCGGCGGCCATCGTGGCGGTTTTCCTGCTGCGGCGCGTCGTCTCGACCCCGCAACTGGTGACGGCGCTGTGCGCGGTGGGCGCGGCCCTGGGTCTGCTGGCCACGCTGCTCATCAACGCCCGGCAGATCGAGACCACCAGCCGGCAGCGGCTCTACGCTGACCCGATCATCGCCTACCGGCACACCGCCTACCAGGAAATCGTGGTGACGCGCCGCGGCAACGACCTGCGCTTGTATTTGGACGGCGGCCTGCAGTTCTCCACCCGCGACGAGTACCGCTACACCGAAAGCCTGGTCTACCCGGCCGTCGGTACGGGTGCGCGCTCGGTGCTGGTGCTCGGTGGGGGCGACGGCCTGGCCGCCCGCGAGCTGTTGCGCCAGCCCGGCGTGGCAAGGATCGTGCAGGTCGAGCTGGACCCGGTGGTGATCGAGTTGGCGCGGACAACCATGCGCGAGGCCAACGGCGGTTCGCTGGACAGCCCGCGCGTGCAGGTCATCATCGACGATGCGATGCGCTGGCTGCGCGGCGGCCAGTCCGGCTTCGACGCCGTGATAGTCGACCTGCCCGACGCCGACACACCTGTGCTGGGCCGGCTGTACTCGACCGAGTTCTACGCGCTCGCCGGGCAGGCGCTGGCTCCCGGCGGGCTGATGGTCGTGCAGTCGGGCAGCCCGTTTTCCACCCCGACGGCATTCTGGCGCACGGTTTCGACGATCCGGGCCGCCGGGTTCGCGGTGACGCCGTATCACATGCACGTGCCCACGTTCGGCGACTGGGGGTTTACGTTGGCTCGTCGCGGAGACGTGCCACCCGCGCCCACGGTGCCGCCCGATGCGCCGCCGCTGCGCTTCCTGACTCAGCGTGTGCTTGACGCCGCGACGGTGTTCTCCGGCGACGTCGGACCGCGGGACCTGGAGCCGTCGACGCTGGACAATCCACGCATCGTCGAGGACATGCGGCACGGGTACGACTAATCGGAGTCGATCAGCGTGGATCCCGGGCGCTGGCACAGCCGCGCTACATGCGCATGCCATGCGCATGTAGAGTTCCAGGGATGAGTGTCGCAATTCAGATCAAGGACGTTCCTGAAGAAGTCCGCGACGTCATCGCGGCGCGCGCGGCTGCCCGTGGCCAGACCACCCAGGCGTATTTGCGTGGACTATTGGAGCGCGAGTTTCGCGCCGAACGTAATAAGCAGCTGCTTGAGAACCTTGCCGAGCATCGCAGCCTGGACCTCAGTGCCGAGGAGGTGGTCCGGGAAATCCGCCGCGGGCGCGAGGGAGACGACGATTGATCGTCATCGACGCGAATGTCGCGGTCATGGCGTTGGCCAGCCCGGCAGCGCAAGGTGACGCTGCACGTGCCGCCTTGTACGCCGACGACGCCTGGGTTGCTCCTGCGCACATGCCTTTGGAGGTGTTGCGCACGTTGCATAAGGCCGTCGCGGCTGATCGCCTCACCATCGCCGACGCCGACGCTTCCGTACAGATGCTGCTAGCGATGCAGATCGAGTACATCGGGACGGATGTCGTACTGCTACAGGCGGTCTGGGGGATGCGCCACAATATCTCGGTGTATGACGCCGCTTACCTTGCCGTCGCCGCGATGCACGATTCCCCGCTCCTCACCTTCGATGAGCGACTCGCCCACGCGGCCAGCCGGGTTAAGCCCGATGTCCGGGTCCGTCGCCTATGACGACGACCCGGACTCGTTCGCACGCAGCGGAGCGATCGAGTTAGCTTATGGCGCTTGAAATCGCGTCGCGGGCGCGGTCGAGCAGCGACGCGAACGGACCCAGCGCGAAATTCAGCTTCGCCGACTCCACGCCGGGGTGCGGCCTGGTCGGTGCGATCGCCTCAGCCGCCTGCACCGCTTTTGTCAGGAGCTTGCGTTCGTTGGAGTCGAGCTCGCGCTGCAGCTTGGGGAACTCTTCGTTCTCCTCGTGCTCAGCGTGGTCGATCACGGCTTGCTGCAGCTTGGTCAGCTCGTCGAGGAATTCTTTGGAGGCGATGTCGAGCTTTTCGATGGCCGCCAGCAGTTCTTTGGCGTCGTGCTCCTCCTGCAATCGGGCATCGACAATGTCATCGCCGTCGGCTATCTCGCGACGGACGCGGGGATGGACGAACATCTCCTCGGCCGTCTCGTGCACGGCCAGCAGCTGCCGCAGGTCGTGGAACGCCTTTTCGCGGGCCTCGGGCGCCGACGCGTGCAGCACTTCCTCGAACATGTCCTTGATCAGGTCGTGCTGAGCCTTCAGGAACTTGACGACCTCATCGGGGGTCTCAACCAGCATTTCGGCCATGTGAAATCGCCTCCGTTAATCGGGTATCGCGAGCAAATACGCGCAGTGGGCTGTGCGCGGACCTGAGCGGCCGAATACCCGAGTTCAGGGGCCGCGAAACGGGTCGGGCGGTTCGCCGCCTTTGGGCGCCGTCGCCACGGCGACGTAGCGCTATTCCTCGTCGAGTGCGGCCAGCACCTCGTCGGAGAGGTCGACGTTGGTCCACACGTTCTGCACGTCGTCGCTGTCCTCCAGCGCGTCGACGAGCTTGAACACCTTGCGGGCGCCGTCGATGTCGACGGGCACGCTGACCGAGGGCTGGAAGCTGGCTTCGGCCGATTCGTAGTCGATGCCGGCGTCCTGCAGCGCGGTGCGCACCGCGACCAGGTCACCCGGCTCGGAGATCACTTCGAAGCTGTCGCCCAGGTCGCTGACGTCCTCGGCACCGGCGTCGAGCACCGCCGCTAACACGTCGTCCTCGGTGAGGCCGTTCTTTTCCAACGTGACCGTGCCCTTGCGGGTGAACAGGTAGGCCACCGAGCCGGGGTCGGCCATGGCGCCGCCGTTGCGCGTCATGGCCACCCGGACCTCACTCGCCGCGCGGTTGCGGTTGTCGGTCAGGCACTCGACCAGCACCGCCACACCGTTAGGTGCGTAACCCTCGTAGGTGATCGTCTGCCAGTCGGCGCCGCCGGCCTCTTCGCCGGCGCCGCGTTTGCGGGCCTTCTCGATGTTGTCGTTGGGCACCGAGCTCTTCTTCGCCTTTTGGATCGCGTCGTACAGCGTCGGGTTGCCCGCTGGGTCACCGCCACCGACGCGAGCCGCGACCTCGATGTTCTTGATCAGCCGGGCGAACATCTTGCCGCGGCGGGCGTCCACGACGGCCTTCTTGTGCTTGGTGGTGGCCCACTTGGAATGGCCGCTCATAGAAGTCCTAGCTGTCCTGTCTGAAAGTCCTCTTGTTTTCTAGCCAGACGAGTCTACGTGGACCCTTGATGTGGATCGCGAGCCACTGCACGGCCGTCTCAGAGGCCCCACAAGTCACAGCAAGCACCGGGGCATGCGGCTTCCGAAAGCGATAGCGCATCCGCTAGCGGTTTTCGTAACCGGCATGACCACCTGGTGATGGTGCTGCTGAGGCTGCTGCGACCGGGGTGGTCAGCTGGGGCGTCGGACCAGGTCGACGAACAGGTGGTGGATGCGCCGGTCGCCGGTCATTTCGGGGTGAAACGCCGTCGCCAGCTTCCGGCCTTGCCGCACCGCAACGATGTGCCCGGCCGCGCTGGCCAGCACCTCGACACCGGCACCGGCGCGCTCGACCCAGGGTGCGCGGATGAACACCGCGCGCACCGGATCAGTCAGGCCCGCGAACGGGATGTCGCCTTCAAACGAGTCAACTTGGCGTCCAAAAGCGTTGCGCCGCACCGTTATATCGATCGCTCGCAGGGGCAGCGCCGCGCGCCCGCCCGCGCCGGCGTCGAGAATCTCGGTGGCCAGCAGGATCATCCCGGCGCATGCGCCGTAGGCGGGCAGCCCGTCTGCCAGCAGGCGCCGCAACGGCTCCAGTAGGTCGAGGTCGAGCAGCAGGTGGCTCATTGTGGTGGATTCCCCACCCGGAATGACCAGCCCGTCGACCTTCTCCAGCTCGCTGCGTCGCCGCACCGGCATCGACTCGGCCCCGGCTTCGCGCAACGCAGCCAGGTGTTCCCGGGTGTCCCCCTGCAGCGCCAACACCCCGACGCGCGGCGCAGTCACGGCCGGTATCCGCGCTTGAAGCGGGTCAGCCCCTCCTGCATCACCGCCGCTACCAGCTCGCCGTCCTGGCTGAAGATCTTGCCCTGGGTCAGCGAGCGACCACCGCTGGCCGACGGCGACGACTGGTCGTAGAGCAACCATTCATCGGCCCGGAACGCCCGCATGAACCACATCGCGTGGTCCAGCGAGGCCACCTGCAGGTGCTCGCGCACATCCAGGTGGGTGACCTGCGCCGATCCCAACAACGTCAAGTCGCTCATGTACGCCAGCGCGCAGATGTGCAGCACCGGGTCGTCGGGCAACGGGTCGTGGTGGCGGAACCACACCTGCTGCTGGGAGGCCTTGCCCGGCAGGCGCCGCAGCTGCTTCTGCGGCACGATGCGGATGTCCCACTCCTCGAACTGCTTGAATCCCGCGTCGTCGAACACCCGCACCGACTGCAATCCGGGCAGTCCGTCGGGCAGCGGCGCGGTCGGCATGACGTCCTGGTGGTTGATGCCGTCCTGGTCGCTCTGGAAGGAGGCCCCCATGCTGAAAATGATTTCCCCGTGCTGGATTGCGTTGACGCGCCGGGTGGCAAACGACCCGCCATCGCGAGTGCGCTCGACGAGAAACACGGTGCGCGCCTTGGCATCTCCGGGCCGAAGGAAATAACCGTGCAGGGAGTGGACCCGATAGCGCGGGTCCACGGTGCGCACCGCCGAGACCAGCGACTGGCCCGCGACGTGGCCACCGAACGTGCGCTGCAGGAAACCCGAGTCCGGGCTGAACACGCTGCCGCGGTAGATGTTGACCTCGAGTTGTTCGAGATCAAGGATCTCTTCGATCGCCACGAACGGTTTTTACCAGCCGCGTTCGGCTAATCGATGCGACTGCGCCAGCTGCTCGACGTTGATGCCCACCATCGCCTCGCCCAGCCCGCGCGACACCTTGGCCAGCACATCGGGGTCGTCGTAGAAGGTGGTGGCCTTGACGATCGCGGCGGCGCGCTGCGCGGGATCGCCGGACTTGAAGATGCCCGAGCCGACGAACACGCCCTCGGCCCCGAGTTGCATCATCATCGCCGCGTCGGCGGGGGTGGCGATGCCACCGGCAGTGAACAGCGTGACCGGCAGCTTGCCGGCCCGGGCCACTTCGGCGACGAGGTCGTAAGGTGCCTGCAATTCCTTTGCGGCAACGTGCAACTCGTCGTCGGGCAAGGACGTGAGCCGACGGATTTCGCCACCGATGGCGCGCATGTGTGTGGTCGCGTTGGACACGTCGCCGGTGCCGGCTTCGCCCTTGGAGCGGATCATGGCCGCGCCCTCGCTGATGCGACGCAGCGCCTCGCCCAGATTGGTCGCCCCGCACACGAACGGCACGGTGAACTTCCACTTGTCGATGTGGTGGGTGTAGTCGGCGGGGGTCAGCACCTCGGACTCGTCGACATAGTCCACGCCGAGGCTCTGCAGGATCTGCGCCTCGACGAAATGCCCGATGCGGGCCTTGGCCATCACCGGGATGGTGACCGCGGAGATGATGCCCTCGATCATGTCGGGGTCACTCATCCGCGACACCCCGCCCTGGGCCCGAATGTCGGCGGGCACGCGTTCCAGCGCCATCACCGCGACCGCGCCGGCGCCCTCGGCGATGCGGGCCTGCTCCGGCGTGACGACGTCCATGATGACGCCACCCTTGAGCATCTCGGCCATGCCGCGCTTGACCCGCGCCGTTCCGGTTTGCCCGGAGCCGTTGTGCGCTGCGCTATCCACTACAACCTCTATCGTCCGTGTCGGGTTTGCTGTTCAGTGTAGTGGTCGGCCACCAGCCGATTTCCGCCCGACGGCTCGGCGCTCAGCTCGGCAACGGCGTCGCTCAGCGGATGGACTGCAGCTGGGGTAGCCCGCCCGAGGGGTGGCTGGTGGCCAGCCGGTTGGCGGCGGGCAGCAACTCGCCGAGCTGCACCGGATACACCGTCTCGCCGGCCGCGGCCAACTCGGCGATGTCGTCGGGATGACACCAGCGGGCACCGTGGATGTAGCGGCGCTCCAACTCGGTGCGGCCCGTGTCGGACGGCTCGAACCGCCGCGTGCGGTGCACCAGGTAGAACTCCTCGCTGTCGATCAGCGAGCCGTTGAACTCGAAGACCTCGTCGCGGCGCCAAATGGGTCCGTACATGTCCGCCGCGGTGACCCGCAGGCCGGTCTCTTCGGCCAGTTCGCGGGCGGCGGCCTCGGCCAGACGCTCGCCTGGACGGACCTCGCCGCCGACGGTGAACCACCATCGCGGCGCGCGGGTACCGGAAGTTGGTGTGATCGCCGGATCCGAACCACACAACAGCAGCACGGCACCGGATTCGTCGAGCAGTACGACCCGCGCGGAGGTGCGATGGTTGAGTACCGGATGATCCCCGTGCGCGAGCGCGTGCGGGTGTTCGGCGATCTCGAAATAGCTTGGCAGCGCGGCGGTTCCACCGAGCCGGAACAGGCGAACCATGCGGCGCTCGCGCAGCGTGAGGGTGTCACGGACCGCGTCGTTGTGGAACCTGCGCGCCAGCAGGACCCGGGCCTCGGCGTCGGCCAACTCGGCGATCAACCCGGCCGGCAGGGCGGCCGGCTCGACCATCGCCAGCGCGGCCGAAAGCTCGTTTTCCGCGGCCTCGCGCGCGTGCCGGGGCGCCGCCTCGGCGGCGTCGGCCAGCGCCGCCAACCGCCGCCCCTCGGGGGCGCCGCCGTACGCGTCGATCGCGACCGCGCGGGCCACGACGGCGCGGCGCGCCAACGCGCCGTCCAGCGCCTGCCAGGACAGGTCGTAGCGGACATGCAAGCGGTCCAGCCGATTGGCCCGCTGGTAGCCCCAGGCCCCGAACAGTGCAAGCGCCAGCAACAGCACCGCGGCCAGCACAATCAACGTCATGTCCAGCCAGGACATCAGCTGGCCACCTGGACCTTCGCGCCGGATCCGGCGACCGTCTCATAGACCCGCATGATCTGGCTGGCCACCACCGACCAGTCGTAGCGGCCGACGGCCTGGGAACCGGCTGCGACGTAGCGCTCGCGCAGCAGGTCGTTCTCCAGCACCGTCATGAGCGCGTCGGCCAACGCGTCGCCGTCGCCGACCGGCACCAAGCGGCCGACCTCGCCGTCGCGCAGCACGCGGCGAAACGCGTCCAGGTCGCTGGCCACCACCGCGGTGCCGGCCGCCATCGCCTCGACCAGGACGATGCCGAAGCTCTCGCCGCCGGTGTTGGGCGCGCAGTAGACGTCGGCGCTACGCATCGCCGAGGCCTTGGTGGCGTCGTCCACCTGACCAAGAAAACGCAGGTGCTTGGCCAACTCGCCGGTCTGGTTGCGTAATTCCTCC